>Ga0302324_100018451_pt1 | contig 13745 bp, 14 predicted proteins | sample Palsa_T0_1_FD_201949 | JGI IMG/M metagenome (GOLD analysis project Ga0302324, IMG submission 201949) | Peat permafrost microbial communities from Stordalen Mire near Abisko, Sweden - Palsa_T0_1 | ecosystem: Environmental > Terrestrial > Soil > Palsa > Peat permafrost | place: Sweden: Abisko...
TCGAATATATTCGGGACATCCCAGGCCACACGAAGCCCCATTTCGACTTTGCCCTCGACTCTTTGCAGGCGCTGCTCAAAGGCGCGCCTGTTTTTCGCCAGGATACGATGGATTTCCCGCGGGCCAGCCGCGATCGACGCGAAGGCCATCGGCAGCGGCGACGTATCTTCCATCAGACGGCGAAGCACAGCCTGATGACTTGCCAGGTGAGCGCGTTCCGGCCGTATTTTGGAACGGTCGCTATTGCTGACCACGGCGGCGACATTCCCGTCTTCGATGGTATAAACGTCGCCCCCATCGATGCCGAGGGCGGGATAGATGCGCGATTCGCCACTCGCCACGATGGCATAAAGATATTTCTTGCCGGTACCCGTCGGCGTCTCGGGGTTGCCGACGGGCGTATCGATCACGGCGCCCCGACTGAGTTCGGTTTTCATTGGACCTTCCTTCCCGATCTGAAGTAAATGCGCCCCGTATGCCGTTGCCACATCTCTTTCAGCTACTCGCGGCGCTCTTGCGCGTTCAACAACCGAATTTGGTCCCGAAGAGCGGCGGATGCGGCGAGGCGAATCGAGGGCACTCCGGTCGACGCCGGGCAAACGCGGAAGTTGTTGCGGTGCCGGTTGGTGGGGATATGTTCGCAGGTTCTGATTGTCAACATAGAGTCTCTCCGCGCGTGGGTTCAGTAGCGGATTTTGAAACCGTCGCCGATTCGCTTCGGTTTGGGCCTGACTTCCAGGTGCTGCATTCCGGATGCGGCAGCTCTGGTGGGAGCTTTGGCTACGCGCCCCCCTTCACCGGACACCCTCTGCAGCAACTCCGCTTTCGCTGCCTCAATTTCGCTCAGCCGCGAGTCGATCAGCGCGATACGCTTGCTGGCGCTCCTGCGTTCCGCGCCCCTCCGCGCTTTCTCCATCTCGAGGCAAGTGACCTGCATATAGCTGCGGTAAGCCAGGGCGCCGCTGTCGACGCGGCCGGAGAGCGTTCGAAGATTGTTGAGTCCTCTGGTCGGAGTAGCCATAAATTCAGTCCTTTTCCCGACCGGTATTCGGCGCATGGTTCTTGCGCGCACCGGGGAGAGAAGCGCAGACTTTGGCCATCGCTTCCTCTATTTTGTTGGGCATCAGTGACTCGCCGTCGCGCGTGACTTTGGCCGTGTCGGTGTTGAGAACATCCCGGCAAACCCAATGAAACACAGGGTCTCCCAGACGGGCGTGCGCATGCTGATTGGCCAGAATCCGGGCGATGGTAATCGTCGCGCGCACAGTTGGCCGGTGATTGTGGACACCGGTGCCGCGTAATTCTCTGACAAGGTCCACCACGATATCCATGTCCGTACGCGCCAGGCCGGACTTCGCCATCCCGATCCGAACCTCCGTCTCGCGATCGAAGTTGCCCATGTTCAGAGTGATCATCCGGTCCAGCAGAGCGTCCTGGGTTTTGTGAACCCCGGCATACTCTTCAGGATTCGAAGTAAAGATCGCGCGGAATTCAGGATGTACTTCGAGGTAACCCTGGCCGTTGCGCCCCAGTTCGGGAAGATTGAGTATTTTCTCCTCGAGGACACTCAGCAAAGCGTTGTTGGCTTCGGGGCGGGACCGGTTGAACTCGTCGTAGATCAGGGTGTTGCCCTGGGCACACGCGGTCGTGAGACGATTATCCACCCACAGGGAATTCATATTTTCTTCCGTCTTCAGGACGGAGTGGATATAGTTATCGACCACCTTGGACCTTCGGTATCCGGCATCCTTGCCGATCAGATCTGAGCTGCCGAACTCATCGTCGCCGTGGACAAGCGTAACCGGCCGGCCAAGCCGGGCGGCGACGTGGAAGGCGAGTGTCGTTTTGCCGGTACCCGAGGCTCCCGCAAAATGAACCGCGTAACCGGCTTCGAGATAAGCAAGCGCCCGGTCGGTCAAGGTCTGGATGTGGACGGTAGCCACGAACTCCGCACTTGCCTCCGGGGTTACGTTATCCCCGTCTGACTGCACTCTGACAACTGCACCGGCTTCTTTGTTCTCTGTTTGTACCATGCGAATCCTTGTTCTTCCTGACCGCCAATATCGAACTGGCGGGCACCTGTTATTTGGAACTCTGTCTTTTTGACGCCTTGTTTTGGGACGGCTTGTTTTGTGGCGCCTTGTGTTTGCGCGATGTGGGATGCCTGCCGGATCTGTTGTGCTCCTGCGCGGCCGGGGGCGCTGCAACTGTTTCTTCCGCTACAGTAGCCTTTGCCTCGGCTTCCATCCGGACCTTGGCTTCTTCGGCGGCTTCTTCGGCCAACATGCGCTCTTGTTCCGCTTGCGCGTGAGCCCTGGCTTCCTCGGCCAGCCTGCGCTCCTGTTCAGCCTTCGCGTGAGCCCTGGCTTCCTCCGCCAACTTGCGCTTCTGTTCCGCCTGTGCGAGAGCCCTGGCTTCTTCGGCCAACAACTTGCGCTCCCGCTCCGCCTGCGCGTGAGCCCTGGCTTCCTCGGCCTGCTTACGCTCGTGCTCAGCCTGCGCCACAGCCTTGGCTTCCTCCGCCAACTTACGCTTCTTCTGGAGCTCGGCAGAGCGACGCTCGACTGCGTTCGGTCCGAACCATGCGCGGTGAGCAAGTGCCCGGTCCTCTGAAAAAGCCATACGCATCGCGCCGACGCCCGCACGCCTCTCGGCTGCCACGCGAGCCAACTCCGCCTGACCGAGCGACCGTTTCTGGCGCAGCGTGACGATTTCGTCTCGCAGGCGCACCATCGATTCCGTTAATGTACCCACTTGTATCCTCCTCTGGGTCGGCAGACGCCAGCAAAAAACGACGGCGCGGGATTGATAACCTCCGCCCGCGCCCCCGAACTCTGGTGCGGAAAATGTAATTTGGCAGGCCCCACACCTACTCCATTAGCTTTTATACTTTTGATTTTATGTTTTGGAGTAGGCATTTTTGCCTGCATTTCTCGAAATAAGAGACTTTTTCCGCAGCCTGCTAGGAACCTCTGCCCGCCCAGCCCCTTCGGGCGCCTGCGAGATCGTTGCGCATGTCCGCGCATTGTCTCTGAACTGAGCTCTTCAAATCGTTGAGAAACGCCCCCCGCTCAGCGCCGTTTCGCTTCGCGAGTTCCAGGCGCGTGCGATCGAAGTGAGCGCAAAGATCGGAGACAGCTTGCCTCCGCCCTTCGGTCTCACGGCGTAACTGTTTCACCATTCCTTCGCGCGAACTCCGCAGTCCGACGATTTCGCCACATAGCCGTGTCATGTCATCTGCCAACATAAAAGCCGATTCTCCTTTCTGTAAGTTCACTGATTTCGGTACTCCCATCTTCCGAACGGAAGACGCCGTTTAACGGGCTTCTTCCGTTCAGAAAGCGGGCGGTAAAACTTAACCTCTATGCCGGGGCCGCGGCGCTGGCAGTCAAGCCGATCGCTTCGGCGTACTTCAGATAGGTTTCGACCGAGGCGATTACAACACGCGCTTCGACCGAGAGCAGTTCGATGCCGACGAGGGAAACTTTAACCCATGCGTCGATGACGATACCTTTGTCAAGAATGCGGTCGACCACTTCCGCGAGGCTCGACGAATCCGTAGATTTATTTACTTTTGCCATTGTTTTGTTTCTCCTTATCCAGTTGAGGGTTTTTTTCTTTGTTGCTTACTTCCCTCGCTGTACTGATTAGCACGCAAGTGCCCATTCTTTCAGCGCTGAAACGCCCGCGCCATGTCGCTGATTACAATGGCGAATGCGAAAAGATACACTATTTGCAAACGGCATAATGCCGGAAATAGGGGAATGGATCTATGGAAACGATTCCTCATATCAGGCGTCGAAAGTGGCGAAATTGTAAGGAGGCCACGGCCCGCTTACGAGTATTTTTATGCCGGATAAAGAAAATGCCCGGACTTTCTCTATAAACTCGAACGTCCCGGCTCTGGGAACCAGAAAGTAAAGCGAAACGAGTGTGCTGTTGCCGGTCGCCGGCGCATAGTCCCTGCGCTGTGCGGTGAAATTCTCCGCGAGCAGATCGGCAATCCGGTCGGCAGCGTCCACGTGCTCCGGGACGGGAACATTCCCGGGTCCTTTTCCCATGAATCCATGGCGGGCGCGCAGGGACGCGAGATATCCGGCGCCGGGCGAAAGCGAAGAAACAACGGCGGTATTGTCCGCGCTTTGACACAACAGGCGAATTCCCATCTCAGACATGCCGTGAAGCTCCTCCAGGAGCGCCGCATAGCCCGGCCCGTTTTCTTCGAGCAGGCGAACTACGGACTCTTCGCTCGCCATTACGCAGCCGTAGCGCAGAGGAATCACGTCGTGCGATACATGCAGCGTCTGGACAACCCCCGCGAAAGCCAGCAGGGAGTCAGTGTCCGGCGGTGAATCCGGGGCCGCTTCACACGCAACCACGGCGACCAGACCGTTCGGCGCACGGATGTGAAACGTCCCGGCCGCCGCGGCTGCCTGCCCGGAATTGCCGTCGAAGATGCAGTAAACAAGGCGCTTCATCCTAAGAGCGGCACTTGAAACGCCGCACGGAGCAGTTGATCCTGGGGCGGTCAGCAGGTTTCACCTTTGCCTGGGAAGCTGACGTGGCGCACGCTCTCAGCGTGCCGTGTCGAGACTCTCTCGACACCAGTCTTCGCCGAATGGCGCCAGGCGTCGGCAGGAGTGCCGACGCGGCACGCAAAAGTGCGTGCGCCACAAGCCGGGCAGTAGCGGTTCCTGGAGAATCGCGGCTCGGCAACGCGATGATTCTGCTGAGCTGCCGGGGTAACCAAGCGGCAGCGTCCCGCTTCGGTTCGACCTCAAACTCTGTTTTTAGGTTCATTTGCCCGGTGTGCCGGTCAGGCCCGGAGCGAAACTGTAAGGGGGCCACGGACCCGTCAGTACAAGGGACAAACCGGGAATCGGATCGTCGCAATTAAGCCGGTCCAGCGCCGCGCGAAAGTCCCTCAGCGCTGACGGAGAGAGCAGAAAAGCCCAGTTCACCAGAACGTCCACGCCTGCCTCGCCCGTACCCGGCGCAGGACACCGCCGTTCGCGGGAAGCCCAGGAAAGAGCTCCCAGCGTTGTGGCGGCGCGTGCGCAGAACTCTTTGAGTGGCGCCTTGGAATCCCTTTCGAGCTGCGACTGCCTCCGCTTCTCCTCGAAATACCGGATCCCGGGGGACGGCGCCTGCCCACCCCCGGCGGCAGACTTTCTTGAGTCGGCCGTTCTAAGCGCTTCGGCAGAATTGAAAAGACCCTTTACTGCCCACTCCCGCCGGTCGCCGAGCCCGTCGAGAAATCCGCCGATGGACTGCCGATGTTCAAAAACAAAGCGGCGCAGACTGTCGGTGCTCGTGAATAAAGTCGCGAATTGAGCCGGGAGCACGGGCGCCTGGCTCATCGCTTCTTCGATCACGGCTTCATGGCGAAAAACGCGCGGTCCCAGCCAGGCAAAATCCTGCAGTTGCGCTTCCGCCGATTCACCGCGGAACTCCGCCAGATCTACTTCATTCACAACCGCGCTGATATCTCCGCATTCGCAAACAGAGGCCGGGAGCACCCCGTCGACCCCAATCACGGCCCCCCCGCCTGCCGTCCCGGACGGCGTGAGGCAATACAGATAACACGCCGTTTCGGCGCTAGTCATTGCGCCCGCGCACTTCTTCGAGAGCGGCGGCGAAATCCTCAGCGTCGATCAAAGCCGGCGCCAGCGCCTCCGGGTCAGCCACTCGGGCGGCCACGGCGCGGCGTACCGCACCCAAAGCGGCTCTCGTGCATGCGCTCTGCACGTCGGCGCCGCTGAAGCCCTCCGAGTGCGCGGCGAGTTCGGCGGCGTTTATGCCAGGCTCCAGGGGCTTATTCCGCATATGCACTTCGAAAATCAGCCGGCGGCTTTCCTCATCGGGCAGAGGAATTTCCACAATTTCATCGAAGCGCCCGGGACGCAGAATGGCCGCATCGAGCATATCCCGGCGATTGGTTGCGCCCAGAACCAGCACGCCCTTCAATTCCTCGACACCGTCGAACTCTGTCAGGAACTGGCTCAAAACCCGCTCCGCGACATGCCCGTCCGAGCCACCGTCGCTGCGCGAAGGCGCCAGGCCGTCGATTTCATCGAAGAAGATAATGCAGGGCGCCGCCTGCTTGGCCTTTCGGAAAATATCGCGCAGGCCCCTTTCGGACTCCCCCACGTATTTCGAGAGCAGCGCCGGGCCTTTAACCGAAATGAAATTCACCCGGCTCTCGGTCGCGATGGCTTTGGCGAGCAGCGTTTTGCCGCATCCCGGCGGCCCTGTCAGCAGAATCCCCTTCGGGGGCTTCACGCCCGCGCTGGTGAATAATTCGGCATACTGGAGCGGCCACTCCACGGCCTCCCGCAGCTTCTGTTTGACCTCGGAGAGGCCGCCCACATCGTCCCAGTGCACATCCGGCACCTCAACGAAGACCTCGCGCATGGCCGAGGGTTCTACCTCGCGCAACGCCTCGACAAAATCCTCTTTGGTGACTTCGATCGTGGCCAGGAGTTCGTACGGGATCCGGGCCAGCGCGAAATCGATGTGGGGCATGATGCGGCGCAGACAAATCATCGCCGCTTCACGGCAGAGCGCCTCCAGATCGGCCCCCACGAAACCGTGCGTGATCTCGGCCAGTTGCGCGGTATTAACGTTTTCGCCGAGGGGCATCCCGCGGCTGTGAATGGAAAGAATCTCTTCGCGCCCGTTCCGGTCGGGCACCGGAATGGTGATTTCCCGGTCGAAGCGCCCCGGCCTGCGCAGTGCGGGGTCGAGCGCGTCCGGCAGGTTCGTGGCCGCAATCACGATCAGCTGTCCCCGTTTCGAGAGCCCGTCCATCAGGGCCAGGAGCTGGGCCACCACGCGCTTTTCCACTTCACCCACCGCGGTTTCCCGGCGCGGAGCGATGGCGTCGATCTCATCGAGAAAAATAATGCTGGGGCCCTTGCGCGCGGCCTCTTCGAATATTTTGCGGAGGTGCGCTTCGCTTTCACCGTAAAATTTGTGGATGATTTCGGGTCCGCTGACCGCGAAGAAGTTCGCCTCCGTTTCGTGTGCGATCGCCCGCGCAATCAGCGTCTTGCCGCAGCCGGGCGGCCCATGAAGCAGCACACCTTTCGGGGCGTCGATACCCAGCCGCTCGAAGACCTCGGGATAACGCAGCGGCAGTTCGATCATTTCACGGATGCGGTGGAGTTGCGGTTTCAGTCCGCCGATATCCTCGTACGAGGTAGAACGCGAGGCCGGCGCCTCGCTTTTTTGGAGTTTTCCGATCTCAAGCTGCGTCGTCGGATTGATCATCACCGCGCCCGTCGGCACCGTGCTTTCCACCTGAAAATCTGCCCACCGGCTGCCGAACAGAGTGGCGCGGATGCGGCTTCCCGCACGCACCGGCAGACCGTCCAGCAGACTGCCGATGTAATCGAGGTCCCTATCGGAGGGCTGGGTATTGGCGGGAGCCAGAACAACCCGCTCGGCTGGCCGGCAGCTAGTCTTGCGCACGGTTACCAGTTCGTCCATCGCGACCCCGGCGTTCTCCCGCAGCAGGCCGTCGATCTGGATGCGTGACTGGCCTCGAAGGTCCTTGTGGACCGGCATCGCTTTACACACGGCCGCGCGCTTCCCAGAGATTTCCACTATGTCGCCGACTGAGATCTTCAGCGCCTCGAGGTCGGCCGGGCCGATGCGGGCTATACCTCGTCCAACATCTTTACTCAGTGCTTCGGTAACTTTTAATTTCAGCGCGGGAACTTCCACTTTTTCGGTGGTCATAATTTATTTCGAACACTTGATCTCGACGACGCCATTGTTACAGCTGACCTGCGTCTTCTCGCGCGAGGAACTCGCCGGCAGCAGGACCTCTTTGCGATATTTTTTGTCCCCATGCTCCGCGGTGAAAGTCAGCAGATCTTCCTCGACCGTGATCTGCACATCCTCGACTGCGATGCCCGGCATTTCGGCCACCACCAATACATAATCGTCTTCCTCGAAAATGTCCACCGAGGGCTCGCGCACCTCCTGCACCACGGTCCGGCCGGATTCGCGGTCCCGCCGAATATTGCCGAAAGGTTCGACACGCGGCTTGTCGCCCCCCAGCCCAACTTTGACGGTGAATCCGTAGATGCCTTTCAGATCTTTGCCGGATCCGTTAATCTCCCCCGTCTCAGAGTGCTCCCCGTTTTCCAGGTTTCCCAGTTTTTCGATCAGGTCGCCAAGGCCCTTGAGAATACCGCTGCCTGCCCCCTCGAAGCCGCCAAAAGAATTATTGTCACTGCGTTTTTTAGTCATGAGTTTCATTCCCCGTTTCAATCTGCTCGAAGCCGATTCCGTACTCTTTAACTTTTGTATGAATGGTCTTGTAGTCGACGTGGAGCAGGCGCGCAGCTTTCGCTTTATTGCCGCCGCTTCCCCGCAGTGCCTGAACGATTACCTTGCGCTCGAGGCAGGCCGCACTGCGCCGCAGCACTTCACGCAAAGGCTGACCCTCCCAATCTCCGCCCGCGCTCATCGTGAGCCCGGCCTCAAGGTTTAGGACCGATGCATCGGCGCCCGACTGTTTCAGGCAAAGGTGTTTCTCGGCGACGATGTCCTCGCTCATCAGCACAGCCCGGCGAACCACCGAGCGAAGCTGCCGTACATTTCCAGGCCATTCGTACGCCAGCATGGCGTCGGCCGCCGCCGCGGAAAAGCCTTGTACGTTCTTGCCGAGTTCAACGTTCGTAATCTCGAGGAACTGGCCGGCGAGAAACGGTATATCCTCCTGCCGCTGCCGTAATGGCGGGATCGCAATCGTGAAGTCGTTCAGCCGGAAGTAAAGATCGCTGCGAAACGATCCTCTGGCGCAAAGGTCTTCAATGTTGCGGTTGCCCGCGGCGAGCACTCTGATGTCGACACCGATCGATTTGCCCCCGCCGAGGCGCTGCAGCGTTCTTTCCTGAAGCACTCGCAGGAACTTCGCCTGGGCGCCCATCGACATATTCGCGATTTCGTCGAGAAACAGCGTGCCCTCCCGCGCCGTCTCGAGTTTTCCCGCCATCTGCTGGTCGGCTCCGGTGAACGCGCCCCGTTCGTGTCCGAACAGTTCGCTCTCGATCAGCGCCTCGGGAATCGCTCCGCAATCCACGGCAACGAACGGCCCCTCGGGGCGCATGCTCTCTCGGTGGATCGCCTGGGCAACTACTTCTTTCCCGGAACCGGTCTCTCCGAGGATAATGACGCTGAAATTCAGTTTCGCTACCAGTTCGATGGAAGCGATCACCTCGCCGATTGCGTCGCTGGGGCCGAAGATGTCGCGCAGCGGAACGTTGCCTCCGGCTGTCTTCGATAACGGCTTCGGCAGCGACTTCGAAAGCGGCTTCAGCGCCAGTTTCAGCCGCCGTTCGTTCAGCGCCCGCAGCACCACCCGAATCACGTCATGATGGTCAAAGGGTTTACCGAGGTAGTCATGTGCTCCCGCCCGGATCGCCTCCACTGCCCCCTGTATATCCGCGTGGGCGGTAATCAGAATGGCAGGCAGGTCCGGGTCGATTTCCTTTGCCTTACGCATCACTTCCATGCCGTCCATTTCCGGCATTCTGAAATCGACCAACAGCACATCCGGCCGGACCGTTCGGATCAAATAGAGCGCCTCGCGGGCGCCTCCGGCGAGCACAGGCGTCAAACCTTTCCGCGATACCACGCATCCCAGCATCTTGACGATTTCCGAATCGTCGTCCGCAATCAGAATTCTGCCGGAAACTTCATTCATCATTCGGATTTTGTTACCTCTTGCTTTCCGCTGCCCGAACCCAGCGGATAAACCACGCTTATCCCGGGATCCAGCCAACGCGCGATCTTATGCATCATCCCCATGAACAGCATTCCCGTTTCGCCCGAAAGGAGCGTCCGATTAATACGTTCCGCGACATAGCGATCACGCCGGTCTATCAGGTCATGGCGCAATCGGTCCCGGTGTTTCCCGGCAGCCGCCGCGCCTCCCGGTGCAAATTTTGCCAATGCAACCTGATATTCTTCGACCAGCAATTCGGGCGACTCGGTACCCATCAGCACCGCCCCTTGTGCCTGCAGTTTCAGAAGCAGGCCATAGTTTCTGCTTCCCGCTTCCGCCAGTTCCGCGACAATTTCCGGCTCGCGCCCGCAAACCGGCAATCCATCCTGATATACGCGTTTTATTCCCGGAGTATCGGCCAGATTGGTCACAATTGTCTCGATCCGATCCCACAATTTCTGCACATCGGCTGCAGCGCGTTCCACGCGGCGCTGCCCGAATGCCGAGACCTTAGCGCGATTAATGGAGGATCCCAGAGTCCCCATATCCGCCGGGGTGTGTACTATCGGAAGATAGAGTAACCTTCGATTACTCCCCGGGAGCCCTCTGTAAATCATCTAAATCCTATAGTGAGCCTCTTCCCCGGGGAAGTCCAGACCCTCAACGAAATTACCGGAATCGAGAACATCCCATAGCCTTTGTACGCGGCTGCGGCGCGCGGTGCGTACGATCCGGTGCGTACGATCCGGTGCGTACGATCCAAAGATATGGCAGATCTCGATTACTTGTGAGGGAATTCCTCTTTAGCTGAATTTTAACACTATAAAGCCAACCGCGTAGTTTTATGTTCTTGATCGGTTTAACTTACATAGGACAGGTTATTCACGCATAGTATCCAAAGATAATGCTGGCTATCGTCATCCTCCGACTGCCCGGAAAGCCCAATAAAGTCACCTAATTTCGAGGCCAGCATGTGGTATGCTTCGGCCAGATACGGTTTTGGCGAGGATACATTTTTGCCAATTATTCGCACTGAAGAAGACGATGGAAATCCTCGATTTAAACCCTGCGTCGGACCTGAGGCTGTTTAACGAGAGCCGATTGCCGATGTGGATCTGGAGTCTGCAGACCTTCGCGTTCCTCGCCGTGAACGACGCGGCTACCGATTGTTACGGATACTCCCGCAAAGAGATGTTGGCTATGACGGTCAGGCAGCTTCACCTCCAGAGCGACGCCGCCAGCCTTTCGTATCTGTCGCGAATGCCGGGGCCTTCCGAGCCCAGGGAGACATGGCGGCACAGAAAGAAAGACGGAACTGTCCTTTTTGTCGAGGGAGTGCGCTCCGCGGTTCGCGTCGGCGATGGGAATGCGTGCCTTACGATCGCCATCGACGCCAGTGAGAAAAAAAGGTCCGAAGGGATTTACCGCTGTCTGATGGATGCCATTCCATCGTCGGTTCTGCTCATCGACCAGAAGCTGCGTGTGGTTTCCGCCAACCGGAACTTTCTGGAAAAATCCCGTCTGACCGCGGATGCCACGGTCGGCAAACGCCTGAGCGAAGTTTTCCCCGAAATAATACTTTCGGAAATGGGGCTGGAACAACAGATCCGCAATGTGTTTACGAGTAGTTGTCCCACCCAGGGCAAGCGCCTGACTTACCGCGCGCCCGGCGTCCCGATTCGCGTCTACAGCTACAGCGTGCTTCCCCTCAATTGGGGAGACAAGGTAGAGCACGTGCTTTTCCTTCTCGACGACGTTACGGAGCGGACGCTGCTCGGCGAAGAAATCCGGCTGATGGAGCGGCATCTTGCCAGTATCGTCGAAAGCGCCAGCGACATGGTCGTTTCCACGGATATTCACGGCGACATTCTGACGTGGAACAGAGCCGCGCAGGTAATTACGGGTTATCCGTTCGCGGAAGTGAAAGGGCAGACTTTTTTCGATTCCTGCGATCCCACCGGTGCGGCAAGTCTGCGGAAACTGTTCTCGCGGGGCACCACCGGCGAATACTCCGGGCGCATCGAGAGCGACGTGAAAACAAAGAACGGGGGGTGGCGGCCGGTTTCCTGGGTGGTTTCACGGATGATCGACGACAGCAGGCGCACGGTGGGCTTCGTCGCCGTAGGCCGGGACCTGACGGAACAGCGCAAGTTCGAACTTCAGATACTGGAATCGCAGAAACTGGCGGCGCTCGGTGTGATGGCCAGGGGCATTGCCCATGAGATAAGGACGCCTCTGGCGGTCGCGTCTTCGGCGGCCCAATTCCTCCTTGAAGACGACGTCAGTTCCGAGTTTCGTTTCGAATGCGCGGAAAAGGTCTATCGCGGCATTCAAAAAGCCAGTTCCATCATCGAAAACCTTCTGCGCTTCGCTCATCCGTCGCCGGACAGGAACAAAACGGCCGTGGACATACTGGGCATCGTAAACGAGGCCGTGACTTTTCTGGAGAATCAGGCCAAAATTCAGAACGTTGACATTCGCACCCAGTTTCCCGAGGAGCCATTGTTGGTTCTGGGCGTGCCCAGCCTGATCGAGCAGGTGTTCATCAATCTGTTTCTCAATGCGATGAACGCCATGCCCGAAGGCGGAGCCATATGCATTTCGGCCGAACAGAATGGCAGCGACGTGTTAATTCGCGTCGCCGATACAGGACAAGGCATCTCGCCCGAAGATCAGGACAAAATCTTCGATCCTTTCTACACCAAAGCGCCTCCTGGAAAAGGCATCGGGCTGGGCCTTTCCATCTGTTATTCCATCGTCGACCAACACGGGGGAGCAATCGGCGTGGAGAGCGAGCGAGGAAAAGGAAGCACCTTCACGATAAGACTGCCGCTGCTGCAGGCTGCCGGGCTTTACGCCGCCGCGGACGATCAAGATGAGTCTCTTTGACCGCTTTGTCCTTGTGGTCGACGACGATTCCGATATCTGCTGGGCGCTCGAACACCTCCTCGGAAAGGCCGGAGCCCGCTGCATTTGTGCGCTCGATGGACAGAGCGCGCTTGAGGCGGTACGTCTCCATGCTTTCGACCTGGTTTTGCTGGATGCCAAACTGCCGGACATGAACGGCCTCGATCTTGGGGAAACCATTCGGTGCACCGCACCCGGGGTTCGGATTCTGGTGGTCTCCGGATACTTCTACAAAGACGACCCGGTCATACAGGCCGCTTTGGCTCAGGGTCTGATTTTTGGATTCGTGGAAAAGCCTTTCTCGCACGCGTCCCTGATCGCGGCGATGGAATCGGCTCTCGGTCAGGCCTGTCCTCGCGCCTAAACTGGTTCTATGACCGATTACCCCATACCGATTACCCCATGTGGATCGGCGGCGAATCCGTCCGCACCGCCCATCCGCAAGATGTGCACGTTCCCTTCGACGGCTCCGTCGCCGGCACCATCTATCAGGCCTCGCTCGAACAGGTGAATGCCGCTATCGAGGCGGCCCGCAAGGCCTTCCCCGAGATGCGCGCCATGAGCCGCCACGAACGCTCCTCCATCCTTTATAGAGCGCATTCGCTGCTGGGCGAACGGCGCGAAGAAATGGCACGCGCCATCTCTTCGGAATCTGGCAAGCCTATCCGCGAAGCGCGCGGCGAAGTGGATCGCGGCCTCTTCACTCAAGCGGATGTTTCCACGCGGACGGCGAAACGTTTACCTTGGCGCTTGTAGAGTCCCGTTACCGGAAACTGTCAGCTACCCGAGCGGCGGGCGCCCCGCATGGCCGGGCCTGCTCGGAACAGGTTTATGCCCACGCGAAGCGTCTGCCGCCCCGGAACTATTTCCCGAACTGGCGCGCGAAGAAATTTTCGGCCGCGTGATAGGCCTTCAGAAAGCGCCGGGATTGGACTTGCCTCAGCCGCCTTGACCGCCGGCCTCGAAGTGTGGCTCAACCCGTGGCTTTGGAATCCTCCTCCGCAGTCCAAATAAGCCCACGAGCCGTGATCGGAAGCGCCGCCGATTATTTGATTCTCAAGACCTGTCCGGGCCTGATTGGAAGGCACCGTTTGAAAAA
>Ga0302324_100018452_pt1 | contig 13745 bp, 18 predicted proteins | sample Palsa_T0_1_FD_201949 | JGI IMG/M metagenome (GOLD analysis project Ga0302324, IMG submission 201949) | Peat permafrost microbial communities from Stordalen Mire near Abisko, Sweden - Palsa_T0_1 | ecosystem: Environmental > Terrestrial > Soil > Palsa > Peat permafrost | place: Sweden: Abisko...
GTTGCGCTCAAAACCCCTTTCGATCTATGTCGGCGTGAACCCCGATGATCTGCATCGCCTGCGGCCGGTATTGAATCTCTTCTTTCAACAGGCAATTGGACTTCAGACCCGCGAGCTCCCTGAGCGCAACCCGGCGCTCAAGTACCAGGTGATGATGTTGTTAGACGAGTTCACCGCCCTCGGCCGCATTCCCATCATTGCCGAGGCCATCTCCTTCCTGCCCGGTTACAACGTGCGCGTGGTGCTCGTGATCCAGACTCCGGCGCAGCTGCGCGAGATTTATGGTGCGCACAACGCCGAGACGATGCTGAAGAGCCTGGCGGCGCGCATCGTCTTCGCGCCGAAGGACTACCCGGATGCGCGAGAGATCTCCGACGAGTTGGGATTCACGACCGTCAAAGTCAAGTCGCACTCGAGCCCCCAGTTCAATTTCTCGGACAGCCGCGGACGCCGATCAAAAACGCAGAACGTAAGTGAGCAGCGGCGGGCGCTCCTCTTGCCGCAAGAAGTTAAAGAGCTCGGCACGGATCACGAGATCATCTTCTATGAGGGTCTGCGGCCGATCCGCTGCAGGAAGATCCGCTACTTCGAGGACCCGCGCTTCAAGGCGCGCCTGTTTCCGCCACCCGAAAGGCCGCCTGCAGCCGAAATGGTAGCAGTGGCTCAAGCGACGCCGCAGTCGGCGCCCGGGACTCTTCCCACGGCGGAGGACCCTCGAACGATACCCACGCGCGAGGCGACCGTTGATGACCTTGATCGCCTCCAATCTCTGACGCTCGAAGACTTCGCCGCGGATTTTAACCAGGTGAAACTGCCCGAGAGTGGCCGCCTGACCGAAGAGGACTTTGGAGTGGCGGTGGAGAGCTTTCTCGCAAGCTTGCGCGAGCGCTAGGAGAGGATGATGTCCGGAGCCGATACAGAATCCGAGAATGGCATTCGCCCTTCCAAGCGCGCCTCCCAGGAGAAATCCTCGCGGCCGGGCGTTGAGGAAAGCGATGGAGCAGCGCCGCGAAAGCGCGCGGCCGAGCCGCACGCGATGCCGGATGAGGTGCGGCGGCGGTTCGTCCAGGTCGGCCGCAATCATTTCTTCCCGGATGGCGCACGGGCCTTTACCGATCATGGGGTGCGGCTTACGACGCCGAGCGAGAATACGGAAGTCATCAAGAATCTCGTCACCATTGCCCAAGCGCGCGCGTGGAATGAAATCACGGTGACCGGCACCGAGCGCTTTCGAAAAGAAGCCTGGTTCGAGGCGCGGCTCGTCGGCCTTGAGGTGCGCGGGTATACGCCGAACGAGACGGAGCACGAACGACTGGTGCGGGCACTGGCGCGGCGCGAACGGGGACCGTCGCCGCCGGCCGCCGAGCTTCAAGAGAAAAAGAATCGCGGGGGCCTCATCGTGGGTCGTCTGCTCGATCACGGGCGGGGCGCTTATCAGCACGAGCCGCGCGAGCCCATGTCTTACTTCGTGAAGATTGACACCGCAAACGGTGAGCGGACCGTATGGGGCGTCGACCTCGAACGCGCGTTTAGGGAATCGCTGACCAAACCGCAAATCGGCGAGGAGGTGGGTCTGCGTGCGGTGCGTCAGGACGCCGTGACCGTCAAGGCGCCCCGGCGCGATGGCGACGGTACGGTCGTCGGTGAGCAGGAGCTCGATACGCACCGCAACCGCTGGATTATCGAGAAGCACGCCTTCTTCGAATCGCGGGCGGCGGCCGCGAAAACCGTCCGCGATCCTAAGATCGATCCGCGCGAGGCGGTGCGCCAGCATCCTGAGCTCGCGAGTGCCTACGTACACTTGCGAGGTGCAGAGGAGGTTGCCGCCCGGCGGATTCGCGATCCCGAGGATCAGCGCAAGTTCGTGTCTCTTGTGCGAAGCGCAATTGCTGATTCAGTCGAGCGTGGCGAACCGCTGCAGCCCGTGCGGCTACGCAAACCGCGCCCCGAACAAACCAAGGCGACCGTCTCTCGCACTCCGAATCGGGACCGGAGCCCTGCGCGGTAAATGCGCCGAGATGAAACGCTTACCGTCGGGAGGCTCCAGGAACACGGGCGCGCCCCGTACCCGTTCGGCAGCAGTGATGGCCTATCGTATTACGTGAAGGTCCTGACGGATCGCGGCGCGCGCGTACTCTGGGGCAAGGATCTCGAGCGCGCGATCACGCAGTCTGCCAGTCGCCCCAAGCGGGGTGATCTCATCGGTGCGCGCCGCGTCGGTCGCGTTGCCGTCCCGGTTGCGACGCCTCAACGCGACGGTCTGGGGCGCGTCGTGATCCAGAGCGGGCATGTCGCGCAGCGCAATCGCTGGGTGGTGGAGAAGGTTCAGTTCTTTGCGGCACGCGCGAAGCTCGCGCGTAGCGTGCGCGAAGTCCAGGCGGACATCCGCAGCGCGGTGAAGAGTCATCCGGAACTGATGTCGACCTTTTTGACGCTGCGTGCTGCGCAGGAGGTCGCCGAGCGGCGCATCGCCGATCCAAGAGATCGTGAACGGTTCGTGGCGCTCGTGCGCGAGGCGATCGCCGGATCCGTTAAGAAGGGCGAGCCCATACCGACTGTGCATATCACCAAGTTGCCACGTGCGGCGAAAAGTGAGCTTTCACCGCTCCCGACTCGGTACCGTACCGGAGAACCCACTCGGTAATCGAGTCGAGCCATCGGCATCGCCGCTGCCGGTACTTCAAATAGTTGAGCGTACCCGTCACGACGCCATGCTCGCGAACCTGGCGAGGCGCGCGACGGACGCAAGGGGCTTTCGCGCCATAAACGGGCTCCTCCCCGCGAAGCGCGGGTCCCCACCATTTATTGCACGATCCCCTTGCCTCCATCGCTTATACGCCTCGCTCACCGGTTCGCACGGCGACGTGCCGGATGACGAGGAGATTTCCCATGACGACGCTCTATGTTCAAGAGGAGTCAGGCTATCGCAAGGCAAACGCTGACGATGTGATCGCCCGTGCGCAGGGGCTCATCGCGCAACGATTCCGCATCGGCTCGCCCGTATTGTCCGCCCCAGCTCGAGTGCGCGAATTTCTGGGCATTCACTTAGGCGCACGCGATCAAGAGATATTCGGTGTCATTCACCTGGACAGTCGTCATCGATCGCTCGGCGCCGAGGATCTCTTCCGTGGCACGATCGATGGCGCTGCGGTGCATCCGCGGGTAGTGGTGAAGTCCGTGTTGGCTCGGAACGCAGCAGCCTTGATCTGCTACCACAATCATCCGAGCGGAATCTCGGAGCCAAGTCAGGCCGACGAATTAATCACACAGCGGCTGAAGGAGGCCCTGTCGTTGATTGATGTGCGGCTCATTGATCATCTCATCGTCGGCGAGCGCATCTTTTCATTTGCGGAGGCTGGCCTCTTGTAGCGCGCGTACTGCGACCGGGAGCTGACGCAGTCGGTTCCCGGTGGCTGTGTTGAGACTTGCAGTTCAGACAAATCGGCAGGGACACCAAAAGGAAGAAGGGGGCGGGCTTGCTGGGGCGGAAATCCTGGCACGCCGTTCTCGCCGTCCAGACCCTGCGCGCGCACCGGACGGTTCGTGCTCGGCGAGTCGCGCTGCGCGCGAGTCTGGACGGCTGCGCTGCGGCGTGCGGCCCGGGCGCGGGCAAGCCCGCCCAAATCCCTGGAGTCCGTAATGAATACCTCTTTTGCCAATTCATTCTCATCGCACGCCAATGTTTTCAGTGACGCTTTATCGCTCGATGCCGTTCGGCAGAGAGCGCCGGCGGTCTTTGCGCTGTCGCCTCATGAGCGCATGAGTCCGAAGTACACGTTCATTCCCACCGAACGGGTGCTGTCCGGTCTGATGCAGGCCGGCTTCGTGCCGGTGGATGCTCGCCAGGCGATGGCGCGTCGCGCGAGTCCCCTGCACGCACGGCACGTGGTTCGACTGCGGCGTCGCTTTGAGACGGTGCAACTCAAGGACGCGGTGCCGGAGGTGGTGTTCTTGAACAGCCATGACGGCACGAGTGCGTACCAGCTTCGCATGGGTATCTTCCGAGTCGTTTGCACCAATGGCCTGATCGTCTCTCGCGGTGCTTTTCCGGCGTATTGCGTCTCCCACCGAGGCAACGTCGTCGACGATGTGATTGCCGGAGCATTGGAGATCTCCGAGCGCTTCGGAAGTCTGGCCAAGCAAGTTGAGCGCATGGAACGGCGTCACCTGTTCAAGGACGAGCAGCTTCGGTTTGCCGAGCGCGCATTGTCGCTGCGATATCCGGACCCTGCGCGGCGCGGGATTCAGCCGTCGCAGCTTCTGACCTGTCGGCGAACTGAAGACCTCGCAGATGACCTGTGGAACGCCCTGAACAAGGTCCAGGAGAATCTCCTCGGCGGCGGCCTGCATCGGTGGTCGCCCAGTGGACGACTGACACGCACTCGGCGTATCACCTCGATTCGGGAAGACGTCAGGCTCAATAGCCAGCTCTGGGATCTGGCTGCGGAGGTGCTTGCGGCCTAATCCGCTCCGTCGAATTTAATAGGGAGAGGGTGCCACGACGGTGTCTTCTCCCTTTTTTTGTGCCCGCTGGCGGACAAGCGGTGCGTTCGCGGAAAGCCAACGGACACGGATCCGCGCCCCGTGAACAGCTCAAAAGCGAAGCGCGGGGTGATCAAATGGAAAACGAAGACGGCACATTGTGGGGTTTTGGGTCAAATTCCGTTGAAATGCAGGATAGCCTGGCGGCCGCTCTTTGGTACAAAGTTGCTCTCGATGAGCGACGGCACACAATTGAAGACCTGGGTCACGCGTGAAATGAAGCAGCGTTTCTCCGCGGTTTCGCGATATCAGGGGCTGTCGGAATCAGCGCTGCTCAAACGTCTGGTAGATCTCATGCTGCGCTCTACGGATCCGGCCTCATACGATGCCAGCACCAGTGCGGAACCCGAGGCCATCCGTTCAAACCGCCTGACCGTGCGGCTGCGCCGTGATGACGAGACCCTGCTTCGGGCGCGCGCTGCGGCGCGGGGGATGGCGCCCGCGACCTACCTCTCCGTACTGACACGCGCACATCTGCGATCGCTGGCGCCGTTACCAAATGAGGAGCTGCTGGCACTGAAGCGTTCGGTATCCGAGCTCGGGAGCATGGGACGGAACCTCAACCAGATTGCTCGGGCGGCCAATCAGGGTGATCGCGTGGCAGGTCCCGGACGGGAGGAGCTGCGAGCCATGCTCCGCGTATGCGAGAGCCTACGCGACCACGTCAGAGGGCTGGTGGCTGCGAATCTCCGGTCGTGGGAGCGCGGCCATGCCGACTAGGGAGTCGTTGTTCGAACTGTTCAGCTACGCGCGGCCGGGTCCGGGCAGGCGGGATCGCCTGTCTCCCGCCGAGGTCGAGCAGGTCGCCAGGACTGTCCGGCGCACCCCCGAGGTCATTGTCAAGGTGTTGCCCCGGGGCGCCCAGACCGTCGGGGCAGTTCGCAAGCACCTCGATTACATCGGCCGCAAAGGAGAGTTAGAGCTTGAGACTGACGACGGCGAGCGACTGCAGGGACGGGATGCCGGGGAGCAACTCTTGGAGGACTGGGATCTCCACCTCGAAGGCGATCGACGGGGCGTCGGACTCGCCTCTACGAGGCAGGGGTCCGCTAAGCTCGTGCACAAGATCATGCTGTCGATGCCACCCGGGACACCGGCCAAAGGAGTACTGGAGGCCGCGCGCAACTTCGCCCGCGAGGAGTTTGCGCTAAAGCATCATTATGCGCTGGTGTTGCATTGCGATGAACCCCATCCGCATGTGCACCTCGTCGTCAAAGCCGTGAGCGCACAGGGGGTACGTCTCAATATCCGGAAGGCTACACTGCGCGCGTGGCGACAGGAGTTCGCTTGCCACATTCGCAAACAGGGCATTGCCGCCAACGCCACGGAGCGCGCGGTCCGCGGCGAGACCCGAGTCCACAAGCCAGACGGCGTTTATCGTGCGACGCTTCGAGGGGATTCCTCGCAGGCGCGAGCGCGCGCGGAAGTGGTGGCAAACGAACTGCTCACAGGCGGTGTCCGCATAGGTCCTGGCAAGTCGGCACTGACTGAGACTCGGCGAGCAGTTGAGCGCGGCTGGCGGGCGACCATCGACATTCTTCACACACAAGGACGTTCGGACCTTGCCGCCGAAGTGCGACGTTTCGTCGAACAGATGCGCCCACCCATGACCGAGAAAGAACAGCTTGCCAACGCACTCCTGCAGGCGGCTCGCAAAGCTCGAGTTCTCCATCACTCCCCGCCGACGCGGTGATATTATGGATGGGCAGCGGGACGTAGGACTTCTCGGCGGGAATATTGATCTGGCGTCGGCCATGCGGGCGGGACGTGCAAGTCATATAGGATGCCGATGCGCTATGGTGAACACGCAATGGCGGGGCCTGGCGGCATGGCAAGGGCTGCGAAAGCACAGTGGCACGATCCGGTTTGGGTTCAGCGAAATCCTACAGGTGAGCGACAATGGCGCTCAGATCATTGAAAAAGAACAATTCACGCCATCGATGTTACTAACATATCTGGCCTACGCGCAGACACGCTGCTACGATGCCAAATACGCCGACGGCAGGACACGTATGTGTCCAATAGGGGAAGATTTGCCCAATACCGCGATGACTGCTCGTATTCTCTCGGTAAGTTGGAGGCAGCCATGCCATTAATTTCGATGTACGAGCGCGACAACAGTCGCACCGTCTACAGGATGCTTTCCGACAAGGCGGTCCAACAGTTTGATACGCCTCCATCTGACGAGATTGATCGGCTGCTGTTTAAGAGCCTGGCCCGCTTACTGGAACACTACCGATACGATGCTTTTTCAGATCGGGATCCGATAGGTGTGCTCGATGCGGCCCACCCCGGGTCAAAAACACGTCGAACGCATGCGTCCGGTCCAGGCTCCAACTTTGCCGCGGTCCGAAATGCTCTGGCTGCGGCACAATTAACTGTCTTCGGTCATCAAGCTCGCGACGAGGTTGTCGAATTTCTTCAAAGCATTCTTGCGAATCTGATAGCGGGAACAGGCTCAAACATTGCTGACGCCGAGAACCGGGAACGAGCGAAACAATTCTTCGTTGCGTTTTCGGAGGTTCTGCGCGGCCACAGATGAATCCGAAGCAGTTTCTCCTTGAGGAATGCGAAAATATTCAACTCGTGCTCGGCGAGATGTTGAGCCGCGACTATCTTGCCGGTGGGGCGGCAGACTTTCATCACGAACTCACACAGCGCCTGGAAATACTCCGGCGAATGATCGCACCCATCGAGGCGACGGACCCAGATCCGATTTCCTTATTTTCGGGTGAGGTGTCGCAATTATCTGAACTCGCTCACCGTATCGAGCGCTCTCACGCTGGTGAGTTCTCCTGGCCGTTTGCTGAGGAGTTGCGGGCTCTTACGGATCCGCTGTGTCGGGAAGACCTTCGGACACCGGGTCGGGAGCCGATCATTCGCATTCTCGCCGAAGGTGGACTCACCGCATATCGCATCTTCTTGGAGAACGATCTGTCCCGGATCCAGGTGTTCAATCGACGCATCTTTACTATCGTCTTCCCTCGCACCCTTAAGCATCTTGTACTGTCACACGCAATATTCGGCCACGAGATTGGACACGCCGCATGGAGTATCCCGCGCCTTCGCTCACGGCTTTCCGGTGAGGTGTCACAACCACTTTTCACCAGCGGACCGCTGTCGAGCGTTACAAACGCAAGAGCGTGGTTGACAAACGCGAACGCCCCGGCGGAAGTCAAGGAAGTAATCGCCCAATACAACTGGGTGCCTGAGAATCTCAACAAGGATGTGCTCGAAAGCTGGCAGGAGGAACTTCTATGTGATCTCTTTGGCCTTCTTACGTTTGGACCGGCGTTTCTCGCTGCACATCAGGCACTACTGAGCACCGTAGATCCACACGGGTTTTCGTTTGGAGACGACCATCCTCCCTACGTCACTCGACGCGCAATGCTTGGCCGGGCAATCGAATACTTGGGGTGGTCTAACCATCCTGGGATCACAGAGGAATTCTTGCGAAGCGCACTTGATCAGTTCTGGAAAGGGCAATTGAAGGATGTCCGAATTACAGGATGGCCAGACGTTATTGAGTCGCCGCAACTCAGCCTAGCTATTCAGGGACTGCAGAGCATTCTCGGCGACGTAAGTCGCGTTTTATTCATCTATCCGTCGGCCCTAGAGTTGCAACACATTTTGGCGATGCTCGAAGCCGGCATTCCCCCATGTGGTGCGGATCTGAGCGGGGCAAAAGAACCGCACCTTCGCAACGTGGATTTTCGGACGATCCTGTTCGCAGGCTGGGTACGTTGGCATTGCGAGCCGACTATAACTGACTCGACGGTTCACGATCCAACATTCAGCAGAATCAATCGGCTGTGCGAGCGCGGAATGCTTCAGCAGCGCGCGATCAATCTAGTCAAAAAGCGCCCGGAGTCGGGCTTGTGAGCGCCCTGTCGAAGCTCGACATACGGCGCAGAATGTCCAACCAGGAACTCGTTGTGTCTCCATTGCTCTCAGCTAAGCAGATGGGAGACTCGTCCGTTGATCTGCGAGTAGGAAATGTTTTTCTGACCGTACGCGCGCGAGGGATTTCTCACGTCGATCCTAGGGTCTACAACAAGAAGGACGCCACTGATGGCCATGAGAATGAGCTCATTCGAAGGCAGAAGCACGAGCGCCATGAGATACCATTCGAAACCACGTTCTTGTTGCATCCTGGAATGCTCGCTCTTGTGCCAACGCTCGAATGGGTTAAGTTACCGGCCGATCTCCAAGGCGTTGTAACAGCTCGATCATGCTGGGCTCGCGAGGGTCTAAGCATCGCCACGGCGACGTTGATAAATCCGCATTACCATGGAATCATCACTCTCGAACTTGCCAACCTCGGCCAGATCCCGATCAGTTTGTACCCGGGATTGCGAATCGCCCAAATCGCTTTCTATAACCTAGAAACATCAATGCCCATCTCCGAAGTTCGCCTGAGTCAATTTGCTGGAACGTTTGAACCTATGCAGGGCAATATTGTCGAAGGGGACGAGGCATTTATGCCTCCTCCAAGGAAGCCCCCCAAAGCTGACGGTTAACGGTCCGAAGCGTCTCATTTCCACAAAATTCGCAATGCTCAAGTCGAGTCCGCTGCTGTCGCAATGCTAGATTCGGGCTGTGCCAAGGACTAGCCCGCCAATAGTTGTAGGTATCGGCGCCCACCCCAAGCGAACATCGCTTAACGAATTCGATGGCGAGATAAGCTCCTGCGAGCACGGAGACGAAGGAAAATGGCGCAAGCACTTGGCGTCCCTCCGCTGAACGAAGCACGCCCTGGCCGCACAGTTCCTTGAATAGGGAGTCAAATGCCCGGCCAACAAGGTCGCCAGAATCGAGCACAGGATACTTGGCAACGATCTTCGCCGCCGTGGCTTGAGTGATGAATTCCCGATTGACCTCCGCGAAGTCGATGCCCAGCGCATCAGCGACGTGATGCTGGTGAGTGATCTCACGCTCGTTTTCCGGATAGATGCAACTAAGGCACGCTCTGTCCGTAGGCTGACGGCTAAAGTGGAGCACGATCTCTCGAATGTCGGTGGTTGACGCGTCAAAGACCTCGCGAGGAAATTCGAGCTGAATCGATCGGCGCGCCCTCCGGCTATCGACGCCAACGATCAGTCGCCCCACTGAGCGACCTCCGCCGCCGGCTTTGACTGCCTGCCCTACGGTGCCGACGACGGGCATCAGGTGAAGATTGCCAAAGTCCGTTTGCGCGCGAGCGCAAAGGCGTTCAGCTTTGGGCTTGTATAGATCCGATTCGTTGAAGTAGAGGCACCGATTTAGGCCGCCAGGCATGACGTTCTTGGGGTCACAGATGTAAAGAGTACCGGACGTTCTGAAGAATTGCAGGGCGTAGATGAACGAATTGCCGATCGCTCCGGCACCAGCAAGGAAGACTTCTCCGAGGACACAGTGCCCAAGTAGAAAGTCCAGGTTTGATCCGAAGAGCTCTGTCCAATTGAGTTCAATGGTCGAAGCCGGCGCCAGCGGTAGGCGCCCGCGCACCGCGGCAGCCATCAGCAGCGCGGATGCGTAGCAGGAAGTCAGCAATGCCAACGCTCCGTGAAGCGGGCTCATGAGGGTAGTGGTCGAGGATGTGCTGATTGAGGCCCCGGTACCGTGTGCACTCAGCCAGACAGTCGCAGTGCCAGCAAGGCGAGCTCTCCCTGCTCCCAGCACGAGCTCAGCAGCGAAATCTCCTTCGTTTGTGTCGGTTGCTTCAGCGATTGTGCGGGAAAGCAGGGCGATGACAAATGCAGCGATATTCTTCGAGGGTTCGCAAGTGGAGTCGTACGTAATCAGAACGCGCACTTCAAGCAGCTTTGCGGCCTCCGTCTCGTCAACGCCAAGCAGAGCGGCGAGCGTTTTTGAGTTTTCCTCGCGTAGTGAAAGTGCCATCATGATCCCTTAACAAGCAGAACATCATCCACGGATCCCATCTGTTGCCAATGCCCCGTGTCGTCGTAACGGAAAATCGCGGACCTTTCGAAAAACCGCTCCGGAGAAGTATTCCTTGCGAAGTCCGGTATAACCACGGAAAGCGCTCCCACATGTCGGACAATCGCCCAGCGCTCATCCGCGGCGGAATGAAACGCGCGGTCGGGGTGCGTATGTACCTGTGCGGCGATAGATAGAGATTGGGTGCGCAAGCGGGTCATGACCGCCGCCATACTGTCACGAGGGATCTCGAAGGAGTCCTCGGAAGCTCGCTGGGCGGGACGGTATACCTCTCGGACGGTTAGATCGGGCCCGTCGCGGGCAGCTAGCCAGAGCAATACGCATTCCGCTCGAGCAGAAGCTTGTAATAGTCGAGTGGTTTCGACCAGCGCTTCGAGGCCAATGGTCAGTTTGGTCATGCGGGAACCTTGAGCCATGCTCTCCAAATCTGCGTCAAAATACCCCCTAGTGTGAAAGCGTCGTTGGACTTGATGGCGTCCCAGGCATCCGCGGAGTGACTAGGATGAGTGTGGTATTCGCGGCTGCCCCTCATACATATGAAAGGCTTGCCGGTTTGCGGGTGGGCTGAGGAGTTCAAAATGCCACTGAGATTCTGAGGCATCGAGGCAACTGGAGTGCCTTGCGCATCACAAATATCAATCGATGGTGGCAATTCATTCCAGTCGTCGCACCGAAGTCGGACTCTGATGCAAATCGTCCCTTGCCTACGGAAGCCAACCTCCAGCAAAGGGTAGTCCTTTGCAAAGACCTGCCATTCGCGCATTTTGAGCAGGGTATCGTCTAGCGCGCCTACACCCTGGGCGAACAACGCGCGAGAGGCGAGCTCAAGCATCGCCGCCGGCTCCGTGGTCCGGACCCCAGTCGATTTCGACCCGCGGCCCCAAGTGATTTGCCGCGTACGACAAGCTTGGGTCTATACGATGGCCACCTGCGACTGCAATCCAGTTTGCGGTGTCGATGATGTGGAGAGCCCGCTTCGCCTTCTCGAGAATTACGGCGACTGGTTGAGCTGCGTGCTCATGCTCTAAGCCAGAATGGGGAAAGACGCCAGCGGTAGTCACGACTCGAACTTCAACGGTGTGCTCATGTGGAGAATTCATCGGTGTAGCCCTCTGAGAAGCCGACATTCAGGTACGCTTTGCGTACTATACCACGCAAGCGTTGAAATGCAAGCACCGCGTGGTAATATACGCAACCATGAGTTCCACCAGCACCCTCGGCGAAGAACTTCGTCGGCTTCGAGAACTAGCGGGTCAAGGAAAACGCCTGAGTCTCCGTGACATCGAAGGTCGGACAGGCATATCAAATGAGTATTTATCGCAGTTAGAACGGGGCATTGCCGCCAGGCCGGGTCCCGATGTCCTTCAGAAACTAGCGGAGTGTTACGGCGTCCCCTACGAATCACTGCTGGTAGCTGCAGGCTATTTGAGGGAAGGTGGAGGGACAAAACGAGGGTCGCGACCTGTCCCTAGGGATGTAGAGGCTATCGCCAGCACCGCTAAATTTACGGAGGACGAGTGGCGTGAAGTGAAGAATTTCATGTCGTTTGTGGCGGGGAAACGCCGCCAACCTGACCGATAAATAGGAATAGAGCGCTGCTGCTCGCCATGTCATGAGTACGAGGAAGGGAAGCCATTCGCAGGAATACAGGGCGCTAAAAATCCATGTTCCAGGTGTGCGACAAAGTATTGCGGCGGTTGTCCATTGCTGGCAGATTCTTCTCAAGCGAACTGCGCGGGTTGTGGCGCGTCTGTTGGGAACAGCGCCTACCTATATCGAGGTGCGACGATCAAGCGGTGGGCTGCCTCGTCCGCCGCCGATGAGCTGGACGCAATGCCATCCGTCAACGATCAGACGATTCAAGGCTACCATGTCGTGCCCGAACGGCCATGCGCTCACCCTCAAAATTCACGCGGTCAAACGGGATGGAAGGGTGTCACCAAGCGTCATTTGTCCCGAACCAGGATGTACCTTCCATGCACATATCCGTCTGGCGGATTGGAATTCCGGCGCTATTCGCTGATGAGGTACATCCCCAGCAGTCGATTGGAACTGTCTACCCGATAGTGTATGTCTCTCATGGCGGGCAACGGACGACAGGAGAGGCTAAGGGGCATGCCGAATGCATTCGAGTTCAATCGGAACTGCGCGCGGCGTATACTCGGGTAAGGTATCTCTAGGATTAGAACTCACGCTGCTATGGCATAGGTGAAAGTTTGGCAATTTCGCAAAGCAAGCGTGGCGTAAAACGCTTTACTGTTCTTGGTGCAAGTCTCTCGGCCAAGAAACGTACAGGTTTGGTTAAACAGGTATTGGACGAGGCCGACTCGAGGAAGGTTAAGGCGCTACGGATAATTGACACAGCCAGCGGCTCCGGTCACGTCCGGTTCGCCTTTCCTGACATAACAAAGAAATCAAATCGCAGGATATCCTCGAGTCATGGGAAGCGCATCATATCCAGATAATGTTTTTATCAACTGTCCATTTGATAGGGACTACTGGCCTCTATTCGAAGTCCTCTTATTCACCGTAAGTGCTTGCGGCTTTCGGCCTCGCGCGACGTTAGAGGCACAAGACTCGGGCGCGGTGAGATTGGACAAAATAGCCAGGCTCATCAGCGACTCTCGTTATGGCATACACGACGTGTCCCGTGTGGAACTCGATGGAAAGAATCGCCTTCCAAGGTTCAATATGCCGTTTGAATTGGGCCTTGACCTCGGGTGTCGTAAGTTCGGTGGACGCGCACGTAACAGCAAACGGATTTTGGTTCTCGACAGAATTCCGTATCGATACCAGAAATTTCTCTCTGACATCGCCGGGCAGGATATAGAAATCCACGGGAACAATCTGAATACGCTGATGAAAGTGGTCCGGGATTGGCTGCGCACGGTTTCAAAACGATCAAACATTCCCGGCGATCAGACCATACGGAACCGGTTTACCAGGTTCAGCGACAGTCTCCCATCGCTATGCAAGAACGGAGGCTTGGACAGAAAGTCATTGAGTTATCCCGATTACATCAGTTTTGTCGGAGAGTGGCTGCTGCAGGAGTCCTTGTAAAACCAGCAGTACGCTTCGAGGTAGCGGCGCAGCGGTCCGGGTGGCGCAGTATTGTGGCTTTCTTTGCCAGCCTAGCTGCCCTAAGTGGATGTCCGCCGACGATTGCCGCCGCTGTATGAAATGCGACGCTCCTTCGGCGGCCCTATTTGCTCTTCCAGCACCAAGTGAACCAGCACAAGTGTCTCCGAGCAGGCACGATGAAT
>Ga0302324_100018454_pt1 | contig 13744 bp, 11 predicted proteins | sample Palsa_T0_1_FD_201949 | JGI IMG/M metagenome (GOLD analysis project Ga0302324, IMG submission 201949) | Peat permafrost microbial communities from Stordalen Mire near Abisko, Sweden - Palsa_T0_1 | ecosystem: Environmental > Terrestrial > Soil > Palsa > Peat permafrost | place: Sweden: Abisko...
TATCACAAGTTATGGAGCCCATGATCAGGATTGAACTGATGACCTCGTCCTTACCAAGGACGTGCTCTGCCAACTGAGCTACATGGGCAAAAGCCAATTGTTTCTGGCATCCTGACCGTGCAAAACGACAAAAAACCACTACCCCTGCCCTTCTCCGCTTTTTAAACGAAGGGGCGTCGGGGCTCATGGCTCCTGCAATCCTGCCCAATAACTTCGACCTCCAAACTAAAGCGCGCCGGCCTGGGTGTCAACGGCTTTTTTTACTTTTTTTGTAATGGGTCAGTGACGGCGGCCCGGGCCATGATAGGGTCGCCTCGCCGAGGCGACCGCCCCGGCAAAAACCACGCGGACGGCTCGGCGAGCCGTCCCTACCCTCCGTGACTAACGCATTACCTTTTTTTTCCGGGCCGGCAGCACGAAACTTGGTGGTTGGTGATGAGTAGTTAGCGGCCAGTAGGGAGCAGTCTGGGATTGCGTGCAAGCCCATCGGTCTGCGACATTAGAAGTATGAGCAAAATTAAACTCGCGATCATATGCGCCGTCGCCTTGGCCGCGCTGGCGACGGATTTCTGGCAGTTCCAAACCATCAAGGCATTGCGCCAGGAAAATGAGGCCTTGAAACAACAGGCGGCGCAGATCGAGCCTTTGAAGGAACAATTGGCGCACGTGGCGCAGGACACGAGCAACACGGTCGCCGACTCCTCGCTCCAAGAGGCGCAAGTGCGTGACTTGGCCCGATTGCGCGGCGAAGTGGCACGCTTGCGAGAGCAGACCAACCAATTGGCCAAGGCCCGCCAGGAAATTCAGGCCCTCAACCAACGCATTGCCTCCGACGCCCAGGCCAGATCGCAATCGGGCGCGGCGTTGCAAGCGGCCCGAGCCGAGGCGCAAAAGGCACAAAGCGCCAACGCCTGCATCAACAATCTGCGCCTTATTGACGCCTCCAAACAGCAATGGGCCCTGGAAAATAAAAAACAAGCCACCGACACCCCTACCATGGACGATCTGCGACCCTACATTGGCCGCGGACCCAACGGAGAGTTGCCAACCTGTCCCGACGGCGGCACTTACACCGTGGGCACTGTCGGCGAGAAACCCACTTGCAGCAATCCCACCCATGTGTTGCCCTAGCCTCAAAACAGGCTGCTGACCATGGTGCCCAGGATGCTCAACGGGCCTGTGTCTTCAAGGCTCTCGGTGGCCTTGTCCAGCTTTTGCAGGGAGAGCTTGGCGTCTTTGAGAAAGCTGTCGTCGTTGATCAATTGGCCCACGGTGCCCTGTCCCTGATTGATCTTCAGCAGAATGGAATGCAGGTTGGTCAGCGAACCGGTGGCCTCATTATACAGCGTGTTATCCGTCAACAATTTTCCCACCGTGCCCTGCCCGTTCCTGGCGTCCGTGACCACCTGGTTGGCGTTGGTTAACAGGGTGTGGGCGACGGCTATCGCGCTTTTAACGTCAACAACAACGCTTTGCAGGTTGCTCACCGCGCCCTCGACGGAAACATACAGGGCGTCCTCGTTGATCAGTTTGCCAACCGTGCCCTGTCCTTGCGCGATGCGATCGGACACCGTTTTGATGTTGCTGATGGTGGCGGTGAGGTTGGTGCGGTTATCTTTGACGAAATCGGTCAACGGCCCCAGGAAGGTGTCGATTTTCTCGCCGCTGAAACTGCGGGTCAGATTTTCCACGCCCGTGGCCACCTTGTCGAGTTTGGTGAAGAGTTGACTCAAGTCGGGTTGCTCGGTGGTTTGCAAAATGAAGTCATTCTCGACCTTCGGCGCGCCGGCCGTGCCGAATTCGATGGAAACATAATTCTGGGACATCAGGCCGGTGAAGCTGATGCTGGCTTTGCTGTCCGTCCTCACGTCGGCGTCGCTTTTCATAATCATGGTCACATCGGCGGAGCCGTTGGTCAGGACGATGTTCTCGACGCGGCCGACATGGACGCCGGCCATTTTGACCGCGTCGCCGATTTTGAGGTCCTGCACGTTTTTGAAAAGGCCGTGCAGGTGATAGCCGCGCTGGAGGAAGCCGAAGCTGCCCAGGTACTCCAATATGATCAAAGCCAGAACCACGGCCAAGGCGAAGAAAATGCCCAATTTGCTTTCGATGGATTCTTTCATATCGTCAATGGGATTTGGGGATGGCAAGTTCCGCACGAATAAATTTTTGGACGATCGGATCGGTGCTGCTCCGCACTTCCTGCACCGTGCCAATGAGGATGATCCGCCCCTCGTTGATCATGGCGATGCGATGGGCCGTGGCGAAGGCCAGGGCGCGGTCATGGGTGACGATAATGGAAGTGGCGCCGGTGCGCTCGTTCAAGTGCAACATCTCCTCCCCGATGGTCACGGCCATGAGCGGGTCCAATTCAGCGGTCGGTTCGTCGAACAACACCAACTGCGGTTCCACCACCAGGGCGCGGGCGATGGCGACCCGTTTCTGCATGCCGCCGGAAAGTTCCGTCGGAGCGCGGTTTTCCAAGCCCTTCAAGCCGACGGTTTCCAGCACGCGGGCGACGATGGCGTCGATTTCCGCCGGCCCTTTGAGTTGATGCTCGGCCAGATAGAGGCCGACGTTCTCACCCACCGTCAAGGAGTTGAGCAAGGCGGCTGACTGGAAGACCATGGCCATGCGATATTGGTTTCGTACCGCGGCATCGTGGATGGATTGGCCTTCGATGAGGATCTCCCCACTATTGGGCCGCATCAAGCCAATGATGTTCTTGAGCAGGACGCTCTTGCCGCTGCCGCTGGGTCCCATGATGACGAATCGTTCCCCCCGGCCAACCTGGAAGGAAATTCCTTTAAGGACTTCCATGGCGCGAAAGCTTTTGCGCAAGTCGCGGACTTCAACCGTGACGCCTTGAGGTTGTGCGGGGGCGGTCATTTTTGGATGTAAAGCAAAAAGCGTGTCAGGAAGTAATCCAGAATCAACACCAGCACGATGGAATTGACCACCGCTTTAGTCACACTGCGGGCGATGCCGCGGGGTCCGCCGCGCGTGATCAGGCCCTGGTGGCAAGAAATCATGCCAATGGCCAAGGCAAAGACAAAGGACTTGAAAAGGCCGTTGAGCACGTCGCCGATTTCCACCACCTCGCGCAGGTTTTGAAAGAAACTGTCAAAGCCGACGGCGATTTTCTGGTTGAAATCGCAGACCATCGCGCCGCCGAACCAGCCGACGGGGATGGAAAAGAGAACCAGCACGGGCAAGGAAATGGCGATGGCGACCATGCGCGGCAGGACCAGGTAGCGCACCGGATCGATATTCATGGTGCGCAACGCGTCAATCTCCTCGTAAACCTGCATGGAACCAATTTCCGCCGACATGGCGGAGCCAATGCGGCCGGCCACCAGAATGGCGATCATGACCGGGGCCAATTCTTTGCACATGGAAAGGCCGATCATGCCGCCCAGCACCGAACTGATGCCGTGCTCCACCAACACCGGGCCGGTCTGCAAGGCCAGGACCCCGCCGATGAAAAGAGAAAGGATGCAAACCATGGAGAGGCTGGCCAGGCCGATGTAGGCCAGTTGATCATAGACTTTGCGCCGCTGCCGCCACCGAAACAATTGCGGCACGGCCAGCACCGTTTGCCACGACAGAATTAGAATTTCGCCAATATTATGAAACATTACGATTTGGCGGCAGTGGTCTGCGCCGGTTTCCCGCCCAGTTTAAGGTGGCAAACACGCCAGCCACTGCCGTCTGCCGTGCATTGATACTGAATAAGCCCGAACAAGAGCGAGGTTTTTTTCGATGGCCCGGCCTTTTCGCGCCGGTAGAGATTCCACAACAGCGACTGGCTGGTCGCGCCGGTGCGGCCGTTCATCTCCGCTCTCCACAGCGCCCACAGCGGAGAATACTCACGGGCGATGGTCCGGTTGTTGGGGAAGAGCGGCTCCAGCACCGCAAGAACCTGCGTCCGCCGATTCCCGTCCAACTCGCGGTCATAAGTGTAAAAAGGCCAGAAATCCACGCGGCGCTTGAACTCGTGCGACTGCGTGTTCCGCTCCACGGTGTCCGAGTATAGGAAATAGAGAATACGGGTGCGGCGGCGATCCAAAGGATACGCCTGCAGCCGGTTGAACTTGTAAAGCAGAAAGCCGTAGAAAATGCTTTCCATGCCATTGTGCGAGGCGCGGCTGTAAAATGGAAAATAACGCGACACGGTCTTGGACCCGTGCGCCTGGACAAAGAGCGGCCAAAAAAAGTCGTGCTCCACGTAACCCTGCTCGCGGTCGTCGATGGCGTTGAATCCGATCGGGAAACCGTAGGAGGTTTCATCGCGCGCGCGGGAACGGGTCTGGCTGTAAAAGGGCAGCACGGTCAGGCTGGCGGCGGGATTGGTCGTGCCCAGGCCCGCGCGGTCCTTGAAGTAAAACGGCCACAGAGCGAAGAGATGGTCGTAGCCCCCGACGGTTTCCACTTCGTGCGTTGAGTTCGTGCGGAAGGTCGTGCTTTTGCGCACGTCCCCGACCAAAGGCCACACTTCCCATCCGGTCAGGCCCTCGCCACGCCGCCGGTCGAAGATGGGAAACAAATAGTTGTCTGTCACCACGTCCTTTTTCCGCGTTTCCGAATAAAGCGGAAACAGGATGAACTTGATCTCGTCGCGAAACAATCGGTTTTTCAAGTGTCCATAGAACGGGACCAACGCGGTGTAGTTCAGGTTGGTGTCGGGCGAGCGTTGGCGAAAATAAATTGGGAACAAGGTGGATTTACGCACTCCGTTTCCCTCCTGGTTATTGCCGCCGGAGAAGCTCAAAAACTGGCCCAATTCGAGCCGGTACTCGCTGCCAAACCGCCGATAATCGATCACCGGATAAAAAACCTCCCACTCCTCCCAATCCACTTGCGGCGTCGAAGTGCGGCAGAAAAAGGGCGGCAAAGCCCACTGTTTTTGCCCCTCGGCCTGTTGCCGATAAAAAAGCGGCCCCGCCACCTCTTCGCGCCAACCAGGGTCAAGCGTCAAACCGAATTTGGCGTAAGCCGGACCGGCCAGGCTTTCCTCAGCCCCGGCTTGGGCGGAATCAGCGGCCAAAAAGCCGGCCAGGAACAAGAGCGGCCAAAGGAACTGTCGAAAATTGACCATTAACGATAACGGGACCGAAATACGGGTAATTGGCGCTTGTTTAGCCTGATCTTGGCACGATTCTCATTGACTTTTCTCATGTTTTTGGTAGGTTTTACGCTTAAATTGAGGTTTTCACCTCGGTTCCTCCGTGCTTGGTCGTGGCGCTGCATTGCTGCCACCAAGTCTTTTTTTTGTCACACTCCAGCCAAATCGGTCAAGAATACTGATCAAAGCCGGCAGGAAAGTCAGTCCCGCGATCATGCAGGCCCCGATGCCCATCGACATCACCAAGCCCAAGCTCTGCAGCCCCTGATGCTTGCCTAGCATCAGACAGCCAAAACCTGTCAGCGCAGTCAACCCGGATACCAACACGGCTTTTCCAGTGCTCTTGCCCAAAATACTGGCCTTCTGTTCCTCCGCCACACGGTTGAGAATGTGAATGCCGTTGGTCACGCCAATCCCGATCACCAGCGGCAAGGTCATGATGTTGGCCGGGTTAAATAACACTCCCGCCAGTCCCATCAAGCCAAGAGACCAGGCGGAACCGATGGCCACCGGCAAGAGCGAAAGCACCACGCATACGACGGAGCGGAAATGAAGGTAAACCATCACCGCGATGGCCACCAAGGAATAAAGCGCCGATTGTTGGTAGCTGTCTTTAAGCAACTTGGTGTACTCATAAAGTTGCACCGGCGTGCCCGTCACCCGATCCGCCTGGTCCCCCATGGCGGCGCGCAACTCGGTGATGAACCTCTTTTGGTTTTCGTGCTTCCAGACGTCTTCCCTGGGGAAAACCTGCACCATATACTTGCCCGTTCGCCCGACAAATCGTGTGCGCAACGCCGCCGGCAAGTCCTGGGGCTGCAACCGGCTGCCAGTCTCCTGCGTCTGGATGGATTCAAAAGTCTGGCGAATATCGTCAAAGAGCGCCTCCTGGTAGTCTTTGAGCCGGCCCGGAACAGCCGGGTCCGCGCTCAACATCTTGACCCGGAAATTACTAATGGACTGCGCCAGCGCCCGCAACTCGGCGGACAATTGCGGCCGTTCCGTGCCCACGCCCTGCGCCGCCCAATTCAGGTAGCTGCCCGTGATCCACAGCGTCAGGCTCAAGTCATGCATGGCCACTTCATTGCTGTCCGCGCAGGCAAACTTCAGGCCGGCAACGTCCTCTTTTATCTGACGCACCAACTTGATCTCCGGGGTCTGGTCCTCAGTCAGCAGTTGGAAAATCGCATCGCCCCGGTCGCTGCCATCCACGCTGGCGACGCTGGGCAAATTGGTGACCTCCCTCTCGATCTCGGCCGCTTGCTTGAGCGTGTCGGCCACGATGGCCGCAAAGAGGAGCGATTGCCCGGGGCGCGGCGTGATGTTCTCCGGGTAAGCGTCCTGCAGGAGCATTTGGTTGAGCTGGATCAGGTCCTGGCCTTGCGGTTTGGCTTTCAGCAATTCCGCAGTCTTGGGCCGCAGCGAGACGGATCGAAACCGGCTGCCGTCGTAAATCAACGGGCCGGCGATGATCCGGTTGAGATTCTTGGCCAGGACCGATTCCAACTCGTCCGAGTCCGAATTGGTGCCCTGATAAGAGGCCAGCAACGTCTTGGCCGCAAGGTCCAAGTGATCGCTCACGAAAGTAGAGACCGGGTCCGCCGGGGCGGTCAATTTCTTGACTAACGAAGGCAGGTTGGTGATGTCGTCCCCCGAAAAGGTCGAGGCGCCGGAGAACAGCAGCTTCTTCTCATAAATCACCGCCGGCAAACCTTTGCTCTGCATGTTAAGCAAATTGTAATCGAAACTCACCTTGTGGAATTGCGTGGCAGCCACCAGGCAAAGCGCCAGCGTCCCCCCCACCACCCAGACGGGGCGGGCCAGCCAAAAACGTTCGATGCGCATCCGGCCTTCCGCCGGCAGACCGACGGCGTGATCCATTTTGTTTTGGCGGCCGCGCAGCAGCATGGCCGGCAACATCGTCATCATCGGAATCAAGCACAGCGCCAATCCGCCCCCGGAAATGATGCCCATTTCCTGGATGCCCTTGAAATCGGTCAAACCCATCGCCAGGAACGCGGCCGCGGTCGTCAGCGCGCCCGTGACGATGCCCTGCCCGGTAAACACCAGCGCCTTTTCCACCGCCTCCACCGCGCTGCGCTTCTGGCGGATTTCCTCCTCGTAGCGCGTGATGAAATGAATCCCGAAATCAATGGCCAGCCCGATCAAGATGGGCGCGAACGTCACTGTCAAAATGTTCAAATGCCCGACCACCAGCGTGGTGAAGCCCATGCTGTAGCCCAAGCCCACCACCAGGCAGACCATGGCCTTGAGCGGGCGTCCCGTTTCCCGGTAGGCGTAGATGAAAATCAGCGCGCAGATCACCAGCGCCACCAGCGTCGCCACCGTCGCGTCCGACTCCGATTGCAACATCTGGTCATAGTCCAGCACCGGCTCGCCCGTCAGGCCCACGTTCAAGCCCGGCACTTCCAGTTCCGTTTGGTGGATCAACTGGCGCATGCGTTGCACCCCCTCCGCCACCACGTCGGCATTGCGCGGGCGGGCCGTGACCAGGTAAATGCGGCCATTGGCAAACGTGATGTACATCCGTTGCTGCGCTTCCTCCCCCGCTCCGAACAAGGCCGTCACCCCAGGTGAAACCGCCCGGCCCGGCCGGCTCAAACTGTCGCTCGCCTCATCGATGATGCGTTGCAACGCGGGCAACGCGCCAAGGAGGGCGTTGTTGGACGCGTTCTCCTCCTCCTTGGCGGTTCGAATCTGCCGATTGATCTGCCCGAAAAAGGAATTCAGATTGGTGGCGTGAGTAAATTGCTGGATGAAGGGCCGAAATTGCTCCAATTTCTCCCGCATTTTCTGCAAATCCGATTCCGGCACGAACAACAGCGCCTTGGGGCCCAGCGATGGCAGGTCGCCCTTGTAAAATACATCGGTGAAGAGATTCGTCTCCGGCTGCAGCCGCGCCGCCAGCCGCTCGACGAATTGGCGATTGCGTTCCATGTCCTCGCTCTCCACCACCACGGCCAATTCGTCTTCGCCCGGGAACTCCTCCCGGAACTTCATGTACACCTGATGATACTTCTTGTCCGCCCCGACCAAATTGTCCTGGCTCGGATCATACTTCAAATAGAAGCAGGTATAAGCGACGCACACCGCGAAAAGGCCCAATTGCGGCAGCACGAACCACTTGGGATGGCGGCACACCAGACGCGCCACCGCGCGCAAAACACGGGCGAAAAAGGTGTCGGCCACCGAGGTCACGCGGCCCTCCGTTGCTGGCGGGGTTTAGTGTTCAAGATTCCATTTCATGGCCATTACGGTGTCGCAAAGCGAATCTTGCCGCGCGCGTTCTCAATTGGGGAATTCCGCGTTGGAATGCACCTCTTTGACATCATCGTGTTCCTCCAGGATGTCAATCAACTTGTTGGTTTCCTCCACCGCCTTGGCCTCCGCCAAGGGCACGGTCAGCACCGGCTGCCACGTCACTTCGGCCGCCGCCGCTTTGATCCCCTTGCCTTCGATCGCCTTATGCACCGCCTCGAATTGCCCCGGCTCGGTCAGTATCTCATAACCGGCGTCGTCGGTTTTGAAATCCTCCGCCCCGGCTTCCAGCGCCACCTCCATCAACAACTCCTCCGCCGCCGATTCCCGCGTCACAATGATCTGCCCCTTGCGCTGAAACAAGCGGCTCACCGATCCGGCGGTGGCGATCGTTCCTCCGTTTTTGGTCAGCAAGCTGCGAATTTCCGAGGCCGTTCGGTTCCGGTTGTCGGTGCTCAATTCCACCAGCATGGCCACACCGTGCGGACCATATACTTCGTAAGTGAGGTCCTCGTAAGTGATGGAGTTGTCGCCGCCCGCGCCGCGTTTGATGGCCCGCTCGATATTGTCGTTGGGCATGTTGGCCGCGCGGCACTTGAGCAACACCATGCGCAAACGCGGATTCATCGAGGCGTCTCCACCGGCCAGTTTGACCGCGATGGCGATTTCCTTGCCCAACTTGGCGAAAATTTTGGCCCGTTTGGCGTCCACCGCCCCCTTGAAATGCTTCACTTTGGCCCATTTGCTATGTCCTGCCATAATCTGGAATTCCGGCCCCGGCTCAGTGGGAGGGTTCGACCTGCACCGCCGTGCCGTAGCACAGCACCTCGGTGATCCCCGGCATGATTTCCGTCGCATCGTAGCGTACGCCGATGACGGCGTTGGCGTTGAGTTTATTGGCGTGAGTGATCATGTCGCGAAAGGCGTCATCGCGCGCCCGCTCGCACAATTCGGTATAAATAGTGATATTGCCGCCAAACAAACTTTGGATGCTGGCGCCAAAGTTGCCGACCACCGAGCGCGAGCGGACAATAATGCCGCGCACCACCCCGAAACTCTTCACCACGCGAAAGCCGGGAATATCAAACGTCGTGGTCGTAAACGGATGTGTTTCACTCATAAGGTGGTGGATTGAACACCACCCGCCCCGCCGACGCAAGCCTGAGCCGTAGCCAAGCAGTTGGAAAAGAGGACCACGAAAGCAAGCCTCCCTTTGGTCAATGATGCCCATTTCCGAATGCCTTCGGCGAGACGCCGAAGGCGGCGAGCGAGGACGCTCGCGCTCCCCAATCCAACTGCATGGCTACGGCTGAGCATCAGCTACGATCCGACGGGGTCCCTGAATCTGGTCTGAATCTGGTCTTGCCTGCCCGCCCGATCTATCGTAATTTCTGCGACGGATGAATTATTCTATGGAACGTAGTCGCGGTGAAATTATTCTTTTTGCTGTCGCCGTCTTCGGCGTGTTGCTGTCGGTTTGGGGCGTGATCCTGGTCAACACCTGGCTCGAAGCCACCTCCTTCGTCATCGTTTTGGGCGCCCTGCTCGGATTCGCCTGCCGCGACTCCGATTAACGCGCCCGCTTCGCCGCTCATGCGCACTCTGGTCTTAGGCGTCGATAGCGGCACCCAATCCACCAAAGTGCTGGTGGTCAATGCGCGCGATGGCGCCGTGGTCGGGGAAGGCACGCGCTCTTACGGCCTGATCGCGGGCCTGCCGGCGGGCGCCAAGGAACAGCATCCCCACACTTGGCGTCAGGCCGCCAGCCAGGCCATCCACGACGCCCTCCTCCAGGCCAAAGCTTCCGCCACGGAGGTCGCCGCCTTGGGCGTGAGCGGGCAGCAGCACGGTTTCGTGCCGCTGGACAAGGAGGGCCAGGTCATCCGCCCGGCCAAACTTTGGTGCGATACCTCCACCGCCTCGGAGTGCGATCAGCTCACCAACAAGCTGGGCGGCGTCAAGGCCGTCATCGAGGAAATCGGCAACGCCATCCTGCCCGGTTTCACCGCCTCCAAAATCCTGTGGCTCAAACGCAAGGAGCCCAGGAACTTCGCCCGCCTGGCCACCGTCCTGCTGCCGCACGACTACTTGAATTTCTGGTTGACAGGAAACAAGGTCATGGAATTCGGCGACGCCAGCGGCACCGCCCTGCTCGACGTCAAAAAACGCCAATGGTCCCGCGCGGTCCTCCAAGCCATCGACCCCGCCTTGGAACGCGCCCTGCCGCCCCTGGTTCCCAGCGATCAACCCGCCGGAACCTTGCAGGCCTCGACCGCGCGTGAATTGGGCCTGGGCGAAAAAGTCCTGGTCAGCGCGGGCGGAGGCGATAACATGATGGGCGCCGTCGGCACGGGCAACACGGTGGCAGGCGTCGTCACGGCCAGTTTCGGCACCAGCGGCACCATTTACGCCTGCTCGGAACGGCCGGTCATCGATGCCCAAGGCGAGATCGCCGCCTTTTGCGATTCCACCAATCGCTGGCTGCCTCTGCTCTGCACCATGAATGTGACCGGCGCCACCGAAATGGTGCGGACGGATTTCGCCATGACACACCAGCAATTCGCCGACGCCGCCGCCAAGGCGCCGGCTGGTTCGGGCGGTCTGTTGCTCTTGCCCTACTTGGAAGGAGAGCGCACGCCCAACGTCCCGCTCGGCACCGGCGTCTGGTTCGGCGCCAACCCAAAGACTTTTACCGCCGCCCATTTCGCCCGCGCCGCGATGGAGGGCGCGACCCTGGGCATGAATTACGGCTTGCGCCGCCTGCGCCAGCTTGGGGTCAAGCCCAGGCAAATTCGCGTCACCGGCGGCGGGGCCAAATCAACATTGTGGCGGCAAATCATGGCCGACGTGTTCGACGCCGAGGTGGTCACGGTCAAGGTGAGTGAGGGCGCCGCTTATGGCGCGGCCTTGCAGGCGCTCTGGTGCTGGCGCTTGCAGCGAGGCGAACGCGTGAAGATCAGCGACATCACCGCCCAATTCGTCCGTCTGAACAAACCCGAAACCGCGCATCCGGGCAAGGCAGGCGTGCAGGTCTATCGCGAATGGCAAACCATGCAGGACGAATTGTCCCTGGCCCTGCGCCCCCTTTTCCCGCGCCACCACCGCTTCGTCAGCGCCCGCGCGTTCAAAAAGTAAGAAATTTCCAAACTTGCACGTCGGAGCCGAAGCGGACCAGGAAACGATTTTGCTGGAAGGAAAATTCGGCCGGGGCCTCCTGGCGGTAAAAATCCCACAGCATCCTGCCATCGGCCGGGTCGAGCCTGTAAATGTGAAAATACACCGGCGCATCGGGCCGGGGCGCGTTCAGGGCTTCCGCCAAGCCGTTGGCCATGGCGATGCCCCCTTGTTGCGCGCTGGCCGTGTAGAGGAACGGGCCGGACAGAAAGCAGCCCTGCCCCTCCTGCGAAACTCGCCACAGAATTTTTCCCGACGCCGGATCGATCTTCAGCAGCACCGGCGCGGCCTGCTCGAATTTGATCTGGTCCGAGTACTGGATGTCGTCGGGACTGCCGGAGGTGGAATCGACGTAGAGAATGCCGTGATCGTCAAACTGCGCTTTGCTGATGCCCACGCTGGTCAACCGCCAGCGGACTTCGCCCGTCGGCAGGGCGAACGCGGTCAAAACGCCTTCGTCAAAAAAATAAAGGCCGCCCTGGCCTTCCACCGCCGGGACCGCATGATGGTCCCATCGATCGGGGTTGTAGCGGCTATTGACGGGAAAAGCCAGTTGGGCTTCAAAAAGCTTCTTATTTTGCTTGTCAAACACAGTGAGCAGCTTGCCGGCCACCAGCAGGTCCACCGTTTTGAGGGAAAAAAACATCGGCACGCCGGTGACCTCGCCCTTCCACTCCGTCGGCGCGGCGCCGATCCAACGGCGGAGGGTCGCTTCGTAGCGGCTTTCGTCGATGCCTTTGACGCCGCCGCTTTGATCGCGCTTGATGTCGTTGAACACCTCCTCCGCTACGTCGGCGGTGCTGCTGGAGGCGCTGAGGCTGCTGTTGATATGCGTCGGACCGCGCGGCTTGATGGACTGCACGAAAGTGACCTTGGGTTCGAGCAATTTGACGCGCAGTTCGACCAGATTCGCGCCCGTGGAAAAGAATTCGCTGCTCATGGCCTCGAGCGGCTTGTTGAATTTCTGCTCGTCCAACGCTTGCGCCAGCAACACCCCGGCGGTGGGTTGGACGTTCGGCGGTAGCTCGTTGGGCAGCGCCCGCTGTTGCGCGCGCGGCACCGAGATTTCCTCCGTCGCAACCTCGCCCGAGGCCAGGTCAATCCGGCAAGCCAGGCGCGTGGTTTCGTTCTTGGCAGAAACGACCAGCAGACTGGTGTCCGACGGGGTGAAGCTCTGAAACTGGCCGGTGATGGGAACGGTTTGTTTCATTTCGCCCGTGGCGCGGCTCAGGCGCACCACGCGCGCGCCCAGGCAAATCCAGACGCTCTCTTTGTCAATGTAAGTCTCCGGGCGCTGGCCCGGAGCGGATTCCTTCTCGGAAAGGGAAACCGACCAGACATCCTTGCCGGCGTTGAGATCGTGAGCGGTGGCATGATCGGGACTAACGAGCAAGATGACGCCCGGGCCCATGAACTCGGTGTGCCAGCCCGACTCGGCGCCAGGAACTTTGACAGAGTAGGCCAAACGCGGTTTGGAGCCGACCAAAGCAAACCAACCCCACGCGCCCAGCAACGCGACTATCACCAGAGCCACCGCGCCCGCGATCCAGCCGACGACGCGGAACTGACGCCGCTCCTTCCGCAATCGTTCCATCGCGCTGCCCTGGGCCGGAGCGTGCTGGCGCGCCGGTGGTTCCTCTGCGGCGGCAGCGGAGGCGCTTTGCACTCGCAGCCTCGGTTGGCCGGCCGTTTCGGCGATGAGTTGATTGGCCCTTTCCGTGCCCTCGGCCTGGCAGGTCGGGCAGTGGACAGCGAACGGCATCCGCCCCTCCACGGGATCGACCTCGAAGGCGTATTTGGAACCGCACGAGCATTGGATTTTGATGGTCATGGGACGCTAGGAATCCTCTCGAACGCTCCTTGGATTAGGGACCCAGCAATCTGACGGTGGCGGGAAAAACCAGGTCTTGCGCCGCTTTCGGTCCGGAGCACACCACCGCCCCTCCGCACGACAAAAGGTTTCCGCCCACGGCCTCGTGGTTGTTCCCCGGCTTCTTGCCATCAGGGGAAAAAAGCGGACTACCTTTGGGTTTGGAGGAGGTGTCCACCTGCCAATCGGACAGGATGATGTCCTGGGGATCGCCATTGGTCGCGCGGCCCATGTAATAATCGTAGCTGATGCGGCGTTTGCTGAACGTCTCGCTTTCGGGCAGCGGCTTGTCC
>Ga0302324_100018455_pt1 | contig 13743 bp, 10 predicted proteins | sample Palsa_T0_1_FD_201949 | JGI IMG/M metagenome (GOLD analysis project Ga0302324, IMG submission 201949) | Peat permafrost microbial communities from Stordalen Mire near Abisko, Sweden - Palsa_T0_1 | ecosystem: Environmental > Terrestrial > Soil > Palsa > Peat permafrost | place: Sweden: Abisko...
GCGCGCCAGGAAATCGAGGCCATGCCGGAGGTCAGCTTTCGCCGCGCATCGCTGAAGAACCTGGCCCGCGACGTGGAAATTCTCGTCGACGTCTTCAACGATGCGTGGAGCGACAACTGGGGCTTCGTCCCCTTCACCCGCAACGAGGTGAAGAAGATGGCCGCCGACTTCAAGCTCTTGCTCATGCCGGAGATCACCTGCATCTGCTCCATCGACGGCGAGCCGGCGGCGGTGGCGCTGGCCATCCCCAATCTCAACGAGCTGGTTCGCGATCTCGACGGCAAGCTCTTCCCGCTCGGGCTCCCCAAGCTCCTCTGGCGCCTCAAGGTGCGCGGGCCGCGCAGCGCGCGCCTCCTCTTGCTGGGCATCCGCAAGAAGTTCCGGAACTCGCGCAAGTACGCCCCGCTCAGCGCCTTCATGTACGCCGAGATGAACGACGGCGGGAAGAAGCTGGGCCTCAAGGAGGGGCTCCTGGGCTGGACGCTGGAGGACAACGGCCGCGTCAACGCCGGCATCGCCATGATGGGGGCGAAGATCTCCCAGAAGTACCGCGTCTACGAGAAGGCGCTCACCAACGGGGCGGCGGCGCGATGAAGGTCCTCGTCACCGGCGCCAGCGGCTTTCTCGGCGGGCACGTGGTCGAGGCCCTCTCGGCGCGCGGCGACGAGGTGCGCGCCATGGTGCGCCCGACGTCGAACCGGACGGTCCTCGAGAAGCTCGCCGGCGTGGAGCTCTTCGAGGGGACCATCGAGCAGGTCGACCGGGTGACCGAGGCCGTCGACCGCGTCGACGCGGTCGTGCACTGCGCCGGCATCGTCAAGGCGCGGAGCACGGACGAGTTCTTCGCGGTCAACGTCGGCGGCACCTCCAACCTCGTCGAGGCGGCGCGACGGCGGGGAAAGTCGTTGAAACGCTTCGTCCACGTCTCCAGCCTGGAGGCGTGCGGCCCTTCGGCCGACGGCGAGCCCGTCGCGGCCGATCAGGAGAACCCCGTCACCAGCTACGGCCGCAGCAAGCTCGCGGCGGAGAAGGTCGTGCTCTCCGCCCGGGAGGACATGCCGGTGGTCATCCTCCGCCCTGCCGCCATCTACGGGCCGCGCGACGAGGAGATCCTCGACGCCTTCAAGTCCATCCAGCGCGGCCTCTTCCCGGTCATCAACGGCGGCCGCAGCAAGACCATCTGGGTCTACGCGACCGACTGCGCCGACGCCTGCGTGCGCGCCATCGACGCCCAGGTGGCGAGCGGCGGGGTTTACTTCGTGGACGACGGGTGCGGCGCCATCGACATGCGGCAGATGTTCGCCGACTTCGAGCGCGCGCTGGGGAAGAAGGCGGTCCGTGCGGCGCTGCCCTTCCCGGTTCTCATGGCGGTGGCACGCGGGGTCGAGGCATTCGGCCGCCTGGCCAATCGCCCGGTCATGCTGACGCGCGAGAAGGTGAACATGCTGGTCCAGGACTGGGTCTGCTCGTCGGAGGCGACGCGCCGGGACCTGGGGTGGGAGCCCAAGGTCCCCTGGAGCGTCGGCGTGCCGAGCACCGTAAAGTGGTACCGCGACAACGGCTGGCTCTGAGGAGAGACGTTCTGGAGGGCCAGGCTGGCGCTTCTCCCCGCGGAGCACTAATTTGGCTGTCTCTCCCGCATTGCCGCCCGCGGCCGTTCGCGCCGCGAAGAGAACCTGATGCTCGCCTGGGCCCTCAAGAAAGTCTTCGGAACCTCCCACGAACGCGAGATCCGCAAGCTGCGGCCCCGGGTGGAGGTCATCAACGCCCTCGAGCCGGGGATGGCCAAGCTCAGCGACGCCGAGCTGAAGGGCAAGACGCCAGAGCTCAAGCAGAAACTGGAGAACGGCGCCACGCTCGACGACATCCTGCCCGAGGCCTTCGCGGTCGCGCGCGAGGCGGGAAAGCGCGTCCTCAAGATGCGGCACTACGACGTCCAGCTCATCGGCGGCATGGTGCTGCACAGCGGGGCCATCGCCGAGATGCGCACCGGCGAGGGCAAGACCCTGGTGGCCACCTTGCCCTGCTACCTCAACGCGCTCGAAGGCAAGGGCGTCCACGTCGTCACCGTGAACGATTACCTCGCCCGGCGCGACGGCGAGTGGATGGGTAAACTCTACGGCTTTCTCGGGATGAGCGTGGGCACGGTGGTCAACTCCCAGGGCGAGACGGAGAAGAAAGCCGCCTACCGGGCGGACATCACCTACGGCCAGAACAACGAGTTCGGCTTCGACTACCTGCGCGACAACATGAAGTTCAGCGCGCTGGAGTACGCGCAGCGCGAGCTCAACTACGCCATCGTGGACGAGGTCGACTCCATCCTCATCGACGAGGCGCGCACGCCGCTCATCATCAGCGGGCAGGGCGAGCCGTCGAGCCACAAGTACCGGCAGATCAACGAGGTCATTCCCCGCCTGCGCAAGGACGAGCACTACGTCGTCGACGAAAAGGCGCACTCGGTCACCTTGACCGACGACGGCGTCGACTCCGCGCAGAAGCTGATGGGCATCGGCAACCTCTACGATCCCATCAACCTCGAGTCGCTGCACATCCTCAACCAGTGCTTGCGCGCCCACGCGCTCTACCAGCGTGACCGCCAGTACCTGGTCACCGACGACGGCAAGGTCCTCATCATCGACGAGTTCACCGGCCGCGTGCTCCCCGGGCGTCGCTGGTCGGACGGATTGCACCAGGCCGTCGAGGCCAAAGAAAACGTGCGCATCCAGGAGGAGACGCGCACCATGGCCACCATCACCTTCCAGAACCTCTTTCGCATCTACAAGAAGCTCAGCGGGATGACCGGGACGGCCGAGACCGAGGCGACCGAGTTCCACGAGACCTACAAGCTCGGCGTCATCACCATCCCCACCAACAAGCCGATGATCCGCGAGGACAACCAGGACGTCGTCTACAAGACCGAGCGCGAGAAGTTCACGGCGGTGGTGGCGGAGCTTCTGGAGTGCCACGAGAAGGGCCAGCCGGTCCTCGTCGGGACCACCAGCGTCGAGAAGAGCAACGCCATCGCCAACCTGCTGAAGAAACGCAAGATCCCGCACGCTGTCCTCAACGCCAAGCACCACGAGCGCGAGGCCTTCGTCGTCGCGCAGGCCGGGCGAAAGGGGGCCATCACCGTCAGCACCAACATGGCCGGCCGCGGGACGGACATCCTCCTGGGCGGCAACGCCGAGATGATCGCCAAGCTCGAGTTCCGCGAGGGCGGCCGCGACCCGGACAAGGACCCTGCCGGGTTCGGCGAGGTCGTCGACAAGCACGCCGCGGCCTGCAAGGCGGAGGGCGACGAAGTCCGACAGCTCGGCGGGCTGCACATCCTCGGCACCGAGCGGCACGAGTCGCGACGCATCGACAACCAGCTCCGCGGCCGCGCCGGTCGCCAGGGCGACCCGGGGTCGAGCCGCTTCTACCTGTCGCTCGAGGACGACCTGATGCGCATCTTCGCCGGCGACCGGGTGAAGTCGCTCATGGAGCGCATGGGCATGCCGGACAACGAGCCCATCGTCCACCCCTGGGTGACCAAGAGCATCCTCGACGCGCAGCGCAAGGTCGAGGAGAGAAACTTCGACATCCGCAAGCACCTGCTCGAATACGACGACGTGATGAACGAGCAGCGCAAGACGGTCTACAAGCTCCGCCAGCAGCTGCTCCTCGGCATCTACAAGCCGGAGCGGGTCGACGAAGACGGCAAGCCCACCGGCAAGATGCGCGACATCAAGCTCGACCCGCGCATCGCCGAGGAGGTCAAGCAGGCCATCGTCGACATGGTGGTCCATCACGGCACGCCGATGATCGCGCCGGCCGCCAGGCAGCCGGGCGTGGAGAGCAAGCCGCCGCCGAAGACCCCCGAGGAGGTCGAAGAGATCTACTCGATGACGTCGCTGCAGCAGGACGTCTACCAGTTCTGGGGCTATCGCTTCGACTTCAAGGAAGGCGACGGCAAGCAGCCGAAGAAGGTGTACGAGCGCCTGCTCGAAGAGATCCCCATGAGCCTCACCGAGCAGCGGGAGCAGCTGCTCGATCTGCTCGACACCATCGTCGGGGCCATCGTGGAAGAGTGCTGCCCCGCCAAGAAGCCGCCCGAGGACTGGGACTGGAAGGGCATCAAGACGGGCTACTTCGAGCACTTCGGGAGCAAGCCGCCGGAGGTCGATCACCTCCACGACCCCGAGCAGATCGCCAGGGCCCTCTTCGAGGCGTCGGAGGCCTGGATGCAGGCCAAGGAGAAGGAGATGGGGACGGAGCTTCTGCTCCGTGTCCTCCGCCACTTCTACATCGAGGAGATCGACCGGCAGTGGGTCGACCACCTGACCAACATGGAGCACCTGCGCGACGGCATCGGCCTGCGCGGCTACGGACAGCGCGACCCCAAGCAGGAGTACAAGAAAGAAGGCTACGACGTCTTTATCACCATGATGGCGGCGACCAGCAGCAACGTGTGCTCGAAGCTCTTCAAGGCCAGCGTCCGCAAGGAAAACGACATCGAGCGCATGGAGCGCGAGGACGCCGAGAAACACGCGGCCCAGCAGCGCGCGATGCAGATGCGTCACGGCGGCGAACTGGCAGGGGGCGACGAGCCTCCGGCGGCGGCGGCGCCCCGACCGGCGGCGCGACCGCAGCCCCGGGTGCAGGTCCAGCCGGTGCGTCGCGAGGGGCCGAAGATCGGGCGCAACGACCCTTGCCCTTGCGGCAGCGGGCAGAAATTCAAGAAGTGCCACGGCGAGGCCCTGGAAGACGACAGTGAGAGCGGCGGCGTGGACGACGCGACGGCGTAGCCTGGAGGACGGGAGGCTTGCTATCCTCCCGCCCAATGAGAATAGCTCGGTCATGGCACTGGATCGGCATCCTGGCGATGGCGCTGGCGGCGACGGCCCTCGGCTGCAGCGGCGGCGGCGGGGCCAAGTTCGCCAACGTCAAGGCGGGCGAGATGCCGGCGGGCGAGTCGTGGCCGGGCGTCTATTTCAACCCGGTCTACGGGTACCTGCACATGATCGAGCAGGGCGGCAACATCGTCGGCCGCTGGAAGCGCACCGACGGGAGCCACTGGGGGGACCTCAGCGGGACCGCCGAGGGCAACGTGCTTCACTTCACCTGGAACGAGCACCGCATCGGAGGCGTGGGCCCCAGCGCCGAGTCGAAGGGCACCGGCGTCTTCGTCTACACCATGGGGGAAAAGTTCGGCGAGCTCGCCGGGCAGTACGCTCTCGCGGATTCGGACCAGGTGGGCGAATGGCACTGCATCAAGCAGAGCGGCCTCAAGCCGGACCTCGACTCCATCAACGGGAAGGGGACGGACAACATGGGCGTCACACCGGATCAGTGGAAATAGCGCCGCGTTGAGAGCGTGCCCGTAACGCAGGCGCTCGAGCGCGATCCCGCCATCGTCGGGCCGCTGGGAGGGCTGCTCCTCTCGGCGGTGCGCGCGGGCTCTCCCATGCTCGTCGTGCGCGCGGTGCGCTGGTGGCGCGACCTCGCGCGGCTGGGGGTGCGCCTTCCGCTCTTCGTGGTGCACGACCTGGGGATGCTGTACGCCGCCCCTCGCGAGCAGATGGACCTGCAACCGCGGCCGGGCGCCGAGGCGGCCATCGCCCGCGTGCCGAAGCTCGCCGAGCTTGCCGCCGCCTACCGCGAGGTGGTCGCCGAGATCGCCCGGAGCCAGGCCGCCGAACGGGCCCGCATCATGAAGCTGAGCGACGACCTGGTGGTGGTCGTGCTGGCGCGGGTGCTGACGTCGGTGGTGCAGCGGGCACCGCACAAGCCGCCCTGGCCGGAGACGCTGCCGCTCGATCCCGAGCTGGTGCGCGATCTGGACCGCCAGCTCCCGGAGCTCTTCGCTGCCGTCCCGCGGACCTACGAGGTGGCCTCGCTCGACGCGCTCTTTCGCGCGCGGCTCCACGTCCTCACGCTGGCCGATGCCCTCGATCTGGACACCCTGCGCCTGCTCGGAATGCTCGGTCCCGAGTCCACGGCCGCCGGCGCGCTGGCGCACGTCGATCTCCTGGCGGCCCTCTCCAGCCCCGCAGCCAGCGACATCGTGAGCTTCTCGCTCGAGCTTCTCCCCAGCGTCCTCGAGACCCACCGGGCGCACGCGACCGGCACGCACGCGGTGCACGGCTACGCGGGGGTGGGGCGCAAGGGGTCCATCGACTCGATGGTGCTGACCGAGCTGGCCTGGGAAGAAGAGGAGCTGGCCCGGCGCATGGTCGACGGGGAGCTACTCTTTTACACGCGCGAGCAGGCGCCGGACGAGGCCCGGCGCCTTCACTACCTGGTCATCGACGCGTCGGCCTCCATGCGCGGGGAGCGCGAGGTCTTCGCGCGGGGCCTGGCCATCGCGCTCGGCAAGAAGCTCCAGCTCGCCGGGGAAGAGGTGTGGATGCGCTTCTTCGACTCGCGCCTCTACGACGTGCAGCGGGCGCGCGACCGGACGCAGCTCCCGGCGGCCTGGCTCCTCGGCTTCAAGGGCGAGCGCGGACGCAACCCGGCTCGCGTCTTCGCGCAGCTGGCCACGGAGATCGCGCTTCTCCGGACGCGCGACCAGCGCGACCCGGTGGTTCACCTGATCACGCATGCCGCGCTGCACGTACCGCGACCGCTGGTGCAGGAGGTGCAGCGGCAGGCCCACCTCTTCGCGGTGTTCATCCTGCCGAGCGGGGGCGTCCTCGATCTCGAGTGGCTCGACCTGCTGGAGGGCTACGCCGTGGTCGATCACGCGACGCTGCAGCAACGGAGCGCCCGCGCGGCGGCCGCCACCAAGATCGTCGACGAGGCGGCGCGCGCCCGCTCCTAGGGGCGGCGAAAGCCGTCTCTCCTAGCGGCGAGCCCGGCGGCGGTTCTTGCTCCGGTCGCGCGACGGGCCGTGGTCGTGATCCGGGTTGCGAGGCGCGGGAAGGCTGGCCTTCAGGGCCGCGTCCAGGCGGGCGAGCTCCGGACCAAAGCGAGCGGCGAGCTTCCGCGAGCGCAGGACCGCGCCCACGCTCTCGCGAAGGGCCGGGTCTTGCGTCGGGGCCCAGCGGACGAGGAGGTCGAACACCGGGACGCCGAAGCGTGCCGCCACGAGCGCGGGGATCTGCGTCAGCGTCTCCATGAGCGCCTTGTGCCCAGGCCAGCGCGCAGCCGAGCGCGGAGCGTCCCGCGCCAGAAGGAAGGCCTCGTCGAGGCGCGCGACGACTGCGGCCGCGTCGTGGAGCGTTCCCAGCCAGGTGTCGTGACCCAGCGCCCGCAGGACGGCGGCGGCGTGGAAGTAACCGTCCATCCACGAGGCCGCCTCGCTCACCAGCGTATCGCCCGCCGCGCCACCCACCCGCGCCAGCGCCTCGACCACCGCGTCGCGCACCCGGAAGCGCAGGTCGTCCGCCCGCGCATGCAGCTCCCCCACGAACGCTCCGCGCACGGCGGGGTCCGCCGCGGCCCGCGCCCCGAGGGCGTAGATCCCGCACACCGGGAGAAACTCCAGCGCCGTCGCCCCCGGAGCTTCGTCGACGGAGAGGCGCGTCATGGCCAGCGCCAGGGCGTCGGCGTGCGCTCCCATGCTGCGGCAAGCCTGGGCGAAGGCTTCGGCCAGGTCGTCGTGCAGGCGGATGCCTGGAAGGCCCGACCCGCGCGCCAGCAGATCGAACAAGCGCTGGCGCCTGCCCCCGACGGCCTCGGTGAGGGCGCGAGAGAGGGGATCGCCGACCGCCGTCATGGCGACGCCACCTCGAGCAGTCCGTGCAGCAGCGCGAGCTCCACCCCCTCGAGCGCGGCCTCCCCGATGTCCTCCAGGGTCTGCCCCTGGTCCGCGGCGAAGTCCTCCAGCCCCCGCTTGACGCTCTCGGCCTGGTGGACGAAACCGAGGATACGCACCGCGCCGGCGTTGATGGTGACCGGCCCGCAGAGACCACCACCGGCGAAGGTCGCCTGCACGGCTTCGCTCTCGCCGTGCTGCGCGAAGGTCAACCCCGGGGCGAGCCGCAGGGTGGCCTCCCGGAGCGCCGCGCGCCCACTGGCGACGAGGTCGCGCGCGGCGATGACGCGGTCGAGCTGCTCGCGCGAGGTGGGAGACTCTGCCGGAGTGAGCCCCTGCACGGTCGACGTCCAGCCCAGCGCGGCGCCGGCGGGATCGCGGCGCACCACCGTGAAGGTCGGCCGGAGCGCGCGGATCTTCGCCCGCTCGAAGTGCTCGCGCCAGCGCATGGCTTCGCGCTCGTACGCCTCGTCCTGCCACGCGTGGCCGATGCTCGCGTACCGGGTGCAGTGCTCGTCGATGTCGGTGTCGAGCCACTGCAAGAGGAGGACGCTGCAGTTTGCCTCCCGGCCCACGGCGGCGCGCACGCGTTCCTCGAGCGGCGCGTCGCCCTCGACGATGGGCCACTCGACCAGGAGAAGCGCCGTGCCCCCGGGGCGGAGATGCGCGCCGAGCCCGGCGAGCAGGCGCACGGTGAGCTCGTCGCCGCGCGCGCCACCGAAGAGAAAGGGGGTCGCCGGCGACGCCTCGTCACGCGGCACGTAGGGCGGCTGGGCGACGATGAGGTCGAACGACTGGCCTTCCACGGGTGCCAGAAGGTCGCCCCGGCGGCATTCCACGTTGGTGAGCCCGTTCAGCCAGACGTTGATGCGCGCGAAGGCGACCGCGCGCGCGCTGACGTCGGTGGCGATGACCTGGTCGCAGGACCCGGCCAGCCACAGCGACAGGGTGCCCGCGCCGCAGCCCACGTCGAGGGCGCGCGCTGCACGGCGGCGGGGCCGCGCGACACGAGCCAGCCCGCGCGTGCTCGGTCCCGCGCCCATCACCGCCTCCCCGCCGTCGTTCACGTCGTCGCTGAGGACGAAGAGGTCGCCCATGAGCCGGAGCAGGTACGGCGACCGCACGCCCCCCGGCGCGGTTTTCACCAGCAGCCCGGCCTCGAGCAAGCGCTCCAGCGGCAGCGCGTCGCCCAGGGCCGTCCGCGCCTCCCCAGGCGTCACCGGATCGCCGTACATGAGCATCCGCATGGCCAGTGCGCGCGGCTCGCCGGAGCGCCGCAGGTGCCACTTGACCATGGGCGCGTGTTGCGAGCGGGCCGCCATCCCCGCCAGGCGCTCGAACGGCTGGCAGGCGCGCCCGGTCAGCCCGATGGCCCGGAGGCGCGCGCCGAGCGCACCCCACCCCGCGGCGCCGAACGCCAGGCATGGTTCGACCTCCGCAAGCATCATCCGGCGCATGCTACAACCGCCAGCACGCGCCCGTAGCTCAGTTGGATAGAGCAGCGGCCTTCTAAGCCGCCGGTCGTCCGTTCGAGTCGGACCGGGCGCGCCAAGGGCCGAAGGCCCTTGGTCGCGACCGGTCCACTCTAGTCTTCGCCGGCCGACGCAAGCGTCGGTCGGCTCGGAACGAGTCGGACCAGGCCCTTGGTCGCGACCGGTTCACTCTAGTACGAGTCGGACCGGGCGCGCTAACGGCCGTCTTTCCTAGGGGCGGCCGAATGCCGTCCGGGTCTTGAATCGTCGCGAGGGACCCCGTCGCGTAAGGCCCGGTGGTCGTGTCTTGCAGGAGGGCATGCAGAGTTGTTGGTGAGCGACGCACCCATCCGGCTGGGGAGCTCGAGGGGAGCGGCGCTCCCCTCGAACGAGACCGTCACGACGGAGTCTGTCGGTGCTTTGACCGACAGTCTCCTAGGTTCCGCCGATGGCGCCGCAAGCCGCGTGACCTACCGCGTTCTCTTGCGTCGTCTCTGGGCGGACGTCGCGGCTTCGGCCGCGGTCTGACCGGCGCACTGCGGGCACCTGGGGCCGGCCGGCGTGTCGGCTCGCGCCTCGATCCACCTCCAGCCGTGGCGCTGCAGATCGGCCCAGGCCTCCGCCGCGGTGGGCGCCAGCGTGGGAGCACTGGGGAGCATGCACACGCGGCACATCGCGGCGAACCGGCCCCCCACCAGCTCGCGCATCTCGGGAACGGGGTCGGGCTCGGTCATGGGACGAGGAGCGTAGCCGGGGGCGTCGCACTCTCCAGCTCAGCGGATCGGCGCGGCGGCCGGGCGGCGTCACTTGTATGCTCCCTCGCCCATGCGATTCCCCTTCGCCACGACCGCGCTTCTCTCCCTGTCGATGCTCGCCCTCTCCGCATGCGCGAAGGACGCGCCCAAGGGGACCGCGGCGGTCGCCTCCACCGACACGACGGCCTCGCCAAGCGCCAGCGCGCCGCCTGCTGCCGTGGTCTCGCCACCCAGCGCCCCCGTCGCCCCGGGCGAAAGCGCCAGCGCGACCGCCAGCGTCCCCCTTCCGACCTGCCCGCGGGGGCTCACCGGCAACCCGGTCCCCGCGTTCTGCATCAAGCTGCCGCCGAGCTATCACGTGAAGGATGCGCGCATCACGGCGGACAAAGGATCGATCGCCTACGACACCGGCGTCACCACCGACAACCTCATGATCTCGTACGACGCAACCCCCATCCCCGCACAGATCAAGGACGTCGTCGGGGAGATGAAGTTCGGCGGGGACAAGCTCGAGAAGAAGGGGGACTTGCCCGGCGGCGCCAAGTGGTTCCGTGGCTCGCACGAGGACTACGAGCGCGTCGTCACGCTTCTCAAGGGGCCGCCGCCTCTCACCCTCAAATGCTCGTTCACCTACAAGCCGAAGAGCCCCCCTCCCAAGGAGGCCATCGACGCCTGCAAGTCCATCGTCCTTCCCTGACCCCCTCAGGGCCGGTCGAGGCGTGAAAGCCGGTCCAGCAGCTGCGGCACCTGGGGGCCGCCGGCGGTCTGCAGCGCGTCGCGGGCCTCGGTCAGAAGCGCCCTCCCGCGAACGTCCCCCGCGCCCGCCAGCCGCGAGAAGCCGAGGGCCGCCTCGGCCAGCGCCTCGTGCCGTCCGAGGGCTCGTGCCAGCATCGCGGCATCGAGGAACGCCTCGCGCGCACCGTCGTCGTCGGCGCTGCGCACGCGCGCGCTCGCCAGCGCCAGCTGCACGTCCAGGCGCGCGGGATCGCTCACCGGCACGAGGTCGAGCGACCAGGCGGCTTGCTCCCACTGCTTCACGGCGCCTCGCGCGTCGCCGCGCACCTCGGCGTGACGCGCCGCCCGCACCGAGTAGGCGAAGGCCTGCCGGGCCGTTCCCGCCGGCGCGGCGCGGAAGAAGTGGTGGGCGATGCGTTCGGCGTATACGTCGAGGGCGCTGGCGTGGAGCGCCTCGAGCGCCTCGGCCACGGCCCGGTGGCGCGCCGCGCGCTCCGACCCGGGGAGCTGCTGGTAGAGGACGTCGCCGACGACGGGCAGGACGAACCGGTAGCGCCCGTCCTTGCGCTTCATCACCAGGCGACCGCGCGCCGCCTCGTCCAGATGATCGAGCAGCGCCTTCGACTCCAGCCCGGTCACCGCCGCGAGCGACGCGAAATCGAAGTCTTTCCCCAGCAAGGCCGCAGAGACCAGGACCTCGCGGCACTCCGGCGACACGCCGTCGAGGTGGCGATCGACCGACGCGCGCACCCCGTTCTGCAGATCGATGGAGCTGGCGAAGGTGCGCGCTGCGTCGGCCAGCGCGCGCGCGGCCCACTCGGTCTCCAGCACCTGGCGAATGAAGAACGGAGAGCCCCCCGTCCGCTCGTGCAGCGCCGCCGCGAACTGGGGCGTTGGCTCTTGCCCCTTCAGCTCGAACACCAGGCGCGCCGACTCGTCGCAGGTGAGCCCGCCCAGCGGCACGGGAACGGTGCCGCTCTCGCGCAAGGCCGCTCCCAGCGCGCGCCCGCGCGCGTCGTCGCCGATGGCGGTGTCGCGGTAGGTCCAGACCAGGAGAACGCGCGCGTCGCGTACCTCGCGCGCGAAGTAGCCGAGCAGCAGGAGCGAGCCCTCGTCCGCCCAGTGCACGTCGTCGACGACGATCACCAGGGGGCACTCGGCGGCGGCGGCGCCGAAGGCCATGGTCACCGCCTCGAAGGTCGGAAAGTCCGCACCCTGCGCCGTGGCGAGGAGCGCGAGAGCCTTCGCGGCGGGCTCGACGGCGGCGCCACCGCCGGGGCCTCGGGCGAGCGCGCTGACCAGCTGGCTCCACGGCCAGAGGGGCGGCGACGGCGGCGTGTGGTGAACGCGCGCCAGCAGCACGTGGGCGCCGCGCCCGCGCGCCAGGGCAGCCAGCTCCTCGGCGAGGCGCGTCTTGCCCAGGCCCGCGTCGCCGACGATGGCGGCCGAACCGGCGCGACCCTCCAGGGCTCGCTCCAGACATGCGCGCAGCGTGGCCAGGCAGGCGTCACGACCGACGAAGCCGTGCGCGGCGGCAGAGACGCTGGGGACCACCCGCGGGACCTCCACGACCTCGGCGGTGAAGCGGAAGCCGCGCCCGCGCACGGTCTCGATCATCTCGTGCTCGTCGTCGCCAATGGCGCGCCGGGCCTCGAGAATGGCCCGCGCGATCGAGTCGTCGGACACCTTCACGCCCGGCCAGACCGCTCCCAGAAGCTCCCGGCGATCGACCGCACGCGCGCGTTCGCGCACCAGAAAAAGAAGGAGACGCAGCACCTTGGGCTGCACGGGGACCCGGGAGCCGCCTCGACGAAGCTCGAACAGCTCTTCGTGTACCTCGCAGTCGCCGAATCGGTACAACACCGACCGGCAACGTACCACCGAAGCGACCCCGCGGCAGCCGAGCGAGAGCGATGCGGCCAGCTCCGCGAGCCATCCGGCCAAGTCACCGAAAAGACGTCGTCCCTCCCCCGCGTTGCCGCATCCGTCCCCCACCGAGCCGCATCCGTCCCGCACCCGGCTGCATCGGTCCCCCGCCTGGCCGCATCGCTCCCGCACCCGGCCGCATCCGTCGCGCGTGTGGCCGCATCCGTCCCCCTCCGAGTCGCATCCGTCCCCCGCCTGGCCGCATCGGTCCCCCGCCTGGCCGCATCGGTCCCGCACCCGGCCGCATCCGTCCCGCACCCGGCCGCATCGGTCCCGCACCCGGCCGCATCGGTCCCGCACCCGGCCGCATCCGTCCCCCGCCTGGCCGCATCGGTCCGCGTCCGGGTCGCCGCGCTTCGGCTAGCCGACCTTCGGGAGGCTCTACTCGTCGCCCTTCGTCTTCAGCTTGCCGTCGTTGTCCTTGAGGAAGGCCTTGATCTCGTCGGCCATCTCGAGAAGCTTCGCCCACTGCTCCTTGTAGAGCGTCACCGGGAAGCGTCCCAGGCCGTACACCGACACGCCGCCCTTCTCGGAGACCTTGAGGGAGATCGCGCGGCCGCCCTTCTGCTTGAGGCGCTCGTTCTCGGCGCGAAGACGCTCCAGCTCGGCCTTCATTTCGTCGTCGGACATGGTGAGGGAAAACGCTATCCCCGTCCGTCTCCGCCCACAACCCGGCCTCCCTCCGACGATCCCGGCATCGCCTTCGAGCGTAGCCCGGCGAGCCCCTCCTCGGCGCGAGCTGCTACCATGGTGGCCAGCGAAACCATGGACATCGACGTCGGTCGCGTCGTGGCGGGCAAGTACGAGCTCGTACGTCTCCTCGGCCGTGGATCCATGGGCGAAGTCTGGTCGGCGCACCATCTCACGCTGGGAGAGCACGTCGCGATCAAGCTCCTCACCCAGGCTCAGGGCGAGGCGCTCGAAAGCACCACCGCGGCGACCGCCCGCTTCCAGTTCGAAGCGCAGGTCGCGGCGCGCCTGTCCCGCAAGACGCGCCACATCGTGCGCGTGACCGATCACGGGGAGGAGGACGGGCTGGCCTACCTGGTGATGGAACAGCTCGAAGGAGAGACGCTCGAAGCAGTCGCCGAACGCGAGCAGCGGGTCCCGGCGGCGA
>Ga0302324_100018461_pt1 | contig 13743 bp, 13 predicted proteins | sample Palsa_T0_1_FD_201949 | JGI IMG/M metagenome (GOLD analysis project Ga0302324, IMG submission 201949) | Peat permafrost microbial communities from Stordalen Mire near Abisko, Sweden - Palsa_T0_1 | ecosystem: Environmental > Terrestrial > Soil > Palsa > Peat permafrost | place: Sweden: Abisko...
ATTCTGATTCTGCAAGGAATCAAAAAAAAGATTCGCCACGTGCTCTTCCGGCCAGAATCGAAACCACCAGCCCAGAAAAAGCACCAGCAAAACGAAAACGATGGCAGAGATAATAATCTTCCGTCGCTTCCGATCTCTTGTCGGATCGTATTCCTTCGCGTCCAGCAGCGTCATACCCCTCTAGCATAACGGACACACCCGCCCCATGAAAAGTTCCCGAAAAGAAAAAGAAAGGTACGCGGGGATTGTGTGGCATGGATGGTGTGGCACGGATGGTGTGGCGCGGGCACTCTTGCCCGCGAATGCCGCAGGCATAGACTTTCTCGTCTCCCTCGTCGGTCCCGGCCGTGAATCCGTCCCTACAGCGTTCTCTTGAACAACGGAATCGCAATCCCCAGCGTGACCGCGGCAAAGACCGAAAGAAAAATCATATCGCCCGACACCGCCGCCAGCGTCGTTTCCTTCAACAGCAGGCACTTGAAGCCATCCACCGCATAAGTGAACGGATCCACTCTCGCTATAGCTCGCAGCCACCGCGGAAACGCCTGAATCGGATAAATCGCTCCGCTGGGAAAAAACAGCAGCGTATTGAGAATGCCGAACATCGCCCGCGGCACCAGCGGATCCTCGATGCGCACCATCAGCAGAAACATCATGGTGTTGAACGCCAGCGAAGTCAGCACAATCATCACCAGCAACCCCAAAATCGTCGCAGGATTAAAAATCGTGCCCACCCCAGCCAGCAGCGACCCAATCACGCAGATGATCACGCCCGTCATCACCGCCTTGATCGCGCCCGCCAGGTTCAGCCCCAGCACCAGTTCCAGCTTGGTGATCGGCGTCACCAGGTAACCTTCATGCACGCCGCGCGCCTTGTCGTCGATATAGAGCATGCCCCCGCCGATCATCACTGAGACAAACATCGCCAGCGCCAGCGACCCCGGCAGCAGGTATTTCATGTATTCGATGTAGGGATATAGCTCGACAATGGAGAGCGCCGTCTGCTGCAGGATGCGTGGCGAGACTGAAGGCTGATTCAGCGAGTTGACCAGGTCAGTGAGTTCCGACTCCAACGCGGAGCTCATGAAGTTGTCGCTGTTGTCCACCACCACAGCAATTTGCGGATGGTTATCCTCGTAAACACGCCGCGAAAACTCTGGCGGGATAATCACTGCGCCATCGAGCTTGCCGTTGCGAACGTCCTCCACTGCCTTTTTCTGGTCGTTATAGTAAATCGGCACAAAGGTGCGAATATTCGCGCGCACCGAATCAAACGCTTCGCGGATCCTCAACGCCTGCGTGCCGCCGTCCTGATCGACAATCGCCAGCCGCGCATCGCGAATCTTCCCCCCAAACGCATTGCCGAGAACAATCAGCTGCACCAGCGGCATAATCATCGACGCCAGCATCAGTGCCGGCGACCGGAAAAACTTGCGCATCTCGCGCTCGACAATGGCCATCATTCGGTTCATCGCGCCATCCTCAGCCGTTTCACGGCTGCAATCCCGGCCTTTGCGGCATCACGAAGGCATATGCCTTTTGCAGTTCGTCGCGCAACTGCCGCCCGGTGTAGTGGACGAATACATCGTCCAGCGTCGTGTTCTGCACCGAGAGCGCCTTCACCGCAACCCCAGCCGCCACGGCCATTTCCACCAGTTGAGTAGTGGTCCGCGAGCCGTTCCCGGTCAGCACTCGATACATTCCCGCGCCTTCGTGCTGCACTGACGTCACGTCGTCGAGCGCGTGCAGCCGCTGTTCCCAATCCGCCGGCGGATGCTCAAACTGCGCTTCAATCACGTTCGATCCCGGCACGCTTGCCTTCAGAGCCGCCGGCGTATCCAGCGCCACCAGCTTCCCGTGGTCCACAATCGCAATGCGATCGCACAGGCGGTCGGCTTCGTCCATGTAGTGCGTCGTGATCAGGATGGTCAGCTGACGATGGGCCTTGATGTTGCCCAGCATCTCCCATACCGCCACGCGCGAAACCGGATCCAGTCCAGTAGTGGGCTCATCGAGGAAGAAAATCCTGGGATGATGCACCAACCCGCGCGCAATCTCCAGCCGCCGCCGCATGCCGCCGGAAAGTGTTTTCGTCTGCGCTCCACGCCATTTCGTCAGGTCTACCAGTCCCAGCAATTCTTCGATCGAACGATTCCGCTCTTTCGCCGGAACATCGTAGAGCTTGGCGTAAATGTTCAGGTTCTCTTCCACCGTAAGATCCAGATCGCTGGTCAGCGCCTGCGGAATCACTCCAATCACCCGGCGCACAGCGTCGGCATCTTTTGCCACATCGTGCCCCGCAATCCTCGCGTTCCCGGCAGTGATCGGGATCAGCGTAGTCATCATGCGAATCAGCGTCGACTTCCCAGCCCCATTCGGCCCCAGCAGCCCGAAAATCTCGCCTTCCTTCACGTCGAACGAAATGTCGTCGACCGCCGTGAACTCGCCGTATTTCTTGACGATGTGGTCAACCGCGATCGCCGATTGAGCAGCGGGATCGTAGATGGGCTTCTCTAAACCGTGCGAACCAGTTCGCGGCGCAGCTTGCCCTTCCGCATCGTTGCCCGCATTTGTCGTCGTAGGCGAATTCATCAGCGCGAACCCGCCGCCGCAGTATTCGGTGCGCTGCCCTCGCCCTTCAACTGCTCCGGCGAGACCAACACTTCGGCCGTCATCCCCGGCACCAGCGCGCCTTTCGGATTGTCGAGCCTCACCTTGAGAACAATCGTCTTGATGTCGCGCTTGCGCCGGCTGACGTCTCGCTGTGTCGCGAAATCGCCTTCCACGCCCTTGAAGAAAACCTTCCCGGTCGTGATGCTTCCGCCGGGCATTCTCACGCGCAGCACATCGCCATAGCCGATATGGTCGGCATAAGTTTCCGGGATCGCCACCCGCGCCCAGGTGTCGGTCAAGTCAACGATGGTCACGATCGGTGCGCCAATGTTTACCACTTCCCCCTGCCGCGCCGCGCGCACCGAAACCGTTCCGGTAACGGGCGCGTAGACGTTCGTATATCCCAGCCGCACCGCCGCCTGGTTTCTTTGCGCGACGGCGTTCTTGAGATCAGCTTCTGTCGACTGCACCGTGCTTTTGGCCGCGTTGGCCTGATGCGTGCGCGCAATTGCCGAGTTCAAATCGGCCTGCGCTGCCTTCACCAGTTCCTGCTGCGCCTGCACGGTCGCCTGCGCGGCTTGTAAATTCGTTTCAGCCTGCACGCGGTCCTGGTCGGAAGTCACGCCCACCTTGGCGAGTTCAATGGCGCGCCGGCTGTCACTCTCGGTGCGATCGAGCGCGGCCTGCGCCTGCAAGAGTTGCGCTTTCGCCGACGACAGCTTGGCCTGCGCGTTGGCTACATCGCTCGAAGTCGAGCCCGAAGTCGATTGCTCGGTCGACTGCATCTCCGAAACTTTGTGCTGCAGACTGTTGATGTTCGCAGCCGCCGCAGCGTCCTGTGCCTGCAACTCCGACGGGTCGAGCACGGCGATCAGGTCGCCCGCCTTTACGGGTGTGCCTTCATCCACCAGTAATTTCTGGATGCGGCCTTCCACCTGCGCGCTCACAATCACCTGGTTCGAATCCACCGTGCCGATCAGCACCAGGTCTTTGGAATGATCGGTGGAAAGCGTGTAATAAATCGCCGCGATCACGAAAATGATTCCGAGAAGCATGAAAAAACGGTTGCGCGCGCTCATGAGCGTGCTCCTTGACTGGAACTAAGACGACTCGAACTAGGCCCGGGGCTGGGGCGGACACTGGAGTTGGAACTAGCTTTTGCATCCGTCCGGAACAATCCCGCCGAAATAAAATCGAGCACTGCCGCGCGGCGCTCGGCAATCCGCTCCGGCGTCAGCGGGTTAAAGCCGACGATCTTGTGCATCATGGGCGCGCTGCTGAAGTAAAAAACAATCATGGCCACCATCGACGGCACAAAATGCGCGGTGCTCACTTTCCGAAACTCTCCGTCGGCAATTCCTTTGTTCAGCAATTCGCCGACGCGCGCGAAAATGGGCTGGAAATAAGTCTTGATCAACTTGTCGAGGTGTGGCGAGTGCCCGTCGCGCGCCCGCATCATCTCGCGCTGCATCAGCTTGGGATACACCTGGTTGGCGGCCACGAAATCGAAATAGGCGGCCACGTACGCCAGAATCTTCTCGCGCGGCGGCAATTCACTGTCGAGGACGCGAAACACGTTGACCTTGAGCGCCCCAAAGGCTTCATCCAGCACGGCTCCGTAAAGCTTTTCCTTGTCCTCGAAGTAGTAGTAAATCAAGGCTTTGTTGACGCGCGCCTCGCGTGCAATCGCGTCAGTGCGCGCCCCGGCGATGCCATGCTCGGCAAACTCCAGCGCCGCCGCCTGCAGAATGGCCGCACGGCTCTCCTCCGGCTGCCCCCGCGTCCCCATGCGGCCGAAGTGGTGGCCGTGCTGCGGATGATGTCGAAATAATCGAGCCATAAAATTCGTCCGTAACTGTTTCGAGCAGTCCTGCAATATTAATTAACTAGTTAGTTAGATTATACATAGTCCCCATGAAGATGAAAAGCTATTTTTTGGCAGCTGTTGGCCAGAAAAGGAACTCACCATCTGGTCCAAACCACTCGAGGAGGCGACTGGTTTAAGCAGCCTAATGGGAATATTTCAACGTGGCCTGGGCTGCCGCGAAATGCCGTTGCCACCTAAGAGGTCTTCGTACAGACCGCTACAGCAGTCCGCCAGTCTGCACCGCCAAAACATTCAGCGCCATCTCCAGTTTTGTGATGGCCGCGCCAATCTCCGGATGTTTGCCGATTTTCTGTTGCAGTGTCTCCAGAATCTGGTGGGCGCTCTTGATATGCTTTGCAGCTTCGGCTGGAACTGACTCGCGATTGTGTTCGTTCGGTGTTTCCATGGCCGCTCCTGTGTCTCTTAATTCTTCAGCAGCATCTTCCCTTATTTTACGCAATCGCTGCTACCTGGAGATAGATTACGAAAATCAGCGATGACCTTTGCGGCCGCGGCCCACGAGTGTAATAGAGATTTTCGAAGGTAATCGAACGGCCCTATCGACCAGTAAAAGCATTCAATGAGTTCTGAATTACCGACGATGCAAACGGAATCCGCACATTTTCCGGTTACGCCCTATCTGGCGCCGCCGGCGATGGAGGGGACCAGCAGGACTTCGTCGTCTTCCTGAAAGGCGTAGGCCGGGCCGCCGAGGAAGCGGATGTCTTCTTCGTTGACGTAGATGTTGAGGAAGCGGCGGACCTGTCCGGCGTTGTCGCGCAAGTGAGGCTTGAGGTCGGGAAACTTTTCGTCGAGGACGGAGAACAGGTCTTCCAGGTTTGTGGCGGCGCAGGTTAGAGAGGCGGCGCCGGCGGTGTGGCGGCGCAGGGCTGTCGGAATTTGGACGGTGATGGACATGTTGCGCCTTTCGAGCTTTGACTTTTGTGCTCGCCTCTTGTTCTGTGGTGGCTCCAAAGTCAAAAACTGGTCGAGCTATCGCTCGACTGACCCTTCGACTTCGCTCAGGGCAGGCGGGCAAGAGTGCCGGTCCTACACAACTGCTACTTCTTTTGCGACTTCGGCTACATCCAGCTTTTGCTGCAGGTATTTTTCGAACTCGGCTAACTTGGGAGCGATTGCGCGCTCCTCCTGATAGACGCCGGCAAGCGCGTCGGTGGTCTTCAGGCCGTTGCCGGTGATGCACAGTACTGTTGTTTCTTCGGGCAGAATGCGGTCCTGACGATACAGTTTCCCCGCGGTGCCGACGGTGACGCCGCCGGCGGTTTCTGTGAAGACGCCTTCGGTCTCGGCCAGCAGGCGGATCGAGTCGACTACTTCGGGATCGCTGATGTCCTCGCTCCATCCGCCGCTTTGTTTGATGGTCTTGATGGCGTAGTGACCGTCGGCGGGATTGCCGATGGCGAGCGAACGGGCGATGGTCGCGGGTTTCTGCGGCTCGATCTCGGAGCTTCCGGTTTTCACGGCGGTTGAAATGGGCGAGCATCCTGTCGCTTGCGCGCCGAAGAATTTTACCGGCTTGTCTTCTACGAGACCAAGCTGGATGAGTTCTGAAAATGCCTTCTTGATCTTGACGATCAGCGATCCGCCGGCCATGGGGCAGACCACGTTGTCGGGCAGACGCCAGCCCAACTGCTCGGCGATTTCGAAGCCGACAGTTTTTGAGCCTTCAGCGTAATACGGCCGAAGGTTCACGTTGACGAAGCCCCAGTTGTGTTCGTCGGCAATCTGCGAGCACAGGCGGTTAACCTGGTCATAGCTGCCAGCTATGCGAACTACCTTCGCGCCGAAGACGTTTGTGCCCAGAATTTTTGCGGGCTCGAGGTCAGCCGGGATGAAGATCCAGGCCTTGAGACCTTCGCGGGCGGCGTGCGCGGCCACGGCGTTGGCCAGGTTTCCCGTCGACGAACAGGAAACAGTATCGAAGCCAAACTCGCGGGCCTGCGCCAGCGCCACGGCTACCACGCGGTCTTTGAAACTGAGCGTGGGCAGGCAGACGGCGTCGTTCTTGAGGTAAAGATTCTCCGGACGCGCGCCCAGCTTCGCGGCAAGCCGCGGCGCCTGCAGCAGCGGCGTAAAGCCGACTGGCAGGCGCGGCTGGAATCCCTGGGGGAGGGGTAATAGCTCAGAGTAACGCCACATGTTTTGCGGCCGCTGGGAAATTCGCTCGCGGGTGAATGACGCGCGCACGGCGTCATAGTCGTAGGCGACTTCCAGAGGAGAAAAACAATCGTCGCAGATGGAGCGGGGCTGGTTGCCCCAGGTCCGTCCGCATTCCCGGCACCGCAGTTCGTAGTGAGACATGTGACTACTCGCTTTCTTATTTCGCAAAACCAAAATCAAAGCGAGTAGCCGAGGACGAGCCGGAAAAATTGGCCCTAAAATACAAAGGCCTCTTTCTCCAGAAAAAGGAAAAAGAGGTTCAGAATGCAAATGGATCTCGCATGCCGAATCCCATGTTCCCCGTTTCCAGGAGAGAGTTGGCACCAAGCACCCGGGATATATGATCCCGGATCGGTTGCCGTGGCGTCACAGGGCTCGTCCCTCAGCCACTCTGCATGAAATTCAGGTTTGCTCAACACTTCTAATGAAGAGCAAACTTGTCCTCATCATGGTACAAAATGCTGGCACGGGAGTCAAGAGTAAACTGGGCGGCTCGTGGAGTCGCTGCGATTTCGCGCGGTTTCGGATTGCGGCTGGAGAGCTTTTAACCGCAGAGATCGCCAAGAAAGGCCGCTGAGGACGCAGAGAAGCCCGCGTCACAGTGGACCCTGGTTATCACAAAATTATGAATTCGCGCTCCTGGACGATCAAGCGCTCTACGTTGAAATTGCTGGCTGGCTGCTTATTGCTGCTGGCGGCAGCAAGGTTCTCGGCCGCGGCCCAGCACGATGAGCAGGAGAAGAATCGCGAGTGGCCTGCTTACGGGGGCGCGCCCGAGAACAATCATTACTCGGCGCTCACGCAGATTAATCGCGGCAACGTGAAACAGCTTGCGGTTGCGTGGAGCTTTGATACGCAGGAAGAGGGAGTTCTGCAGGCGAGTCCGATCGTTGTCGACGGCGTGCTTTACGGGATCACTCCTGCACAGAAAATCTTTGCACTTGATGCTGCGACTGGCAATTTGCTGTGGAAGTTTGATTCCGGGATTCGAGGCACGCAGCCGGATCGCGGGCTCGCCTACTGGTCCGACGGCAAGGATTCCGAGAGCAAGTATCCCGAGGTCCACAAAAAAGACAAGCGCATTCTGGTGGGCGTGATGAATTTTCTTTACGCGCTGGATGCGGTGACTGGCAGGCCGATCGCGAGCTTCGGGCACGATGGGCGAATCGATCTCCGCGAAAACCTGGGGCGCGAGCCGGCCGCGGCGCAGTCGATCACGATGACGAGTCCGGGCATTGTCTACAAAGATTTGATCATCGTCGGCGGACGCAATCCCGAGACGCTGCCTGCACCTCCTGGCGATGTTCGCGCCTTTGATGTGCGCACCGGGGAGCTGCGGTGGTCGTTCCATACGATTCCGCGCCCCGGGGAGTTCGGCTATGACACCTGGCTGAAGGACGCGTGGAAAACCAGCGGAGCGGCCAACAACTGGGCGGGGTTCGCGCTCGACGCGAAGCGCGGGATTGTTTATGTTCCCACCGGCTCGGCGGCATTTGATTTTTACGGAGCGGACCGGATCGGCGACGATCTTTTCGCTGATTGCCTGCTCGCACTGAATGCGGAAACCGGCGAGCGGATCTGGCATTTTCAGGGAGTGCGTCACGATATTTGGGACCGCGATTTTCCTTCGCCGCCTGTGTTGCTCAAGGTTAGGCGCGACGGGAAAAACATTGACGCGGTCGCGCAGACTACGAAACAGGGATTCGTTTATCTTTTTGATCGCACGAACGGTACGCCGCTGTTTCCCATTGAGTATCAGAGTTATCCGCCGAGCACTGTGCCCGATGAGGTTGCCGCCGCGCAGCAGCCTCTGCCCACTAAACCCGCGCCTTTTTCGCGTCAACTTCTCACCGAGGATATGCTGACGAATCGCACGCGTGAGTCGCATCAATGGGCGGCCGACGCTTTCCGAAAGTTTCGCAGCGAAGGTCAGTTTGTTCCGTTCAGCGTGGGGAAAGATACGGTCATCTTCCCCGGTTTCGACGGTGGTGCGGAATGGGGCGGGCCCGCGGTGGACGCGGAGACTGGCGTCATCTACATCAATGCGAACGACGTTGCCTGGACTGGCGCGCTCGCACCGAATACCGGTGAACATAGTCCGCAGTCGATCTACATGAGTCAGTGCAGCATTTGCCACGGCGAGAAGATGGCGGGTTCGCCTCCGGCGCTGCCGTCGCTGATTGGAGTGGGAGCGCGGCTGACTGCTGTGCAGATTGCGGCGACGATCAAGAACGGCAAGGGGCGAATGCCGGGATTTCCGAATCTCAGTGACGACGAAGCGTCTGCCCTGATCGGCTACCTGACCAGCGGAGAGAATAAAGAGATGGCAAGTTCTGGCGAAACATTGCTCGCCTTGAAATACCGATTCACGGGCTACAAGAAATTTCTTGACGCGGAAGGATATCCGGCGATCGCGCCGCCGTGGGGAACATTGAATGCGATCGATCTGAACACTGGTGAGTATGTATGGAAGATTCCGCTGGGAGAGTATCCGGAACTCGCGGCGGCGGCGCAGTTGAATCCGGCGATGAAGAATACGGGGACGGAGAATTATGGCGGTCCGGTGGTGACCGCGGGCGGACTGGTTTTTATCGGAGCGACGAATTTCGACAAAAAATTCCGCGCGTTCGACAAAGCGACCGGAGAGTTGCTGTGGGAATTCACACTGCCGTTTGCAGGGAACGCGACTCCAGCCACCTACGAAGTGAACGGACGGCAGTTCGTGGTGATTGCGGCGGGAGGAGGGAAAGATCCGAAATCGAAACCGGGCGGGGTTTATGTTGCGTTTGCGCTTCCGAAATCGGCTGACAACGTGAGCCGGTCACCCTCGCCGAAATGACGAGCAAGTCGCGCAACCCTGATCGAAAAGTGCTCGCCGCAGGCTTTTCAATAAGCAATCAAAAATCAACACTCGGCAATTTCGCTTTACCGGCTGTACTGATTCTTCTTCTTGTCCTCGTGCCGCTCGATTCCGAGTTGGATGAGGCGGTCGATCAGATCCGCGTACCCTAGCCCAGATGCCGCCCACAGCTTGGGATACATGCTGATCGCAGTGAATCCTGGCATGGTGTTGATTTCGTTCAAGTAGATTTTCCCTGACTTTTTTCCTGAGCCGGGCTCCATCAGAAAATCCACGCGAGCCAGACCGGAGCAGTCCACCGCTTTGAAGGCGGCGATCGCCAGCTCCTGCACCCTCTTGGTGTCGGCCTTCGAAAGCTTTGCTGGAATAATCAGCTGGGAGCCTTCGTCGAGATACTTCGCGGTGTAATCGTAGAATTCTTTTCCAGGCACGATCTCACCCGGAACCGAAGCGACGGGATCGTCGTTGCCGAGAACCGAGCACTCGATCTCGCGGGCTTTATTCTTTTTCCCGCCGACGCCTTGTTCGATGACAATCTTGCGGTCGAACCTGGCGGCTTCTTCGATCGCCGGGCCAAGCTCCTTGCGGTTGTGCGCCTTGCTGATTCCTACGGACGATCCCAGGTTCGCCGGCTTCACGAACACGGGATACTTCAACTTGCTCTCGACCAGCTTCTGAATTTTCTTCGCGCCATTTTTCTTAGAGTCGAGTTCCCACGCGCTGCGCAGAATTGTGACGTGCTTCACGATGGGAATTCCGGCGGCGATGAATAGCGACTTCATAACGTCTTTGTCCATCCCTGCAGCCGAGCCTAAGACTCCCGCGCCGACATAAGCGATGTCGGCCAGTTCGAGCAGGCCCTGGATCGTGCCATCTTCGCCAAATGTGCCGTGCAACACGGGAAAAATTACGTCTACGTTGATGGCGCGGTCGCTGGCTCGTCGAGTGAGGGTTGCATCGCTTTGAAACGGCACGAGGCCGCTCTGGCGGTGCACCGGTTCCGGCGGGACGATCACTGCTTCACCCCGTGCCAGAACTGCCGCGGCCGGCGTAGTCTCAGGGTCACCGGCTCGCAACTGGCGCGGCTCCAGCACAATTTTGCCTTGCAGAAGATTTTCAGCGTGCTCCGACGTCAACCAGCGGCCGTCTTTGGTGATGCCGATGGGCACGACTTCATATTTATCTTTGTCGATTGCGTTGAGCACCGACGCGGCTGAGAGCAGAGAAACTTCATGCTCTCCGCTGCGCCCGCCGAACAGAATGCCGACTCGAAGTTTTTTCATGACGTTTCAGTGTGGACGCGCGCAGAGTTCCGCGTCAATCGCAGGATTGGTACATCAGAACGAGCTACAAAATTTTCTTTCCGAACGCTGACAGCGCCAATTCCACCGCCAGATCGGCGGTGCGGTTGTGCTCGTCGATCACGGGATTCACTTCGACAATCTCGAAGCTCACCATGCGGCCGTGATCGGCGATGATCTCCATGGCGAGATGCGCCTCGCGATAGGTTGCGCCGCCACGCACTGGAGTGCCTACGCCGGGCGCGTCTTCGGGATCGATCCAGTCCATGTCGAGCGAAATGTGATAGCCGGCGGTGCCGCGTGTGGCCATGCTCAGCGCGTCTTCCATCACGGTGCGCATGCCGCGCTCGTCGATGTCGCGCATGGTGAAGACTCCGATGCCGGCGCGGCGCACATTTTCTTTTTCAACGGCATCGATGTCGCGCACGCCCACCAGCACGCAATTTTGCGGCTTCACCTTGGGCGAAAAATCGAAGATGTTCGACAATTCGGCCGGCCCCAATCCCAACAAAGCCGCCAGCGGCATGCCATGCACGTTGCCACTCGGCGAAGTTTCGGGAGTGTTGATGTCGGTGTGCGCGTCGATCCAGATCAGGCCGATGTGCTCTTTCTGGCGGCGATAAAACTCAGCCACGCCAGACACCGTGCCGACCGCCATCGAGTGGTCGCCGCCCAACGCCAGCGGGAATTTTCCAGCTTCCAATGTCTTCACCACAAGTTCCGCGGCCTTGGTGCAGGTGACCGTGATTTCTTTCAAATACTTGGCGTGCGGATCGCCTTCTTTTTTCTGCTCGGGGATGGCGACCGCGACGTTGCCGCCATCTTCCACTTCGTGGCCGAGTTCCTCCAGACGCGCTTCAAGCCCCGCGACCCGCACGGCTGAAGGCCCCATGTCGACGCCACGGCGCGACTGGCCAAGATCCAGGGGGACGCCGATCACGCGAATTTTCCTGGGGGAGATGTTGGCGGAGCTTGCAGATGTCATCATGTTCTAACAATTGAATCATTGATTCATTGACTCAATGATTCATTGAGTCAATGGTTTTTAGGGGTACAGCCGGTGCAACATGCGCGGGAACGGAATTGTTTCGCGCACATGCTCGAGGCCGCAGATCCAGGCGACGGCGCGCTCAATGCCCATGCCGAATCCGCCGTGGGGTACGGTGCCGAATTTGCGCAGATCGAGATACCACTTGAACGCTTCTTCCGGCAAGCCGTGCTCGTGAATACGCTGCAAGAGCAACGCATGCGAAGCCATGCGCTGCGAGCCGCCGATGATTTCACCGTAACCTTCAGGCGCGAGAACGTCCACGCACAACGCTAACTCGGGACGCTGCGGATCGGGTTCCATGTAAAAGGCTTTTATCTTTGCGGGATAACGATGCACCATTACCGGTTTGTCGAACTGCGCGGAAAGATACGTTTCGTCGGGTGAGCCGAAGTCGCCGCCCCACTCGAACCTGGCTTCCAGCGCGCCTTTGGCGTGGCCTTCCTGCAGATTCTTGACCGCATCGTCGTAACTGATCCGCGGAAACGGCGGCTCGATCTTTTCCAGTTTCGAAACGTCGCGGCCAATGATTTGCAGATCGGGTCGGCGGCGCTCCAGGCAGCGCTTTACGATGAAGCTGATCAGCCCTTCGGCAAGTTCCATTACATCGTCGAGCTCGGCGTAGGCAACTTCTGGTTCGACCATCCAGAATTCGGTGAGATGCCGTCGCGTTTTCGATTTCTCCGCGCGAAACGTGGGGCCGAAGGAATACACCTTGCCGAGCGCCATCGCCATCGCTTCCACGTAGAGTTGGCCGGACTGCGTGAGATACGCCTGCTCCTCGAAATAGTCGACCGGGAAGAGCGTGGTCGTGCCCTCGCACGCGGCCGGAGTAATGATAGGCGGATCGGTCAGCGTGAATCCGCGTTCGTCGAAAAAATCGCGGGCGGCTTTGATGATCTCCGCGCGCACTCGCAGTATCGAAGCCTGGCGCTGCGAACGCACCCAGAGATGGCGGTGCTCCATCAGGAAATCGGTGCCGTGCTCTTTGGGAGTGATGGGATAAGGATCCGATTCCGGCACGCGCTGGATGACCTGCACGTTGGCAACGTCGAGTTCGTATCCGCCGTGCGCGCGCTTGTCGGCGCGGACTTTGCCTTCGACGATTACGCTGGATTCCTGGGTGAGTGTCTTGATCGCATCGAACACTTCCGGGGCAACCGCGTTCTTGGGGACGACGCCCTGAATCACTCCCGACCCGTCGCGAAACTGAGGGAACAGAAGCTTCCCGCTCTCGCGCAGGTTGTAGAGCCAGCCGCGAATGGCGACCGACTGGCCTTCGTGCTTGCCGATTTCTGCGATTGTGGTTACAGGTGAGGACATGGATTGAGTCATTGGATCATTGAGTCATTGGGAGATTGAATCATTGAGTCATTCATCTACTGGCGGCTGCGCGGGTTTTCAATGAGTCAATGACTCACTGACTCAATCTCTCAATTTCTACGCGGCGTCGAGCTTCTCAAAAGTCTCCGCCAATTTGTCGAGGGGATTCACTTTCTCATCGCCTTCCAGTTCCAGCAGCAGCGCCGGAGTCTGCGGGGCTGAGCGCAGCAACTCCATGGCTTCCTTCCAATCAACCGTTCCGTCGCCCGGCCACAGATGCGAATCTTTATCTTTTTTGTTGTCGTGAAGGTGCGTCGAACAAATGTGGCCGCGCAGAATCTCGAATGCCTCGCTTACCGAGCTCATGATGTGCGCGTGGCCAACGTCGAAGCACACACCTACATCGTCGAAGTGGGCGCCGCGAATCATTTCCACCAGCCTGTCCGGCGTAGAGAGTTCGTTGGGAATGTTTTCCAGCAAAATTCTCACGCCCAGCGGCTTGGCGAAAGCCCGCAGGTGCTCGATCGACGTCATGGCCGCTTCAAATTTC
>Ga0302324_100018462_pt1 | contig 13742 bp, 8 predicted proteins | sample Palsa_T0_1_FD_201949 | JGI IMG/M metagenome (GOLD analysis project Ga0302324, IMG submission 201949) | Peat permafrost microbial communities from Stordalen Mire near Abisko, Sweden - Palsa_T0_1 | ecosystem: Environmental > Terrestrial > Soil > Palsa > Peat permafrost | place: Sweden: Abisko...
GTCTGTCTGCATTGGGTTCCGACGGCAGTTTCTGGTGGTTCGATTACTTCGCCGGAGTGTTCGGCCGGGCGACGCTGAACCCGGTAACCGTTTCGGCGTACCCGGTCGCCGGCTGCGCGCCCTCGGGTATCACGTACGTTCCATTGCTCACCCTCGGCAGCGACGGCAATCTGTGGTTCGCAGCCTCGGAGGGGCAGGGTGGGTCGACCGTCCCGCAGTTCGGGCATCTTTCCACTTCTGGGTCGGGAGGCTGCTCGCCCATTTCGATCGGCAGCGCCGGCGATGAGATCAGCGCGATCGTGGGCGGCCCGGCCGGCGCGACCTATTTCACGCTGCGAAGCAACGCGCGCGGAACGACGCAGCTCTATTCGGTGACCGCGGGCGCTTCCGCGCCGTCCGCAGTCGGAGGGGCCTTGCCCTTCAACGTGACGGCGATCGGGTATGCCTCCGACGATGGGAACTTGTACGCCCAGTCGACATCCTCGGCAATCTATACCATCGTTCCGGGGACCGCCGCTTCTAAGGTGCTCTGTGCCGACGCGCCGTTCCTAACCGACCTTCATCACCAATTCGCGCAGCTCCAGGACGGAACGCTCGCTTATATGGACGATGGCGGCGATGTCACGCGGATTGCTCCCGGGGTGGGATGTGCCACCATTCCTGGCGTCCTTACGGCCGACTACTACCTCTTCGCTATTGCTCCCGACGGATCGAGCCTCATCAATTCGAATGGCGGGAATATCGCCCACGCCGTCATTTGACGGCGACGCGTTTTCGCAACTCGATCCGGCAAAGGCCGGCGACCTGAACCTCACTGAGCGTCCGGCCGCGAGCTACATGCGCCTCACTTGCAGCTTCACCAACGGTGGCGTTCAGTTCGTCCATCAGGGTTTTTCGAAGCACCTGCTCGTATCTGCTCGGTTTTCGCTCCGCTGACAGCCGCAAGCGATCGGAATAGCCGATGAGTTGACCGGCCTCTTCGGGCTGCCCCTCCGCATTGAGGATCGCAGCGAATGCGGTAAAAGCCAGCGCAAGCTCGGCGGATTCTTCGAGGTCGACGAGCATCTGCGTCGCTTCGGTCAGCAGCGCCCGCGCTACGCCGTGCTTGTCCAGCGATAGATAGCAGGTCGCAAGCGAACGCAGGCTTTCGGCCACGTAGGAGGCGTTGTTCAGCGAACGCCAGAGGGCCAGCGCTTCTTCGCCCAGTTCGATCGCTTTTTCGATGTCGCCCGTATCGCGCCGCGTCTCGCAAAGCAGGCCCAGAACGCGCGCGACCATCGAGGTGTTCCCGATGTTGCGCGCAACCGGAAGGCATTCGGCAAAATACGCCTCCGCGGCGGATCCGTCTGCATCGTATTGTTGAGCGGTCGCTCCCAAGTTCAGGAGTGAAGACGCAATACCGAGTTCGTGGCCGAGGTCGCGGTATTGCTTCAGACACAGCGCGAACAATCGCTGCGCGGCCTCCGGGTCTCCGAGATAGTTGGCGGCCACGCCGAGTCCGTTGAGCGCGCGTGCGAGACGCTCGCGGTCTCCTCGTTCCCGAAACAGCCCGGCAGCCTCGTCGAGAAGCGTGCGCGCTTCAACGAACGCATCCAAATAGAGTTTCATGCTCCCGGCGCCGAGCAGAGCGATTCCCCGTGGTCCGGTGTCGCGACTTTCCGTCGTGCGCTCGATGATCGTGGAAAACCAGGAATAGGCTTCGCTATATTTTCCGCTGTCGAGCCAGAAAAGGCGAAGGGCATCCAGGATGTCGGCCCCGGCGCCGACGTCGCGTCCTTTGCCGACGATCACCTCGAGGACGGCGCGAATTTGGTCGATGTCTGCTTCGATACGTCTGACCCAGGACGCCGAGCCTGCCTCCGCCTCGCGTCCCGCAGTCTGCGCGTACGTGCGAACGTGCGCGACCAGCCTTTCAAAGACGATCGCATCCTCGCCGCGCCCGCGCAAGCGCCGCATGGCGTACGCGCGCATCGACTCGAGCAGCCGGTAGCGCTCGCTTTCCGCGCCGCCGTCGAGCGAGACGAGCGATTTGTCGGCCAGCGACGTGACGATGTCCGGTACGTCGACCGGGTCGATTCCCTCTCCGGCACAGACGGCGCCCGCTTGGTCCAGCGTGAATCCGCCGGCGAAGATCCCCAACCGGTCGAACAACGTCTTCTCGGCATCCGATAGCAGCTGGTAGCTCCAGTCGATCAACGCGGCGAGCGTTTGCTGACGAGGCCGGGCCGTGCGGCTGCCGCCGGTGAGGACCCCAAAGCGCTCGTTGAGGCGCTCGTGCAACGCGGCGACGCTCAGCGACTTGACGCGCGCGGCGGCAAGTTCGATTGCAAGCGGTATGCCGTCGAGTTGCCGGCAGATGTCGGCGACGAGCGAGCGGTTGTCCTCGCTGAGCGCAAACCCCTTATTCGCCGATCGTGCGCGCAGCTCGAATAGGCCCACGGCATCGGCCGTACTCAGCGAGCGCAGCCGTAGCGCCTCCTCACCGCCAATGCCGAGCGCTTGTCGCGAGGTCGCGAGCACGCGGACCTGCGGACACGCCAGCAACAGCGCTTCGGTCAGCTGGGCGGCCGCGTCGATGAGGTGCTCGCAGTTGTCGACGATCAGCAGGAGCGAGCTTAGGCGAAGCGTCCGAACGAGTGTAGTGACCGCAGCCTCGTTCGGCACCTCGCGAATTCGCAGGGCTTCGAGCAGAACCTTGGGAACGAACGCCGGGTCCGTGACGGGGGCGAGATCGACGAACCAAACGCCGTCTGAGAACGCCTCGAGGAGATCGGCTCCGACCGCCTGTGCGAGCTTGGTCTTCCCGACGCCGCCCGCGCCGACGAGCGTGACCAGCCGCGAGTCGCCCAGCAACGCCCGGACGGCCGCCAAATCGGGGTCGCGCCCGATAAGCGTGGTGAGATTGAACGGGAGATTCGTGCGTTCTTCGGGGATCGCGTTTCGAGGCGCGGCCGGCTCGGCGCTGCCTGACGTGCGGGCGTAACGCTGCAGTATCAGCTGCGTTTTTTCGACGAGTTCGGCCAGTCTGGCGGGCGGGTCGACGGTGGCTTCGAGCCAGTGCGTGCCGGCCAGCAGATATTGGAGGTTGCCTTCCGGCGCAACGGCCTCGATGCGGAACGGCAGGATCGGGATACCGCCGCTGAAGGCCAATTCGATTTCGCTCTGCACTTGGCGCGAGGAGTTGGCGCTGCTCGAGAATATGAGCAAGCAGGCGCGCGCGGCGCCAATTGCGGCCGCGATTTGCTCGGGATAGCCCTCGCCAGGCAGCACGTCGCGCGGCGCGATCCAGCAGCGCACTCCGGAAGCCTCGAGCGCGGCACACGACTGGTCGGCGATTTCACGCTGGAGGTGCGAATAGCTGACGAACACGTCGTGAGTCAAAGTCACCTCCGCAACCCGCACGAAGCTATCCCAGGACCCGCCATTTGCCCTGCCGGCCATGGCGCCGGCTGCGTTGACGAACGCGCGTGGCAACGATTCTGCGGCGGGAATTCGCCGGTGGTGCCGGCGAGCTACGTGTCGTATATTTCCAGCATCCACTCGTCGTTCTTCTTGGAAAGCGGGGCCCCAATGTTGTTTCGCGTGCGGCAAACGCTGCTAGTAACGGCTGCGATGCTTGCAGTCACCTCCCTCGAGGCGACACCCTCGACGACGGCGGCCACGACGGCCGCGCCGCGCCCGAACGCCACGTCGATTGCAGGGTCGGCCAGTGGAGGTGCTCTCCTCCAGGTCCTCAATACGAGTTCGACCGGCGGAGCGATCATCGGGGAAATCGGCCCGAGTCAGATCGCGGCCGCGCGCGGTGCTGGTTTGTACGGTATTTTCAACCCCACCAGTGGAGCGGGCGAAGGCATCCTCGGCTTCGCTACCAACGGCTCAGGCATCGTGGCGGAGACTTTCGGCGGCGTCTATGCGGCGTTGTACGCCCAGAACTACAGCTCTGCGGCCGCGCCTGCGATCCAAGCCGTTACCAACGGCAACTCGGTCGTCGGCACGTCGAACGCGACGAACTCGATCGTCGGTATCACCGACGTCGACACGTCGTCGAGTATGGTGACGGCGGCCGGCATCTTTGGTGAGGACAACACGGATGCATTCGGCTTCAACGACGGCGTGCTCGGGTCGACCAGCAACGGCGACTATGGGGTCGAAGGTGACGCCAACAACGGTGCGTTCGGCGGCGTGGCCGGCTTTTCGGCCACGGGGATCGGCGTGACGGGCGTAACCGAAACGACCGCCACGCCGGAGCCGACCGATCCACCGTATGAGTTTGCGGGCGTCGCCGGTGACTCGGCGACGGGACCGGGCGTGTACGGAGAAGACGACGACACGACGGACGCGCCGGTCGGCTACTTCAATTATGGCCGCGCCGGCGTCTACGGCAACGCGAACACCGGGCCGGGCGTGCAAGCGTATTCGGTTCAAGATATCGGCGCCTACGTCGAAAACGACAGCACGTATTCCACCTTGTTCGTTCAGGCGGATGACGTGGACACCGGTTCCGTGATCGAAGCCAATGTGGGCGGATCGAGCGGCGCGACGATTCTCAACCTTGACGCGCAAGGTAACCTGACGGTGGCTGGGAGCGTTACTAACAACGGGACGTTCGCGAAGAGCCGCAACCCCGGCAGCGACCGCTTGCTGTATTCGGCGAAGCAGGCCGAATCGACCGTCGAGGATTTCGGCAGCGCTCAACTCGTGGACGGCTCCGCGTCGGTAGCGCTGGCTGCGGACTTCCGCGGGACGATGGATGCAGCCTCGCCCTACATGGTGTTCCTCACCCCGTATGGTGACAACCGCGGACTGTTCGTCGCTTCGCGTACGGCGGCGGGTTTCGTGGTAAAGGAAGCGCAAGGCGGCCGCTCGACGCTCTCCTTCGATTACCGTATCGTCGGTCGTCCCTACGGGGCGCGCGAGGCGCGGCTGCCGCACATGGCGAGCGTGAGATCGGCGGCCGCGTTCAGCAAACCGCCGCTAGCGCGTGGGAGTGGCGCGCTGCCGTTGAACGTACGGATGGCTTCCCTGGCGTCAGCGCCGACGCGGCACGGAAGGATCTTTGCCACCCTCAATCATCGGCACTTCGCCGCCAACCACATTCCGGCCGGCCCACCGCCCACTGCGGAAGTGTTGTCGCGTCAGTTCCGCTTGAGGTAAGCTTCTCGCACCTGCGCTGCCGGCTGCGGACGTGCCGCGTTCGCAGAACCGTCAGCGCTCGTGCCGGAACTACCGGACGATCAGGGAAGCCTCCCGATCTCGGTGCGATAGGCCTTTTCGAGCCGGTCTTCAGCGCTCGTTACCGACGTACAGTCGAGTGCCGCGTTCCGGGCGACCAAGAAAAAATCGACGTCACGCGTGAAGACCAGCGGCCGAAAGTCGGCGGTGAGTTCGCTAGCGAGCCGGTTGAAGATTTCTTGCTGAGCGTAGACGCGGGCGATGTCCGCGCGCTTGGCATAATCGAAGTTCGAGGCAACGCCGCTCGAGTCGGCCAGGTTCCACGCGATCGACTGGACGGGCGGTGGCGCGAACGGCAAGACGGTACCCAGCGTGTTCTGATAATTCGTATAGGTGATCTTGTGCCCACGACCGCGACGGGCCAAATTTTGTAAGACGCCGCACTTCTTGAGATGGGTGGGGTGCAGACGGCCGATCATGTTTTCGTTGACGCTCATCTCGGCCGAAATCGCATTGAGGGCGCCTTGCACGTCGTTGTGGGTCTTGACTTGACCGGCGAGAAAATTGACCGACAGCGCCAGCAGGATCGCGACGACGATCGATATGACCTCGAGCACGAGATCGGAAGGATCGATCTTGATCCGAACGCGGTTCATAGTGCGGCGTGTCCCCGGCAACGCGAAAGCAAAACGCCCGGCCTAAAGGGTCGAGCGTTTGACGTGCGCGGCGTTCGAGGGAATCGTTACGCCTTGTCCCGCTGGAACATGTCGCGGAGCTGTTCGGCGTTGGTGCGGACGCGGTCGAGCGCGATCTCGTAGATCTCCGTTTGAGATTGCTGAACGGCCTCGGCCATCTCTTTCATGCCTTGCAGCGTGCGCGACAGCGTGCTTTGCACGAGTTCGGTCTCTTGCTTGGTGATGTCGGCGATCTTCTCGCCGGCGGACTCGGCGGCCGAGCGGACCTTGACGGCCGCGTTCAACTCACTCAAGGCCGACTTCAGCAGGTCGGCTTGCTTCTCGCTGATCGTCTGAGCACCCGAGTAGGCGACCGAGGTGGCTTTGGCCATGGCGTCGATGTCGGCCTGACGCGCTTGGATCCAGGCGTCGAAATCGAAGCCGGGGAGCTGGAAGCGGCCGAGAATCTCGCGGATCCTCGCCGTCGCATCTGCCGCACCGGTCGTTCCGGTTGAGGAGTCGGTCATCGCTTCTCCTTAGAAGGTTGCTCGTTAGGGTCGTTCGAGAAGCTTCACGGCACCGGCGGCCGTCGCCTACGGGCGTCCGTATGCCAGCGCGAAGGGTCCGCCGCGAGCGAACGGTTTGAACTGGTCTTGGGGCTGCGCCAAGCGGTCGGCGACGGCCCAGACGACCGCGGCGTTGACGCCGAGGCCAACGTGGCTGGCTGCGAGGACCTCGATGTTCTCGGTGCGTTCGTTCTCGCGCAGCAGGCAAGCGCGCCAATTCACGACGCCGTCGAGCTTCGAATAGATCGACGTAGCCGGAACCGCGAGGTCGCCCGCGATGCGATCGAAGGCGTGCGCAAACAGGGTGCGCTCCATCTTCTCTTCGACGGAAGGCCCTTCGCCCGTCACTGCTTCGTAGATCGCGGTTACGTTGCTGGCGTTCGGGTCGCGGGAGAACGGGCTGCCCATCGAAATGACCGAGCGCGTCATTTCGGGTGCGTCGAGTGCGAGCATCCGGGCGTAAATGCCGCCCAGGCTCCAGCCGACGATGCTCACCTTGCGGCCCGCCCGCTCGTAGAGCGCGGCCAGCCGGCGCCGCAGCGCGTGGCGCATACGGCTGGCGCCGCCCAGGTTGCGGCCGTTGTCCCAGCCGAACGCGTCGTAGCCGAGCGCTTTGAGGTAACGCCGCAGCGGCTCGGTCGAGAGATCGCTGGCGAGGAAACCGGGCAGCACGAGGACCGGGTGAGCGTCGCCCTTGGGCGCGGTCAGCAGCAGCGGGGCGAGGGCCAGCGAGAATCCGAACTCGTAGAGCGAGCGGTACTCGGCAAGCCACAGCAGACGCGATGGCGCGCGAAGCTCCGCTGGGCTGCTTGCGTTGCGCGAAAAGCGCCCCGGCGTTCCGGCATATCTTGGTCGGCTTGTCGTGGGCATCCGCAATGCGTCCTTCCGGGGCTCAGTCACCACTTATATGGAACATTCTTTTCATCGCGACAGATAATCCTTCGCAACGGTTGTCACAGCCCGAGGTATCGCTCAGTGCGAGCGGAAACCCCAGTGCTCCGTCGCTCGGCCGCGCGGCGTCCTTCCCGCCACCGTGGGGTTCGGCAGCACACGGGTCCGGCGTCTGACGTAGAAAGAGCGCACGAATGAGCACCTCGGTTAGAAAACTGTCGGTCATCGACTCGGCATTCTTGTTCGCCGAAACGACCGAATGCCCGATGCACGTCGGCAGCATGACTATCGTGAAGCTGCCGGACGGGTACGCCGGCGACTTCTTCGAGGACCTGATCAAGCTCATCGGCTCGCGCATCCATCTTGCCAAGAGCTTGAAGTACAAGCTGGCTCAGGCACCGTTCGATATCGATCGCCCGAGCTGGGTCGAGGACGAAGACTTCGACATCGTTCGGCACGTCTTCCGGGCCTCGGTTCCGGAACCCAGGGACCGTGAAACCCTGCAGCGCCTGTGTGGCTGGATGCACGCCAAACCGCTCAACCGGGCCCGCCCGCTTTGGGAGATCTACGTCTTCTCGGACCTGCCGAACAACGAGGCGGCGATCTATTCGAAGATGCACCATGCGCTGATCGACGGCGGCGCCGGTGCCGCACTGACCGAGCTGCTCTACGACACGTCGCCGGCGCCGCCGCCGCGCCCGGCGCCGCCGCCGACTTCGAACTCGCCCACCAAGCGCCAAGACGTGCGCGACGTGGCTTCATCGATGATGGCTGCGTACGCCGAACTCTGGCGCATGCCGCTGACGCGCGGCGTCGATCTCAAAGCATTTGAGCTGCCGCGCAGCGGCGGATCGGATCTCGCTTCGGTGATGGTCGATGCGGCGATCCACAGCGTCGAATGGCCGATGCGGCTGGCGGCGAGCATGCCCGAGATCCTTAGCTCGCTGTCATCGGCCTTGACCAACGCTCTCAAACCGGACGCGCTCGAAGCGATGGCATCGCTGCAGTCGCCTTCGACGCCCCTGAACGTCACGATTTCTTCCGAGCGCAGCTTCGCGGCGGTCAGCGTCGACATGGCGCGAGTCAAGGCCGTCGCCGCCAAGGCCGGCGCCAAGGTCAACGACGTCGTGCTCGCGATGTCCTCGGGGATACTGCGGCGCTACCTGCTCGAGATCGACGCCCTGCCGAACCGCACGCTGACCTCGTTCGTCCCGATATCGGCCCGCGAAGCCGGCGATACCGAGCTGAAGAATCAGGTCTTCGGGATGGTCGTACCGCTTGCGACCAACCTCGCCGACCCGAAGGAACGCCTCGAGGCCATCCTCGCGCAGGCGAACCGTTCGAAGGAGCTGGTGAATCCGTTCCGGCCGCTGGTCCCGCATCTAGCCGAGGTACCGACCTTCGGGACACCGATGACCTTCCAATTGGTGGCGACGTTTTTCAGCCGCTCGAAAATCGCCGACGTGCTGCCGCCGCAAGTCAACGTCGTGATCTCGAACGTGCTCTTTTCGAAGAAGCCGTTCTATATCGCGGGGGCCGAGCTTACCCACGTGTATCCGATGTCGATCGTCGTGCACGGTCAGGCGCTCAACATCACGGTGCACGGTTATCGCGATTGTCTCGATTTTGGCTTGATGGCCGGTGCGAACGTCGTGCCCCACATCGAACATCTCGGCCGGATGCTGCCGCTGGAATTGGAAGCGCTCGAGAAAGCCTACGGCATCGCCGCATGAGGACGAAGCCCCGGCCCACGGCCGAGGAAGCGTCGCGAGCGCAGGCCGCGGCCGGCGAACTCGTGCCGATCCCGCGGCCCCCGGGCAAGCCCGTCGTCGGCAACATGCTCGACATCGACCCGCACGGGCCGATTCAGAGCTTGATGGGGCTGGCGCGCAAGTACGGCCCGATCTTCGAGCTTGCGATCATGGACAAGACGTTCACGGTCGTGTCCGGCTTCGAGATCGTCGACGAGCTGTGCGACGAAAAACGCTTCGATAAATCGGTGCGCGGCGCGCTCGGCAAGGTCCGAGAGATCGCGGGCGACGGCCTCTTCACCGCCTACACCAGCGAGCCGAACTGGTCGCGCGCGCACAACATCCTGTTGCCGAACTTCGGCGACCGGGCGATGCAGAGCTACCACCCCACGATGCTCGACGTCGCCGATCAGATGATGGTCAAGTGGTCGCGGCTCAACGCCGACGACGAGATCGACGTCGTGCACGACATGACGGCGCTGACCCTCGACACGATCGGCATGTGCGGCTTCGGCTACCGCTTCAACTCGTTCTACCGCGACGACAGCCACCCGTTCGTAAACGCGATGGTCGAGTCGTTGTCATTCGTGATGAGTTTGCGCGGCTATCCGCTCGAAGAGCGCGTTCTGCAGAAAAAGCACAACAAGCTGCTCGCCGACATCGCCTATATGAACGGCTTGGTCGACCGGATCATCGCCGAACGCAAGCTCGAGCGCGCGGGCCTGGACGACTCGCCCAAGCGCGACCTGCTCGACTACATGCTGGACGGCGTCGACAAGAAAACGGGCGAGCGTCTCGACGACGTCAACATCCGCTATCAGATCATAACCTTCTTGATCGCGGGCCACGAGACCACCAGCGGCATGCTGTCGTTTACGATGTACTACCTGCTGAACAATCCCGAGGTGCTGGCGAGAGCCTACGAGGAAGTCGATCGCGTGTTCGGCTCCGACCTCTCGGTGAAGCCCACGATGAAGCAGGTCAACTCGCTGACCTACGTCCAGCAGATCCTCAAGGAATCGCTGCGCATGTGGCCGACGGCGCCGGCGTTCTCGCTGCTGCCTTACAACGACGAGATCGTTGCCGGCAAGTATCTCTTGAAGAAGCGCTCGCAGGTCACGCTGCTGCTGCCGATGCTGCATCGCGATCCCGCGATCTGGGGCGAGCGTGCGGAGATCTTCGACCCGGAAAACTTCTCGCCGGAGGCTGAGGCGAGCCGCCCTCACAATGCGTACAAGCCGTTCGGCAACGGCCAGCGCGCCTGCATCGGGCGCCAGTTCGCAATTCAGGAGTCCACCCTGGTCTTCGGCCTGTTGCTGCAGCGCTTCAAGCTTCTCGACCACAAGCGCTATCAGTTGAAGCTGAAAGAAACGCTGACGATCAAGCCCGAGGGCTTGAAGATCAAGGTTCGAGCGCGCGTTCACAAGCACGTTGCCGTCGCCAAGGCCGAGACCAACGGCGCGGCCGGGCACCCGGCCCAGACCCTTCCGGCCGCCGCCGCCGTCGCCGCGCACGGCACGCCGCTGCTCGTGCTCTTCGGCTCGAACCTGGGCACCTCGGAAGACATCGCGCGCCACATCGGGGAAACGGGCGCCGCGCAGGGCTTCGACGTCGCGCTCGGTTGGCTCGACGAATACGTCGGAAAGCTGCCGACCTCGGGCGCGGTCCTCATCGTGACGGCTTCCTACAACGGAGCGCCGCCCGACAACGCCGCCGCGTTCTATCGCTGGCTGCAAGACGGTTTGCCCGAGAGCGCGCTCGCAGGCGTCAAGTTCGCCCTGTTCGGTGCCGGCAACCGGAATTGGGATTCGACCTATCAAGCCGTCCCGCGCTTCATCGATGCGAAGCTCGCGCAGTTCGGCGCCGCCCGCATCCACGAGCGCGGCGAAGGCGACGCGCGCGAAGACCTGGATGCGGACTTCCAAAACTGGAAGGCCAAGCTCTGGCCGAGTGTGGCCGCGGCGCTCGGCATCGTGGTCGCCGAAACCGCTGCCGTGCCGGAGCGCCCGCTATACGAACTCGAGTTCGTACCGGGGCCGCAGCCCAACCCGCTGGCTGCAGCGCACGGCGCGCGCGGTATGTTCGTGCTCGCCAATCGCGAGCTTCAAACCGGGAATGCGCGCTCGACCCGTCACCTCGAAGTGGCGCTGCCGGCTGGGGTTGCTTACCGCACGGGCGATCACCTCGGCGTGCTGCCGAGCAACAGCCAAGCCCTGGTCGATCGCGTCCTGCGGCGTTTTGGGCTGGACGCCACGACCTACGTTCGCCTGCACTCGACCGGTCCGGGCCGGATCGCGTCGCTGCCGCTCGACGCGACGCTCTCGGTGCGCCGGCTTCTGATGCACTACGTCGAGTTGCAGCAAACGGCGACGCGCAAACAGATCGCGACCCTGGCCGAGCACACGCAGTGCCCAAACTCGAAGCCTGCCCTCGCGCGCCTGGCGGCAGACGAGGACAATGCCTACCGCGAAAACATCAAGGCCAAGCGCCGCACCGTGCTCGATTTGCTCGAGCAGTTTCCGGCCTGCGATTTGCCGCTGCAAACGTACCTCGAAATGCTGCCGTTGATGACGCCGCGCTACTACTCGATCTCGTCGTCGCCGCAGGTTGCCTCCGATCGCGTAAGCGTGACCGTGGCCGTCGTGCGCGACGCGGCCTACTCGGGCGAGGGCATCTATGAAGGCGTCTGTTCGACGCACATCTCGCGTCGCGACGCGGGCACCCGTCTGTTCGCGTTCGTCAAGGAATCCAAGAGCGGCTTCACGTTGCCCGAGGATCCCGCCAAGCCCCTCGTGATGATCGGTCCCGGTACGGGGCTGGCGCCCTTCCGCGGATTCTTACAAGAACGGGCGGCACTGCGGGCCCAGGGCAAGACGCTCGGCCCGGCCATGCTGTTCTTCGGCTGCCGCAACCCGAGCGAAGACTTCATCTATCGCGAGGAACTCGAAGCCTTCGCGCGCGACGGGATCGTGGACTTGAACGTGGCCTTCTCGCGGCAAGGCGATGCGAAGACCTACGTGCAGGACCTGATCGCGCAAAGGAGCGACGACGTCTGGCAAGCACTCGAGAACGGCGCGACGGTCTATGTCTGCGGCGACGGCAGCCGCATGGAGCCGCAAGTGCGCGCGCAGTTCGCCGCGCTGTACCGCCAGAAGACCGGTGCGGACGAGCCTGCCGCGGCGGCCTGGCTCGCCGGCCTCACCGATCAGCGCCGTTACGTCCTCGACGTCTGGGCCAACACGTAGCCGCGTCCTCGACGTTTGGGCGCCGGTTTACTGCGTTTGGCCGACTTCTTTCTGGCCGGCGGTTGAGGCGGTTTCGAGGTTACTCGACGACGGCCGGAACGCGCTTTTTTTTCGCGGGAGCTTCGGCGCCCTCGACCTTGTCGGTCAGGCTTTCGATGCGCTCGCTGGCGGCTTCGACGACTTGCTTTGCGTTGCTCAGCGCTTTGTCGGCGATTTCCTTTGCGGACTCGTAGCTCTGCTGCTGCAGTTTCTTGCCCTGGGCCAGCAGCTTCTCGGTGACTTCGAGGTTGCTGCGCAACGAAGTCTCGAGTTCGGTGGCCGTCAGATGGACGACGGCTTCGACGCGCTCGAAGGCGCTGCGCAGCGGCGATTCGCCGTTGCTGCGGCCGGCGATTTCAAACAGACCCTTGACGTAATGTATCAGAGCACCTCGTCCTACTTTGGCCTCGTCCAGGAAACGGCGACGATCATCGCCGACGAACTCGCGGCTGCCAACCAGCGCAGCATTCATGGGTGGGGTTCTCCTATGGTTCGTGCCTGCGGGGGCGCCGGCACCGGCATTCTGGCGGTCCACTCTTGTGTCGGAGTGAATCTATGTGCATAATACACATAGATGCGGGAATTTGTCAACATATTGTCTGCCTCGCGCCCGCGGAATAGGCCACCGCAAGTGGGCAGAAGAAGCCCGACAAGCTCTCCTAGGAGTTGCCCCCAATGAGCAAGGTGTCGGCCCAGCTCGAGCCCGTCCGTCTCGAGGCAAACGGGTTCACGTATTCGGGTTTGGCAGCCGGACCGGCCGATGGGCCGCTCGTGCTGCTGCTGCACGGTTGGCCCGAGTTTTCTAGTTCGTGGGCCCAGACGCTGCCCGAACTCGGCGCGGCCGGCTATCGCGCCATCGCGATCGACCAGCGTGGCTACTCGGTGGAAGCGCGGCCGGCCGAGATGGGCGACTACGCGATCGGCAAGCTTACCGGGGACGTGCTTGGATTCGGCGACGCGCTCGGCCGGCCGCGATTTCACCTCGTAGGGCACGATTGGGGCGCGATCGTGGGATGGTACGTAGCGGCGAATCACCCCGACCGGGTTGCGTCCTTTGTCAGCTTAGCAACGCCGCACCCGGCCGCGCTCGCCGAAGCTCGAGCGAACGATCCGGATCAGAAGAAGCGCATGGCCTACGTCGATGTGTTTCAAGCGCCGGGCCACGTTGCCGAGAAGGCGCTGTTGGCGAGCGATGCTGCAGCTTTGCGCGCCGTCTACGAAGGAAAGTTCGACTCCGGCCACGTGGCCGAAAACGTTCGCCGGTTCCGTGAGGCCGGCTGTCTGACGGCCTCGCTCAATTGGTACCGCGCGTTCGACTTCGCGGACGTGGGACGCGATGCCGTGGCGGTACCCACGCTCTACGCGTGGGGTACGAACGACCGCGCTCTCGGCGAGCGCGCGGCC
>Ga0302324_100018467_pt1 | contig 13741 bp, 6 predicted proteins | sample Palsa_T0_1_FD_201949 | JGI IMG/M metagenome (GOLD analysis project Ga0302324, IMG submission 201949) | Peat permafrost microbial communities from Stordalen Mire near Abisko, Sweden - Palsa_T0_1 | ecosystem: Environmental > Terrestrial > Soil > Palsa > Peat permafrost | place: Sweden: Abisko...
GCCAGGCCGAGCTCAAAGGCAGCCCGACGTCTGCCCCGGGCCCGACTGGCGCCTCGGCCGGGATGGCACCGGCGGAAGGGAACCGACGGCGGTCAGGCAAGTCCGCCTCGCGCGGAGCGCCGTCGAATGGAGCTGCGGGAGATTCGGGAGCCGCCCCCACCGCCGAGCCCCTCCCGAGCTTCACCTTCGAGGGCTTCGGCCTCCTTTAGGAGACGCGTGTCCCTCAGCGATCTCCTGCCGCGGATCCAGGCGCGCCTCACACCGCACCGGATCGCGCTCCTCATTGCGCTCGGCTGGACCGCCTTCGCGGCTCTGACCCTGAGCAGCTTCGGGCTCACCAGCGATTCCCCCTCGCTCTTCTATGCCGGCGACCGGCATCTGTTCTGGCTCTTCCACCCCAATACCCCCGGGTCGCTCAACTTCTTCCTGCCGGATCCACCGAGCTTCCACAGCGCCTTCTTCCGCTTCCCGGAGCAGGCCGACCCCCTTCATTACCCGGTCTTCCCGGGCTTCATCGCGGCGGTGGTGTCGGCGATCTTCTCGGACACGCTGGGGTGGATGGGACCCCTCGACGGCCACCAGTTCGGGCTCGCGCTGCTGCAGACCGCCAACCTCTACGTCTTCGCGCGCTACGCCATCTCGCTGTTCGGCCGGGCCGCGGGCGGCGGCGCCACCCTGATGCTGGCCTTCTTCCCCTGCATCCTGGGTCACGCCATCAACAACGCCAAGGACCTGCCCTGCACGCTGCTCTATGGCAGCCTCCTGATGTCGGCCGCGCGGGGATTGATGCTGCGCTCCGCCAAGCAGCTGCTGCTGTGCGGGCTCCTGGCCGGCGTCGCCCTGGACTGCAAGCTCAACGCCGTCTTCGCGCTCATCACGTTGGTGCTCTGGACCCCGGTCGCCTACGCCGTCTGGCTGCGGCGTGAGGCGCCCGACCGCCGCTGGCTCGCAATCTTTCTGGGCGTGAGCTATGGGCTCCCGCTCGCCGCCATCCTGATGACCGACTTCCAGCCTTCCCGGGCGGTGTGGACTCTGATCGGGCTGTGCGTGGTGGGGCCAACGCTGGTCGACATCGCGCGCCGCCGAAGCCGTATCTCCTGGCAGCTGGCCGCGGCCTATGCCGCCATCCCGGCCATCGCGGTGGTGACGTTCGTCTTCCTGTGGCCCTGGCTCTGGGCCGGCCAGTGGGGCACCTTCAGCCAGCGGCTGGGCTTCTATGCCGACGGTATGATCCGCTTCAGCGTGAGCCCGCGGGCCGATCTCACCAACTACCCGCTGCGCTGCCTGGTCTTCATGACCCCACCACTCCTGCTGACGCTCGCGGCGGTAGGCGTTGCCGCCGGTTGGCGGGGCGCCACCAGCCGGCGCGCCCTCTACGCGCTGATCGTCTTCTGGATTGCGATCCCGATCGCGCGCATCGCGGTCCCCCACTCGATGTTCTACGACGCCAACCGCCATTTCCTCGAGTACGTGCCAGCCCTGTGCTTGCTGGCCGGGCTGGGGCTGGCGGCGGCGCTCCACTGGCTGAATCGCCTCGGCGACACACGCCTGCGGTTCGCGGCGGTCGGTGGGCTGGGAGCGGCGATCGCCCTGGCGCTGGCCATCCCGATCGCGACCTACCACCCCTACGAGGTCACCTATTTCAACTGGCTGGCCGGGGGCCTGGGCGGGGCGCAGCGCGACGCTCTGCTCTACGTACCGGGCGAGGACTGGCGCTCGCCGGGCACCGAGGGGGACTACTGGCACGCCTCGATTCGCGACTTCCTGCGCCACGTCGGCCCCATCGTCCCTCCCGACCAGGTCATCTCCGTCTGCGGCACGATGTACATTCAGGCCATCGCCAACTGGAGCGGGCCGCGGCTGCACTACGCCGATCGGCGCGAGGACGCGACCTACCTCTACGCCGCCCCCCGCGAGAGCTTCTGCAGCTGGGCCGACATCCGCGACCTCGAGAGCCAGCGGCCGGTGCTGCTGCGCGTGATGCGCGACGGCGGCCTGATCTACGAGATCATGGGACCCGAGGTGAGCTATCCTCTGCCGCCGGTGTCGCCCCGCACGGCCTACGACCCTCCCCTCGTGCTCCTCCCGTCGTCCGCCTAGATCATGGCCGTGAGAGTCTCATTGCTGCTCTTGGCTTTGGGAGCCGTGGCATCCTGCAAACCCCTGGAACCCGACCCGGTCATCAAGGACGGCGTCGACCTGGGCCCGATCCAGAGCTTCGAGGCCGAGCGCATTCCGGGGCAGGGACCGCATGTCGGGAACATCAACGATTCGTCGGCCAGCGACGGCCACGCACTGGGAATCTTTTCGCAGAGGACGGTCGCACAGCCGCTCGAGCTCCTGACCGAGGTGAGCGGCTTCGTCGTCCGCGCCAAGGGCCAGGAATGCAAGGGTTGGCCCGAGATGCTGGTGAGCATCGACGGCGTCCCGCGGCTGCGCACCGAGGTGAAGAACGCCGGGTGGAAGGACTTTCCGGGACTGGCCCACCTCAAGCCCGGGCGCCACCTGTTCGAGTTCAGCTTCACCAACGACTACCTCGAGGGGCCGAGCTGCGATCGCAATCTCTTCATCGACAAGATGACCTTCGTGAACGCCCGCGCCACGAACAGCGGCGATCTGCGCGCGGTCTCGATGCTGCTGCCTGGGGGGGCCGAGGTGGTGGATGACGCGCGGGCACCGGGCGGCAAGGTGGTGGGCTTCATGAGCAACTCCGAGGCGACCGGCGAGACGCAGCTCGATCGGCCGATGGCGGGTTTCGTGGTCCACGCCCGCGGTGAGGACTGCAAGGGACCGCCCCAGATGAATGTGACCGTCGACGGAGTCGATCGCTACTCCGGAATGGTCGAGGCCCGCGGCTGGGTCGACGTTCCAGTTTCCGCCGCGCTGGGGCCCGGCTTGCACAGCCTCTCGATCGCTTTCCCGAATGACCTCTTCGAAGGCCCGGCTTGCGACCGCAACCTGTTCGTGGAGGGGGTGCACTTCCTCGAGACCATGCCCGCGGATGCCGGCCCTCGAGGCGGAAGCTCCGATGGAGGGTGACTCGACGACCGCTCCGCCGGCGGTGCAGCCGACAGAAGCTCCGAAGGAGGCGCAGCCGACAGAAGCTCAGCCGGAGGCCAGGCCGACAGAAGCTCCAAATGAACTGGCGGCGGGGATAGCCGAGCCGCCGCCGGCAGCACCCCAGCAGCCCCAGGCTCCCCTGGCTCCCCTGGCTCCGATATTCAGCCGCTGGCGCTGGCTCACGATAATCGTGCTGGTCGGTTTTGGGCTGCGCGCGCTGTACGCACTCTGGCTGCACCCCATCGGCGATTACCTCTACTCCGACATGGAAGGCCACTACCACGCGGCTCAGGCCTTCGCCGATCCGCGCCACGTCTTCAGCCGCTGGGACATCGTCAAGCCGCGCGCCATGGGGTTCATCGGCGGCTTCATCCTGAGCCATTTCAAGCACGGCGGGCTGCAAGTCTGGGGCGGGCTGCAAGTCCTGCTCAGCACCGCCACGCTTCCACTGACCTTCATCTTCACCCGGCGCTTCTTCGGCCGGCGCACCGCTCTGCTCGCCACGGCGTTCCTCGCCATCAACTATCTCCCGATCGGCTTCGCCGGTTACCTGATGACCGAGACGTACTTGATGTTCTGCCTGGCGCTCTCGGCGGCCCTCCTGGTCCCCGAGAGACCGCTGCTGTGCTTGCTCAGCGGGTTGGCGCTGGGCGTCGGCTGCCTGTTCAAGCCGCAGGGCTTGCCGCTCCTGCCGCTTTGGGCGCTGGTGGTGTTCTTCTGGCCGCTGCCCGGCCATGCGAAGCGCTCGTTCGCGGAGTGGCTCCGGGCGCCCCAGCGCCTCGCGGCCGTGCTGCTGGTCATCGGCGGGGCTTGCGCCATCCTCCCGGAATCGATGGCCGTCTCGCGCATCAACGGCCATCCGACGCTCCTGACACCCTACGGCGGCCAGAACTTCTACATCGGCCATTGCAACGTCACGAAGATGGACATGAACGGCTCCTTCTTTGCCGGGGTTCCCAAGGTCTACCAGCGCAATGAGCCCTGGCCGGACGTGGCCTTTCACGTGCCGGTCTTCGATTCGGCCTTCTACGTCGAGGAAGGCATGAAGTGCTTCCGGCAGTCCTTCTGGGGGTCGGCGCTGTGGGTGGTCGAGCAACTGGCCGACTGCTTCGCCGGGTGGCCAGGTTCGACCATCGACCCCTGGCCCATTCCGCAGGGCTGGAACAGCATCACACGCCCGTTCAATCTTCTGATCGCCTACGTCTTCTTTCCGCTCGCGATGGTCACGCTGTGGCGACGGCGTCGGGATCGGGGAACCTGGCTCGGTTTCGGGGCGCCGATGGCGGCCGTCTGGGGGCTGGCAGTGATCTTCTCGGGAGACCCGCGCTACCGCGAACCGTTCGACCTCTTCACGATCGCGGGCGGCTCGTGGACCTTGCTCCACATCTGGGACCATTGGGCCCTGCCGAGAATCGCGGCCGAGCTGGCGAAGCGAAGCCGGCCGGTGGAGGCGTCGCCCGAGGCATCCAGCCAGGTATCGCCCGGGGCATGAGCCGTAACGGTCGCCATCTGGTAAAGTCGAGGGCCGTGCGACCAACGATGGCAAGACTGCTGCTGGCCGCGACGATGGCGCTGGCTGGCGCTTGCTCGAACGGCAGCGCGGGAACCGGCAGCTCGAGCGGCTCATCGAGTGGCGGCGGGCCCCCCGGCGGTACCACCGGCGGCGGGACACCCGCCAGCCCCTACACGCTCATGCCCTTCCAGAACACCGTGATCACGAGCGACTCCAGCTCTCCCAGCTTTCAGCACGCCGATGCGACCGTCGATTTCCAGGACGGACCGTTTCAAACGGTGACCATGCAGGTGCAGCTCACGAGTCCGTGCTTCCCGTTCTCGAGTTGGGAAGCGGTTCCCAATGGTCAGCGCTGGCCGCCCAACTGCGACGCCTTCGACCGCAACTTCGAGTTCTCGCTGGATGACCCCGGTCCCGACGGGGGGCCCCCAGGGCTCGAGCTCGAGCGGGCCATCACGCCCTTCGGCGGTCCGCTGAATCTGTCGGTCGACATCACCGATGTCGCCAACGGGCTCCCCGGCCAGCACACGCTGCGGGTCGTCATCCCGACCTATTCCGACCCTGCCGGCCTGGTCAGCGGGTCAGCCGGCAGCTGGACTGTGAGCACCCAGATCGCGGTGACGCCTGGGCCTTCGCCGCGCAACGTGCTGGCGGTCGAGCCGCTCTTCTACGGGCCGATGTATGCCGCGACAGCCAGCCAGCAAGCCACCATTCAGGTACCCGCCGGGACCGCCTACGGACGGCTCGAGTATCGCGTCACGGGTCACGGACAGGACTCGGCTCGCGACAGCGCCTGCATCGGGCCGGCCGAGGAGTTCTGCAAGCGATCGCACACCCTCTCGGTCGATTCGGAGGCCATCGCCACGCTCACGCCCTGGCGCAGCGATTGCGCCTGCCAGCTCGCGGATGCCGGCGGCATCGAGTACTGCGAGGGGAATCCCTGCGGCGATCCGCAGAGCGTGGCGGCCTCGCGCGCCAACTGGTGCCCGGGCAGCGAGACGCCGCCCTTCGTCTTCGATGGGGGGGCATTGGGTTCCCCCGGTAGCCACACCGTGGACTGGAAGATCCAGCGGATCGACGATGGGGGGGGAGAGTGGGAGACGTCGGTGACGTATTTCGCGATCGGGAACTAAGTAGCTCCGCACAGAGACTCTGATTGGCTGAGGGTCCGCCGCGCGAGAGTCGTGTGCGTGCCCGTGCCCGTGCCCGTGCCCGTGCCGGCTCTGCGCACGACCGAAAGGGTCGGACTCGGTACGACCTCGGATTCCGTGAGCTTGCGACCGGCGTGCGCGCGATGCGTCAGAGGATCTTCAATTATCGGCAGCAGGACTTCGACTTTCGACGACTCGACTTCGAGGGCTGAAGCGGCCGGCCGCGTGCTCGAAACTGGAAGATCGAATTTTCAGGCCCGGGCTTCTAACTGCGAGGCCAAGGCCTCCAACGTCGAGCCTTGACCATGGAGCTTCGAGACCACGACTTTGAGCTCCGAAGTCTGGGCATCAAATCTCAATCTCGCGGCAACGCGCGCCGTTCCCGGATTGTCGAAAATCGACCCCCACACTTCGAGATTCGAAGGCTCAGGATCGAAGTTCGAAGTCCAAGGCCCGAGATTCGAGACCCTGGCGGTGAACCTTCAGGTCCGACGATCGAGGTTCGAAGTCCAAGGAGCGAAGTTCCAAGCCGTGGGCAGGAACTTCGAAGACGCGGCGTGGAAACGCGAGGCCGCGAGATCCAAATTCCAAGTCGCGGGATCGAAATTCGAAGCCGTGCGTAGGAAACGCGAGGCCGCGGGATCGACATTCCAAGCCGCGGGATCCAAACTCAAAGCCGCAGGATCCAAGCTCCAAGTCCCGGGATCGAACGTCGGTCCCGCTCGATCAAAGATCCATGCTCGAGGATCGAGCTTCGAAGACGGACGTACGCACCCTCGCCGACACTACGAGCGACGGGCGCGACGCCGCATTCCGGCCAAGCCCAGCAGCAAGAGTCCCCCGAAGGCCGATGCCCCAGGTGCGGATTGGCAGCCCGAGCTGGGTGTGTAATCGCTGTTCACGGTGATCGAGAAGGACTGCGTCGCGAGGCCGCCCGTGGTTTGATCCTGGGCCACGACCAGGAAGGGGAAGGTCCCGACCTCCAGCGGCACCCCTTGGAACAGCCCGTCCGAGAAGAGCTGGAGACCGGGAGGAAGCGTGCTCTTTGACGTCAGGGTCGGCAACTGCGCCGTGTTGACCACGTAGAAGGTGACCGTGTCGGTCGACAGCGCGTTGGTGACCAGCATCGACCGGTACAGGCTGTTGGCGGTGGCCGACGGCAGCTCGATGGTCTGGAACGAGAAACCCGTCGTGGCCGTGATTGTCAACAGCACCAGCCCATTGGCGGTCGCCGCCGGCGATTCGGAGTCGGTCAGCTGCACCTCGATCGCGAACACTCCCACCTGCGTCGGAGTGCCGTCGATCTCGCCCCCGGGGTCGAAGTCGAGGCCCACCGACGTCAGGCTCGAGCCGAGGTCAGTTCCGGGATCAGCCGGAGAGGCCGGCTCCCGCTCGACATCCACGATGGTCCAGATGTACGGAGCGGTCCCGCCGGCATAGTGCAGCGGCGCCGAGTAGGACTGGCCGAGCATGGCCGGCGGCAGCACCGTCGACCCGACCGCGAGCGTGCCCCCGGAGAAGATCGTCAGGGAGTAGGTCGGCGAGGTGACCACCGTTCCGGCCGTGTCCGTGACCGTCACCCGGAAGGTGGTGTTCTGGTCATACTCCGGCTCCCCGCTGAGGGTCCCATTCGAAACCAGGTTGATGCCCACCGGCAGCTGCCCGTTTCCGGTTGCCAGGGCCCACTGGTAGGGCGGAGCTCCCCCCACCGCTGCCAGCGTGAAGTTGTAAAGCTGCGCCGTCGACCCCCCCGGGAGACTCTGGGTGACGATCTTGAGGACCTGATTGAACGCGTCGACCTCCAGGACCAACGACTGCGTCGCGCTGTGACCGACCCCGTCGGTGACCTTGACCGTGAAGCTGCTGCTGCCCACGCTCGCCGCCTGACCGCTGATGACCCCCGCCTTGCTCAAGGCCATCCCGCTCGGCAGCGTGCCCCCGGCTAGCGACCACAGGTATTTGCCGTCGCCCCCGCCGGCGATGAGCTCCACCGAGTAGGGGGTGCTGACCTGCGAATGCGGCAAGGTCGTGGTGACGATCAAAGGACCGAGCGAGGTGATCGAGACCAGCTTCTTGCCGAGCCCGAGGTTGTTGCTCAGGTTGACTTCCCTGAGCGTGTTGCTGGGGTCGACGATCACCCCGATCTCGTATTCCCCCGAGATCAGCGTGAGCGGCACCGGAAACGAGGCCGTCACCGGAATGCTCTGGCCGGCGGCGATCGCCGGCAGGGGCGCGCTGCCGAGCAGGATGTCGCTCGTGGAGATGGCCCCACCGAGCGACACGTAGATTCCGAAGGTGGTGGCCGCGGTGTCGACCTCGCCGATGTTGGCGACCGTGAACTCGAACTGTAAGTCCTGGCCACCCACCACCGACGCCGGGGTGAAGTCGAGGCTGCCTTCCACCGCCAGGTCGGGCTCGGGTGGGCCCACGATCACCGCGGCGCTGGCATAGCTCGGGGTCTGGTCGATCGACTCGGGCCCCGGGACAAACTCGGCGATCAGGTAGCCGGGGCCCGGCGAAACACCGGCCGGAATGGCCACCGGGAAGTTGAGGGTGTCGATCTCGCAAGCCTGGAGCGCCTGGACACTCTGGGCGCTGAAGGGAGCGCCCACGGCCGTTTCGCCGCCGGTGGAGAAGTAGAACTGGAGCGTGCCTTCGCCGGTGCTGTTGGTGCCGCCGCCATTCGACAGCTCCACCGGCACGACGACGACTCCTCCCTGCGGAAAGAGCTGCGGGGGGGTGATGCCCGCGACCTGAACGTCGGGGCCGACCGACCGGAAGACATCATGGTAGGTGACCGAGGTGTTGGCGGCCGGAAACTGGGTCGGGGTACAGCCGACGCCGTCCTCGTTGCTGCCGCAGTTGAAGCTCTGGATGGCGTAGTCCATGAGCCCGGGCCGCTCGTTGTTCGGGAAGACGAGGTTCGACTGGATCCCGCTGACGTAGCTGCAGTCCCCGACCGCCGCTGCGTAGCAGGAGGCCTTGTTCAGGTTCTCGGAGGGGCCGTAGATGAAGTCCACGTCGTTGTTCTGGTGCAAGCGCACCTGGAAGGTGAACTGCGGCAGCGGCGTGTTGCCGGGATAGAGCGGCTGCGCCTGGGTGTTGGTGCAGGAGGAAAAGTCGATCATGTCGTAGCAGTCGTCGCCGCAATTCGGAGGCGCCGGCGAAGCGGTGGCATTGGTCCACTGGATGGTGGCCACCGGAGCGCCATTGTCGTCGAGGGAGAGCAGCCAGCCCACCGAGCCGTTGTTCGCGCACAGCGACAGGTCTCCCCACCACGGGGCAATCAGAGCGTTGGGCGGGCCGTAGGTGGGGATGAACGGGAACCCTCCGAAGTTGTCGGAGACCGCCCCGTTGTTGACGACGAAATACTCGGCGTCGAAGCTCCCGCTGCAATCGGCCGGGGCCATCTGTTGCGGGTAGGCGTAGGGGTTGAAGCTCACCGAGGGGTCGAAGGTCAGGATCCCGTTGGCCCAAACGTTGACCTGGAACGGCGTGCTGAGCGTCCCGCCGTCGGCGTAGATGCCGCTGAAACCAAATGGAAAGGGGAGTGAGATCGTCCCGGCCAGATCCGGCGTAGACCAGGGACCCTCGCTGTAGAAGTTGTAGTTGTCGTTCACCTCGCAGTCGACTTCGTAGCCCCCGAGATAGGACGACATGGTGTCGGAAGTCGGCGCGGCGATCGTCTGGTATCCGAGCTGGGTCGTGATGTCCTGGAACGGAATCGAGCCGGCGATCGGCGTGGGAGGCACACCGCAGGGTGCCTGGGGAACCTGAGCCAGCGCGGCCGGGGCGAACAGCATCCCGAGCGCCACCAGCCCCACCGACGGCGTCAATCTGAACCCCCGAAACCAGCTGCGCTCGCGGCGGCTCATATTCTACCTCTCCCGTCCCGTCTGCGATTCCGGCTACCGAACCAGATGACGGCCAGCCAGAGCAGCCCGGCGCCGGCAGGGCCGCCCCCCGTGGCGCAGCCACCGCCGCTCGGAGGCGAAGGCGCCTGCACCTGAATGTAGAGGGGCACGACGCTCTCGGCGCCGGTGTCATCGCTCACCGACACCGCGAACGAGTCGACGCCCGGCACGACGCTGGAGTCCACCGTCCCGCTGATGGTGCCCGCGGGCGTAAGCGCGAGTCCCAGCGGGAGCGCTCCGGAGAAGATTCCCCAGGTCAAGGTCGAAAGGCTGTTGGCCTGGAGCTGCGTGATGTAGGTCGCGCCGATCACGGCCACCGGCAAGGTCTGCTGGCTGACCGGAATCGGCGCCGACGCGACGGTGAGGATGTACTGGCGCGTGGCGTTGTGTCCGAAGTTGTCGAGCAGATTCAGGACCACCGGGAAGATGCCGGCCTGGGTCGGCTTGCCGCTGAAGTCGGCGATGGCCGGGGTGCCGAGTTGTGCAAACATGATCCCCGCGGGCAGGACGGTGCCCGGCGGCAGGCTCCAGTTGAAGGTGACCATCGAGCTGTCCGCTTCGGCGGCGATGATCGGCTGGTTGTACTGGGTCCCGACCACGGCCGGATTCAGGAACGGGGTCGTGATGACCAGGCCGGCGGGAGCGATGATCCGCAGGCTCATCGGCGCCGTGGCCTGGGTGCCGATCGCGTCGGTGACGATCACGGTGAACTGCACCGGCCCGTCGGTGGTCGTGGTGGGCGTGCCCGAGAAAAGGCCCGACGAGTTGAGCGTCAAGCCGTCGAGCGCCGCCGGCACCGTGCCCGCCCAGGTGTAGGGCGGAACGCCGCCTTGCGCCTCGAGCTGCTGCTCATATTGCGACCCGACGATCGCAGTCGGCAAATAGGGGCTGCTCTGTTCGATCGAGAGGGCCCCTGAGCCGGACGCCACCGGCAGGTCCAGCAGGGCCACCTGCGTGCCGTTGGGCGACGACACCTGGACCACGATGGCGAACACCCCGGGCTGCGTCGGTGTTCCGGACAGGAAACCGGCCGGGTCCAATGTGATGCCGGCGGGGAGCGATCCCGCGAGGAGCGACCAGCTGGGCTGGGTGCCGGCGCCGGTCTCGATCAACTGGTAGAGGTAGGGCGTGTTGACGATGGCGGCCTGCAGCGATGACGGGCTCGTGATCTGCACCGGGTTGGCGGAGATGTTGATCTGGGTCGCCACGTCGTTGTTGGACGGGTTGGTGTCGGCCACCTGGTTCTCGGGATCGACCGCCAGCACCAGATTGTAGGCCCCGGCCGGCATCCCGGGCGGGATCAGGATCTGCTCGGTGCGCGTGTCCTGGGCGCCCGGCTGGCCAAAGGCCGCGAAAGCCCCTGTCATCCCGATGAAGCTGGCGCCGGTCTTGGTCACGATCGCGACCGGAACGCCGTTGCCGATCTGCGTCACGCCGAGCGGGTTCAAGAAATAGCTGTAGGGGCACGGGCCGGCCGGACCGTCGAGATTGTGAATGGTTCGCCAGACGCCGATCTCCTGTCCATCCGCGGCGTGCGGTGGCCCAATCAGGCTCAGATCTCCCGGACCAACCTCGTAGTCGGCGCCCGCGGAGTAGACGAACACCGGCGTCGGGTCGATGACCGTGTTGTTCGCGGTGTTCAGGTCAGGCGTGTTCGGCAACGACGACCCCAGGCTGTTGGCGCTGAGTTGCAGCGACAGCGTATAGGGGCCGCTCGGCAAGGTCTGGGTGATGGTCGCGGGAAGCATTTGTTCTTCGGACATCAGGCCGGCCAGGGTGACCTTGCCGCCCCCGATCGGGGTCGTGGTCCCGTTGGCCGAGGTGAGCGACATCGTCCAAGCAATGCTGTTGGCCTGTTGCAACCCCAGATTCTTGAATGTGACCGGAACCGAGAAGGTCGTCGGAGTCGGGATCGCAAATGGCGCAGCGCCGATGCTGGCAGTCATGTCCTGCCCGTTCTCGACGCGCTGGATCCCGAGGATGGTGTTGTTCAAGGGATTGAGGTCGGTGGGGCTGCCCGTGTCGATCACGAGCTGGAGCTGGTAGATGCCTGCTGCGAGGCTCGACGGGATCGGAACGTCCTGATTCACGAGCGTGCTGCTAAGACCGCCGATGTCCGTGAGGTTGCCGGTGGCAGCCTGCGTGGTGTGGCCAGCGCCGTCGACGAAGCTCAGCGTATAGGACGCACTGTCGGCCGTTTCGAGCCCGAGGTTCGTGAACTCGAGTGGCACGGTGAAGTCGGCGCCCGCGTCGACCGAGAAAGTGGTCAGCTCGATCTTGCCGGTCAGGTCCTGCCCGAACGGCAGCAACTGGGTCGAGGTTCCGATCTCGAGGAGCGGCGCCGTGGCGTTGACCGTCGTGTTGGCGGGGTCGATCACCGACGCAATGGCATAGTAGCCGCTCGGCGGCAGCGGATTGGGCAGCGCGAAGCCATTGGTGGTGGTGTAGACCGACTGTCCGCCGGCCTTGATGGCGTCACCGAAGGCTTCCTGGCCCAAACACATCGGGGCGACGCAAGTGGTGGGCAAGCCGAACGGGGGCTCGGCCTGCGAGACCAGGAAGAAATCCACGGGGAATCCCTGCGGCTGACTCGACGTCCCCTTGTTGTTCACGGTCAGCGCGACGTTGATGACCACCCCATTTGCGCTGACCTCCGGGACGGGCACCGGCGCGGAGGTGAGGAAAGGGGCCTCGAGCTCGCCGATATAGGCCGAGCCCACCAACGCAGAGTCAGTGTACGGCTCGCAGAACTCCTCGCCGTTGGAGAGGCTCTCCCAGCCTGCGATCATGCAGCCGGCATTGCCGTTGGTTCCCGAGGGACCGAACATGGTCCCAGCGTCCGTCCAGGCCAGGCCGGCGTCGAAGGTCGCCGGAGCCCAGACTCCGACGATGGCCGCGTTGGTGTCCTCGACCTCGCCCCAGTTCGGTACCTCGATGGTCCCGTCCATGGTCCCATAGGTGAAGACGATGGCCCCGCTCTCGAAGAGCTGGACCTGGAACGTTCTCGGCATGGGTGTGAATGTGCAGACCTCGGAGTAACTGTCGGGCGGGGTAAAGACGTCGGTGCAGGGAGGGTCGGCATAGGGCCCCACCTGCGAATAGTCCACGATCAGGTACTTCGATCCGGGAGGCCCGCCTTGCAGGGTGCTGATGGTTCCGAGGGTCGTGGTCGGCTGGACGGACCCGTAGTAGTTCTCCACGGTCTCGGAGGAGTCCTCCCACCAAGGCGCGATCAGGCCCGGGAAGAACGGGGGCTCGAACTCGATGGTATCGGAGTAGGTGGGGGCCCCCAGATACGTGACTGGACCGGCAAGCGGAGGAGATGACGGACAGTACGCGCAGTTGTCGCTGCTGGCCCCCACGGCGCAGCCGCAAGTCGCAGTCGCGTCCCCGACCGTCAGATAGCCGTCAGAGGTGACGGTGATCTCGCTGAAGTTCTGGCCGGCAAATGGAAACGACCACCCACTGAGCGGGACGACGGCCAGGCCGTTGGCCACCCCTGAAACGCCGCTGAGCGGCGCTCCGGCCGAACCAAGCGACGTGTAGGGATAGGTGACATCCAGCTCGCCGTAGGTCGCCTGGGCGCGAGGGGCCGCGCCCAGCGCAAGGACCGTCAACGTGAACCCAGCCGCCATGATTCTGGCCACCGAAGCTCGATTGTGTGTGGTCACTGAAGCCTCCAATTGCGCAGGACGCGCAGCTGCCGCCCCAAGTAGCTTAAGAACTAAGGATGCCCGTTGCTCGCCTTCGAGCGGAAGCGGCTGTCGTCCAAGCTCTTCGCGCAAGACCTGACCCCCAACCCCTGGGATCTCCAGGGGGTTCGCATGGCTCCCGAACGAGCCCGTTACGGCGCCGCGCCGGTGTCGATCCATTGCTGCATCAGCTGCTGGGAGCACGACCCGAGCGGCGTCCAGCCGCCTGCGTCGTCGAGCGGCATGGCCAGGTTGTGCGGGCACAACCCGGGGAGATCGTTCAGGAGGACGTCGATCAGGTACGAGCCGTTGTGATTGCCAGGCAGGACCCGGCTGACGCACGCGCACTGCGTGGCGGGCGCATCCCCAGGAACCCCGGCGTCGCAATAGGGGATGCTATCCGAGCTGCCG
>Ga0302324_100018469_pt1 | contig 13740 bp, 12 predicted proteins | sample Palsa_T0_1_FD_201949 | JGI IMG/M metagenome (GOLD analysis project Ga0302324, IMG submission 201949) | Peat permafrost microbial communities from Stordalen Mire near Abisko, Sweden - Palsa_T0_1 | ecosystem: Environmental > Terrestrial > Soil > Palsa > Peat permafrost | place: Sweden: Abisko...
GCTAAGGGCCGGCGGAAGCTTGGACGAATAGCGAAATGATACCTCGCACAACCGGACCTCATGGCGCGGCCGGCCGTGCCATGACTGATCCGACACAACGGCCGCCGAGCCGTCGTGCCCGGTCCGTGGGCGATCCAGATCCATCTCGACATTGGAAAAGGCGGCGCGGTCGGTGCGAATGTTCACGATCGCCGTGAAGGCCTGCTGCAGCGCGGGCAGCAATCGATAGGCGGCAAGTCCAACGAAGGTGAGCTGACCCACCCAGGGGCCGGTCGCAGCGACGCGGCTGCGCACGTACAGCGCAACCGCCACCAGGCAGATGACGGTGACGCACTCGAGCACGTATTTCGGGCTTTGCGAAATGGCGAAAGTGCTGGCGCCGGAACTCGAGATGCCGCGCGACTGCTGCGCGAACCGCGCGGCGAAAAAATCCTGTACGCCCAGCAACGTGACGTCTTTGATTGCTCCAAAAGCTTCGCTGATCGTCCGCATCCGCTCGCTGCGAAGTTGGTGTTCGTATTGCCCATTGCACCAGAGGCGCCGGCGGGCGGACGCATAAACCGCGGCGTAGCTCGCGCCCAGCCCTGTCATGGCGGCGACGGCGACAACGGGATCCACGAACACCACCGCGACCGCAATGAACGCAATCGTCACCAGGTTCGCCACCAGGATGAGTGCATATTGGACGATGCGGGAAGTCACCCGGGCGCTCTCCTGCACTTTGCTCGCGAGCACGGAGCTGCCGCAGCGAGCGTGGAATTCATAGCCGCGACGCAGATACTCGGCGAACAGCTCGGCGTGCAGGGATTCGCCAACGCCGACAGAAAACCGGTTGATTGCGAGCAACCCGAACAGGTTGATCGCATTCGCGATCAACACGCTCGCCGCAAAGGCGGCACCCAGCGCAGGCACCACCGAGCGTGGTCCCACGTGCAGCTTCTGCAACACGGCCCATGCGACTGCACTGTGAGCAATATTATCCGGAGCGGAAAGCGCGGCAAAAAATGGCAGCACGGCTGCCACCCCGCCCACCGTTGACAGAGCCATCGCGATCGAGAGCAGCTGCAGTCCGATCAGCTGCCGGCGTTGCCGCGAGTCAAAAAGCCGCCACAGCGCGCCCAGCACAGACATGTCGCTACCTACTCTCACAGGCCGGACACACGCGGATCCCACAGTTGAATGAATCTGCGCGAGAAATCCAGTTCCCAAGGGCGGCCATAGCGCTGATAGCGGTAGCGCCAGGAGGCGAGCACCTGGAGTGCCGCCTTTCCCCAGTTCGGCGATCTCACGTCCGTGATCGTCGGATACCTGCAGCCGAGCACGGTGGTGAAATCGCGAATCCGCTCGCGCAATTGCCGGGTGAGCCACGGAGTGTCCGTATGGCACCAGTAGGTCAGCCACTTCTGCTCCGCCCATTCGTCCGCCGTGGCCGGAAATACCAGCGGGCTTCCATCGCTGTCTCGCAGGCTGCTGACCGCGCGCTCGACCTGCGGGTTCTTGCTTCCCGGCGCCGGCGGCAGCGGTGCATAGATATAGAGCATGATTTCCGTGCGCGGATGCATGCGCTTGATGAGCCGGATGAACTCGAACGTTCGCTCCGTTTCCCCTTCCGGATCCTGGGGCGGGGCCAGCATGAACGACAATTCCGGGATCACGCCGTTGCTGCGGCAGAGCTCGACGGCCTCCAGGGTCTGATCGGTACGCGTGCCTTTGCGCACATCGTGCAGCAGCCAGTCGCTCGGTGATTCTGCGCCGATGTAAGCCATCCGCAGCTTGCTCTTCCTGACCAGCGCCCAGGAGCGCTCCGACAGATTCAGCAAGGCATCGGCGCGGGCGAAACACCACCAGGGTAACTGCAGTCCGGCGAGTACCTCGAGCACCGGAGCGGTGTCCTCCTCGCGATCGAAGAAGTTGTGGTCATAGAACTGAATGGAGTCCATGCCAAACTTCGTGTTGAGCAGCCGCAACTCCTGCTCCAGCCGCTGCGCCGGCGGCAGTGCGGTCTTGCCGCGGAACATCGCGGCGACGCCACAAAATGTACAGCGGAAGCGGCAACCTAGTGCAGCCTGATAACCGCCGGTGCGCTGCCCCAGAAACGTTCTTCCGAAGTAGTGGCGTGGATCACCCACCCGTTCGTAAGGCAGGCTCCGTGCAAGTCCCGCAGCCGAGAAAGCCCGGTTGGGATTGTGGATAATCTGTCCATCGCGGCGCCACGACAGCCCGGCAATCGGTTCGAGCGCCGCCCCGGCGACGCCTGCGGCGCCGAACAGCACGTCCAGAAGCTCGATCAGGGTTTGCTCTCCTTGAGCTCTGATGGCGTAATCAACATACGGCACGTTCAGGCTGGGCTCAGCGCAGATGGTTGGAAAATGACCACCCCAGATGATCGGGATCGATGGAAACCGTGCCCGTATGGCGCGTGACACGAGTATCGCCATTCGCAACTGTGGGCCGCCCATCACGCTGACACCAACAGCGTCGATGCGTCCGCTCTCCAAGGTACGCACGGCCGTGGAAACGAAGTCGCGGTCGACGTTGCCGTCAATAATGCTGGATGCGTACTTTTCGTCGAGGGCCGCCGAGAGGTTGAGCACGGCGAACGGAAATCGCGCGCTGCGGCGTTTGGTGATCGTCGGGTTGATCAGAAGGACGTGCCGCCGACGCTGCGCCGGCGTAGGAATCAGGGCTGTCATGCCGCCGCCCATGCCAGGCCGGAAATTTCCAAGCCCGGCTCGTCGACGGCCGCGGCGCAGAGTGCGGCGACCAGTCGACGCTCGAGCATCTTCGGCTTGCCGTCAACACGAACAGCCGCCCAATGAGTTGCCGGCGCGATCAGGCGGGCGAAATCCGGATCCGCGTACAGCGCACGGCCGCCGAGCACGACCAATCGAACATCCGCGCGCGAGGCGTCGGACAATGCCATGCCGCCGGGCAGGACCAGAAGATCCGCCCGGGCGCCGATTCTCAGCGCTCCGCGATCCGCCAGCCGCAGCAATGCAGCGGCGCCGCGCGTGACCAAGGATTCGAGTGTGGCCGCCTCGAGCGCATCGGATTCACGCGCCGCCTTGAGCTCGCACAACAGGTCCCGGGACCCACTGAAACGCGAGTCGGTTCCCAAAGCAACGCGGCCACGGCCGACGAGCTCGCTCACCTCCGCGGTCTTGCCGAAAAGGCGCGAATTGGAAGATGGACACCAGATGAGACCTGCCCCCGCATGCTCGAGACGCATGCGCTGAGCGGGACCTAAGGCGATGCCGTGCACGATCAGAGTGTTGGCGCCCAGGCAGCCGAGGCGGTCGAGCCGATCGAATTCATCAGCCGCTTCCTCGTCTACGCCTTCGGCGACATGGATGATCCATGGCCAGTCCGGCGGCGTACGCAGATAGGCATTGCGGACCTGGTCTTCGCCATCGATGTACAGGGAATGAGACCAGCCATAATCACTGAGGACAGACGTCGGGAAATGCTCGCTCAGCAGAAACGGGTAGAGCGGGTCGTGATGCGCGACGGTGGTGACCCCGCTGAGCAGATTCTTTATTCCGCCGATCAGCAGGCGCTCATCCAGCGCCACGGCCACGCGCGATTCGAAGGCGGGGTCCGTCCGCCTGCGCAGGTTGACTTGCGACACCCAGTCGCGCGCATGGCGCCAGTGGCCCGTCGATTCCAGCGGCGGCAGCGTATTGAAGTGCAGATGATCGTGCGCGTTGATGAGCCCGGGCAGCAATCTGTCGCCGCGCAGATCCACCACCAGATCCCCCGCGCCTGCGCCGCTGCCCGTGCCGATGCCGCCGCTCAGCGCGGCGATCCGTGCACCCGCCATGCGCAGCGAGGCGGCAGTGCCGCCGATGTCGGCGTTGATGAGAGTTACGCAGCCTGACATGGCAGGTTCATCGCTTGCGCGCCCGTACGATCAACACCACCGGCACCCCGTACCACTTCCGATAGACCTGTTCCGAACCGGGAAAGGCCTCATTCAGTTCCATCCCCATCCGGACCTCGCTTACCGCCTCTACCGTCAAACCGGCGGCGGCCATTGCGTCCTGCTGGCAAGAAAGATCGTAAATCTGGTGCGGTACGGTCCAAGTCATGCCCGCTGCGTCCTTGAATGAGCGGGTCATTCCCGCGCGAATCGCTTCCGAATGGAAATCGGAATACACGAGGTTCCCCTCCGGACACAGGACTCTTGCGGCCTCGGACATCCACTGCCGGATGTCCGTCGCATGGCCCACCGCCAGGCCGGAAACAACCGCGTCGAACGCCGCCGGCTTAAACGGCAGCTGCATCATGCTCGCGCGAACTCGCGCAACAGCCGCGACTTGCTCGAGCATGGCCATGCAGAAATCCACAGCGACGACCTGCCCAGCCTTCGCTTCGCGTAGCAGGTGGGAATAGCGGCCGCTGCCGCAGGCCAAATCCAACACGCGCCTGCCATTCAAGTTCGGCAACACGTCCAGCATCGAGCGCTGCTCGGCTCGCATCAGCGGGTTGTGTGCCACAGGAGGGTAGACGGGCGCCCAACGCTCGTATGCCTCCAGCGTTGAAGTCGCAATGGCACTCATCGCGGCAGGCGAACGGCTTCGACAATGAAGTGGTCCGACCAGGAGGCGAGCATGCTCGATCGTTGCGCCCACCTTTCCATGCGGCTCAACACGGTCACGGCAAACGGCGAGCGTTCGAGCCAGGCGGCAGCGTAGCTTGGGGGCAGCGCAACTCCGAGCGGCGCCAGCCTGGTGACCGTGAAATACGGCTGCAGAAGCGACCTCATCTGGGCGGGTGTCGGATATGAAATGGTCATACCACGCCATTTGATGCCGCCCGGATGCAGCCGCCGCCAGCCTTTGCGCCACTCGCCCCTCATCAGATACCACAACCATTCCCACGGAGCGTGACGCCCCATGATCACCCACAACAGCGGAGCGCCCGGGGCAAGCCGGCCGGCAACATCGGCTACAAGCGTCTGCAAATCTCGAACGCAGTTGAGGGCGCCAAAGTTCGATAGCACGCCGTCGAACACGTCGCCATCGGCGAAGGAAGCGAGATCTTCCATTGCAACGCAACGAAACTCAATCCGCTCCTGGCAATTCGCCGTCAGAGTCTTCCGGCGCGCCACGTGAATCATCTGTGAGGAGGGGTCGGTCGCCACTACCCTCACTCCCCTGTTGGCCAGCCGCACTGCGTCCTCGCCGGTCCCGCATCCAAGCTCGAGAATGCGCTGCGAAGGCCGGAAGACTTCCTCAAAGCGCGACCAGACAATCTCGCGCAGCGCTCTGCCGACTTTGGTGTCGGTAAACGTTGCGTCATAGGTGCCTGCTATGTCGTCAAACGCGCAGTCGCGCACGTTGTCTTCCTCGAGATCCAGTTGTCCCGCGCGCACGGTCGTTTAGGCCCTGGCTGCAGATCGTTGGCTCAACGAGCGATAGTTCACTTCGTCATCCAACAGTTCTTGCCAGCGTTGCTCGATCGCATCGGCCGCCTTTTCATGTTCATGTGCTCCGGCAGCTGCAGCCGTCTGCAACGAGATTTGATCGTGCAGAAGATTGCGCACCGCGCGATAGAAGTCCGACGTATAGGTACCGTGGAACATCATGTCCAGATCGTTGCTTTCGCGCCAATGAGTCTTGGCGCGCAATTGCGCCTTCACCAGATCGTGGAATTTGGTGCCCGGCAAGGGATAGGAGACACTCACGCCGATATCATCGGGCCGGGCGGCGGCCAACAAGTCCCGGGTCGCCAGGATATCCTCGATCTGCTCGTCGAGATATCCCAGCTGAATGAAAAACCCGACACGAATTCCCGCCGCCTTCAACCGATGGCGCGCCGTGATGATCTCCGACACCGTCGTGCCTTTGTTCATGGCGTTCAGAATCTTTTGGCTGCCGCTTTCTGCGCCGATCCACGCCTCTTTGCAGCCGGCATGCCGCAGCGCCTCCGCCATGCGCACGCTGATCAGATCCGCCCGCGTCTGGATGGTGAAGGGAATACGCGCATCCTGGGCGGCGGCCGCGACGGCGAATTCGCTGACCCAGTCGACGCGAAATCCAAAAATATCGTCGGCGAACCAAATGTGATCCGGAGAGAAGGCACGTTTCAGCAGCGCCATCTCTGCCGCGACATCGCCGGCTTCGCGCTGTAGATAGTGGTTGCCCCAGATGGGTTTGGCGCACCATGTGCAGCGAAACGGACAACCCCGCGAAGCCGCCATGTTCAAACTGAAGTAGCCGTGGGCCTTGCGCCAGACTGCGCGATACCGCTCCACATCAACCAAGTCCCACGCCGCAAGTCCGGGGTCCTGCGCCAGAACCGCGCCCCTGGGCGGAGTGGCGGAGATTACTTTGCCGCCGCTTAGGAAGCCGACACCGGACAATCCACGCACCGCCTCCTCCGGGAGAAGTTGCGGCTGTTGCTGCAAGCGCGACAGCAGCTCGAGCAGTGTCGTCAAGCCCTCGCCGGCCAGGGTGAAATCAGCGCCGGCAGACAGGTACACGCCCGGGGAGTCGCTTACATCAGGTCCGCTGGCGATAACGCGCGCACCGCCGCGCCGCGCCGCGCCGATCATGTCGCAGGCAGCGCGGCGCATGGTCGCCAGGCACATCTTGCTGAGGAAGTTGAAGTTGTCTTCATAGAAAATACACAGCTGCGGGCGCTTGGCCTCCAGCAGCGTGCCAAAATCCGCCACGCGGTCGGCCAACATCGCGTCGAAAAATGACACCTGGTGTCCGGCCTTGCGCAGCAAGCCAACCGCCTGCAGGGTGGCGAGTGGCGGATAGGGCTTGGCACGCATCATTTGCTTTTGATCGAGGCGCAGGAAATACGAATGGCATACAAGGATCGAAAGCATCATCGCTCCACGGTAGGGCGCCGCCGATTCGCGCGATTCGTCCGCAGACGACAATGCGCGAATTAAATCGCCGTATAACGACTGAGTACCTGATCGTGGGGATTGGGTTTAAACGGGGGCGGTATTCCGTTAAATTTCCGGCGGGTCACACGCAGCGGATGATTCTCTCGGTGCGAACGCTGCGCTCAGGGCATGCAAGGTCGATCCCGCGCCGGCAGCGAGGTCGCGAGTCCGTGCCGATCGCGGAAATCAGCGCAAAGTACGCAGTTTTTTTAAGATAAGTGCCGTAAAAACCCGGAGGATTTAATGGAGGGCCTCCAGCACGCCAACTCGTCCACGGAGACTTTGAACGCGGCGCAGTTCCCCGACGGAGTTCTTCGGGCTCGAGCAGATGCCAAACCTTATGATTATTGTAGAACGGCGTCATCGGATACAGATGATGGATCAAATGGTAGTTCTGGTTCTGCAAGGCAGGTCCCATGAACCACTCCGCGCCCTCGCGGATCGTCGTGGCGCGGGTGAAGTTATGCTCCTGCTCGACGTCATGGGGCACGTGCGGCAGCCAGAAAAAACTGAATCCGAGGGTCAGAAATATCACGCGGGTAGGAATGAACCAGAGCATCAATACGTCGAGACCATAGCCGAGGGCCGTGAGCACGCCGATGAAGCATAGAAAGAGCGCCGCGAACCAGTAGGACTGGATCAGAAACGGCCGGGATACCTTGTCGCCCTTGGTGATCGCATAGATCAGGTAAAACCCGTCGATGAACACCCAGCGAAACGGCAGCGTCCACCAAGATCCGTGCAAAACCCGGTCCGGATCGAGCGGACCATTCGCGAAACGGTGGTGCAGCACGTGTCCCCACCGGAACAGCTTCAGACTGACATAGGGAGCGACGAGGACCAGTGCCAACTGGCCGATCCCGTCGTTCAGCTTGGTGTTGGTCGAAATCGCGCGGTGCAGCGAGTCGTGGACGACGCTGAACGCCACGTACCCGACGACGCTGTTGAGCAACATGCCGACCCACAAGGGCATCCTGCCGCTGCCGCACAAGTAATACGAAGAGAAGAAGGCCGCATTGAGCGCAATCCACATGCAGAAGCTGGGCCATGCGAGCTTCGGCGCGCTGGTGAGGCGCTTGAACTCACCTTTTTGTTCCGCCGTAAGGTGATCGAAGGCAATCGTGCGGTCGCTCATGGATTTACCTCGGAGTTTTCTTGGGGCGCGACGCGCTGGTCGCGGCCAATCCCAGAACTTGCAGAATCATGGGACGGATCAATTGATCGAGCGTCCGGCCATGCACCAGCTGATTGGCCACGTGCAGAGTCAGCAAGCCGTGCAGCGCAGTCCATACCGCATGAGTGATCTCGCGGGCATCTCCCGCAAGAACCCCCTCATCGATGCATCGCTGAATGAGTTCGACCGAGTGCTCGAACAAGCGGCGGCGGGCTGCCAGGAGCTCGGGATAGCGCTGCGGCGGGGGCTGGGCCGTCGCAAAGATCAATGAGTACTCGACGGGATACCTAAGCACGAAGTCCCGGTATGCATCGAGAACGGCAAACACTTGCGCAAGGGCGCCCTCCGCGCCCCGCTCGCGCTGGCGCACGAAATGCTCGAATCGCTGCCGAGCGCATCGGCGAGAGCGCGGAACGTAACGGCCTGCAAGCCGCCCTCGCTGAAAATCGCCAGCGAAGCCTCGCAGAGCCGACTGCGCATCGTGTCGACTTCGGCCGCACTTAATGCATTCCCAGCCATGCATTTCATTTAGACAGTTTATTTAACGTCGTAAACGTTTCCGCGGAAACGTCAGCTGCCTGGTGTGGTTCGCGGACTCATGGACGGAAAGCGCTGCGTACTGATTACCCTCTCAGGCTCGCCATTGTCGAGGCTGCTCGATAATGGAGAATGGAAGGCGATAGATGCGCTGCAGGACGCGCATATCTTCCGTTCCTCTGGGTTTGACTTGATCGAGCATCTTCATTTCGATGGAGCAGTGCCGCCTACCCCGGAGGAAGTCCTCGAACGCGATTTGGCACGTGTGCGGTCCTGCGCTCAGCGGCACTTTGGCGCCACGTAAGAACCAACAAAAAAGGAAGGGCCATTCTCCCAGCGCGTTTGTGGTGGGTCCTCGGCCAACAGCGCCCAGGGCGGAGAGTGGTCCATTCCGGGTGCTGACGGCATCGACCGATCAAGAGTCGAGTATCGGAAAGCGATCCGTGTCGACTCGACTCCTTCAATTCTCCAATTGCACTGCACCAACAGTCACTCAACGATCAATATCGGGTTATGCAGCATGGACCACTCTCCTACATATGCGCCGCGCAAGGAGCAGGTCTTCATGTCGGATTGTCTACACTGCCGAATCAACGGTGCTCGCCGGAAAAATAACGCCCCCTGACTGTCCGTTGCCAGCCTGCCACTTTGCTTTGGCTTGCCAGAAAATGTAAATCTCAGATCAACGGTGGTGCAATTGGCTGGACAGGCCCGCTCGCTGGGGAGTCATTGTGAAACTGCTGCTACATCTACCCAGACGCAGGCCGAGCTGCACGCGCGAAGACTTGGTCATTTATTCGATTTTGCCCAGCCATCCTGTATCGGCACCCAATGAAAAAACGTCGCATCACGCACGGCGAATTTCCAGCAGCCGTTTTCGCGACGATATCTGTCCTCATAGTAACCCGAGGCGATAATGCTTCGTCCGTCCTCTGTGATCCGCAATTCGTTCGAACACAGGCCCGTCGCTTTGTCACCAGAAATCGAGATCAGATAATTATGAATCATCGGTAACGGATGATCGGGGCGACTGCCCGCTTCTTTGTACAATTCAACAATTTTTTCGCGGCCGAGGGTCTGCACCGGGCGACCGGGAATACGGGTGATAAAGACACCATCGTCTGTAAATAGGTCTGCGTTTGACTCGCCACGTGCGACCCGATGCGCATAGCGCGCAATCAGTTCTCTGATCTCCTCGCGATCGGCAAGTTCCTGAACTTTCTGTTCAAGCGTCTTATTCCGGAAGGCCGAAAATTCTTTGCCATAGAGCGGTGCATCTAGTGCCGGGGCTGTTTTCCTGCTGTCGGAGTTGACGCTCTCGGGGCTGCTAGTCGCGGCCCGCGCTGTGAAGGAGGTTCCGAGCACCCCCAAGACAAACATGTGAACCTGACCAAGAAAAGATCGTCGCGGGGTCCGTTGCGTATCGACCATATCGTTCTCCCAAAGCTTGGGTCGTTTTCTACGTTGTTCGAATGGTGTCTATTCCGCACGCTACACTTTTTGGGTAAGCGATGCCAAGGCAAATCAAGTCAAGCACGCCGACTGTCCTTCTGCCCCTTCTGAAGCACAGCGCCGCTTAATCACTTAGCAGCGGACAAATAGCACCGCGGTTGCGATTGAGCGCCGATACTAAGCTATGCTGGCGGCCGCGAGCAGTTGCTTCTTTGGGGGAATGGCGTGGTTGTGGCTCGTGATGAGCGGACGTTCGCTAGCCGTTGCTTGCCGCGAAACAGCTTGTGTTATTGCAAAGTGGCAAAGCGGACTTCCCAAGCGGGCAATCGTACTTGCAGGAACATTACGCGAACAAAGCGCCGCGTCATTCCGTCAAGCGAGCGCGGAGTTCTCGAGTCGAGAGAAAGGCGGCAGCGCATACGCACAGGCGCGAATTTGCGGACGGGTTGAGTCACTTGGTTGACTCTACCATCGGACAGACTTCCTCTGCTAAGCGTTGTATTTGAGCCTGTGTGTCCTGCGGATCGCTTCCGAGTGGAAGCGCTACAAACTTCGAAATGCCGGCCTCGATGTACTGCCTGAAGACGTTGACGACCGCGGCCTGATCACCCGCGGCAATCACCGGCGTCTCAGCGGTTTCCCTCCGACGCGCATTGATTGCATTGCGGAAACTGACAACCTCTGGGTCGTCCATTCCGCCGACGCGAAACGGGACGACGACGCCGAAATGATCCTCGTCGATCTGACGATCGAAATTCCTTAGCGCCGCTTTGATTCGGGCGATGACGACGCCGGCGGTTTTCGGCGCGGTCAGGCCGCCTAGCCAGCCATCACCAAATGCGGCGGTACGCTGGATGGCAGCCTCCGATTCACCGCCAATCCAAATTGGAATGTGGCGCGCTGGCCGCGGCGCGATACTCACGTTCTCATACCGGAAAAACTCGCCGTGAAACGTCACGTCATCCTCGGACAGAAGTCGGCGGATCAGTGCAATGGCCTCGTTCGAGCGTTTGCCGCGGCCATTCGGACTACGTCCGGTGGCTTTCCACGCGGGATCCGCCGCATCGCCGACACCGAACACCGGAAGCAGCCGCCCGGGGGCGAGATAATCAATCGTTGCGCATTCTTTGGCGATGATCAATGGATCGCGGTGAGAGACGACAACAGCGTTCATCCCGAACCGCAGACTCTTCGTCGCTGTCGCCAAAGCAGCGAGCATTGCGATGGGTTCGAGGCTTGGTCGTAGTAACTGATCCGAGTGCCAGATGCTATCGATTTCGAGCGCCTCGCACAGTTGCACGAGGCGCCAGTACTGCTCGACCGGCATCGGTGAACCCAGGCCCATGCCAACTCCAATTCTTATGCTCATGCTTCGGAAACCTGAAAGAGCTGAACGGATAATACTTCCAACATAGAAGAGCGGTGGTTCGGGTTGTTCGGGCAGAAATCTTGCGGGGATAAGTGAAAAGATCTGCTGATTGATTGAACCCTGCGAAGCGTTCTGCGTCAAGTCTTCGTTCTCTGATACAAACTCCCTCAATATCCAGGGCAGGCGTGCGGCGCGTGCATTATTGTTACCCTCGCTGCCATAGCCGCCGCCGGCTATCATTTTCATTCGGTCAGTTTATGGACGTCCACTATGGCCTGCGCGAAAGCCTGCGGAGCTTCCTGAGGGAGGTTTTGCTCGCAGAGTAACTTTTCTATACGAACCTCGCCGAGAGCGTGAACGTTCCTTACAACGGGATCGGACCGCTCGATGCCAATTCCAAGATCGGCGGCTACACCCTCCTAAACGCAAGAGTCGAGTGCAACGATATTGCTGGGTCTAACGTCCACGCCGCAGCCTACGTGAGAAATATGCTGAATAAGCAATATGAGATCGGAGGTATCGGACTGGGAATTTGTTGGCCTGGATGCCGTGATACTGGGTAGGCCGCGCATGGGGGGTCTGGAGGTCGGGGTCAAGTTCTGAGAGTCCGAGCTTCCTAATCACGAATGCACCACCGGCAGCTTCCTTGCCGTCAATTTTTTCTTGACTCATTCCGTTGTTCCAAGATCACTTATAGGTTTGTTAAACACGACGGCGGGTGGGCCTGCGAGGCGAATGGTACGTACTCCGAGCCGTTCCCGACCTGAGACGCGGCTCGCAAAGCTGCGAAGCTTGCGGTGAGTTAGCAGGCCTTGCCGGGGGAAAGCCGCAGGACGCGGCCGTGCACCATTAGCCCTCAGGCTCGAATCAAGCGGAGAACAGCGTCTCCGTCAACGCCCGTAGGCGCTTGAAGCCAGATGTCTTGCGTGTCAGAATAACGGCAATACGTAAATACGGAATATAGAGAAAAACGTCATGAAGCAAAACCTGAAGGAAAATCTAGTCATCTCCGCCCGCGGGCAGATTACGCTGCCCGCGGCCATGCGTCGCGCCTTGGGCTTAAGCGGCAACGCTGTAGTCACTGCCGAGGAACGCGAAGGCAAGATCGTGTTGACCCCGGCGGTCGTGATCGAGACGGATACCTACTCGGATGCGGACATTGTGGCCTGGGACAAGGCCGATGCGTTTCGTCCCGGCGAACACACGCGGCTGAAAGCAAAGCTCAAGATGCGGCGGGCATAAGTCGCCCTCGTGTACCGGCTCTTCCTCGACGCCAATGTACTGTTTACGGCCGCTCATAATCCGGACGGCAAGGCAGCGTTTCTGTTCGACCCCCCTGGGCACAGTTCTTGGGGCCTCCTCGCAAGCGCCTACGCCATTGAGGAAGCGCGGCGCAATATCGCCGCCAAATACCCTCATTGCGAAGCACGCCTGAACACGCTCCTCAAACGGCTCATCCTTGTGGCGCAGCCGGGACCGACGCCAATTTCGATTCGTCTTCCTGAGAAAGATCAGCCCATCTTCCTCGCGGCCCGGGCGGCGAAAGCAACCCATCTTCTGACCGGCGATCTTAAGCATTTTGGCCCAGTCATGAATAGGCCGCATCTTTCCGATGGCATTGTCATCCAAACTGTCGCGGAATTCCTGTCAAGCCTATAGGCTATGGATTTCTGACGGGGGGAGTGGCACCTCACGGAACACCTCTCGCTCTCCGGTCATTTTACCCTCAGGCGTCGAGCACATTAGGAAGTTTGTATCGTGCATGAGCGAGTGGGTTAAGCGCTCGAGTGCTCGCTATGGGTTTGATGACGTCCTATATCATACCCGGTCATAGATGAACGATCGTTCAGCACATGTTACTCAATAAAGACTATTTGAGCGACCGGAAGAACTTCATGATCATTTCGGGTGGGGTCAACATTTATCCGCAAGAAATCGAGAATTTGCTGGTGACGCATCCGAAAGTCGCTGACGTAGCGGTTATCGGGGCGCCGGATGAGGAAATGGGTGAAAAAGTCATCGCTGTCGTGCAACGTCTGCGAGGTTTGCTGTCGGCAGCGAAGCTCAAGCGATTGTTGTCGCGGCCGGGACGGGATCCCGAACTATTGCGCAAATGACAACTTCTACCTGTGGAACGGATCGGTAGGTCAATATGAGACTGTACGCCCACCCCAGAATCTCGTGAGTCAAGTGACAGCGACAGTTCCAGCGTCCAAGAGAGGCTCCCGGTCGTAGGTGTCGCTTCGATTCATACCATCCCCACAGCCGCTACCAAGAACGCAAATGAAATGACGGCCGCCAAACATC
>Ga0302324_100018471_pt1 | contig 13738 bp, 10 predicted proteins | sample Palsa_T0_1_FD_201949 | JGI IMG/M metagenome (GOLD analysis project Ga0302324, IMG submission 201949) | Peat permafrost microbial communities from Stordalen Mire near Abisko, Sweden - Palsa_T0_1 | ecosystem: Environmental > Terrestrial > Soil > Palsa > Peat permafrost | place: Sweden: Abisko...
CTGATGGTAGAGACCAGAGCCGCCGGGTTCTCCGGCTCACAGAAGAGACCTGAGCCGGATTGCCTGATCAGATCCGCGGCATCGCCCCTGACCGCCATTAGAATTGGCCTGCCCGCCGCTAGATAAGCCGATGTCTTCGAGGGAATAGTGATGCTGAACAGGGGCAGATCCCGCAGATGAACAAGAAGAACGTCCGCTGCGGCCAGCAGAGGTCCCATGTCTTCGGGCCGCTGTCTGGGCAAGAACACCACATTGGACAAGCCCATCTGCTTCACTTTGTGCTCAAGCGACTCCCGCTCCGTGCCACCGCCTACAAAAACGAATTGCACCCGGGGCAAATCCGCCACGCACAATCGCGCTGCGACGAGCACTGAGGCCAAGCCCTGTTGTGTCCCCATCGTACCGGCGAACAGCACATTGAATCGCCCTGCTAACCCATAGGCTTCCATGATTCGTTCATCGCGGGGCCGCATGTCCATCGACGCCTCGTCGCACCAGTTATAGATGTGGTCAATCTTGCTTGCGGGAATGCCGCGATCGATAAGAGTTCGTTTGAAGCCGGGTGACTGGACGACAACTCGATCCATCTGCCGGAATGCCAAGCGGCAGCATTGGTTTAGCAAGGAGATGGCAAAGGCGTTCTTCATCATCCCTGTTTCGATCACTGTATCTGGCCACAGGTCTTGAATGTCAGCTACAACCGGAACCCGTCTGAGGAGTCTGAACACGGTAGCAGGCAGCGCTATTGTCGTAGGGGGATGATACGCGTAGACCACGTCGGGCTTGGTTATGCCAGCCGGGCCAAGCGTTGCGGCCGATATCGCGAAGCTGGCATAGTTCATGATCCGTCGGATTGCGGACTTGTTATGGCTAGGATAGAGCGCCGTCCGGAGAATAGATATTCCCTGCATGATTTCCCTGCGCCAGAGGGCGACGGAGTAGCCAGGATAGAGCCTTCCCCCGGGGTAGTTCGGAAAACCGGTGAGTACCTCGACATGATGCCCCCGCCTCACGAGCTCATTTGCAAACGCCAGGCCCTTAAAGGTGGGTTCGGGATCGAAGAATTGCGACAGAAGTAGAATCCGCATTGCCTGACTTAATGCACTTGCTTCTGCGACTGCGGCTTTCGCCATACGGTACGATTGACGTAGTTTACGTAACTCTGAATGATTCGCACGATCTTCTCTGAAACCTTTGGCGCTTCATAGTCGCGAACGACGCGCAATCCGGCTTTCGCCTGATCCCCTAAGATTCTCAGACCCTCCCGGACACGCGGTATGTCAAATCCCACCATCATCACGGCGGCTTCTTCCATTGCCTCGGGCCGCTCATGTGTTTCGCGAATGTTCAAGGCTGGAAATCCCAGTACCGAGGACTCCTCTGAAACGGTGCCACTGTCCGACAGCGTAGCCCTGGCGCACATCTCCAGCTGGACATAGTCGAAGAAGCCAAGGGGAGGCCGCAAATCTACCTCCGGCCTCAGTTTCGCATTCACGTCCTGAAGGCGCATTTTCGTTCTCGGATGAGTTGAGACGATGATGGGCAGCCCATACTCCTCTGCAAGCCAGTTCAACAAACCTACGAATCGATCGAGTTGATTTGGCTCGTCCACGTTCTCTTCGCGATGACAGCTCACGACAAAATACTTGCCGATGCGCGTGCCGATACGGGCCAGCACATCGGATTGCCTTATCTTTGCTAAATAGTAGTGAAGCACCTCGTACAAGGGACTTCCCGTCTTGATAATCCGGTCTGGCGCGATGCCCTCGCGCAGGAGGTACTCGCGCGAGATCGAGCTATACGGCAGGTTGATGTCGCTGATGTGGTCGACAATGCGGCGATTTATCTCTTCTGGAACGCGTTCATCGAAACACCGGTTACCCGCTTCCATATGAAAAATCGGAATCCTTCTACGTTTGGCAGCGATCGCCGCCATGCAACTATTCGTGTCCCCCAAAATCAACACTGCGTCCGGATTCACCGAGGCCAACACTTCGTCCGATTTTCCGATCACCGCGGCAATCGTCTCGGCAGGGGTCCTTCCGGCCGCCTGGAGGAAATAGTCAGGTTCACGGATCTCGAGATCATCAAAAAATACCTGATTGAGTTCATAGTCGTAGTTTTGACCGGTGTGGATAAGCACCTGCTGCGTGTAGCGGTCGAGCGCCGCTATAACGCGTGACAGGCGAATAATCTCTGGCCTGGTCCCGACAATGGTCGCGACCTTCACACCTCCACCGATTGCGCCGACACGGTTTGCTCGATCACGTCAACCGAAAGATAGTAAGTATCGGTTCGTGCCGGGTCGAATATCTCGCTCGCCCAGAAAAGCGTCACCAAGTCGCCCCTTCCGATGTTGGTAATGGAGTGTGTGAATCCAGGCGGAATGTCGATCACCTGGTAATCGCCCCCGGTTACGACATATTCATCGACTGGGCCGCCTTCTATGGATCTCATCTTGATCAGGCCATCTCCTTCTACTATGAAGAATTTCTCCGTTTTAGTGTGATGATAGTGGTTTCCCCGGGTTGAACCAGGTTTCGTACGCGAGACAAAAAGTTGTCCGAAGTGTTCCTGTTTGATGAATTCCGCCAAGCTACCACGTAAGTCCGTCTCGCTCTTGAGCCATTGCCGTCGTGCCGAAGATGGAACATACGAGAGGTAGGTCGCATAAAGCGCCTTATTAAACCATTCCGCGAAGTCCGGAAGCACTAACGTGTTCCTCATTTGACGAAACGCCTGGATTCTGGCCGCCAGGTCGCACAGCTGGATGCGGTACATGGGGACATCTGAACCGGCGTCACTCGTTGTGGGGATCTGGTCGATCTCCAGCAAGAATGCCGCGATTACATCGTCCACATAGCTTAGCTCGACCTCGCGGGTGGGGTCGGAAACGACAATCGGCAGATCGTTTGCAATATTGTGACAAAAGGTCGCAGTAACTGAGTTGTAATTGGGGCGGCACCACTTCCCGAACAAGTTAGTCAGGCGGTAAATGCGGAGCGAGGCTCCCGTTTCCTCAGCGAAGCATCGAAGTGCATGTTCAGCTCTCGCCTTACTCATTCCGTACGGATTGCTCAGCTCGGCCTGTGTCGAGGAGCTGTAGACGATCTTCGGAGACCGTCCGTTATCCTTCAAGATCTCACACAACTGCTCCGTCAGGCCGCAATTTCCCCGTTCGAATTCGGCCGGCTCGTCCGGCCGATTGACGCCGGCCAGATGGAAGATCAGGTCGGCCTCCGCCAGCCGGCTCCTGAGCTCCTGCTCGGAACTCCCGCGATCAAACACCGTGGTCTCGCAGTCCTTACATGCAGACAGGTGAGCGCACAGATTGCGGCCCAGGAAGCCGCGAGCCCCAGTGATAAGAATCCTGGTCACGCAAGCACCACACTGCCCTTGAGAGCATCCCGTACGCACTCGAGCATCAATAGAAGGTTCATCATCCCGTCTACATCCAGCAATCCCGTATTGTGGGAATTGTAATCAGCGGCTTTAGAAACCTCGGCCTTCCCGCTGCTGAAAAAGCTCGAGTAGTTCAGATCTCGCACGTCCGCGGGCACCCGATAGTAATCGCCAAGATCCTCGGCAAGGGCCATCTCCTCGCGGTTCAAGAGGGTTTCATACAATTTCTCGCCGTGCCGCGTGCCAATGATCCGCACTTCATTTTTCGCATCGAAAACCTTCAACAAGGCATTCGCCAGAGTGCCCATTGTCGCCGACGGTGCTTTCTGAACAAATAGATCCCCAGGGGCGCCGTGTGTGAAGGCATATAGCACCAGCTCCACCGCTCCTTGGATGGTCATCATAAACCGAGTCATATTTGGGTCGGTTATGGTCAGTGGCTCACCAGTCAAAATCTGATTCAGAAATAGCGGAATAACCGAACCCCGGGATGCCATCACATTCCCATACCGCGTCCCGCAAAACACCGTGGAACTGTTCCCGTACATCCTCGCCTTCGCCACCATGCACTTTTCCATCAGCGCCTTTGACATACCCATCGCGTTCACAGGATAGACGGCTTTGTCAGTGCTCAACACAATCATTCTGCTGACGTTACAGGCGAGGGCAGCTTTCATCACGTTTTCCGCGCCGAGAGTATTCGTCTGCAGCGCCTCTATCGGGAAGAACTCGCAGGAAGGAACCTGTTTGAGAGCCGCCGCATGAAAGACGAAATCCACTCCTCGCATCGCTTGCAGGACACTGTCGTAGCTGCGCACATCGCCCAGGTAAAATCTGACAGCGGAATTCCTCAGCCGATTGCGCATGTCATCTTGCTTCTTCTCATCCCGGCTGAAGACGCGGATTTCCCCGAGCGCTGCTCTGCCCCCCATTTCCACTACGGCTTCGCCAAAGGTCCCGGTCCCACCGGTGATCAAAAGGGTCTTGCCCAGTAACCTGTCTAACAGCATTTTGTCAGACGTCTTTCCACCCGCTACCCCATTAGCATTCTCAATTGCTTCGGACACGCCGCCTCCGCATCACTTTCACCTGCCAGATCCTTTCCGATATCTGATTGTGTTCGTCAGAGCAATCTCCTGTAGTCGGGGTATCCTTTGCGCGCATACTCGTATGCCGTCCGATTGGGAACCTTCGACAAAGCGTCGCTTTCTGCATGCTCTACCCGTAGATCGGGATCAAACAAGAGACGCCCACCCGCGGAATGAATTTGGTCCGCAATATAGGCTTCTTCTCCATATAGAAAAAAGGAGTAACGAAGGGTCTTGAATCGCCTGAAGAATTCAGCTGTTAGCACATAGCATGCGCCAACACCCATGTGAACCTCGCAACTGCCCTGCGGCTGCGGGGGTGAGGATCTGTTCGGTCGAATAAACCGCAGAATAGCGGTCAACAACCGAGACATATAGTAATGCGAGAAGTACAAATCGAACTGAAAGCGCCGAAACCAGCCAATCCTGTTTAGGATGTGAGGATTCTGATGGACCCCATCGGCGGTTACCACATCAGGACATATCGCAAAAACACATGGATCATATTGCTTTGTCGAGAGTGTCTCGCAAAACTCAGCCGCGAATTGGAGATCATTATTGCAAACAACGGTGTATGCGATGCCCTCTGGGGCGGACTGCTCGAGTCCATGGTTCAGCCCACCGAAATAACCCAGATTGCGAGGCGATCGAATGTATGTCGCAAAGGGATACTGTGCCGTGAGGCTCTCGCAGATTGCAGCATCTTCGGTGCTTGTGGAATTGTCGACTACCACGCATTCGACAGAAACCAACCGGCCTCGGCCCTTCTGCAATTCAAGGGATTTGAGAAGTGTCGCAGTACAATCAGCGTTGTTGAAGCTAACACACATGAATTTGACAATCACTATCGTTCGCCTTCCAAAACCGTCGCACTAAAAGATAGGGCAGGAAACAAGAGAGCAAGTAAGAATTGAAATAAGTCAGAGAGCAGAGCGGAGACCATGCCAAAGCTGAGAGCAAGGGGATCAACACTAGTATTAACACCTTCTTGCCTTCGACAATACTTCGGGCAATGGATGCAATGAAGATGCCTGCAACGAAATAACACAAGCTGGCTCCGACAATGGAATAGTCCTCGATGAATGAGCGATATGCAGTATAAAGATTGGTCATGTCTCCGTTGGGTGCGATGGGGGCATAAGAATCGTATACTCCATTTGCCTGCGCGGCGATGCCGAGAGCGCTAAAGAGGGACGAGAAGGAGTATTTCCCAAGGCTCGGGTGGCTCCAATCATAAATGTTAGTGATCCAGTATGAAAATGCAGAGACTCCTCCAAACAGGTAACTGCGAAGCGAATCGATTACACGCATCACATCCGTGGTCTCTAGCGAATGGAAACCCTCGCGGAGGAATTGTCCTCCAATAAACACAATCACCATCAGCATACTGGGTGCAAGGGCGCAACTTAGGAACACCCTCGTCGGCGCCCTCTTTAATACAAGAATCTGTTTCAGGTAAACGGATATCAAGAGTTGCACGAGCACTATCATGGAACCGGCGCGCCCTGACTGGCTCATGCCGAATAGCAGCACATCTAGCATGGGGAGCGCTAGCCACCAGCGCCATTTATAGAGGAAATAGTAGGCTAGCGCCAGAATCACACCCGGATATGAAAATAGAACGCAAGCCCTGCTATAGAGTGGTACTGTTCGCTCACCTGTATTCATTTGAAACCGCGCTAGACCCGGCAATGTGATTAGGTCCGCTAGGCTTCTTGCTTCGAACAGGCCCAGGGCATGCGCATATTCCAACAGTCCAAGTAGTCCAAACACGCTAAATAAGATGATGACCGATTTGAGACCACTGGCGTTGTGGCCGCCTTCGACAGGCATTTCCGAGGGTGGCGGCTGGGACTCGGGGAGATGCTGCTTTATTCGCATTCCTCCGCAACCAATCAGTTCCCCGGCAGCGAAGGAAAGTGTGACCGTGAATATTGTGAATGTGGCCAATAGGCTGCTTCGCATATCTGAAGCAAATACGGACTGCAGAGCATAAACAAGGGCCCATGCACCGGAAAGTAAAGCAGACGGGCTGACTCGCCCAAGAGGACTCACCACGAGCATAAACGCGGTTAACCCTACGAATACGGCTGCGGCCAATTCCATCGGATTCCTCGGCTTCGTTCTCTTGCTATGCGACTTCAGTGCATCTGAGCTCTTCCTAAGCGTTCTGAGCGACTGCCAAGGCGCGCGCCTTAAGAGCGTTGCGCATCGCTCTCAGACCGCCGATTAGAATCGTGATTGCAGACAGCAGAGTGGCGAAACCCGCGCCGATCAGGCCGTGACGCGGAACCAGAATCGCCGAACTCATCAAGCCAGCGACAGTTGCTACAAGAGACACAGGAACCTGGGCACGAAAGGCGCGGGCGGCGTTCATGCCACAGAAGACAAATGCGCCGATGGTCGTAATTCCGCCTGTGGCCATACAGAGTGCAAGGAGCCCATCATGATCCGCATATTCAGGGCGATACAGAAGCGTTAGCAGTGGCCGCCCGACAAGGAACGCCAGTGGTACCCCGGCTGCTGCGATGAGGACGCCCAATATGGAGAGTTTTGTCAATATGCGGATGAACTGATTGAGGTTGCCCTCCGCGAACAAGGAGGCTAGGTGGGTGGTGACTGACTGAGTCAGCGCGTACACGATCAAGCCAATTCCGTTCATCAGATACGTGAGAGATGCGTATATGCCCTGGTCCGTGAAGCCCAGATAGTGCTGAAGAAAATAGCGGGGGATATTCGCATTCAACGATGCGAGAGTGGCGACCCAACCCAGCGGGAGGCCGAGCATAGCCAATCTCCACAGCGCGAGACGATCGATCCGGAAGAAAGTTTCACTGCGACCAATCAAAGCCCTCACGTTCTGTACGTCATAAAGTATGAGTACCGCTACCCAGGTTCCGCTCATCGCGGGAAGAGAGACGACAAGATCACGAAAGTACGCGAACGTAAGCGAGAATACGAGTAGAGAAGCGAGACCACGAATCATGAGGCCGATCGCAACTCGCTTCAATTGCTCTTCTCGCTGCAACAGACCTGCCGTCACATCACTCATGCACTCCACGCATTTCGAGACCGAGACCAGAAGAATCACGGTGCGCACAGCGGTGGAGCCTACGGCAAAGGGTAGGAGTGCAATGATTACAATCAGTCCAAGAGACGTTGCCAATAGTCGCAGCGTGAAGTAATCCGAGAATCTACACTCCGCGTTCACGTCTGTGGCCTGCACTGAGCGGAGCTGGAGGTTGGTGAACATAAACACTGGAGCTGAAATGGCCAAGCCAAGCGTGAATTGGCCGACAATCGAGGGGCTGCCCAGCTTTGTAAGTACAGACAGCATGCCCCACTGACATCCCGCATACACTACATTGCCGGCAAAAGTCCAGGCGAAGTTGGCGCGCAACGACGGAATTCCAGCTGGGTTTGATGTCAAGGGCTGTTCTATCTCTGCCACCTGCATATATGAAGTGGCTGCCAGCGCGGACTCGGGTTGCGGGAGCCATTTTCATCCCCGAAGGTCAAGCGGTCCCGATCTTTCGCACGCGCAGAGCGTTCTTAAGGGCCTGAAGCTGGATTTCAGCTTCAGGATCCGAGTGGACAAGCTCTCTCCACCAGAGGATCAGCGCCAGAATGCATCCCGCGAAGAAGCCTACCATCGTGAACAGCAATGCGATAATGAAGCGCTTGGGAGCCGACTTTCGGTCCGGTGCGATAGCGGGTTCAACTACTTGAATGGTCGCGGCCTCCTTGGCTTCATCCAACTTGGCAGCGTCGTACTGCTTCATGAGCAGGTCGAACATGGCTTGCCGGTACTTCACCTCGTGCTCTGCACGGAGGTAATCCATTCCGAAGCCAGGAACATCCTCGAGTCCAATGTCTCCGACCCCCGAGGAATGAGTGCGCTGTTCCAGGCGGGCTACCTCTGCCTTTAGCGAGAAGAGTTCTCGCTCTGCCAGGGCGACCTCTGGATTGTGTTCGGTGGAATAGGACCGCATCGCCTGTAGTTCCACCTCCTTGGCGGCGACTTGGGCACGGAGAACAGCAAGGCTTTCGATCATCGTTTTTGCTTGCGCATCGAGCTGTACCAGCCCCTTGGTTTGCTGGACTTGCTGAAAGGCGATCTCTGCTGTGACCAGTGCTTCTTTGGCTTGCTTCAATTGATCTTCATAGAAGAGCCGCCGCTGCGAAGCCTCCGTTACGGCCAGGGTCTTCGTCAGAATCCGAAGTCCGGTTGTATAGGCGTTCGCTATTTCGGCTGAGCGTTTCCTGTCTTTGTCGGTAACGGATATCGTTATAAACCCGCTGGTTGCCGAGACAATCTCCGTAAAGCCTGCCAACTTCTTTCGCGCAGCTGTCATGTCTTTGGCGTGGTACGTCTTTGCCAGGTCGAACTCGTGGATGATTGCGTCCGCGATCGGCCGAGAGTTCAATAAGCCTAGGTAGAGATCATTTGGATTCTTCAGGCCCAATCCACCGCTGGCCAGAGCAGCCAGAGAGGGGCCTGTCCCTGTGTTGTTCAGTTGGGTCAGCATCGAAGCCGACGACGGGGTCTGCTGAGGCGGCATGAGCATTGTAACGGCTGTGTATCGGACGGGTAATACCAGGCTGAGAATGACGCCGGCAAGCAGAGCAATGCCTGTTACTTTCGAGATAAGCAGCTTGCGGAGAGCAAGTTGCGTAAGGATGTCAATCAGGTTTCCCTTATCGCCCCGACTGCTGGCTTCCGAGGATGGCGCATCATCCACGGCTGGCCCGGCTTCGGCGATATAAGAATCCTGTCCTCTCATTTGTATCGCCTTTACTTGATTGTTCAGCGCAGGGGCGGTGGCGGCGGTGTAGGAGGCAAATTGAGTTGCGTGCAGGAGATTGTTCGGCTTGGTGTTGCTCAAAGCTTGTTCCGGGCGACTATCGTGTTTACGGGAAGCAGTCTCAACTTTTCAAAGCTGCCGTGGCTATAATCGTGCGAGATTGGCGACCGATGATTGTCGCATCGACGCGAATCACAAAGATGCGGCTCGAAACTCGCCTCCCGCGTTTGCGCCCCCAGCATCGTTAAGATATGCGACAAGCCGCTTCCCAGCTTAAACCGAAAGGCATTTGCGTTGTAGACTGCCCGACGGCCTGTGCAGTGCTAAGCCGTGGTGGGGTATAAAGGGATCTCCATCTTCAAGAGAGAGATATCGAAGCGGGTGCCGACTGACTGCTGTACACGCCCAGTTCGATCATGGCCGCGCCTTCACTTAACTACGCTGAGCGCGGCAGCCGTCAGAGCTGTTTGCGACATGAACTGGGTGGCTTGCAAAAGGTCGGTCATCTTTGACGAGACTTTGAGCTTCTCCGGGACCACGATGGCATCTCCGGGGAGCAGTTTCAGCTTTTCAAAACCACCGTGGCTGTTGCGGGATTGGCGGCTGATGACGGTTCCGTCGGCGTGGATCACAAAGATGCGCTTTGCATCCGCCTCCCGTGTGGCGCCCCCAGCGTCATTCAGATAAGCGACCAGCCGCTTTTCCGGTTGGTGGCGGAAGGCGTTCGCGTTGTAGACCGCCCCGGCGACCTGCACGGTGCTGAGTCGCGGCGGAACGTAGAAAGTGTCTCCATCTTCCAGCGAGAAGTCTGGGATGTCCGCGGAGGTTGCTGCATCGGGCTTCATTTCCAGAACAACCCGGCCTGTCGGCTTGATCGAAGAAAGCTGCGCTAGGGCGGTTTGCTGAAAAGTAAGCTGGGCTTGTTGGTCCGCCCCGGTTTGGCCGGTGGTGGGAGTGGCATTTGCGTAGCGGGCGAAGAGTTCTCTCTGCATCTGCTCGGTGGCCTGCTTCAGTTCCGCCTCTTGCGCATGACGGGTCGAGATGCGGGTAAGGATGGAGGCATAGAGATAGGAGTGCTGGGTGAGGCCCCCAGCTGCTGCTACGACGTCTCTTAAGGTTTCGCCGGGGCTTACACGGTACACCCCTGGCGCATTGACCTCTCCTCCCACGCGGACGAAGGAGGCGTGTTTTTCAATCGGCAAATCAAGATCCGCCCGGGAAAAAATGGTCACCACATCGCCGGCTCTCAGCAGCTGATTATCTGGTGAGGCCCGGTTATCGATTGCGTTCACCAGCCGAAACGGAATCAGGCGGGTACTCAGATCGTGCTCGTCGAGCCGTTCGATGACCGCGTATTCCCAGTTGATCTCCGCATTATTCTGGCCCACGGTGGCAATCATCGTCGTGCGCGAGTTTCCCGATCGGTCGCCGCCTTCGGACATGTCGTTGCGCCGGTTGTCCGGATTGGCGGTAGGCTGGTTTTCGAGTTGGTCGGTCCGCTGATTGCCTGGCTGGTCCGTGGACTGATCTTCGAACTGGTCCATGCGCTGGTAGCCAAATTGGCCAGCGCGCGGATTGCCGTATTGGTCCATCCGCTGGTTACCGTATTGGTCTATGGGCTGGTCGTCTGACTGGTCCGTACGTTGATTGCCGTACTGATCCCTGGGCCGGTTTCCGGGTTCGTCGCTACGCCGGTATTCGGCTTGGCCGGTACGCTGGGTTCCGAATGGATCCGTATTGCGTGGGCTCGGTTGATTCTGCCGATTCCAAAAATCGCGAGTGATGAGAAAATCGCGGGAAGGAATCAGGTCTGAAACCCGCATGCCCTCTTTCCAAACATACCGTCCGGGCTCGGCAACATTCCCGCGCAGGGTCACCGCATTTTCAAACTTGGGTGAAAGGGGATAGATCCGCAGCACGTCCCCATCGTGGAGCAGCCTTGCGAAACCCGATGCGTCCAGCGGAAACTCCTCCACCCTACGGGTGCTATGATGATCAATCCGCTCCAATAAGACTCGCTCGGCTCCCGCCAGGCTGGTCAGGCCGCCTGCACCTTCGAGAGCCGCAGCCACCGTGGTCTCGGCTTTCAATTCATAGATCCCCGGTTCGTTGACATTCCCGCTGACGGCGATCTGCGCGCCGATGGGAGGAATATAGATAACATCCCCGGGGAGCAACGGAACATCGTGCGACTTGTCGCCTTTCTGCACCAGGTCGTAAATGTCAAACTCGGCCATCACCCGGTTCCCGCGCCGCAGCTGAATATGCCGCATGGAGCCGGTTGCCGACGGCCCCCCCGAGGCAAAAAGCGCGTTGACCAGGGTGCTCAACGAACCGACAGTGTAAGCGCCCGGCTGCCGGGCACTGCCCAGAACAAAAATCTGGATGGATCGCAATTGGCCCAGCGCAACATTCAGTTCAAAGTCTTTGAACAGGGCGCTGACAGCTGCATGCAAATATCCCTCCACCTGCTCATAGCGCAAACCGGCTACGTTTAACGTTCCTACCCGGGGCAGATACACCTGCCCGTTCCGGTCCACCGTCACCCGGGAATCAAGGTCGATCTTTCCCCACGCGCGTATCAGCAATTCATCGCCCGGCCCAAGCACGTAATCAGCCGGTACCGGAACCCGCTCCACCGGGGCGAACGTGGTCGGCACCTCGTCGAACAATCGCCTCCCGTATACGGGAAGCCGATGTCCGGTGCCATCCTCAGCGAAGCGCTCAAAATCAGACTTGGTCGTGAGCGGCCCAGCAATTCTGTATGGAGCCCGAATGGGTGCCGGGACCGGCGAGAAGGGAATGCCGTCGCTATCGGTTCTCTCACCCGTCTGCTGGGGCGGGCGCGTGGGAGCCGAAGCGGCCCCGGTCGGGGGCGTGTTTGGGGAACCGGGAACAGACTGGGTCGATTCCGTCGGAGTGGTTAGGACCGATTGGCCTTCGCAGAACATGCAGGAAAGAACTACAAAAAGAAACAGTTTTTGCGTCATAAAGAGAAAGGGGCTGTCTCGTCATAGGGCAGCGCTTGCTCCCACGGCGGGGGGAGCCAAGGCTTCGCGGCCCGGCAGAAGACCATTCAGCCACAGAACCACGTAGGCAGAAAGCGCCTGCTCGTCGCTCGGATAGGGTGGCTCCTGGCCGGTAAACAACAGGCACAAGCCATGATGGGCAGTCACCGCCCCCATCAGCCCCAACGTAGCTAAGGAAGGTTCCACCTGGCGCATCGTCCCTTTTTCCGCGCAACGTTTAAAGTAGGCGCATACCATGTCGAAGATCGGGCCCAGGTGTTCGCGAATCATCTTGTTCGATTCCGGCAGCTCGAAGGCCGCAACATGCAGCAAGCGGCGCAGGTCCGGATGATGATTCAGGTTGTCGAGCACAAAAGTTACCAGCAGCGGCACGACCACAGCCGGTGCATCGTCTGCGGCCAGACTAATCTGTGTATCGCGTGCCAGCTTTACCCGCGCTACGTGCGATTTCACTGCTGCCCAGAACAATTCCGGCTTGCGGGGAAAATAGCGAAACAGGGTGGCTTCGTTCAAATCGGCAAGTTGGGCAATGTCCTTTGTCGTCGTGGCCTTGAACCCATTGTGGGCGAACAGTTGCGCCGCCGCTTCCACAATCCTCACTTCGGTGACACTGCTTCCAGCAGACTTGTGACCTATGCTGGATTGGTCCCGTCGGGCTTTCATGGTGCGGCCAATTTCAGGCGATGCAATCAAGGTCGGCGGCGTCCACCTCTACTACGAAGCTGCGCATGATGCAGGCAATCGTAAGTACCACCCGGCATCGATTCTTAGTGCGCAACACAACCCCAACTCTGCCCGTAAGAGCGCCCCTATTGATAACTACCTTGGAGCCCACAACCAGGTAGGGATGTGGTTCGCAGTTTTGCAACTTGAGACTCTCGCGCAAGGATTCGATCTCGACGTCCGGCAAGGGAACCGGAACGCTATTCTTGCCCACCAGAGACAAAGCCCCCGGAACCTCGATCGCGCGGGTGCGTTCGCGGCGGCAGATATGTACGAAGAGGTAGTTCGGAAACAGGGGCATCTCAATGGTTACCTTGCGATAGTGGCTCCATTGCCGCTCGACCCGGGACACAGGAAGAAGATGCTCTATGTCTCGCTCGGCATAATACTGGGCTACCCGCTTCTCATGATGCGATCGAGTGAAGACTGCAAACCACCTGCGCTGCTCCTCCGTGCTGCCAAGGTTTCCATCGCGGACTTGAACGGGTACGACATCGACTGACTGCGTGAGCATGCAGGCTCCTGTTCCATGCATCGTCTAGCAGGCTGCTAAAAACCCAAGTTCTTGAAGGGTACGGCCTTTAGGCCGTACGTAAACCAATCTATAATCAGTACGGCTTTAGCCGCTGAGGGCTAAGCTTTCGCTCGAAACCGACCTTTTTCCGCAGCCTGCTAGCAGGTGCTCAATCAT
>Ga0302324_100018474_pt1 | contig 13737 bp, 6 predicted proteins | sample Palsa_T0_1_FD_201949 | JGI IMG/M metagenome (GOLD analysis project Ga0302324, IMG submission 201949) | Peat permafrost microbial communities from Stordalen Mire near Abisko, Sweden - Palsa_T0_1 | ecosystem: Environmental > Terrestrial > Soil > Palsa > Peat permafrost | place: Sweden: Abisko...
CGAGATTAATCCGATCGGAATCGCTGTGCTCAATCTCTACCCGCAGCCCAGCAACGCGAACGAATTCGAGAACTATAACTTCACAACGGTAGCGCAGGCGCCGGATTACCAGTTCGACATAAAGCTAGACCACCAGATCAACGACAGGAACCGCGTCAGCGGCCGCTACAGCCGGGGCTGGAGCAACTACACCGTTCCGCTCACCTTGGGCGACTCCTTTGACAATGACGGAATCGCTAGCGGTGTGACCCGGGCACAAAACGGCTCGTTCGAATATACCTGGACCGTGAACCCGCGGGTTGTCTGGACCAGCCACGCGGCGGTCGACCGGGTGCATGAACTGTCGGTACCGGGTATCCCCACGATCTCCAGTTTCAACGCTTCCCTACCGACTGGCACGCAAGGATTGCCGCCGGTGTTCGAGCAGGCCAACGGGATCGACAACATGCCGACGTTTATGATGCAGGGGAATCTGCCGTGGAATGACCTTTACGACCAGTGCTGCATCAGCACTACCTTTGGCCACACGCTGGTGAGCTACTCTTCGCAGTTGGTGATTTCCCGGGGACCGCACCTGATCAAGGTGGGCGGGGAACAGAGAATTTTCTACAACAATTTCTGGCAGCCGAACTACCCGACCGGCCTGTTGACTTTCACGGACGACGTCACGTCTCCGAATCCGAACAGCGACTATGATGCAGCTGGAAATACTGCGGGTAACCCACTTGCCAGCTTGGCTTTCGGTTACGCCGACAACGTCAACGCTACCACTCAGCTGATCGTGACTCCCTCGGTGGCCAACCGGTCGCTCGAGACGGGGTTTTACATTCAGGATGACTGGAAGGTAAATTCGAAGCTCACGGTGAATCTCGGCCTGCGCTACGAATGGAGTTCGCCCTACACCTCGCGCAACAACCAGCTCGAATTCAGCAATTTCACGGCCGCGAGCGGCGTAAGTATCCCGCTGAACACTGTCCCGGCGAGCGCCCCGCCAGGTACGCTCAGCACTCTGGCGACGCTCGAGCAGAACGGGGTGGGATTTCCTTCTACCGAAGAAGTGCTCGGCACGACACAGTTCGCCACCTCCAGCATGAGGACGGTTCCGACGTACCGCAAGGACGTTGGGCCGAGGCTGGGCTTTGCCTATTCCTACGATTCAAAGACGGTGGTGCGCGGCGGAGTCGGCATTTATTTTGGAATGAGCCCGGCCACAAACTTCCAGTATCCCGGCTCCGCGTTCCGCAAGACGGCCAACCTGTTTTTTACCAACAACGATTTTGCCACTCAATCGGCGACTCTGGAAAACCCGTTTCCCAGCGGCTTTACCGGCCCGCAGGGTACGCAGTACGGCCAGTTTGCGAACTGGGGCTATCAAAACCCGAACGATCTGGGCACGACCGCGGCGCGAGACGCCGACATTTACCAGTGGAATCTGGGAATGCAGCGAGAACTGCCCAGCCAGATCGTGGTTGGCGTCGACTACGTTGCCAACCGCAGCACCCATCTGCCCTGGTCTGGCACGAACAACCGGGATTTCATACCATCGTCTTTGCTGGCGCAGATTGCGACGGCTGTAACTCCCACCGATTCGACCTGCCAGACGGATAGCTGCGTCAGCAACTTTCTTCAGACCCTGGTCGGCAACCCGTTTTACCCCATGTTCAATACCCCTTGCACACCGACCCCTTCCAATCCCTGTTTCAATGAACCCAATTCCAACTACGGCGGTGCGACCCTGCCCCTGTTGTATCTGTTGAATAAGTACCCCCAATTCGCGGAAGACTTCGAGGGCCTGATGCTGGAGAGTGCGAATTCCTGGTACAACGCGATGCAGATTCGCTTCCAGAAGCGCACCACGCACCACGTCAGCTTCGAGGGTAACTACACGATATCGAAGGAAACCGACTATTCTTCGGCGGGCCGGAACAACTGGGTGGGAGCGCTCGGCCTCGGCCTTCCGCAACAACTGGACCGGCTGTCTGCGGAGCATAGCATCGGCGCCAGCGACACGCCACAGCGGCTCACGGCCGCCGTGATTGTTGACCTCCCCATCGGCCGCAAACAATGGATCGGCGGCGATATGAACCGAGCGCTGGATGCGGTCGTGGGAGGCTGGTCGATCGCAACCCTGATCACCCAGCAAGCGGGGCAACCCATGGCCATCGGCCTGGCCAACGCGCGCCTGGCCAACGGCAGCCAGCGTCCCGATGTTGTCTGTTCCCAGCTCAAGAGCGGGACCAGCATGCGCGACGTGGCCTTGAACTGGGAAACCAACGCGACAGCGATAAGCAATGGCCTTCCTCCGGTGGCCTCTTTTTTCAATGCGAATTGTTTTGCAGATCCAGGAGACCAGATTCCGGGCAACGCGCCACGCTATTTTCCCGGCTTACGCGTCGACGGCATCCACAACGCGGATCTGAACCTTTACAAGTCGTTCGTACCCAAAGAAGGCATGCGCCTCGAAGTGCGGGCAGAGGTATTCAACTTCACCAATCACCCGCGCTTTGGGCAGCCGAATTCGTCGGTGGGGGGTTCGGATGCGGCGAATCCGTTCTTCGGGACAATTAGCACTGATACCGTCAACGGTACCTCTCTCCAAATACCCCGCTTCTTCCAGTTTGGATTGAGGTTCGAATTCTGACACGGAGGACGCATGGCTGCTGAACCCGGCGAAATTCGACCTCGCGCACCAAACTTTGCTGATGGCGCCACTCCGTTGATTCCCCCGGTTGGCAGGGCCCGTTCACTCCCCTGAGATTTGGCTACTGAACAACTGTGCTCAGATTCCCCGTCGATTCGCGTTGTTCGCGTAGCTTTCTTTCTTCCAGTGACATTCTGGAGTTCAAATATGAAACGAAAAGATCGTGTTGCCATTGTTCTTCTATCGCTCGGTGCCTTGGCTTTAAGTGCTGCTCCCGAGAAGCAGGATTGGCCCCGACAGAATTGGACGCACTATGTTCGCATCGGCGCGTACGGACTGAGGGGTGGCGACGGGGCAAAGATCGTAAGCGCAGCCGAAGCGAGCGACGTGTTCGGGATTGAAGTCGACAACGACATTCCCGGACGCTATGAGAGCTTTCTCCATCCCGAAGAAAAATTGACAGCGATCCGCGATGTGGCGGCGGAAGCGCATCGCGCGGGCAATTTTGCTTTTGTCTATATAGCGGGAACAGAGTGCATCACGGCGCATGCCGACCAAACAGCGCACACGCTGGCGAAGGACCATCCCGACTGGCTGCAGCGGAAGAGTACAGGCGAGCCGGCAATTTTTGGCGGCGGCACAGCGTTTTGGATCACGCCTGGCGATGAAGATGTTTGGGTGAGTCCATATGCGGCCGAGTGGCGGAAGATTTACATGGAGCGCGTGCGCCAGATTGCGGCCACGGGAATCGACGGCATCTACGTCGACATTCCCTATTGGATGACGCACTTCGAGGGATGGGAGAACACCTGGGCCAGTTTCGATGATGGGACCGTAGCCGCGTTCAAGCAGCGGACAGGACTGGACGCGAAGCATGATCTCAAACTGGGAGATTTTTCCGATCCCGGGTTTCGCCAGTGGGTGGATTTCCGGATTCAAACCTTTACCGATTTCTTGCGCGAGATTGACCAGAATGCAAAATCGGTGAATCCGAAGATCAAGACGATTCCTGAAATCTACCCCGGAATCGAAGAAGAGGCGGTTCGCGTAGGTGCGGACGTTTACAGCTTATATCCGGTGGTGGATGCAGTTGCGCATGAATATGAGTTTGGCAACGGCGATCATATGGCTTCGTCGCGCACGCCGCTCGATTGGTTCCGCTATCAAGTGGGTATGCATTCTTTTCGCGCATTCGCGCAAGGCAAGGCAACCTGGATTCTGAACTACTCGTGGGACGGAGATAAGAAGGTTGATGCGCGCGAAGCGATGATGAATCTGGCCATGTCAGAACTGGTAGCGGGAGCGAATTTCTGGGACGCGCCCGGACATTCCATGGCGGGATCGAATGATCAGCCGACGCGCAAGAAGATATTTTCATGGATTGAGGAGCACGAGAAGACCTTTTACCTGCCACGCCTGCCGGTTGATCCGATTGGAGTCTATTTTTCTCCACAGACCCGGAACTTTTATGCCGATGATTTTATTGCTTCCTATCGGGGCATTCTGATTCTGCTGATGCAGCAGCATCTTGAATTTCAGATCGTGACTCCCCGAACGTTGGCGGAGTTTCGCGGGCAAACCCTGGTTCTGCCCGATGTACGTGTACTCGGAGACGATGAAAAAGCTGCGCTGCGGGCGTTCGCAGCCGCAGGGAGTCGGCTTGTGATAACCGGGAAGGACGCGACCGGACTCGGAGGATCAAACGAGATCATCCGCTTCCCGGTTTGTCCAGGAAAAACTTACAACGCGGCGCTGGAGAAGGATTTCGACAGCGCGTCCCCGGATTCGGAGCACGCATTTCTTCGAGCGCTCAAGGGCGGGAGTACCGTGATGATCGACGCTGGGCCGCAGTTGGCGACTTCAATCGCACGCACTGCCGACGGGCGCATCCAGTGCTTCTTCGCAAACTTCGCGGGACTACGCGGAGGTGTAAACCCCGTTCAAACTCCACAAAATGGCGTCACGATAACAGTGCATTCGAAAACTGCGGGCAAAGCTTACTTTCTGCCATTTCTCGGCACAGAGCAGATGGTCAATGGCAGCCGCAGGCAAGATGCAACCGTGTTCACGTTGCCTCCAATTACGAAGGGCGCGGTTTTCTCGTTTGAACAATGACGCACTTGTGTGGGAGACAGATTTGCTTTTGAGCGCGATGGAATTTCCTACGGGAGTCGCGTTAGTTCCCAAAAGGAACATAGACGGCCTTGCTCTGGCGATAAAACACAATCCCAAGTCCGCCGCCCCTCCGATCCAATGGAGAATGTCGGAGCCGGGAAGGGTTTCGGTGATGGTTACCGCATAATTTGCTTTGGCCTGCGGCCAATCGCGGTGGCTCCCAAGATCACGCACTCGGAATGTATCGCGGTCGAATCATCTCAATGGGGCATGATCGCAGACGAGTGGAAGCTACAGATTCTTCGCCACCTCGACAGCCTTCTCCAGCTGCGTGTCTTTGCCTTCTCGCAAAGCTTCTCGCGAAACGTCAGCGGACGCAGTGGGGACAATGCCGTTGTTTTCGAGCATCCTTCCTTGCCACGTCAAATAGCCAGCCACAGGTAGTCCGAGAATGTAGCCGTGCCCCACCTTAAATGCGCTGCCACTCAGCAACCGGCCTGGGGTTTTGGCTCCCACTATGGTTGCCAGATGATTCTCTTCCGCGAATGCGGCGACCATTTCGCCGGCGCTGGCGGTATGTTCGTTGACGAGGAGGACAACCCGGCCATGAAAGTGCCGTTTGCCAAGGCCCTCAGTGACTACGAGGATCGATTTGTCCACGAACGCATACCGTGCTGCTAACCAAAACAGAGCCGCTTTGTGAGAAGGGATTCGCCCAAAACGGGTCAGCTCCTCTCTCCGATAGCCACGCTCGCGTCGCTTTCGGGTAAGGCTGTAGCCAACCTCCAGTTTCCCTGGTGTCAAATAGCTCATGAGGCGCAATCCACCGATACCGCCGCCCGTGTTTCCGCGCAGGTCCACGATGAGGCGGCTACAGCCCCCCAAAGATGCGATTGCACAATCAATGTCCTTGGCGACGTCGATCCCTACTGCGCCAGGAAACATGGCGACTTTGAGCAGCCCAATTTCGTAGCTCAACCTCTCAGTGCGTACCGCCTTGGGCGCGCTGACAGGATGTTTTTTGGATTTGGGCATCGGCAATTGGACTTTGACGGTCTGCTGTCCTCCATGGAGTTTCTCGATTCGCAGACTCGCCGACTCGCCAACCGAAAACGTCAGATCCTCTGGCGGTCGAATCTCGCGTTCGCCGTTGCCGAGCAACAAATCCCCAGGCCGTATCCCCGCACAGTAGGCCGGACCACCGTGATGCACATCCTGAAACATCCAGCGTTCACTCCCGTCGACGGCAATACGCTGCATGGTGGCGTTGATGGCATGCCGAGCGGCCATATTTCGCATTCCGGCATGTCGGAAACCGGTGTGGCTGGTCTTAAGCTCGGAAACGGCTCTGTGGACTTCTCTCTCGAAGGTTTCTGGTTCGGTCGAAGCCAGAATCTGATCCCTCCGGCTCCGAGCCAAAGCATGCCAATCCACTCCATTCATGCCCGGATTGAAATGTTTGGTCTCCACTAAGCGGCAGACCTTGTCGAAAATCTTCGTGCGTTCGTCGAGAGTCAGACTCATTGTTGCCTTATACCGATCGGTGTGGAGGTCTCGCCCACGGCTATGAATGCCGCCCAGTAGAATGGGCTCACTTGGTCACCGTATTTTGCCAGCAGGTCAAGCTTCGCGTTTCGCAGAGCCGAACTCGTATCTTCACCCCGAGCCAGGCGCTGGTAAAACTGTTCCATCAATGCACTGGCGGAGGTGTCGTCTGCGTTCCACAGGCTCGCTACGACCGACTTTGACCCAGCGACCAGAAACGCTTCTACCAGGTTGCTGATGCCTTCCTGTCCCTGCAGCTTGCCGACTCCGCTATCACAAGCAGAAAGAGTCGTCAGTTCGGCGTTCAAACGCAGCCTCATGATCTCCCGCGCTTGCAACAACCCGTCGTCACTCGATTTTGGATCGGTGCCTAATACCAGTGCTGACCGTTCCGGGTACTGCGTGTCCGCGAATCCATGAACGGCCAAATGCAAGATGCGAAACTGATCGAGTGGCTCCTTCTTGAATGCAGTTTCCGTGGCGTCCTTGCCGAGCAGCATTACCGCGCTTGACCCAACGATTTTACCGATTTCCTCAACTTCTGCTCGCGTCTGCGGAAGGTCATAAAGCCCAATCCCCGACAGATCCGCAATGCCGCGCTCAATTCGCTCACGAATCGAAGCCGGAGTGGGTATTTTTCGTCCCGCGGCCCCTTGATTTTCGTAGGCGACATCGCCCAAGGCCAGCAGAGGTCTGGGGGCCAATTGCTGATTCTCTGTGCGGCGAAGCCGGTCTAAGATCGTACCGGAAGGCACGTTGCTTATGACGCGAGATTTTAGGAGGTACTCGCCTTGACTATCACGAAGAACTTCAAACGGCAGCAGATTCAATACGCCATCGGGTGCGATGATGAATCGTGTCGCTGTAGCTGCTTCCGGAAGGGGTTTCACGAGCACCGCGTAGAGTCGCTTTGAAAGTTCAGCACCGGCGCCCTTGGCGCGGATTTCGGCGACCAACTGCTGGCTTAATTTCTCGATGTCCTTGGCCCCGGCGGGCAGTGCGCGGACGTACGCTCCGTTTCTCGAAACCACCACACAGAACGAAGTCGGATCGTCAAGCACGTACTCCAGAAGCACTTCGTCGGGTTTCAGGTCTTCCTGCACTTTCGCTAGTGGCGCAGGTTGCGCTGGCAGGCCGCCGCTTGAGGCGTCTCCCTTCGTCCAGGCCAGTCCAAGACGCCGCTCGTCCTCGACCAACTCGTCCAGCAGTCGCTCGCGTTCGTCGGTACTGTTGGTTTGCATCAACTGCACTTGCAGACCCGCAAGATCGCTTTCAAGCGATGCTGTTTGTCCGGATTCCTCCGCGGGAGATGCCTTCCGGTCTTCGAGGGCCCAAGCCAAAGTTCGTCCGCGTACTCGTTCCAAGACTCGGAAGGAGCCCGGCACATCGCCGCTGTTTCTGAGGAGTTCAAAATGCTGCAAATAGGTTTGACTCATCGAAGCAGCGACTGAACTGTTCCAGTACGGTTCATTCACGCTGATGAGCAGGCCCTCAATCACGTCTTCAGCTTGTTCATAGAGGGCGTTGGCTTCGGTAAAGCGACCGCGGCGCGCCTTCAAATCGGCAAGAATGGTCAGGTTGCGAGGCACATAATAGCGATCGCCAACACGCTGGCTCGCGGCGAGGCCATCGGTAGCGCGCAGTTCCGCAGTGGCGAGATCCCCGGCGTTGCGATACATGGTCGCCAATTCGAACATGGCGTCGGCTTCCATTCGGAAGAATTGCACTCGTTTTGCGAATTGTCCGGCAGATTCCAAATCGGCGATGGCCTCGTTTCTGTCTCCGGCTTGCGCAGCCAGCTTTCCAAGCAAGATCAACACCTCCGCCTCGTGACCTCGCTTCTGTTGTGATCGGGCTTTGCCGAGTGCGTCCTCCAGCACCCTCTTTGCCTCATCGGGTTTGCCCAAGGCCACCAGCGCTCGTGCTTTTCCTTCATACGCCATGAAAGGCAGACCGCAGTCTTTTTCCGCATCAGCCAGCCTGATTGCTCGCTCAAAAAATCTCAGTGCCTCAGTATGACGATTCACCTCTTCGAAGCCTCTGCCTATCAATTCGAGGAACCTGATCTGACCGCCTGTGTCGCCGCTGGCCATCGTCGAGAGCAAAGCGCTCCCTAGCAACCGCGCGGCTCGTCCGGGATTTCCCTCAAGGAAGGCGACCAGCCCTAATTCCCCGGAAGCCCGAGTTCCCCATTGATTCTCGCCCAATGCGTTCGCAATCTCCCGGGCCTCCAACCAATCTCGTTTCGCAGCTCGATAGTCAATCTCGATATCGGTATAGCCCTTCGCGATCAGGCACCAAAGCTGCAGTTTCTTGTCAGCTTGCACGACGGGGTTCTGTAGCTCTTCGTTCAAGAAACGCGAAAGGTCGACAAACGACATAGTTTCGGCGTCTGCTCTCACGCGGCCCACCCTGGCGTGAAGTTCGTTCCGCGTATCGCCCCGCTCCGAAAACAGCTTCTCGGCTCTGGCGTAGAGCGGGGTTGCCGCTGGTCCGTTATTTAGGAAATAGAAGTGATCTGCAACAGCAAGCAGGACCTGGGGATCTGCCGAGAGCTGCGCGTCCGCGGAATCAATGTCGAAGGCAGCGCTGCCGGTCGCAGTCACCACTCGGCGGCGCAGGCTGAAGACGTAGCAGGTAGTTAGAACTGCCAGAGCAAGGGCGACAGTAAGGGCCAGCCGGGTTGGGACACGAATCCTCACGCGAGATTCTTCTGGCGCTGAGTACTTCTCAGAGACTGAGGTCAACCCGTTCCCGGACATCGGGGGCTTTTCGTCCATGAAGCTGGGTCTTAAATGACAAGTGTTGTGATGTTAGAATCCCTCCCGTTCTAAAAAGTTTCACGAGGGATCAAATAATGTCGGGAGTCCGTCGTCCCGAAAGCCTCTCCGGACTGAGGTTCTGGAGCCCGGCGCCGCCGGACTCGATTCGCCCCCGCGCAACGAGTTCATTTCGTAGTGTCGGGTTCGCTTCTCTGCCGGTAACCAATCCGTCTGAGTGTCTCAAGGTAGTGGGTCTGCGCCTGGCCAGCCGGAGTGCCTTCGAAAGGGTGAGAATGGCAGTTACTATCCCCGAGATTGAGGCTTAGTTGGGTGTCGGCGCTCCTTTCAAGGTCGCTCTCCTGCCGCGGTATCTCCGTCGCTGTCCGTGGCGATTGCTGTGGCAGTGAGGGCGCATTTGGTACCTGCCTCAGTTCGACTGGGCGCACCTGGGGCTTAGCCGCTACGATGTTTTTGGGATTGTAGGGGAGCGAGTCATCGGGCGTATCGCGGAGATCGAAATCACTGGCAACAGCCGGCATATTGAAGTAGGGGAAGGAGAAGCGGGTCACAAAGTTCTCGTACTTCATATAGGCGTGGAGATCCTTGAGCCCGGAGATTTCAGACTCCATTACCAGCGGCTCAATCTGCCGGTCCAGCGCGAAGTTTCGCCCAGCGCGGGAGCCGTCGAAGTGGCTCTCGCGTAGTCGTTCGATCTCGACCTTGCCAATGAACTTGCTGACCCACTCGCCAGCGGTCGGCTCTTTCGTCTTCAGCCAAATGCTGGTTGCCGGTTGGGATAGCATCACCTCAGCCAGGTGGCCGTAAAGGTATTCCAGCTGGGCCTTACCCTGGAAGCCCAGAATCACCGGATTCCTGCTCTTTCGATTTTCCGTAATGGCGGTATGGAGCTGGGGGAGCCTCTGCAAACTTGCCAACTCGTCGATCACGAACCACGCCCGCTTCTGGCCCTCCTGCGGCTCATTTAGGAGACGTAAGACGAGCAAGTCGATCCACAGACTTTGGAGGGGCCGAAGGGCTTCACGTTCAGCGGGGAGCGAAGTGATGAAGATCCAGCCCTGCCGCGTCTCGGCCCAATCCGTGGCCGACCACTCGCCATTTCCCTCGCCCTTTTTCGGGAGAAGGCGTAGGCTGTCGGCGACCAATCCAAGCGAGCCAAGAACACTCGTGCGCTGATGCTCCGCCTTCGGGTTGATCAAGTAGGCATGTTCCGTTCCTTTCAACCTTCGGTCGATCTCCAGCGGGTCTGACATCCACTCCACCAACTCCTCTGGTGTGGGGCCATAGGCCATCAGGTAGGCAAAGATCTTTTGCGGGGACTCGATGAAAAACTCACCCTTCTTGTCCTGTGACGGCTGAAAAAGAGACACCGCCAGCGCCTTTGCCTCGGAGCGGCGGCGGAGTTCTTCCGCGGGCCCCCAATACGGGCACCGCTTATCGAGTGGATTCAGGATCACGTCACCATTCTTAGGTTCGTAAAACCGCTTTACGAACTCCCGTGCAGGGTCATAGACGATGGCTGAATCGCCACGATGTTTTATCTGCCGAAGGATCTGGAGCATGATCATGGTCTTGCCCGTTCCTGCATCTCCGATGATCTGCATGTGCTGTGCCTCCGCCCACTCCGGGATGCGGAGCATCGCCTTCATTCCGTCGGTTTTGATGCCTATGCCATCTCCTCTCACCCTGCTGTTGAACTCCCTCGGCGTCATCATCTCGGGACCTTTCAGTCGCCGTCCGTATCTCAGCTCCTTGCGCCGTCGAACGTCTTTGGCGGTAGAAAACGGCAGCTGGATGAGCAGTGATGCCAGACCGAAAAGCAGCGGGAGCTTATAGAGGTCGAAAAGGCTATCGCCACCGTAAACCGCACTCCTGAGATAGGCACTCAAGGGCGCGTCGATATAGCTCTGCTCCGGTCCCAGGTAAAGGAGAACATAGCCGCGCCGCAAGGCGGCCTGCGAGAGGGCAAGCGGGATGGGTTTGCCGCCTGGTTCCGGCGTCTTGCCGTCTGTCACGTCGGCGTTGGTCGCCAGGCGCGGCGGAATTCCGCGAGCGCCCAACATGAGCATCCGGTAGTCGTCCCTGCGGCTGCTTCCGATTGCGCCCGCGACAGTCGACCGGACGTAGGTTGGCATATAGAAACGTTGGAGTGGGCTGTTGCCGAAGGTGAACCGACAGTAAAGAAAAAGTCCGGTAAGAACGACCGTCATGAATACCGCGCCATACGTGTAAATCGGGCTGTGCGGTGGCCAGATAACCGTTTCCTTGCGTCCCCACTCTGTCATTGCCATTGCCTATTTCCTTCCTGCGGAAACAGCCAGCTTCCCAGCGAATTGTTCGATCAGGCAATCTTTCTCCGGGTGATCATCCTCTGCGCCGTCAGCGCAATCTCCCGCGCACGAGCGGAGCAAAGTGCAGCGGGGATCTCGAAGCGGCGGCGGAATTCGAGCATCGTGACAACGTCATGCATCGGAACGCCTTCGATGAGCCAAAGCCTGGCCGATGCAACGTCAACGGTCCGTTGAGCGTAGTAAAGAGGATTGGGCTTATCGGAGCGGCGCGAAGCCAGCTTTCGCGTCAGCTTCGCGGCGTCCTTTCCACGGGCAAGTTGATGCAGAACCCAGCCCCAATCGTGTTCGGAATTGGTGTGGTTCGCGGGATGCGTTCGTGATGTGATTGAACGGTAGGGAAGGATGGCATCCGCCGCTAAAATATCCAGGCGAAAGTCATCGGAATTCCAAGTGGAATCGCCGGGGTATTCAACGGTGACGGGATACGCAGGATCATACTTGCAATTCAGGAAGCCCGGCAGGCGGAGAACCCGGTTGCAGTCCGTGCAGGCGCGATCACCGCCAAAGGTAATGGCAAGCAGTTTCAGAGCGCTTTCCTGCTGTTCGAGAGTGAAGCCGTCCACTCGCCAAAGGATCTGGTACTTACCAAGCGATGTCGATACGACAGCATTCGGCGGGGGAACCGCATCCGATGCCCGGAGCGAACTGAGGCGGCCCTCTGCGTCATTGTCTAAATCCAGATAAAGATGCCGGACCGCGGCGATGCACTCTTTGGTGCGTTTGCGGCTGGCAGGGCGAAGCGGATTGGCAGACACATAGATGTTCGCTCCCATAGAGTTTTCGTGGGCGAGCCAACCGAGGTAACGAGGCGCAAGCGCCTGTTTCAAAGAAGCAATTCGCTGAAGGGTCTGGTTAGGAGATTCTCTCCGGATGAGCAGGGCAATCGTTTCATCGGGAGCGAAGCAACGGGTGAGGAAGTCAGCGGCGGTGCTGGTTCCATTTCCAGTGCTATGGTGTGGCATGTTTCACCTCGAATACCGGTTCGATGAGAAAGCGTTTGGCATCGCGCTCGTAGCCGCGAAGCGCCAGCACTTCGCGGAGGATGCGGCGGCCCGGCTGCCGCTCGACATGCACCACAAAGTCAACCGCTTCCCCGATCTCAGCTTCGGTATCGGAGAAGGTGGTTTGGGCGTGGTCGCGCATCACCAGATTGGCGAAGCGCGTGAGGGCTTTGGCTGCCGAGTTGGCGTGAATCGTGGCGAGCGATCCGGCATGGCCGGTGTTGAAAGAATCGAGCAGCGTGCGCGCCTCGATGCCACGCACTTCGCCCATGATGATACGGTCGGGTCGCCAGCGGAGGGCGGACTTTAGAAGCTTATCGAACGAGATATTGGCCTTGAACGTATCGGTCTGGCATTCAACGGCTACGACGTTTGGCTTCCGAATCTGAAGTTCGGAGGTGTCCTCGATGACGACGAGGCGCTCCTGATCGGGAATGAAGTCAGCCAGTATCCGCAGAAGCGTGGTCTTGCCGGTCCCGGTCCCCCCACTGATAAGCAGCGTCTTTCCGCCGCGAATCTGTTCGGCTAAGAAATCCGCAAGAGGCCGCGTCAGTGTGCCGCGAGCGATGAGGTCATCGACTGTGTAATGGCGGCTGGTGAACTTTCTGATCGTCAGTGACGGAGCCGGACTTACGACGGGCGGGATCACCGCCGCAAGGCGGCTTCCATCCGGGAGATGCGCGTCCAGTAAGGGGTTGTCTTCATCGAGCTTCTTGCCGAGTTGATTGGCAATGACTTCAAGGCCAGTGCGGAGTCTGCCGGGATCGAAGAAAATGTTCGGTTCCTGGCACAATAATCCATCGCGTTCGTAAAACCACGAGGCATCGGGATTACCCATGATCTCGCTAACGCTTTCGTCGAGCAGCAGGGGCTCGATGGGCCGAAGGAATGGCAGGATCAATTCGAAACTCATTCGAGGAACCTCAAAGCCATGGAAGCCCAGCCAACAGCCGGGCTTCCGGGAGTGAAAAACGAGGGCCTATGCGACCGCTTGCTCTTGGGACAACTCGTCGTGCTCTTGGTCTTCCGCGGCGGCCTTCTCAGCGCGGTCCAGCTTCAGGATCGAGGCCACCCGAATTTCCCAAATGCGCTGCTTCGATTCCGTCTTCTTGCTCGTGTATTCCCGGCTGCGCAGCTCGCCTTCTACCTGGATATGCGCGCCCTTGACGAGCGTCTGGGCGAACTCCGAGAGCTTGCCGAAGACAACGCAACGATGCCATTCGGTGTGCGAGATGTAGTTGTCATCCTTCTTATAGGAGGACTTGGTTGCCAGCGAGAGAGTGGTGAAGCTGCGATTGTCGTAG
>Ga0302324_100018479_pt1 | contig 13735 bp, 6 predicted proteins | sample Palsa_T0_1_FD_201949 | JGI IMG/M metagenome (GOLD analysis project Ga0302324, IMG submission 201949) | Peat permafrost microbial communities from Stordalen Mire near Abisko, Sweden - Palsa_T0_1 | ecosystem: Environmental > Terrestrial > Soil > Palsa > Peat permafrost | place: Sweden: Abisko...
GACGAAGGTGATGCGGTGGCGCACCGCGGGGTCGCGGGAGAACTGCACGATCTGGCGGATCATCTCCTTGCCGATGTCGTCGGCCGGATGCGCCTTGCCCGCAAATACCAGCTGGATGGGCCGGTCGGGTGACAACAACAGCGCCTTCAACCGCTCGCCCTGCGACAGCAGGAGCGTGCCCCGCTTGTACGAGGCGAACCGCCGGGCGAAACCGATGGTCAGTGTGCGCGAGTCCAGCACCTCTCGGGTCCACGAGGCATCACTCTCGCTGCCCCCCTTTTCCAGCAGGGAATGGTGCAGCCGCTCGCGCACGAACGCCACCAGCGCCTCCCGGCCCTGCTCCCGCACCCGCCACAGCTCGTCATCCCGCACCGCCGCAATGCGGGTCCACTCCGGTCTCGCCGCCTCGTCCCACGCGGGGCGAACATGGCGGGTCAGCAGCTCGTTCATCTCGGCCGACACCCAGGTGCGAGCGTGGACGCCGTTGGTCACCGACTTGATGGGGACGTCGTCGTTGTCGATCCCGGGCCACAACGCCCGGAACATCTCCCGGCTGACTGCGCCGTGCAGCTTGGACACGCCGTTGCACAACCCGGCCAGGCGCAGGCCCATGACCGCCATGTTGAACGGGTTGTGCGCCGGCTCGTCGGGGAAGTGGCCGAGCTCCATGAGCTGGTCCATCGACAGGCCGCAATCGGTTGCCCAGCCCCAGAAATACCGCTCCATGAGCTCGCGGGGGAAGCGGTCGATCCCGGCCGGCACCGGCGTATGGGTGGTGAAAATGGTCCCCGCCCGTACCGCCACGATCGCCTCGGGGAAGCTCAGCCCGCCCTTGGTCATGAGGGTCCGGATGCGCTCCAGGCCCAGGAAACCGGCGTGGCCTTCGTTGGTGTGGAACACCTGCGTCGTTTCCCCGACCGCCTCCAGCGCCCGCACCCCGCCGATGCCCAGCAGGATCTCCTGGCGGATGCGGTGCTCGGTGCCCCCGCCATACAGGCGGTCGGTGACATTGCGCAGCTCGTCGTCGTTGTCGTCGACGTCGGCGTCGAGCATGTACAGCTTGACCCGACCCACCTGGGCCAGCCAGATCTGCGCCACTAAAGGGCGGTCGCCCAGTTGAACGGTGATCTTCTTGCCTTCGACCAGGGTGAGGGCCATGGCGTAGGGGTCGAGGACCGGATAGTGCTCTTCCTGCCAACCCGCGCTGTTGAGCTGCTGGCGGAAGTAGCCGTGGCGGTACATGAGCCCGACGCCGGTCAGGGGTACGCCGAGGCTGGAGGCGGCCTTCAGGTGGTCGCCCGCCAGCACGCCCAGGCCGCCCGAGTACTGGGGCAGGGCCTCGGCGATGCCGAATTCGGGAGAAAAGTAGGACACGGCTCGCAGGTCGCCTGCCGGCTGGTTCTGGAACCAGCGGGGGGCGGTCAGGTACCGGTTCAGGTCGCCTTTGATCTCGTCCAGGAATCCCATGAAGGCGGGGTCGCCGGCCAGCTCGTCCAGCCGCTCGCGGCTGACCCGGCCAAGCAAGCGGACCGGGTCATGGGTGGACTCCTCCCATTGCAGGGGGTCCAGCCAGCGGAACAGATCACGGGTGCGGTCGTCCCACGACCAGCGCAGGTTGTTCGCGATCTCCTGAAGGGGTGCCAAGGCTGGGGGCAGGCTGGCCCGGACCGTGAAACTGCGCAGCGCTCTCATTGCCTGGAAACCGTAGGCGAGCGCCAAGACCCGCCACGACCGTGAAACCGAGCGTTCATAGGGCGGTCAGCCCCGTTCTAGGTGGTGGTCAGGTACGGGGTGACGGCGCCTGGGCCGGATCGGGAACCGACCCGATCGTCGCACCCGCCAGCAGCACCGCACATCCGAAGGCGATCGCCAATCGCTTCATACCAGACAACGATGCCTGCGATCGCCGAAGCGTGCGACGGTGGCATCATGGAAACGGATACCGGTTGGGGCGATCACGGAGGTTGACTCATGGCTGAAAACGAGACATCGAACCAGGCGGCGAAGGCGGGATGGGCGGCGGGGATCTTCGCCGGTGTGCTGTCGGGCGCCAAGTTGGGCGCGCTGATCATTCCCGTGCCCTACGTCGGCCCGGTCGTGGGCGGCGTAGCCGGTGGCGTCGTGGGCAGCGAGGTGGGCCAGCGCCTGGGCCGGGCCATGGTCGACGGCGCCAGCGCTTTCGCCAAGAGCATGACCTCCGCAGCGGCCAAATAACCGCACCTCACCCGATACCCCTTAGCCTGGGGTGCGTGATCGGGCGAATTGTCATCGAGGACCTCCGGCCCCGGACCCCCACCGGGCGCTACCCCGCCAAGGCGGTGGTGGGCGAGCGGGTGCCGATCAGCGCGGCCATCTTCAAAGACGGCCACGACATCCTGGCGGCGCAGGCCACCCTGGTCCCGGTGCACGCGGGGGCGGAGGGTTTCGCCCCCGCCCAGTCGGCGCCCATGGCCATGATCGACCCCGGGACCGACCTGTGGTCGGTCGGGCTGTGCCCCGCGGAGATGGGGCGCTACGACCTGGTGATCGAGGCGTGGACCGATCGACAAGCCACGTGGGCCCACAAGACCCAGGCCAAGTTGGACGCCGGCCAGGCGATCGACGTCGAGTTGGCCGAGGGCATCGCCTTGTTCGAGTCGCGCCAGGCTGACGGCCCGGCCGAGCAGGCGGCGCTGGCCGCGCTGTTGGCAGGCGACGTCAGCCTCGCCCTGGCCACGCCGCTGCCCGGGCCGGCGGGCGCCCCTGACCTCACCACGTCGGAGCCCATGAGCCTGTGGGTCGACCGAGAACTGGCCCTGGTGGGCGCCTGGTACGAGCTGTTTCCCCGCTCCTATGGAGGTTTCAAGGGGACCGAGGCACGAATCCCGGCCATTGCGGGTATGGGTTTCGACGTGCTCTACCTCCCCCCGATCCATCCCATCGGCGTGACCGAGCGCAAGGGTCCCGACAACACGCTCGGTGCCGGCATGGACGACCCGGGCAGCCCGTGGGCCATCGGCAACGCGGACGGCGGACACACCGCGATCGACCCGGGCCTGGGCACCTTCGAAGATTTTTCCCACCTGATCGACACTGCCCGCGAGTTCGGCCTCGAGGTCTCCCTCGACTACGCCCTCCAGTGCTCACCCGACCATCCCTGGGTCGCGGGCCACCCGGAGTGGTTCCACCACCGCCCCGACGGCTCGATCGCCTACGCCGAGAACCCACCCAAGAAATACCAGGATATTTACCCGATCAATTTCTGGCCGGAAGCCGACGCCGATCGCCGGGCCCTGTGGGAGGCGTGCAAGGGGATCGTGGATTTTTGGGTGGAAAAAGGGGTGACCGTGTTCCGGGTCGATAATCCCCATACCAAGCCCGTCGCGTTCTGGGAATGGATGATCCCCGCGGTGCAAGCCGACAATCCCCAGGTCATTTTCCTGGCCGAAGCATTTACCAAGCCGGCCATGATGGCCAAGCTGGGCGAAGTCGGGTTCAGCCAGAGTTACACCTATTTCACCTGGCGGACCGAGCAGCACGGGCCCGAGGGGCTGAAGGCCTATCTCACCGAATTGGCCGGCCCCAAGGCCGATTTCATGCGACCCAACTTCTGGACCAATACGCCTGACATCCTGGCGGGGCCCTTGCGCGACGGGCCACCGGCCGCTTTTGCCCAACGGCTGGTACTGGCGGCCACGCTGGCCCCGAGTTGGGGCATGTACAGCGGCTACGAGTTGTGCGAGAACGAGGGCGCCTCGCCATTCAACGAGGAATACCTCCATTCCGAGAAATACGAGGTCCGCCACCGAGATTTCGACCAGCCCGGGACATTGGCCTCGCTCACCGCCTCGGTCAACGCCATCCGCCGTCGCCACCCCGCATTGCAGCGCTTGCGGCGCACCCAATTCCACCACAGCGACAACCCCCAGATCCTGGTGTACTCCAAGATCAGCGACGATGGATCCGACGTGATGTTGATGGCGGTCAGCCTGGACCCCTATCACGCCCAGTCGAGCATTTTGACGCTGGACCTCGATTCGCTTGGGCTGTCGTCATTCCGTCCGTTCACCGCGGCGGACGAACTGTCGGGCGAGGTCTACACCTGGCGCGGCCCCAACCCGTACGTGCTGCTGGAACCGTGGGCCCGGGTGGCGCACATCATCCACCTGCCCGACGCCGCGGCGGCCCCGGTGGGCGCCCCCCCGGCCGAGGTTGGTCGTTGAACCCCATCTCGTCGTTCCAGGGCGACCCGCAGTGGTATCGCACCGCCACGTTCTACGAGATCCTGGTACGGGGGTTCTACGACGCCAACAACGACGGCACGGGTGACCTGCCGGGCGTCATCGCCAAGCTCGACTACCTCCAGTGGCTGGGCGTCGATTGCCTGTGGCTCTTGCCCTTCTACCAGTCGCCACTGCGCGACGGCGGCTACGACATCAGCGACTTCTTCACCATCCTGCCCGAGTACGGCCAGCTGGCCGACGTGGTCGAGCTGGTGGAGGAGGCGCACAAGCGGGGCATCCGGGTCATCGCCGACCTGGTCATGAACCACACCAGCGACCAGCACCCGTGGTTCCTCGAGTCCCGTCGGGACCGGACCAATCCCAAGGCCGACTGGTACGTGTGGAGCGACGACGACCAGCGCTGGCCCGACGCCCGGGTGATCTTCGTCGACACCGAGAAGTCCAACTGGGCCTACGACCCGGTGCGGGGCCAGTACTACTGGCACCGGTTCTTCTCCCACCAGCCCGACCTCAACTTCGACAACCCCGAGGTGGCCGAGGCCATGCTCGACGTGGTCCGCTTCTGGCTGGACCTGGGCCTGGACGGGTTCCGCCTCGACGCCGTCCCCTACCTGTTCGAGCGCGACGGCACCAACGGCGAGAACCTGATCGAGTCGCACGAATACTTGAAGCGCATGCGCAAGGAGGTGGACAACGACTTCCCGGGCCGGGTGCTGCTGGCTGAGGCCAACCAGTGGCCCGAGGACGTGGTCGACTACTTCGGCGACGGCGACGAGTGCCACATGTGCTTCCACTTCCCCGTCATGCCCCGCTTGTTCATGGCCATCCGGCGAGAGCAGCGCTACCCGATCACCGAGATCCTGGGCCGGACGCCGGCCATCCCGGAGGGGTGCCAGTGGGGGATCTTCCTGCGCAACCACGACGAGTTGACGCTGGAGATGGTGACCGACGACGAGCGGGACTACATGTACAAGGAGTACGCCACCGACCCGCGGATGAAGCGCAACATCGGCATCGCCCGGCGGTTGCGGCCCCTGGTGGACAACGACCGGCGGGTGGCGGAACTGCTCCACGCCCTGCTGTTCAGCCTCCCGGGCTCGCCCATCTTGTACTACGGCGACGAGATCGGGATGGGGGACAACATCTATCTGGGGGACCGGGACAGCGTGCGCACCCCCATGCAGTGGTCGCCTGACCGCAACGCCGGCTTCAGCCGGGCCGACTTCGCCCAGCTGTACCTGCCGCCCCTGATGGACCCGGTGTACGGCTACCAGGCCAACAACGTCGAGGCCCAGATGCGCGATCCGAGCTCCATGCTGCACTGGACCAAGCGGATGCTGGAGGTGCGCAAGCGCCATCCCGTATTCGGCACCGGGAGCTTCGAGGTGATCTCGACCGAGAATCCCTCGGTGCTGGCCTATGTCCGGCGGGAGTGCGACGACTGGACCGACGGCGACGCCGTGCTGGGCGTGTTCAACCTGTCCCGTCTGGCCCAGCCGGCTGAGCTGCCCTTGCAGCAGTACCAGGGGGCCACCCCCATCGAGTTGCTGGGCCGGGTGCGCTTCCCCCGGGTGGGCGAGCTGCCGTACTTCGTGACGGTGGCCCCGTACGGCTTCTACTGGTTCCAGATGGTCGACCAATGAACGAGACCTCGACGACGCGAGTCGGCACCGGGATGGCCTTGCCCGACGGCCTCCTGGCCTTGATCCCCGACTACCTGGCCCATCAACGCTGGTTCAGCGGCAGTGGTACCCCCGAGCTGGGGTCACTGCACGTGGTCGATGCCGGGGAGCTGGCGGTGACCGCCGGTGGCTGGCATCAGTTGTTGTGGGCCATCGTCTCCGTGGACTCGCCGACTGGGGGCGAGGCGCCGCCTCCGGCCGCCCTGGGCGAGGCCGACGAGCCAGACGCGGCCGATGCTGCGGCTGCCGGTTCCGGTGACGGGCCTACCGGGGCCCCGGCGGCGCGCTACCAACTGCTCATCGGGGCGCGGCCCAATGGGGAGCGGGCCGAATTCCTGAACGGCCATGAGCCCTCCGTGCTCGGCTCGGTGGGCGACCGCTACTACTACGACGCCACCGTCGATTCGGAGATGAGCCTGGCCTGGCTCCAGGTGATCACCGAAAGCGCGGTGGCCGCCGACCGGGTCCGGCCGGTCACGGCCGAGCAATCCAACACGTCGCTGGTATACGACGACCGGCTCATCGCCAAGATCTTCCGGCGCCTACACGAGGGCCCCAATCCCGATATCGAGGTGACCGAGGCGCTGGCCGGGGTTGATTTCGCCCACGTGGCCGAGCCGGTGGCGGTGTGGCGCAGCGGCGCCACCGACCTGGCGTTCGTGCAGCGGTTCCTGGTGGGCGGGACCGAGGGATGGGCGCTGGCGCTGACCTCACTTCGGGATCTGTACTCGGTGCGGCCGGACGATCCGCGCGAAGCGGGGGGCGACTTCGCCCACGAGGCATCCCGCCTGGGCCGGATGACCGCCGAGATGCACCTGGCCATGGCCCAGGCGTTCGGGGTCGACCGCGACCGGTTCCGCACCGACGGGTGGCCCGGAGTGCTGGATGAGGTCGAGGAGCAACTGCGGGCGGTCGTGGGGGCGGCCTATTCCGGCTCCGCCGAGCACCTGCTCGACCAGCTGCGCACCGTTGTGGATCCCGGGCCTGCCATCCGAACCCATGGCGACTATCACCTGGGTCAGGTGATGCGTACCGACACCGGTTGGTTCGTGCTCGACTTCGAAGGAGAACCGGCGCGGGGGATGGCGGAACGGACTGCGTTCACCTCACCGTTCAAGGACGTGACGGGCATGCTGCGTTCCTTGCAATACGCCACCCACTTCGCCCTGTTGGAGCGCGAACAGCACGAGCAGGAGGAACTGTCGGTGCTGGCCGACGTTTGGGAGCGGCACAACCGGGAGGCGTTCCTGGACGGCTATTTCGCCACGCCGGGGATCCTGGCGCTGCTGCCCTCCGGGCCCGACGATCGCGCTGCGGTGACCTTGGCCTTCGAGTTGCAGAAGGCGCTCTACGAGCTGGCCTACGAGCAGGCGTACCGTCCTGGATGGGTCGCCATCCCCGAGGCCGCCATCCAGCGAATTCTGGCAGGGTCGTATGGCGGCCCGGACGGGTAGGAATGCAGCATGGCTGACATCACAGACCAGATTGCGCCGGTGCCGTCATCCAAGGCCGGGGCCGTGACCATGGTCGAACCACCGTCGGAGTTGGAGCTGATCGTGGCGGGCGAGCATGGCGACCCCCACCGCGTCCTCGGGTTCCACGATGGCGTCGTCCGGGCCTACCGGCCCGATGCCCTGTCCATGCGGGTCACGCCCCTCGACCCCGCCTCGGCGGATGGGCAGGGCGTCCCGATCGAGATGCAACGGATCCATCCGGCGGGGATATTCGAGGCCCCGGTGCCTGCGGGGACCGACCATTACCACCTGGCGGCCGACTACGGGCAGCCGGGCTGGGTGACCACCTTCGTCTTCCACGACCCGTACCGGGCCTGGCCCACGCTGGGCGAACTGGACCTGCACCTGGTGGGCGAAGGTCGTCACCATCGGCTGTGGACCGTGCTGGGCGCTCACCCCCGGACCCACCAGGGCGTCGCCGGCGTGTCCTTCGCCGTCTGGGCGCCCAACGCCCGCGCCGTCCGGGTGGTGGGCGACTGGAACTTCTGGGATGGCCGGCTCCACCAGATGCGCTCGCTCGGTTCCTCGGGCGTGTGGGAGCTGTTCATCCCCGGGGTCGAGGCGGGGGCGCGCTACAAGTACGAGCTGGTCACCCCCGACCACAAGTTGTCCTTGAAGGCCGACCCCTTGGCTTTCGCCACCGAGGTGCCCCCGGGCACGACGAGCGTCATTGCCGCCCCGCCCGCCCATGAGTGGTCCGACGCCGATCGCCAGTGGTTGGTCGAGCGGGCGCAGGGACCGTCGCATGAGCGTGCCCTGTCCACCTACGAGGTGCATCTGGGCTCGTGGCGCTGGGCGGTGGACGAGCACGACGAGGAGGGGTGGCGACCGCTCACCTACCTGGAGTTGGCCGAGCAGTTGCCTGATTACGTGGCACAACTTGGTTTCACCCACGTGGAGCTGATGCCGGTGGCCGAGCATCCCTTCGGGGGGAGTTGGGGCTACCAGATATCGGCGTACTACGCCCCGACGGCTCGCTACGGCACCCCCGACGATTTTCGCACCCTGGTCGACGCCTTTCATCAGCGCGGCATCGGGGTCATCGTGGACTGGGTCCCCGCCCATTTCCCCCGCGACGAGTTCGCCCTGGCCCGCTTCGACGGAACCGCCTTGTACGAGCACGAGGATCCTCGCCGGGGCACGCAACCCGACTGGGGCACCCTGGTGTTCAACTTCGGGCGCAACGAGGTCAAGAACTTCCTGGTGGCCAACGCCTTGTTCTGGTTGCAGGAGTTCCACATCGACGGGCTGCGGGTCGATGCCGTGGCCTCCATGTTGTACCTCGACTACTCCCGCAACGAGGGCGAATGGCTGCCCAACGTGTTTGGGGGCCGGGAGAATCTGGAAGCAGTGGCGTTCCTCAAGGAGACCAACGAGGCGGTGTACGCCGAACACCCCGGGGCGCTGGTGATCGCCGAGGAGTCCACGGCGTGGCCCGCCGTGTCCCGCCCCACCTACCTGGGCGGGCTGGGGTTCGGCTTCAAGTGGAACATGGGCTGGATGCACGACACGCTTGAGTACTTCGCCCGCGACCCGCTGTACCGGCGCTACCACCAGAACGAGCTGACCTTCGGGCTGCTGTACGCCTGGAGTGAGAACTTCGTGCTGCCCCTGTCGCATGACGAGGTGGTGCACGGCAAGCGGGCACTGCTGTCCAAGATGCCGGGCGATCGCTGGCAACAGTTCGCCAACCTGCGGGCCCTGTTCGGCTGGATGTGGGCCCATCCGGGCAAGAAGTTGGTGTTCATGGGGAGCGAGCTGGCCGAGGACCGGGAGTGGTCGCATGAGCGCAGCGTCGACTGGGGCCTTCAGGCGCAGCCCAGCCACGCCGGCATGCAGTCCCTGGTCGAGGACCTCAACCGGCTGTACCGGGAGCGCCCGGCGCTGTGGGAACGCGACGGGACGGGCGAGGGGTTCCGCTGGATCGACGCCAGCGACAACGACAACAGCGTGCTTTCGTTCCTCCGCTTCGGCGTCGCGGGCCCAGGCGGTGCCGCGGGATCGCCGCCCATCCTGGCGTGCGTGGCCAACCTGACCCCGGTGCCCCACGTGGGATACCGCGTCGGGCTTCCTTTGGCTGGGCGGTGGCGGGAGGTCCTCAATACCGACGCCGAGTGCTACGGCGGCAGCGGGATGGGCAACGCGGGCGAGGTGACGGCGGGGGCAACGCCATGGCACGGTCTTCCCGCCTCGGCCGATCTCACCCTTCCGCCCCTCGGTGTCATCTGGTTGGAACCCGCCGGGTAGCCGGCGAGTCTTACCAAATATGACCGTTCGGATAACCACGGCGCGTGTGATGGGCCCGGGTTTTACGTATCCTCACTCCTGTGGCTGACCAGCCCGAAGCCCTTCCCGCCACGCAGGGCCTTAGCCGGTCCAAGGTGGTCATCGCCGCCGTTGTCATCGTCGCGATGGTGGGCGCGGGCATCGCCTACTTGGTGACCAGCTCCAAGTCTTCGGGGTCGGCCAACGCAGCCAACGCGTCAAGGGATGTCGCGGGAGTCACGCCCACCACCCAAGGGATCTCGTTCGTGGTGCAGCCGGCGGACGGGTCGACCGATGTGACGCCGGCAAGCGTGGTCAGCGTCACCGCCATGACCGGCCGCCTGGTCGACGTCACCGTCTCGGGCTCCGACGGCTCCACCGTGGCCGGGACCATGGCGGCCAGCGGCATGGCCTGGCAATCGACCGGCACGCTGGCCATCAAGACCGACTACACCGTCACCATCGACGCCATGACGCCGAGCGGCAAGCCGGTCGAGCAGGAGACCCACTTCTCCTCGCTGGTGCCCACCAGTACCCTTGGCTGCACCATCTCGCCCTCCACCGGGCTGACCGTCGGGGTCGCCGAGCCCATCGTGTTTCGCTTCGACCATCCGGTCTCGGCCGCCAGCCAGACGGCCATGCTGGCCGACCTCCAGGTCGTCGAATCGAATCCGGTGGCAGGCGGGTGGCGCTGGTTTGACGACGAGGAGCTTCACTTCCGCCCCGAGGCGTACTGGCCAACGGGTGAGCAGGTGTCGGTCCAGGCCAACCTGGCCGGATTCGACGGGGGCAACAACATCTACGCCACCAGCAACGCCACCACCAGCTTCACCGTGGGCGACTCCCACATCTCGACCGCCAACGTGACCACCCATGAGATGACGGTGACCGACAATGGCAAGGTGGTGTACACGTTCCCGATCAGTACCGGTCGGGACATCTACCCCACGATGGACGGGATCCACATCGACCTGTACCGCCAGTACGACGTGCACATGGTTTCGTCCACCGTCGGGATCCCCGTCAACTCGCCCAACGGGTACGACGAGCACGTGTTCTGGGACGTCAATATCTCCGACGGCGGCGAGTTCGTCCACGCCGCGCCCTGGTCGGTGGCGGAGCAGGGCCACAGCAACGTGTCACACGGCTGTATCAACGTGAGCCCGGCCAACGCCGAAACGTTCTACAACTTCAGCCGGGTCGGTGATGTCATCGACGTGACCGGATCGCCCCGACCTCCGTCGCTCAGCGATCACGGGACCATGGACTGGAACACGCCCTGGTCGGACTTCACCCCCGCCGTGATCGACTCGTCGCCCGGCGTGGCGGCCACCATCCAGACCACCACGACCACGGTGCCCGCGCCGACCACGACCACCGCACCGCCGCCCGCTCCGACCGTACCCGCCACCACGCTGCCCACTACCCCGGCCACGGTCCCCACGACCACCACCACCGTGCCGGCCACCACGACCACCACCAAGCTCTAACCCGGCTCCCGGCCCGACCGGCCCCCGGCCCGGCCGGACCTGGCCCAGCGGAGCTTTGGCGGGCGGTAGAGTGGGAGTCGGCGAGCCGGGAAGTCTGGTCGGCACCTCTAGCAGCGCGTGAGGAGTGCCAATGCCGACTGTGGAACGTGGAGCCCGTGGCTAGGGGTCGCTACCGCGTGTACCTGGGTTCGGCGCCCGGGGTGGGCAAGACATTCGCCATGTTGGACGAAGGGTGGCGGCGCAAGGCCCGGGGGACCGACGTCGTGGTCGGACTCGTCGTGACCCACGGCCGGCCCAAGACCATGGCCCAGATCCGGGACCTCGAGATCGTGGCCCCGCGCCAGGTCGAGTACCGGGGCGGAGTGTGGCAGGAGATGGACGTCGAGGCCATCGTGGCCCGCCGGCCCGAGGTGGTGCTGGTGGACGAACTGGCCCACACCAACGTGCCCGGGTCGCGCCACGAGAAGCGCTGGCAGGACATCGAGGAGCTACTGGCCGCGGGGATCGAGGTGATCTCGACGGTCAACATCCAGCACCTGGAGAGCGTGAACGACGTGGTCAATCAGATCACCGGCGTGGTCCAGCACGAGACGGTGCCGGACGTGGCGGTGCGGCGAGCCGACCAGATCGAGTTGGTCGACATGAGCGCCGAGGCGCTGCGGCGGCGGATGGCGCACGGGAACGTCTATCCCCCGGAGAAGGTCGACGCCGCCCTGGGCCACTACTTCCGGGTGGGCAACCTGGCCGCCCTGCGGGAGCTGGCCCTGCTGTGGGTGGCGGACCGGGTTGAGGACTCGCTGCAGGCCTACATGGCCGACCACGGGATCAGCAGGTCGTGGGAGACCCGCGAGCGGGTGTTGGTAGCCATCACGGGCGGCCCGGGGGGCGATCGCCTGATTCGTCGGGCGGCCCGCATCGCCGGGCGTTCCGGCGGCGACGTGCTCGGCGTGCACGTGGTCACCAGCGACGGCCTGTCCCGCAACTCCTCGGGCTTGCTGGAGCGCCATCGGGCGGTGCTGGAAGAGGTGGGGGGCTCGTTCCACGAGGTGGCGGGGTCCGACGTGTCCAGTGCCCTGGTCGGCTTTGCCACCGCCCATCACGCCACCCAGTTGGTGCTCGGGACCAGCGGCCGATCGCGCTGGGCCGAGTGGACGCGGGGGTCGGTCATCAACTCCGTCATCCGCGAGTCGCGGGGCATCGACGTGCACGTGATCTCGACCGATGAACAAGCCCCCGCCGTCGCGCCCCGTTCCTGGCGGCTCCCCATCGGGTCGTCCCACAGCGTGCGGCGGGTGGTGCTGGGCTTCCTCGTGGCCGCCCTCAGCCTGGGTATCCTCATCCCGCTTTTGGCCCGCTACTCGGCCCTGCGGCCGCACCACCCCGGCCCCATCACATCGTCCGCCGGGTTCCTGGTGTATCTGGGCGTGGTCGTGGTGGTGGCGGCCATCGGCGGCGTCCTCCCTGGTTTCGTCACCGCCTTTGCCGCGGCCGCGGCGGTCGACTGGTACCTCATCCCGCCTTATGGGTCCTTTGCCATCGCCCGGGGTGCCGACACGGTGTACCTGGCCGCCTTCGTGATCTCGGCCGCCGCGGTCAGCCTGATCGTGGAGCAGGCGGCGCGCCGGCGGGTGGAGGTCATCCGGTCGCGTGACGAGGCCGACGCCGTGCGCGCCCTGGCCGACCGGCTGGCGGCGCCCAACCGGCCCCACGCCGTGTTGGAGGAGATCCAAGCCGTACTGGGCCGCCAGTCGGTGACCCTCCTGGCTCCCGCGGGCGAGGCCTGGCTGACCGAGGCGACCGTGCACACCGCAGCCCCGGGCGCGCTGGTGGGTGGCGGGGACCCGACGGGCCCGGGCGGCCCGGTGCGCCGGCCGGAGGACGGCGAGGCGTTTGCCCTGCGCGACGGGCGCGTCCTGGTCCTCCAGGGACCGGCACTGACCACCCACGACCACCGGCTGGCCGCCGCCCTCGTTTCCTACCTGGAAGCCGTCCTGGCCGCCGATCGACTGCAGACCCAGGCCGCCACGGCCGACTTGCTCTCCCAGGGCAACGATCTGCGCACCGCGCTGCTGGAGGCGGTGAGCCACGATCTGCGCACGCCGCTGGCGTCGATCCGGGCCCTGACGACGGGATGGTTGGCCCCCGATATCCAGCTGTCCGAGGCCCTGACCCAGGACTCGATGGCCGCCATCGATCTGGAGGCGCAACGGCTCAGCGCCCTGGTCGACAACCTGCTCGACATGAGCCGGCTGCAGGCCGGTGCCCTCAACCTCATTCTCCGCCCCGTGGGCCTGGACGAGGTTGTCCCGGCCGCCCTGGCCAGCCTGTCCCAGGACTGCCAAAACGTGGTGGTGGACGTTCCCGAGACCTTGCCCCGGCTCAACGTCGACGCCGCCCTGCTGGAGCGGGCCATCGCCAACGTGGTGCACAACGCGGTGCGCCACTCGCCCCCGCAGCACCCGGTGCATCTGGGCGCGGGGACGGTGGCGGGACGGGTGTACCTCCGCGTGGTCGACCGGGGCCCCGGCGTCCCGCTGGCGCAACGAGGGCTGATGTTCCAG
>Ga0302324_100018484_pt1 | contig 13731 bp, 13 predicted proteins | sample Palsa_T0_1_FD_201949 | JGI IMG/M metagenome (GOLD analysis project Ga0302324, IMG submission 201949) | Peat permafrost microbial communities from Stordalen Mire near Abisko, Sweden - Palsa_T0_1 | ecosystem: Environmental > Terrestrial > Soil > Palsa > Peat permafrost | place: Sweden: Abisko...
CTTCCCGAATCCGTCATCAACGCGTTGCGTGTGGGAACGCCGGTTCCCTACGAAGACGATCAGCAACGTCTCGTCCATGTGATCTCGAAAGATTTGGTCGAAACCGGCCGCACGCGCGCTGACTTGACCGAGCAGCTTGCCAAGGCGATCGGATGGCCGGCCGTCGTGGAGCTGGTAGCACTCGTCGGGTTCTACTGCATGGTTTCATTCACGCTAAATGCGTTCGAGGTCGAGCTTCCGGAAGGGGTCTCTCCGATCTGGCCTCGCTGAGGTCCGATGCGTTCGTCAAGACAAGGTTTTCCCCGCGCCGAAGGACATTCCCGACGACGCGCTCGTCAGCATTTACTGGACAAAACCCAGCAGGGCGTGACCGGGGACCGCCACTCGGATGCGGTGGCAATTGGTAGGGTCTAAGGGCCTTAGGTCTATTTTTCGAGCATCTCGTCCCAACGAGAACGGAAGCGCATCTGGCTCTTCTCGATCGATCCCCTCTCCGCAATTTGTTGGCGCCGGCGAGCTTCATTCTAAACCCCTTGGGCGCCGAGGATTAACAATCCTGTGAGATAAATACCATCAATGCGAGCCGATCAACACGCAGGTAACAGTAGACATGCTTCGCGGCCCCCAACAGCAAGGAAAGCCCTGCGGCAGAATGATTTCTCTGCGCGCGGCTCAGACTTCATCGTGAGGTACTGTTACGACGGAAGCTGCTCACTTGTGGACTCAGTGCGATAGAGGCCGTGACGACTCGGTAGATGTCTCAATTCGCATTGTCTTTCCAGCGACTTGGCGCCGATCCGATACATAAGCGACCTTTGACTTTCTAGCTGCGCTGTTAGTCGAGAGCTCATTAACGCCCGACCGCCAAGCGTGGGTGTATGCGTCGTTATCCCTGATCGCGCTCTGAATTGCGGAGGTCGTCGACGCCAAGGGTATGTCCTGTGTTAACGCGTTCGACTTTACGACGGTGTGAATGCTCCAAAACGCGGCCCAGAGCAGTAGAAGAAGTGAAAATGCAGGTTTGCTAAGAACCAAGAAAAGCAAAGTATTGAGTTTGGAAACCCTACACGCCTGGCCGGCGTGAGCTTTTACTTTGCCGAACCGCGTACCGCCCGCTTAGATCCTGTTTCAGTGCTAACCCGGCGCGATGCTCACCGACGCTTCCTTAGGAACCGCGTCTCAGTGGCCTGCTTGGACCATCTTCTCGGGTGTAAAGAATGTCTTATCGACGGCGCCCATGTTGATGTACCAGCCGTCGTCATGGCTGTCTGGACCTGGTGAATAAATCACGGTCGAGAAACCATTAGTAACATCCTCGTCAACCAAGGCGGTCTCGAACATCCGTTTGAAGGGCCAGATCGCGACCTTTGCGTCCGGAACCGGCCGGTCGCGGTACGTATTAAAGGTCACGATCGTCTTCCAGAGCTGACCTTGTCTGTCAAACTGGTCCGAGGCGGTGATAAACCAGCCTTCCGAGTCGATGTAGAGAATACGCTTAGGAATGATCACGCTACCCCCCAGAGGAGAGCTAGGCTTCGCTGTCGCTTCGATCACATAAAGGTGACGCATTTCCCAATTCTCCGGACATACCGAGCGTCCGCCGTCGCTCCCGCACGGCTGCGCCGGAGAATTCACGGCCTCGACCGATGCAAGCATCGGCCGCTCGCCTAGCAGCCTATAGGTGTAGTCCTGGATTTTCGCGGAAAAACCGAATGCGGAATCGGGATCCCAAGTAGACGCATACGTCGTGGCGCCCCCATTACCGCCGCTTTGCACGCCGGTACCCGTCTTGGAGACTCCGAAGGCGTCAGAGAGCTCAGCGGCGGGCAGACGTCTCAGCTTACGCGACCCTGAACTGTATTCCCACACTGCATCTTCGAACCCGGGAATAGCGTAGCCTTGCATTATGATTCCCGCGCCGCGCATTTCGGGAGGGTCGAGGATCGGATACGCACCCGCGCGAAAGGCGATGCCGGTATTCAAGATGTCCTTGTCCACCGGAACCGGTGCGACCTCCGTCCGGCCAACATACTTGTAAAAGCCCATATGACCGATCGAAAAGTGTTCGATCGGATCGGCTGAACCTGCCGCGTGACTCACAATCTCAACCCCGCGTGCATCGAGGTCGTCAGTGTAAAGGGGTCGGAAGGCGAAGTTCCACATGATCTTGGTGGCGGCTTGCGGATCGTTGGCATCGACCAGCGGAAAAGGCAGACCAGCGGCATAGTTCTTTAGCTCACCGTCGGGACTGAGTGAGACCTGGGGCGAGTACTGTTCGGTGGCGGCCTTGTAGGGCGGTGGCCAATCCAGGTGGCCAGTCGGAACTATCTTCATCTTCATGCCTTGTCTGACCAGGATGAGGTTCCCGGGACTTACCAACCCCTCGACCTTAGACGCGTTGTCGGGAGTAATAACGTCTCCAGGTTTCACCTGTGCACCAGCAGGGACGGCTCTAGGAATAATTGCAATCGTCAACGCGAGAGCAGTGATCGTAACAAACCGACTGAAAGTCATATGCCAGTCCTCGAGAAACTTCGGGAAACCTTCGACCGTTATGATTTCTTAGATGACGGGAGATAGAAAAGGTCTCAGAGAGTGTGGGCATGAGTTCCGAACGGACGTTAGACGATGGGCATTGAGGCGAGTATCGATAAGGGTGCAGACTCTTTATGCCCCTTGACCGAGCGATGCTTCGAGCTGCCCTATTGAAAGAGGTGCATCGCGGATTAGTTTCCACCGGCGCCTGTATTCTGTCGACGGCTACTAGTTGCCGTTAGGCGATGCGACGAGGTCGTCGTTAAGGTGATGTAGGGCAGCCCGGTCCACCGACGAGTCGTATTGAATAGCCGTTCCCGTGACCGTGATCTGCGAACCGTCGGCGGAAACCGTCTGATTCTCGTTGACGATCGCGTCGATCATGTCAGGCCATTTCTCAAGGGCTATTTTCTTCAACTTGTCGCTGATCCCGGCCTCGTCAATCGCGTCGGGCGAGAACGGCTCGGTGTAACTTAACTCGCCGAGCGTAGAGTAAGGTTTGCCGGCCGGAGGCGCCCCCGTGGTGAGCCAGACATGGGCAGTGTCAACGCGATGCTCGAAGGCCATTTGCTTTTCAACCTGCGCTGATCTGGCGGCCTCCACCGCAGCGCAGCCGGAAGTCCCGAGCGCAAGTCCAATAGCCAACAACGTTAGAATTTTCCATGAACGCATGTTTTCCTCCTGGCTCTGGATTCAATTTCGCGATTCCGCGGGGCTCAGCGATCGAACGTTCTCGGGCAGCTCTCTTGCCGGGCGCGAGCCGACAGCGAAATGGAGTATCGCCGAGAACATTTGAGGGTGGCGCGCGAGCATTGCGATCACTGGCCCGTGCAGCGCTGGACGGCGCGCAAAGGCGAGCATGATCTTTGTCACAATCGCGTAGCGGCGGAACTGGCGCGTAGATTCGCGCTGGTATGCGAGGAGTGTCTCGCGCGACCCGCCCACTGCGAGCGCGGTGGGAAGTATCCTGCCAAGAGTGAGCGCCGAGACGAGCGCGAGTGACAGCCCTTCGCCTGTGATCGCATCGATATAACCTGCCGCATCTCCCACCAGCGCAAAACGGTCTGCGATTCGCGAGCGTGCCGTAAGTGCCATCGGACCCGCACCTCGGGGACGGGAATCCACCTCCGCTCCTGCAAGGCGGACCAAAATGGAAGGAAAGCGTTCAAGAAGTTTGTCAATCGAAGCGCCGTGCCGCGCCACGCGCGCGTCGTCCCACAGGAACGCGACACCTACTTGCATAGGACCGATCGGAGTGACATAGGCCTCGACTCGGTCGGTGAAGTGAACTTCGACGAAGCGGCTCCACGGCTTGACGCGAAAATGTTGGCGTAGCCCGAATCGCCGAGGTCCGCTCGAGGTCGCCTGCAATCCAGCCATTGAGCGCAGGCGCGAGTGGAGGCCGTCTGCGGCAGCAAGGAATCGGGCGCGCACTGATCCCGCATCCGTTTCTGCAAGCACCTGGTCCTGCTGGACACGATAGCCGCGTACGTTGGTGCGCTGGTGAATTTCCGCGCCGAGCCGACGAGCTCGATGCATCATCGCCGCAGTCAGCTCGGTCCTCCTGACGCCCAGTCCGCCCGGTGATGGGAGTCGGGCCTCGGCCGACGCAGCGCCTTCTCGTTTGAATCGAATGCCGTCGATCGAGGCGCGACGGACGGGATCGATTAAATCCAGCACGCCCAGCCGGTTCAGCGCTGATACCGCCGGCGGCATGAGGCATTCGCCGCAAGCCTTGTCAGGTGGAGAGGGCTGGCGCTCGATTACGATCGCACTAAGACCGTTCATTCGCGCTGCTATTGCAACGGCGAGCCCAGCGGGTCCGCCGCCGGCGACAAGCACATCGCAGTCGAGAGCCGAGGTCATCGTTTCTAAGATGTCGGCGAAGACTATTTGTCTCAAAGGCCGGGAAATGAACATCCGCGATTGTGCCGTTTCGATCCGTCGACAGGATGCGATCGAGCTTCATACGTCTATGCGAAACCGCGGCGTTGCCCATGGCGCCTGCTACGCGCCCGTACGTAACCTGAGGCCCTCTCGTTGCATCCAACTTTCACGAATTCAGAAAGTCCTCGCGCGACTTTGCGTCATTATCTGCGTGTCAAGTCACCAACAGTCGGGGGAAACACCGGAACGCCAGATGTCCAAGGCGAACGCCATAGTCGATGGGTTCACGCTGCCAGACATTGTTCTGCCATCGCAACATTTCAACCCGCGAACCAAGCATCTAGAACCGGAGAAACAGTTGATGTTGGCGGTGCTCACCGATGCCGTTCGGTGCTTTCGCATGGGTTCTGCGTGTGAGCAAGGACCTCGCCGCAGACTATTCGCCGATGCCGAGTGGTGGCTCTTTCGCGCTGAGGAAAGTGGGCTATTTTCCCTCCAGAACATCTGTGATGCGCTCGAAATCGATACCCGCCGGCTCAGACGCGGAGTGCTTGATTGGCGCGCCCGCGAGCTCGCGGGCGAAGCGTCGCGGATGATTCGCCGCCCTCCCGTGCTCCCTGTCAAGCAAGCGGGAGCGCCTCGAGTCTCGTCGCAAAAACAATAAGAGGCGTCAATAGCGCCAAGGCCTGCTGAGAAATCAGGCCGGCCCTTCTTACGATATACGGCTCAGGGTTAACGCTCCTGGTCCTGCAACTTCTGGTCGAGCTCGCGCAGTTTTGCGAGCTTCTGATCGGTCGGAACCGGGGCATGCGGGTCTTGGTGCGACGCCAGCTGCTTTTGGTGCTCGAAAGGAAGCTCGCCGTCGATCTTGCGCAACGCTTCTCGCGCCAGCCGCCGTACCGTCGGACTCTGATCTTCGATCACGACCCTCTTGAGGAGCGGCGCCGCTTTCTCATTTCCAATCTCGCCCAGCGCGAATACCGCAGCGCCGCGTCCGCGCTCGTCTTGGGGTTCCGCCAGAAATTGCATAACAGCCGGTGCACCTTGCCCGTCTGCGATTCGGCCCAGCTCCGCAACCAGATGAAGTCTTGCGATTTGTTCGGTCGATCTTAGAAACAGCATCGACGACATCGGCGCTACTGCCTCATCAGCCTCGCGCGAACCCAGGAGGTCGATGGCCTTAAGCTTCACGCGCAAATCCGGGTCGGCCATCGACTCCATGAGAATAGCGTTCACTTCTGGATCTTGCAGATCGCGTAATTTGGTCAACTCACCCACGCGCACGTTCGGATCAGCGTCTTTGAGGCCCAGCTTTACATCTTTGATGATCTTGAAGGGCGTCTCCTGCGCGGCGTGCCCAGCGGTGTCATCGACGCCGGGGCGGACCTGACCTTGGTGCGACAAAGGATCGTTGCTAAGTGCGCTACCAAGGCCCTGACCGCCGAATTGCGCGAATGCTATCGGCGGAAAGGCGAGCACGGCCGACGCAATGAAGGCAAATAGACCCGGGGTTTTACTCATCTGCGAGTTACTTGTCACAAGGGTTCGCGTTCATTTTCGGTGAGCTGGCAACACTGCCGTCGGGTTCGACTGCGAGGAGCCAAGGCATAAGAGGTTGCTCGCGTGGCTTGCCTAGAGACCCTTTGTCTAGAGCGAAGTGCGGTGCTCACGATCGCATGAGCCGATATGGCTCGAATCATGCGCCTGGAGCGCAGACTCTCGCTCGATGAGCGTCTTGAGTGCCTGCCGAGCCCGATGGAGCCGCACCTTGACGGTGTTCGCCGTAGTCGCGAGAGATCGCGCGGCCTCCTCGGTATCAAGTTCTTCGATATCGCGCAGCAGAAGGACGCACCGGAATTTGTCGGGTAGTCGCTCGATGCAGCGTCGCACCATCTCACGCGAGTCGCGACGCTCGAGAATTGTCTCGGTGGCATCGGTCCGGGTCGCTGGGTCATCGATCCACTTGCCGTCGTGATCGAAGCGCGGCAGTAGTGGTTCTATGGGTTGCTCACTCCGGCGGCGCCTGGATCGCAACTGCACGAGCGACGCGTTCACGACAATGCGATGAAGCCAGGTAGAAAGCATCGCGTCGCCATTGAATTTGTTGAGCGCGCGAAATGCGGAGGCGAACGCGTCCTGGACGGCATCCTGCGCGTCACACTCGTTGTTCAGAAATCTGCGGGCGGTCGCCAGCATACGGCCGCCGCATCGCTGTACCACCAGCCCGAAGGCGTCCTCGTCGCCGGCGCGCAACTGCGCGAGCAACTGTGCTTCGTCGATCGCGGCGGTTGACTTCGGCGGTTGCGGAGAATCATCTGACACAAGCGCGCGTACCAATCCCGCGCATTCTCCGAGAATGCAGCCCTGCCTAACCAGATCGCGTACCAGGGTTACGCCGTCACTGTCGGCGAAGGTTACGGCCGACAGATCGAGTTCGAGGTTGTCTCCGCCGGCAAGATGCTGATCGCATACGCTGGCCAATTCGACCGATGAGACCTTGGTTATGCGGCCCTCGACGATGACTCGTGTCGCGCCATGCTCACGGGGAACTACGGTGATTCTGATCATGACCTCAGTTACAGCAAGGCGCGGGCCACGACCAAGATCGCAATGATTCCGTGGATTCAGGCCACCCGAAGACCGCGAGCCGCGACGCTGGCCCGCGATATCTCGCGGATCTACGAAACCCCTTGTGTACTCCGCTGAACGCCGAGCTTTTTCATTCGGCTGCGAAGAGTGCTGGGATTGAGGTTCAGTACGGCCGCTGCGCCGTCCGATCCTTCAATTCGCCAGTTGGTTTGCATCAGAACCGCGAGTATGTGACCACGTTCCACCTGTTCGATGCTTTGCGGCGAAGGAACCTCGGATGGCTTTTCCGGCGGTGCCGGTCGGGGCGAGGGGGCTGGGCTGGGAGCGACTGCCTCCATCTCTGGTAAGACGCCGGGAGCAACCTCAAGTTCGACCCCAGGCGACAGGATTACCGCGCGTTCGATCACGTTCTCGAGCTCGCGCACATTTCCCGGCCAGCTGTAGCTGACCAGCCTCTCCATCGTTTCCCGCTGAATACGGGTTATCTTGCGCCCGATTTTCATGCTGAAGCGGCGGATGAAGTAGTGCACGAGTGGCGGAATATCTTCGTGGCGTTCGCGCAGCGGCGGCAGTTGAACGGGAAACACGTTCAGGCGGTAGAACAGATCCTGTCGGAAGGTTCCCTCGGTGGCCGATCGAAGAAGATCGCGGTTAGTTGCAGCGATCACACGCACGTCAACCTTGATCAGATTAGAACCGCCGAGCCGTTCGAACTCATGTTCCTGGAGAACGCGCAACAGCTTGACCTGCACGTCGGGCGGCATGTCACCGATCTCGTCCAGAAAGATTGTTCCTCCGTGCGCGAGTTCGAAGCGTCCGATTCGACGGTCGGTCGCACCGGTGAACGCTCCCTTCTCATGGCCAAACAATTCACTTTCGATGAGGCCAGTGGGAAGCGCTGCGCAATTGACCTTGACCAGCGGCCGACTTCTGCGCTCGCTGTTTGAGTGCACGGCGCGCGCTACCAACTCCTTGCCGGTGCCGGTTTCCCCGAGAATTAGAACCGAGGAATCTGTGGTCGCGACGAGCTTCACCTTTTCGATCACCTCGGCGAGAGCCCGGCTCTGCCCGACGATCTCCTCGAAATTGTGCGTTTCCCTGATCTCTTCAATCAGGTACGTGTTTTGAGCTTCGAGGCGCACCTTCTCTCGCTCCATGAGCACGCGGTCCGTTACATCGATGAACATAGTGCGCGTGTAACTGCCGTCGGGAGCTGGCCTTGACCAGCACTCGATCCACGCGGGCGTACCGTCATTTTTGCGGCGTATCTCGAGGACGGTGCCTGTCGTAGCGGTGCCGCGTTCCATTGAAGCGAGCCACTCGCCTAAGCGTTGCTGGGCCTCGGGAGTATCGGGCACCAAAGACTTCCCCGTCATTCCGGCGATCTCTTCAGGCTTGACGCCGAGGATCCTCATCGCCGTGCGGTTAGCCTCGATAAACCGCGAGTCAAGCCCTTCATGGACGTAGGCTATCGGAGCCTCGTCGAATAGGTCGCGAAAGCGTTCTTCGCTCCGCACCAACGCCTCGTTCACCTGGCGCAGTGCTTCCTCTGTGTGTAGGCGCTCTAGTTCGGCGCGCGCGCGGGCCGCGAAAATTCGCATGATCGCGAGCCCGCGGGGTCCGTCCAACATCGGCCGCTCGGACAGGATCGCCAGGTGGCCGACGACGGTTCCGGCGGAATCAAGCAAGGGAACTCCGCAATAGCTCTCGACACCCCACTGCTTGAGGCCGGCGTCGGCGGGGAAGAGCTGGCAGATCCGTTCGGGATGATGAGAGACCTTGCCGTTGAGAACTGCTTCGCACGGAGTACCGTCGAGGGGAGACTCGAAGTTTTCCATGAAATTTCCGCGTCCCCACACGGCACGCGTCCGAAAGCGCGACCGGTCTGCCGGCAGTTCGGAAACGAACGCGTACTCGCAACCGAGTGCGGACGAGAGGTGTTTGACGAGCGAGTAGAAGAAACGCTCGCCCGTTTCCGATTCTATGCCCTCGACGATCTCGCGCAGCGCTGCGTCGCCGGAAGAGCCTTCTGTCGTGAACCCGTTCTTCCCCATCAAGGAGAACTCCAGCCCTATCGTCACGGAGTTTTCTGCCGGATTGATTCTAGTGCCGATGCGGCAGTACGCCAACAAGGATAATGAAACCCCGTGGCCTAAGGCGCATCTAAGGTATGGAACAATCCGGTACTTTCAACGGTTCCACAGCGGAGAAATCATTTGGATCAAGCGGTAAACCATGACCTCGGATGCGGGGGGCCGGAGCCTGAAACAGGCGCAGATCGCGCCTGCCGCGTCCTTATACTCGGAGGCGGATTCGGCGGCATATACGCCGCGATCGAACTGGAACGAGCTCTCCGCGACCGTGACAACGTAAACATCACCCTAGTGACGCGGGACAACTACTTTCTATTCACGCCGATGTTGCATGAAGTCGCGGCGAGCGATCTTGAAATGAACACCATCATCAATCCCCTTCGGAAGCTGCTGCGGCGCGTAAAGACGTTCACCGGGAATATAGAAAAGATAAATCTCGAACGACGATGCGTTACCGTCACCCATGGCTTCGATCGCCACGTCCACGAACTCCCGTACGACCATCTGATAATCGCGCTCGGTTCCGGCACGAACTTCTTCGGCCTACCGGGAGTCCAGGACGCAGCGCTAACTATCAAGACGCTCAACGACGCGATCGAATTGAGGAACCGTCTGATCACGCATCTGGAAGAGGCGAACTCGGAATGCGCGGCCGGCGAGCGGCAGCCTCTGCTCACCTTCGTGGTGGTCGGGGCTGGCTTCGCGGGAGTCGAAACGCTGGGCGGGATCAATGACTTCGTCCGCGCCGCGATTCGTTTTTATCCAAACCTGGCGCCGGAATATGTCCATACGATCCTTATATCGTCTGACGAGTTCATATTGCCGGAATTGGGCAGTAAGCTCGGGGCGTATGCGCAGAGAAAGCTGGCGGCCCGCGGAGTTGAAATAATCACCCGCACGCGAGTCACGGCGGTTCGCGACGGTCTAGTCGAACTCTCGGATGGACGGACGATTCCTGCCACCACGCTGATCTGGGCAGCCGGGAATGCACCCAATCCTCTGGTTACAGCTTTGCCAACACCGAAAAGCGGGGGACGTATTCTCGTCAATGAACATCTCGAAGTTCAAGGATTTCCGGGCGTCTGGGCGTTGGGCGACTGCGCGTCCATTCCCGACCGCGAAACCGGAGGATTCCATCCGGCGACCGCTCAGCACGCGATTCGCGAAGGCAGATGCGCTGCACGCAACGTCGCCGCGGATATCGTGGGAGGAAGGAAGAGATCTTTTAGCTTTTCGACCCTGGGCCGCCTCGCCGCAATCGGCCGCCGCACCGGGGTGGCAAACATATTTGGCTTAAATTTTTCTGGATTTTTGGCCTGGTGGCTTTGGCGCACGATCTACCTGTTCAAGCTTCCTCGCCTTGAAAAGAAGATGCGAGTTGCGCTCGATTGGACACTGGACCTATGTTTTGCAAACGATTTCGCATGCGTGACTGTCAGATCTCCGATCAGCGAGGCAGCATCGAAAGACTCCACCGAGAGGGCAGCAGACCGTGCAGCATAATGTGATGACCTGCCGCAAGTTCGTCGGCCTGATCCGTGTCTTGAGAGACGGCGAATTGAGCGACACTGATCGCCGATCGTTCTCGGAGCACGCCGGCAACTGCGGACGATGCTCGGACTATCTGAAGGGATATGAGCTGACAATCAGCGCGACCAAGCGAATAGTGGACGACGCGAACGATTCCGCGGAAACGATGATGCCGGAGTCTCTTGTCAACAGGATCCTGGACAGTAGACTCAAGAATGGAAGTGGATCGTAGGCTACGCCGCTTGGTCGATTCGATGGATGATTCCGTCTTCAATCCATCGTACAAGAAGCGCCGCCGATTCTTGCGCCGCTCCAGCCTCGGGCAAGTCAGCGAATGTTTCACAGATTGTCGCGAACGGTCCGCCCGAGATCATCTTCCGGAGCGCCGCCGACTCTCTTTCGTCCATCGGCGCATGAAAGACTCGGCAGTCGTTTGAGCGCCAGACACGCAGCGCAGTCTCTTCCGCTGACACGTCGAGTGATGCGCCACCAGACCAAAGGCGGTGCACGGGATATTGAGCGTGCAAAGTCTGTAGCGCGGGTATCGCCGAGAAGCGCAGAGCCGGCCAGGCATCTGCGGGAACGGAGATAAAGTCCTCGATTGTCGCACATTCAGCATCGGGCGCGTCAAAAACCTCAATGCGGGCCCATTCCAGTTCGGCGAGATCGGCAAGGCACTTCGGCGTGTCTGTTCTGTGCCGGAGGAATTCAGACAGCGCGTGGCCCAGGTGACGCACCGACGGCCACCTCGAAGGAAACGCCTCAAGATAACCTTTGACAACCTCATCAAATTGCTCGGGGCCGACCAGAGCGGCTACTCGAGGGTAGTCGTCGCGCAGAACATCGCGGAGCCGCAAAAAGTAAGCGTCCGAGTAAACGGCGATTCGTATTTTCCGATCGCTATCGTCGCGACCACAAACCAAACGGACAAAGGCGGGTGCAATCGATTCTCGGCCGGGCTTGACCGCTACAGATTCCCAGAACAAGCGCTGCACTTCACAGAGAGATGGAGCTGGCATTGAGTACCTCGCCCTCAATTTCACGCGCGCGATTTGCTTCGGCCAGGAGTTCTTCAAAAGGAGGTATCTGATCGTCCCGTTCCACGAGCGTTGACACCCGCCCGAACCGTCGCACCGCCTCGCGATAGAGCTGCCACACGGGAGTTGGCACAGGATGATCATGCGTATCGATCAGCAAGTCTCCCTGGCTGCTGTGACCCGCCAGATGGATCTGCCCGACGCGCTGCGCGGGAACTCCTGAAAGATATTCCAAAGGCGAGAAGCCGTGGTTGATTGCGCTGACGTAAATGTTGTTTACGTCCAACAAAATGCCGCAGTCAGCTTCCTCAGCGATCGCGGATAGAAAGACCCATTCCGGCATCGACGAAATTGAATAGGTCAGGTAGCTCGAAACATTCTCCATCAGGATGCGGCGTCCAAGCCGGTCCTGAACCTGGCGGATTCGAGCGGCGACGTGCCTCACCACTTCTTCAGTGTAGGGAAGCGGCAAGAGATCGTGGGCAAAGCTTCCGCCGACGGCTCCCCAACAAAGATGATCGGAAACCCACGCCGGAGCGAACCGTCGAATCAACAATTCGAGTTCGGTCAGATAGTCCTCTCTCAGAGGATCGGTTCCGCCGATATTGAGCGACACGCCATGAAGAACGACCGGCGCAAGTTCGCGGGCCTTCTCCAATATCTGCAGAGGCCGGCCGCCGGCAATCATGAAGTTTTCCGAGATTACTTCGAACCAGTCCGCGCGCGCCGTCCTGTCCAGAACGTGCGGGTAGTGAATGGTCCGAAGACCGACACCGTGCCCTAGATGGGGTAATAAGCTCATGGATTTGGTAGGACCCCGGCGGCGACGCCGAGGTCCCCCCACAGATCTACTTGCTGTCCGGAGGTGCGACGGTACCGCCCTTGTCTTTGCAATCCTGCGTGGACGTTTGAACGAAACCTTGTCCTTTGCAGGCGTTCTTGCCCTTGCAGTCATTCTGGGCAGATTTGCAGGACGACTGGCCCTTGCAGCCGTTGCCACCGACGCACTTCACCTGGTCGGTGCTTGTGCCCTCTTGGGCGCGTGCACTCACGACGCCGGTGACCAACAGCATCGCCACCGCACTGGCGATCAGCGCATTCTTCGCGTTCATTTTTTTCTCCTCCTAAGGAGTGGTTTAGTATGTGGCTTTGATGTCCGCAGCGAGAAAAAGGTTTCACACTGATCTCAGTAGGCCGGCGGTACACTCACGTTCGAAGAGAGAGGGAATGCTCGTGCGTTGAAGGAAGAGGCAGCTTGGAGCTGTGGTGCGATTCGAAGCTTTGTGCGCTCTTCGAACCGGAAGGTTTCTGTCAGCTCTGCGATTCTCTGTGCGCGATACATACAATTTTGATGCTTTGCCGAATGAAACGTCTCATCCCGGCTGCTATGGGGTTGGATACATCTCTGCCGAACAGGAGTCTGTAACCTCGGCCGCCATGCCGCATCTAACTAGCGCGAATGGAGGCATCAGCAGAGTGAACTACAAAAGGCTCGTAACGGCAGCGGCTGAACTCTTCGATCGGCTATCGGGCGCCTGGTGGATTCCCGCCCTCCTGATGCGACTGTTTGTCGGTTACTTCTTCATGGAGACCGGATGGGCAAAGATTCACAACCTCGACGCGTTCACAACCAGGTTCGCGGGATGGGGTATTCCTTACCCCGCGTTCAACGCCGCACTGTCCGCGTATACGGAGTTCTTTGGCGGCGCACTGACGATGCTTGGGTTAGGAATGCGCTTCGTCTCGATTCCTATGATCATCAATATGATAGTCGCGATCCTGACTGTGAAACTGAAGGATGTCAGCGGCCTCGATGACTTCGCCGAGCTCGATGAACCGCTGTATGCGCTGAGTTTCGTCTGGCTGTTCTTTTCGGGAGCTGGATGGCTGAGCATCGATGGTCTTATCAGGCCAGTTATCAGTTCATGGCTACAACAAAACAAATCGAAGAGCTTGGCCCAGGCGCCAATTGCCGAGAGCAGCTTGGGTGAAGGTCCTCGCTTGGTCAAAGGGCACGATAATCACTGATACGCAAGGTTTGAATGACGCGCAATCGATGC
>Ga0302324_100018486_pt1 | contig 13729 bp, 10 predicted proteins | sample Palsa_T0_1_FD_201949 | JGI IMG/M metagenome (GOLD analysis project Ga0302324, IMG submission 201949) | Peat permafrost microbial communities from Stordalen Mire near Abisko, Sweden - Palsa_T0_1 | ecosystem: Environmental > Terrestrial > Soil > Palsa > Peat permafrost | place: Sweden: Abisko...
TGTCCCGCCGACCCACTCGACTGCCGGTGAGAAAATGCGCTACTTCTTCAATCGGCTTCTGGGTCGCAGAAAGCCCGATGCGCACCGGCGGCTTGTGAGTCAGCGCCTCCAGCCGTTCCAACGATAGGGTCAAATGGGCACCGCGCTTGTCGTCGGCCACCGCGTGGATTTCGTCGACAATCACCGTCTCAATGTCGCGCAGGATCGCCCGGCTCTTATCGGCGGTGAGCAAGATGTAGAGCGACTCCGGCGTAGTCACCAGAATGTGCGGCGGTCGCTTCAGCATGGCGCGCCGCTCGGGCATCAGCGTGTCGCCGGTGCGGACCGCAGTGCGAATCTCCGGCATGAGCAGCCCGCGCTCGCCCGCCATCGCGAGAATTTCGCCCAGAGGAACCTCAAGATTTTTCTGGATGTCGTTGCCCAGCGCCTTCAGCGGCGAAACATAAAGCACTTCCGTACGGTCGGCAAGATCGCCCGCCAGCGCCTTTCGCACCAGACGATCAATGCAGGCAAGAAATGCAGCCAGTGTCTTGCCCGAGCCGGTGGGCGCGGAAATCAAAGTCGTCCGTCCGGCGAGAATGTGCGGCCACCCATACTCCTGCGGCTCGGTAGGCGTTCCGAAACGCCCGACGAACCACTCCGCCACCAGAGGGTGTGCCCAAGTGAGCGAGGCGGGAGGTGACGGCATCCTAATATTGTAGCCGGAGAATTTATTTTCGTAAATTGTTCGCTTTGGACATTTTGGGACATTCGGCGGGATGATTGCATCTAGAATGCTAGAATCCCCCCGATGCCAAAACTCTTCGCTCAAGCCCGCGCCCGCAAAATCAAGCTCCTCCTGTTCGACGTAGACGGCGTCCTCACCGATGGCAAACTCTTCATCTTCCCCGCTCCGGCCGGCTCACAGCAGAGCGTGCTGCAGCAATCCGCCCAGCACGGCGGCCAGGGCGGAGGTAAGCACAGCGAGAGCATGATCGAGGCGAAAGGCTTCCATGCTCACGACGGGGCTTCGATCTCGCTGGCCCGCCTCGGCGGCATCAGGACTGGGCTGATCACCAAGCGCGTTTCGGAAACGGTCGCGCTCCGTGCCCGCGACCTGAAACTCGAATTCGTCTATCAGGGTGTGGACGACAAGCGCACCTGCTTCAACGAGGTGGTACACAAGGCAAGCTTGAAAGCGGAAGAAGCCGCCTTCGTCGGCGACGACGTGATCGATCTCCCCGCCATGCGCGCCAGCGGACTTGCCATCGCGGTGAAGAATGCTCGGGCCGAAGCAAAGAGTGAACTACATCACGCCCCACGCCGGCGGCGAAGGTGCACTTGCGCGATGCCGTCGAGTTCATTCTCAAAGCCCAAGGCAAATGGAAACGTGTGGTGGAAGATTACATCGGCGAGAGAAGTCCGAAGGACAGCCATCCGCCAAAGACAAGGTCCCGCCGACCATGAGCGACTTCAACCGATTTTCCTTGAGTCAGATTTCGGAGCTGCTAAGGCAGGTGCTGAGTGCTGGTTTTAGCTGACGGCGGAACGCTGATGGCTAACGGCTGATGAAAAAACCCACCAGATGCTTGCTTGGGGCGTGCTCGGGTCAGCATCCGGTGGGCTACCGTTTCTCCTTACTCACCCTGTTGTTTTCAGGAGTATTTGCAATAATTAAACCCTAGAACTCGAGGAAGTTCCGTCTAATTTTGTAAAACTTTGTAATTCTCTATCTAGACGCAACTCGATTGTCATCCCTGTGAGTTCGCGAAAGTTCCTCTACTCTTGTTTGCCAGACACAAGGAAGCAGTGGCGTCTTCCCCGGTGCTAATTCGCGATGACGGTTGTCTTCGATGCCATCAACTCCGTGAAACGCGGATTCTTCCGCAGTTCCGCAAATTCCGCGTCTTTGTACACGTTCTTCAAATCTTTGAAGCCCGCCTCCATTGCCCTCTTCAAATACTCAAGCGACTGATCCGAGAAGCCCATCTTGGCGTACAACTTTGCCACCGTGTAGTCGTAGCGGGCGCGGTCCTCGGGACTCGGCAGTTGCGCCTGCACACCTGAGCGCGAAGTTCGCCCAAACACGTCGGGATCTAATTCCAGAGCATGCTGATACGCTGCCACCGCGGGCTCAAATTCCCGCTTGGAGAAAAGAGCAGCCCCCAGATTGCTGTAGAACGACGCGGAGCTGCTGTCCTTCGCAATCGCCTTCTCGTACTGCTTGATCGCTGCTCCGTATTTTTTACTCTCGTAGAAAACCACGCCTACATTGTTGTAGGCATTGGCGTACTCATGATCGGCGCGGATGGCGTGCTCGAAGTCTTTGCGCGCCTCCTTGTAGCGCTGCATCATGAGTTCGGTAATGCCAATCTTATTCAGCAGGCACGCGTCATTCACCTTCTTGGCGAGCGCCGCATGGTAATAATCGAGGGCATCCAGATAAAGCTTGTCCGCGCGCAACCGGTCGGCTTGCTGCTCCAGATCGGCCGCGGTTGCCTCGCGGGCCGGAGGATCGACGGCGCGCAGCAGGGGCGGTGTGATCTGCACCTGCTCCGAGTGAGAAACTTGCGCGAATGCAGCACTGAAGGAAGATACAACCAGGAGAGTCAGGCAGGCTTTCCAGTAGGACATACACACCCCCAGCGACCAGCTCTAACGCAGCCATTCTGCCACAGTTTTGACTTGGCGGCGCAGAATTTTCGTTCGGGACGCCAAGGCCAGTCGCACAATGAAACTAACTAAAGTTTGGCAGACGCCGAGGCAGCGGGCGGGTTTACCCAGCGAAAGATCGGGGGATCCCTCCCCCAAGTCTGTGGAATCATCGAGTTAGCACGAAATTCCCCTGCAAAATCCGGACGTCAAGGGAGAGTGCCCGGCAATCTCAAGCATTTTCCGGCTAAAATGGGCCAATCCCTCGGATCGCGCCAGCCGTCAATTTCTCGACGCCGTGGCGGAGATTCCGGAAAAGCAACGCTAAGTTAAACTGCCGCCTCTTCGACCAGCCTCAGGCAGGCTCTGTGTCTCGAAGAAACACCGGCACAAGGACGGGGCACTCTCAGGAGTTGGAGCGAGCAGAGTGCGTCAGTGAGGCGCGGGCTGAGTTGCGTCTGGCGGCTTGGGCGGCGGCGTTGACGCTTTGTCATCCTTGAAGATTCCTACGATTTTGCCGAAGAAGCCCTTTTTCTTTTGCGGATCGGCGTTCGGGTCTTGGCCGTTGGTCGGGTTCGAAGGTGGCAAAGGCTTCTCTCCGCCGCCGAAGACTCGATTGAAGAATCCCGCCACGGCGCCGCTTTGATCGCAGGTCTCGCGCGGCTCCGTGCCGGCGACGAAGGCGGCTTCGTAATCGTCCGGACAGGTGGGCGTCGCCAGGCGGTTCGTGGCCTTGTCGAGTTGCACGTCTACCACGCCCGTTGGCTGGACGAAGGCCTTCATGTCAGAGTATTGCGGCAGAGCCGAGGCCTTCTTCATGAATTCGGTCCAGATGGGCGCGGCCGTCATCGCTCCGCTCAAGCGAAGGTCGCTATAGTCGTCGTAACCCACCCAAATCACGCACAACAGGTTGGAGGTATATCCGGCGAACCAGCCATCGTGCGAACTGCCGGTCTTGCCCGCCGCCGGCAGAGTAAATCCGCGCAGGCGAACCGCCGTATAGCCCAGCCCGTTGTCGATCACGCCTTGCATCATCCTGGTCATGACGTAAGCAATGCGCGGGTCGAGCACCTGGCGCTGATCGGTCTTGTAGTTCGCGATCACGTTCCCCTGGGCGTTGCGCACTGAGTTCACCAGGATTGGAGAAAGACGCGTGCCGTCGTTGGCGAATGACGTATAGGCCGCCGCCATGTCCAGCGGAGGAGCGTCGTAGGAGCCCAGCGCCATGGCCGGCGTCGCCTTCACCGAAACGATTCCCGCCGACCTTGCCAGGTCCGCCACTTTGTCGTAACCCACTTCCTCCGCCAATTTCACGGTGGCGTTGTTCAGCGACATGGCCAGCGCGTAGCGCAGGGTCACATCGCCGTGGTACTCCTCTTTGTAGTTGCGCGGCTCGTAGATCTGATCTCCATAGGTGAAGCTGGTCGGCGCATCGGTCACCGTGGAGGCCGGAGTAATCACCGTGGCGGAACCGTCAAGCGCCGTATTCATCGCTGCAGCATAAACAAACGGCTTGAAAATGGAACCAGTCGGCCGCTTCGAAACGGCGTGATTCAATTGGCTCCAGCCGTAGTCTCTTCCACCGACCAGAGCCAGAACCGCTCCGGTGTGCGGGTCGAGCGCAACCAGCGCCACCTGCGCTTGCGGGCCCGCCGCCACTTGCGTTTCCAGTTTCTTGCCCACCTTTACCCGCTTGGTGCGCATCTTGGTGACTTGCTCATCCACCAGCTTGATGCCCATTTCGACGGCCTGCGCTGCCGCCTTCTGCAGGTCGGGATCGAGCGTGGTGTAAATCCGGTAGGACTCATCGTTCAGATCATGTTCGTTGAACCGGTTGATCAGCGTGTCGCGCACCATGTCGACGAAATACGGCGCGTCGCTGGCCTCCACGTTCGGCGGCGCCAGCTTTAGCGGCGCAGCCTTGGCTTTCTCCGCCTGCTCGCGAGTGATGGAGTGGTTTTCCACCATCGAATCCAGCACCAGGTTGCGCCGCTCCAGGGCGCGCTCGGGATGCCGGTAGGGCGATAACCGGCTGGGACCTTGGATGATGCCCGCCAGCAGCGCCGCTTCCGGCAGCGTGATGTCCTTCAAATCCTTGTTGAAGTATGCGCGCGAGGCTTCGGCGAACCCGCTGATGGCGAACGATCCGCGCTGCCCCAGGTTCACCCAGTTGCTGTAGAACTCAAAGATCTGCTGCTTGCTGAACTTCTGTTCCAGTTCTTCGGCAATCAGCATCTCCGTCAACTTGCGTCTTACGGTTTTCTCCGGCGTCAGGAAAAAACCGCGCGAGAGTTGCATCGTGATCGTCGAACCACCCTGCTCATGCCGCTGCCGTGTCAGATCGATCCAGCCCGCCTCGAACATGCGGATGAAGTTCACTCCGCTGTGCTCGAAGAATCGCCGGTCTTCGATCGCCAGCACGGCATCGACCATCACCTTGGGGATGTCGGTGTAGTTCACCACCTGGCGCTTCGAACGCTGTTCGGCGTCGAACAGCGCCGTCACCAGTTGCGGCTCGAGCTCGTATGCGAAAAGGTCATTGCCCAGGCTGGTGATGCGGCTCACCCGCCCATCTTGAATGGTGACGTGCGCCGCTTCCGGGCTGTGGTAGCTCTCCGGGCCCGGCGTGATCTCGATCCCGTCTCTCACCAAGTGAAAGCTGCCGAGTTCCGACTGGCCGTCCTTGTCGGAATACCCGGCACGGCGCAGCATTGCGGCGATTTCCTTGGCGTCCATCTTCTCGCCGTCGTGTAGCGTCCGCGGCAGGGCGTAGATTTTGGCCGAATTGCTGAACACCGGTGACCGGAAGCGTTGTTCGATAATGCGGTCGTACTTGATGTAGAAATAGCAAAGGAATCCGCTCACACCAATGGCCACCGCCAGGAAGACGACCAGCGCGGCTCGAATCACGGGATCGCGCGACAGGCCGAACCTGTCCTTGCCGCCTTTCCTTCCGCTCTTCGGGATTTTGATCTTAATGGCCACGCTTAGAGTCGCACGTCCGCGCAAAAAAACTCCCTGATGGTCAGACGATGAGATGCGTCAAAAGGTTTGAACCGCCTGCTATTCCTGTTGACCGCTCCCCTGCCCGCGTTTTCGAGAGTCCGCGATGTCAGCGTGCGATACCTTCCATTGTACCGCCCCGCCCGCAAACAAAAAGAAACCCGCAGTTCATGCGGGTCTCTAAGCTGTCAACTCGAGGAGTCAGCGGCCGCAATTGTTGCTGGCAGCCTTACTGCGGGTCCGTCACTGCCCAGAACCCCGGTGTCGCCAAACTTAAAGTGAAGATCGGCTGCGTCAGAGCGCCACCGGTCCCCACGTCGAGAGGTCCCAACTGTGTAACCACGTCGCCAGTGCTCTCATTGATGTAGCTGCTGTAGACGAACAGGAAGTCGCCGCTTTGATCGAATTGGCCCCAGGAACCCTCGGCCACGCCGCCGAATGGCGAATTAGTATCCGCCGTAAGCGTTCCGGTGCTCGAAATCGCATAGCCTTCGACGGGATTAAACGCGCTAGCAGTATCGTTAAAGCTGAAGGAATACAGCAGGTTTCCATTGCTGTTGGACTGCACCGCAATGCTAAATGGCGAGTATTGGGTGACGAACGGCGATCCCGTTACCGGCGCAATTGCTCCCGCATTCGTCCCCGATTGCGAAATGCTGAACACGTACAGATGATCGTCATCAACGCCGCTTTTCACCACTGAGTTTCCGCTGGTCCCGATCAGGTATTGACCAGTGGGTTCTCCGTTCACCTGCCACATCGAATAGTTGGCGCCAATGAACGGACTGCCCACCACCGGCGTGAGCGTGCCAAGCGAGGTGCCGCTGCCAATCACGTAGGCTGCGATCGCAGCGCCCGTGTGCGTGTTGAAGTTACCGTCGATCGCGTAAAGGTATTTCCCCAGCCCGTCTGTGGCCAGGTTCATGGGCCCGAATGGAACCGCAAACGGTGACCCGGTAACCAGGGTTAAGACTCCGCCGCTGCCGATCGTATAAACGTAGATCTCATTCTGGAGTGTATCCGAAATGAATAACAGCGTGCCGGCGGGGTTGGTAATCATGTTAGCCTGGCCGACTCCTAATCCATAATCGCTCAGGAATGGCGCCGTGTAGGGACTGCCGCTGATCGCCGTCAAGCCTCCGGTCGTCGGGTCGATCGACCACGCGTAAAGTGCCCCTGCGCTTCCGAACCCGGCATAGAGGAATTGCTCTTGCGCGACGACCATGCCTACGCCGCCATCGTTTGGGGGAACCACGGGCGCAGTGTAGCCTGAAGTGCCCGCGAACGTCCCGGCGGTCGTATTCAAGGTATAGCCATCGATCGTCCCTGCGTCGTCCACGGCAAAGGCAAAAGCCGAAGCCTTGCTGCCCCCGCCACTACCACCGAAAGGACCGGTGCCCCCGGTCCCGGTGGAGGTGCAGGGCAGAGCTCCGAATCCGCCACATGAGTAGTCTCGGCAATTGACCAGGAACATTGTTGCCAGCACCGTCAGCAAGCTGAGTAGCACTCGAGCTCGTATCGTCATGGACTGCCTCCACCTGACTCTTATTGCTTGCGAACGCCCTGTGCGAACGTGCGGCAAACGATCGCGAATCCGCACCTCGCCCACTCCTGTTCACTTCGAGGGCGTGAAGAAAGTTTTATCCAACCGCGATAGTAGGTGGAAGGGTAACGTGGTGACAACGTTACGAATGTCACTGGCCTGTAAGTGAACAAAAGCTAATTAACTGCCGCGGGACTCGTCATTAGTCAGGGCTGCCCTACCGGCGTTCGTAGATTACTTACTATCAGGTCCAGCTGCCCTTGTCGATGATGGTGCAGCTTTTCGGAAAATGATTCGCCGGCATCAGGCCCGCAATGGCACTCTGAACATCGCTCGAAGGGCCGTGGAACGCGGAGATTCTCAGCATCGATGTCTCGTATCTGCCCGCATGCGAGATGTACTCAGGCACATACTCACACTTAGTCCGAAGGTAAGTATTCTGCGCAGCGACCCATCCCAATGTGACTATTGGTCCTGTCCAATCGATTGCATGGTAACCACACATTTGTCTTGCGTCGATTATTGGAAGCTGACAAGATTCGGAATTGAATTCAGCGGGGGAATCTTGTCAGGAGGAATTTTCCACGTGCAACGAACAATTGTTCTGGCCGCACTGCTGGCCGCCCTGTCGCTCATCTCAATGGGATGCGGCACTTCAGACAGCGTGAAGTCGATCACGCTCTCGCCAACCGGTTCCAACTTTCAGGGCGTGGATACAACGATTCAGCTCAACGTCAACGCGAACTACAACAGCGGCAAAGTAATCAACGTCACGAATCAGTCCAGCTACGCAGTTACCTCGGTGTGCTGCGACTTAAGCGGGAACCCACTGCCGACCCCCGCCGCGCCGACCAGCGGGCAGCCTGGTACCTTATGGGTCAACGGAACGGGCGTGATGACGGACGCGGTGCCCGTCTGCACTTGGACTCTCACTTCAGCGCCCAACGCAACACCCGTCACCTACCAACTGACCGGGTACTATCAGGTCGTGGCCACCTACGGTAGTATGTCGTCGCAGCCGGTCTCCGTCGCCGTAGCTTCGGAAGGCGGCAACGGTCCCGGAGGCGCCTGCGGTCCATCGGCACAATAATTCCCCGGAGATGCCGGCGGTCCTTTGTAGTTGCTGTTCTCTCCAGTTCGTGACTGCTCCCCCTGCAGTCTCCCTGTCACTCCGCTAGCGTGGTCATTGTCTACTGAAGCGGCGCGACTGCTCCCGCACAGCAAATGCCCTCCACCTCTCGCAAAATCAAGGCTCGGACGGTGGCGCCGCGATGCGGCCGCATTGATGGCAGCGTTTTATAAATCGTTTGCAAAGGGCACGGCGAACCGCCGCCCAGAGTCAATGAAGACGCGGTCTGTTTCCCCTGAGGGGTCCGGTCACATCATTATGAGATGGGAGCGGGCCTTGAAGTCATCTTGGCCGATCCGACACTTGGCCGATCCAACACTTGGCCGATCCAACGAACGGCAACCAAACTCTGTTGGGTAGAGCTCTAGGAAGGTCCCGGGCGGAAGCCGCCGGTGGACGGTCAGTTGGTAACCGGCAACTGGGGACCGGCGGCTGGTTCTACTTGTTTCCGCTATCCGGGGTGAAGTGCATCTCGAAGGAATAAAACGGCAGGTTGATCGGAACCGTATAGTCCGCCGCAATGTAAAGAGCCGATATCCCGGGCGTGTTGATGCGCTGCACGATCAGCTGCTTCGGCTGGATCGGCAGGTTCTCATCCTTCACTTTCCGCATCACGTCGTTGCGGACGTCGTCTTCCGTCTTTTGGAAATTCCCCGAATCCATCAGCGAGACATTCCTGAGGTCGTCCTGAAAACTGTAATTGGCCATCATGGGCGGAGCTACTTGAAAGCAGCCCACCACCACGAAGAGGATCGCGAGAAATCCACCAAGCGCCTTAAGGGTTGCCATAAGTCTCGAAACCGCGCTGCCCAGCCGGCGGCTCAGATTTCATGCCTTGGCTCGCAGCACTCCTTGAAAATATTCAACTATCGCAGTGATCGTAACATCGCGTACGGTCCGAGTCGAGCGTAGAACCACTTCCACAGTACCTTCGGTAACTTTCTTTCCCACTGTGATTCTAAAGGGGATACCGACTAAATCCGCGTCCTTGAACTTCACCCCCGGCCGCTCGTCCCGGTCATCGAGGATCACGTCAAATCCAGCCGCTTCGAGCCGCGTTCCGATGTCAACCGCCGCGTTCAGCAAACTCGCATCCTTCACGTTCGTAGGTGTAACCACAATTTCGAACGGCGCAATCGCTGGCGGCAGCCAGAATCCATTCTCGTCGTTACCCTGCTCTATCGCCGCCGTCAGAATGCGTTCAATCCCGATGCCATAACTGCCCATGATCGGCGTAACTTCCTTTCCATTCTTATCCAGCACCCGCGCGCCCATGGACTCCGAATACCGGTAACCGAGCTTGAAGATGTGCCCAACCTCAACTGCGGTATCGATGCGCAACGCCTTCTCGCAATTCGGACAACCTTCGCCGGCGGTAACCGCACGCAGGTCCGCAAACACCGTGGGATGAAAGTCCTTCCCCGGCGTCAGATTCTTCAGGTGATAATTCTCTTTGTTGGCGCCGGCAATCAGGTTCGCGCGCCCTTCGAGAGCCTTATCGACAAGCAGCGCCGGACGGTCTGCATCCTTCTTCAAGTCCTTTGCCCACTCAATCCCCACGGGCCCCAGGTATCCCGCCGGAGACTTGAACAGCGCCGTGATCTCACCTTCCTCCATGGGCCGCGTCGCAACCGCTACCGTGGAGTTGAGTTTTGCTTCGTTCAACTGATGATCGCCGCGCAGCAGCACCACAATCGGCCGCGACTTTACTTTGCCGCTCTTTCCATCTTTTTCGTCCGCCATCAAGGCCAGCGTCTTGATCTTGTTTTTCGGCGACACTCCCAGAAACCGCGCCACATCCTCGATCGTCTTCTGCCCCGGAGTATGGACCTCGAGCGGCGTGCCATCGCCCTCCGCGGCAAGATCATCCACCAGTTGAAGCTTCGAGGTAGCTTTCTCCATGTTGGCCGCGTAATTGCAGCCGTCGCAGCTCACAATCTGATCTTCCCCCGCAGGCGTTCTTACCATGAACTCGTGCGACTCTTTCCCTCCCATCGCTCCCGAATCCGCCTCCACCACCATGTATATCAATCCGCAGCGATCGAAGATTCGGCAATAGGTGTCGTAATGCTTCTTGTAGGAAACATCGAGGCCTGCCGCGTCGATGTCGAACGAGTATGCGTCTTTCATCATGAACTGCCGCACTCGCAGCAGCCCGGACTTCGGCCGCGGCTCGTCGCGAAACTTGGGAGCGATCTGGTACCAAATCTGCGGCAACTGTCGGTAGCTTCGCAGTTCCTTCAGCGCAATCGAGGTCATCACTTCCTCCTCGGTCATGCCCAGGCACAGGTCGGCGCCCTTGCGATCTTTCAGGCGAAACAGGTTGTCGCCCATCAAAGCCCAGCGCCCGCTCGCCTCCCAAATTTCCCGCGGATGCAGCGCCGGCAGAAGAAACTCCTGCCCGATCCGGTCCATCTCCTCGCGCACGATGCCCACGATCTTGTTGAACGACCGGTTGCCCAGAAAAAGATACGAGTAAATCCCCGCCGCCAACTGCCGAATGTATCCAGCCCGCACCAGAAACTTGTGGCTGGCCACTTCCGCGTCCGCCGGCGCCTCGCGCAATGTAGGAATAAACAGTTCTGACCAATGATGCATAGGGTTTGAGTACCGCGTGCCGAGTCGCGAGTAGCGGGTGCAAGACACCCGCCGATCCCGCAGTGGATTGGCTATTGTAGCAGCGAGTTTCTTCGACGAACTCTTAGCCCCCGGCTCGAACGATCCTGCGATGGCAAAGCCTCGCTACCACTACGACATCATGCTCAGGCCCGAACCAGAGGGCGGCTCGAGCGCGCTCGCTCCCGCCCTGCCGGGGTCACCTGCGGGCGCACGGTCGACGAAGCTCAAGAAATGGCCAGAGACGCCATCACCCGGCCCTATTGCCTGCGCAAGCCCAACGATCCTGTTCCAACCGACGACAACCCCGTCGGTTGCCTCCCAGGATTTCGAGTATTCGCGCCAAGAAATCACCTGACCCGTGCATCGAACTGGCGAAGCTACCCGCCGTCACTCTCATGTCATGGGTGAAGGAGGCGGGATTCGCCCGCGAAGAGCGGATCGACTTCTTGGCAGGCGGATGAGTTCCGGCGTAGTCATGGACCGGGCTCCGCTCGGTACGCGCAACTCGTACTAAGAAGTGAGCTGCCGCAGAATCTCTTTCCCCAGCTTCTGCGTCTCGCCGAAGAACTTCTGATACTCGACGAACAGCCGGTTCAACTCCAGGGACCTGTCCACCGAGAGCCGCTTGCGCAGAATCATGTCGCGCACGTGCACCGGGTTCGGCAGGATCGCGTCTTCCGTCAATTCTTCCAGCGCCACATTGGGATCGTAATGATACATCCACGTATTGTAGCGCCGCCCTCCCGGTAACTGTCGCTATACCATCTCGGTTCCCCACAGATCGTGGAGGTGCACAATCCCTTCCAGCCGGCCGCTTTCAGTGACCACCATCAGCGAAGTGATCTTCTTCTCTTCCATCAGCGCCAGGGCAGTCGCGGCAAACTCTCCAGCCGCAATCGTCCGCGGATTCTTCGTCATGCATTCACCAGCCGTCAGATCCAGCACGTCTTTCCCGCGCTTCTCGAGCAGCCGCCGCAAATCGCCGTCGCTGATCACCCCCACCAGTTTCTCGCCCTCCACCACCGCCGTCACGCCCAGCTTCTTGCGCGACATTTCATAAATCACGTCCGGCATCCTGGTTGGCGGCATCACGCAGGGCAGCGCTTCGCCTGAGTGCATCAGCGATTCCACTCGCGCCAGCCGCTTGCCCAGCTTCCCTCCCGGATGCAGGTTGGCAAAATCTTCTTCTTTAAATCCGCGCTTCTCGCTGAGCGTAACCGCCAGCGCATCGCCCAGCGCCAGCATCGTCGTAGTCGAAGCCGTAGGAGCCAGCCCCAGCGAGCAAGCCTCCTCCGCGATCGAACAATCAAGCGCCACATCCGCGGCCGCCGCCAGAGTGGATGCCTCTCTGCTCGAAGCTGGTGTGGAGCGAATACTCCCTGCGACAAGCTCATCGCATGCCTGGTTCGCTGCTGGTGACTTTTCTTCTCCACCACCTCCTGCTCTGACCTTAGCCAAGCGAGGCTCCAGCCTCTGGGCTCCAGAAATCTCATCCCCCGTCATCGCAATCAGCGGCACCCGCAGCCGCTTGATCGTCGCCAGCAGCGCCAGAATCTCCTCGGTCTCCCCGGACGTTGAAAGCGCCAGCACCACATCGCCGCGCACCACCATCCCCAAATCCCCGTGCAGCGCCTCCACCGGATGCAGATACAAAGCCGGAGTCCCCGTCGAACTCAGCGTAGCCGCAATCTTGCGCGCAATCAGCCCGCTCTTCCCCATCCCCGTGACCACGACGCGTCCCGCGCAGGAAAACAGCAAGTCCACGGCCCGCTGAAACGCGGCCGCCATCGGCCCGCCAATGCGATCCGCCAGCGCGCGTAGCGCCTCCGCCTCAATGCGCACCACGTTCTCGCCAATGTTTTTCATGAAAACGCGATCCTACCAGAGGATTGGCGTCCACCTCGCACGGCAGGCCCATTTCGAGCGGCCACGCGACTTCCGTCGTCATCGCTCAATTGCCTAGAAATGATCCTCACTGCCCCCGGGCAGCAGGGGTTTCTGACCCAGCACCGCCAATCCCTTGGCCTGGATGATCCGGTCCCAGGGCCCCGCCTGCCAGTTGTCCCGCGCCATCGCCGGATGTTGCCATGGAGGCAGTGACACCATTAGATTTCTCGCCATGGAATGCACGTAAGGTTCATACATCACCCGCAACCTGGTCAGCTTCTGTCGCGCTTCGTCAGTACTCCGCAATTTCAATCCTGCCGTCGCCAGCGTCTCTCGCACTGCGTCGAACCCGGCGTCCGTGAGCCGTTCCGCCGCCTGCGAATCGTAACGCGCATTCACCACCTGCGCCAGATCCACGGCCGCATGCCGTGCCATGGCGAAAGTCAGCTTCGCCTGCCCGGGCTGAATGCCCTCGATGCCGACAAGCAAGAGCGAGGTGACGTCCAGCATCGTCATCAGCGCTCCCAGCCACGACTGGTTGCTATGCTGCGAACGAAAAAAACTCAACACCGGGTAAGAAATACCGCTCTCCAGCAATTCCCCCGCCCAGCGTTCCCAGTCGCGCAGAACTGTGTCGAGAACCTTTTGGTCGATCGTCGGATTCTCCGAGGGCCCCGCCAGCCGCACTAGCAGCTCCACCGCCGTCGGGGGCGATCCCGCGCGGGCGTCGAGCATGGAGATCTGAATCTCTCGCCGCGAAAACGAAGCGTACACCACCGGCAGGTATCCAATGACCACCCCAAGAAACGCGAAGCCCATCCCGGCTTCGATCACCGAAAGTGCGCGCGCCAGACTCGACGTGGGCACAATGTCGCCGTAGCCCAGGGTGAAGAACGTCTCCCCGCTGTGGTAGATGA
>Ga0302324_100018488_pt1 | contig 13729 bp, 11 predicted proteins | sample Palsa_T0_1_FD_201949 | JGI IMG/M metagenome (GOLD analysis project Ga0302324, IMG submission 201949) | Peat permafrost microbial communities from Stordalen Mire near Abisko, Sweden - Palsa_T0_1 | ecosystem: Environmental > Terrestrial > Soil > Palsa > Peat permafrost | place: Sweden: Abisko...
AGCGCCACGCCCGATCGTAGCAGACCCCAGCGTTGCCGCCAGAAACATGGCGATGCGCCGCGCCGCGCGGGTCGAAGAGAGGCAAATCTACGGTCATCGCTGCGTGATCCGAGACGCCGCCGGGCACGGCACTGTTGAGGGCCCTATCTCGGCCGGAAGAGTTCGGAATTCTTTTCGCCGAACGTGCGGCTCCAGGCTAATTCGGCGTGGAATGCACTCACCTTCATTCTGAACGGATTCGTATTCGTATTGATCGGTCTGCAATTGCCCTCCGTCCTCGCGGGAGTGCGTGAATGGAAAGTTAGCCAGGTTATTTTATACGCCGTCCTGTTCAGTGTCTTCCTGATTGTGCTGCGCCTTCTCTGGACGTTCCCCGGCGTGTACGTGGCGTACTTCATTCGTAGCCGCCTGCTCCGCCGCGACGAGAAGCGCCCGGACGCCCACCAGGTGTTTGTCATCGGCTGGACCGGCATGCGAGGGGTGATCGCGCTGGCTGCCGCCATGTCGCTGCCGCAAACCATCGCCGACGGCAACCCGTTTCCACATCGCGACCTGATTGTGTTCCTGACCTTTAGTGTTATTCTTGTGACGCTCGTCTTGCAGGGGCTGAGCCTCCCTCCGCTGATCCGCGCATTGGGTCTCGCCGGGACTTCTGCGCCAAAGTGCCAAGCACAGGAGGCCCGCCGTCTGGTACTGCAGGAGGCGCTGGAGCATCTTGAAACCCTCAGGCGAAGCGGCCCCGCGGACTATACCGAGGCGTACAACGATTTGGAGCGGCATTATCAACGTCGTCTGGCGAGTATCAACGGCGGCCGCCGGGAGCAGGATACGGCCGCTGCCGAAAACTACTTCCGGTATCTGGATCTTTCCCGCGCACTTCTGGTTGTGGAACGCCAGGCTGCCCTGCGCTTGCGCGATGAGGGCCGTGTTACGGACGAAATCCTGCGCGACATCGAGTATGAGCTGGATTTGAGTGAGACTCGGCTGACCGCTGCGAATCAGCACGCCGAAGTGCTGCCGGCGGCTTAACTCCGTCTTCCGGCTTTCAACCGGCTACGCGGGCTTACGCCCGCGGCGACCGCAGGAGTGCGGTCGCGGCACGCTGAGAGCGTGCGCCACGTCAGGGTCGCAGAATGTCCAAACTCCAGGGCCGCCTAAAAGGCGGCTGCGGCCATGATTGGCCGCCCCACGGTGGTGTATGGAACGGGAACCGGTCGAGCAGCGCGACGTCCTTCAGGGGCGCACGAGGGACAGCCGGAACGCGGCCATCTCCTGGCCGTTGCGAACCAGCAGGATGTCGCCGGCCAGAGCCGGGTGGTTCCAGGTCTTACCCTCGATCGCCGGGAAGCGCGCGAGCTCCTTGAACTGATCGGGGCTTGCGGAGACCAGCGCCAGTTCGCCTTCCTCCGAAACCACCAGCAGCACGTCCCGATCGGGCAACAGAACGAGCTGGCCGCTGCCGTAGCGTCCACCCTTCCACTTGCGTTTGCCGTCGGTGAGGTCGATGCACGCGAGGATGGTGCCGTCGAAGCCGAAGGCATGGCCCTTGTGAACGACGAAGTCGTTGAAGTTCGGTTTCAGCCCGTTTGAGGTCCAGCGCTCCGCGACGGTCCATCCCCCAGATCCATGCGCTACCGCGAGGCGGCGCATGCCGGTTCCTCCCAATCCTTCGCCGACGCTCATGAGGATGTCGCCATCCGAGGCCAAGGCCGGCTGCACGATGCGGGTGTCCGACGGCCACGGGTACTCCCAGAGCCGCGTGCCGTCGGCCGGCGCCACGCCGATCGCGCCATGTCCGCTCATCAGCAGGATCTGCGCGACTCCATCGATCGTGAATAACTGTGGCGAACTGTAGCCGGCGCCGCCATCCGGGCCGAACCAGCGCGGTTTGCCGGTGGCGAGGTCGTAGGCGGCGAGTTTGCCACCCGCGGCGATGACCACCTCGTCGTCAACCACCAACGGCGAGCTCGCGAAGCCCCAGCCCGGGACCTTTGTGCCGGTGTCGGACGCCGCGTTGCGCGACCACACCACGGCGCCGTTACGGGCGTCGAGCGCGTTCAAAATTCCGGTCGCCCCGAACGTGTATACCCGGCCGTTGGCGAGGGTGGGTGTGGCGCGCGGACCGGCGCCGGCATTCGATTCCCAGAACCGGACTGCGTCGCGGTGCATCCACACCGGCTTGCCGTTGGCCACGTTGTAACAGGCCACCAGTTCGTCGTCACCGCGCTGCTCCTGGGTGTAGAGCAGGTTGCCTCCGACCGCGAAAGACGACCAGCCCGGTCCGATCGGCCGGCGCCACAGCTTGACCGGCGGCGACTTGGACCAGTCGGTCTCGATCTGCACGCCAGGGATGACGCCGTCGCGATGGGGTCCGCGAAAGCCAGGCCAGCCGGCGCCCGTCTCCGCTGCCGCCGTAGCGGCCGGGATCGTCGCCGGAGCCTTCGGAGGCGCCTCCGGTACCGTCGGGAGAGCTGCCGGAAGCACCGCCGGAGCGGGAAGCGCTGCAGGTTCTTCTACGGTTCGCGCCAAGAGGCGGTCCTCGGGAGTCTTCGCCCAACGCCAGGCAAGATCCGAAGCGACCACGCCCCCAATGACGCCATTGGTCCGCAGGAGGGTCCACGCGCCGCACGCCACCAGGATAGTCGCAACCATGGTCGCGCGCCGAGGTCCGTCGGCAAGGCGGCTGGTGGCGACCGCCCACACGACGAAGGCGAAGCTCAGGACCGGGATGGCATAGATGGGGAACAGCATCCCCATCATTCCCGTCGCGATCGAAACGTGGATGATGCGCGATGTCGCGAACAGCGCGACGATCATCAGGACGATAGCGCCCCAGCGCTCGACCCCGGGCGCGCGGCTGAAGAAAGCCCACCACACCACGATGGCCAATCCGCCCAGAATCCCGCCAAGGATGCCGATCGCCAAGGCATCGGGCACGACCATGGGGACGCCAAACCTCACCAGGCACAGCAGCACCGCGGCAGCCACGCCGGGCCACAGCCGTAACGCCTTCCGAGGAACCGGTTCGCCGGTCTGCGCTACGCTCATATCACAACGATACTCTGTTTACAGGTAATTTGTTCCGTCTTTCCCACGGGCGATGGACCAAGCAACGCTCTCAAGGCGTCAGCGAGAATACGGTACCGACCCCGCCGGCCCGGTCATACTCAAAGCCGGTAGTCGTGCCATAAAGCAACCCATCCGGCCCGATTACCAGGCCCGCATACGGAGTGATCTGGTCCGGCCCCTGCAAGGTGAACGTGTATAGCTTGGTGAACGTCCAGGTTTCGCCAGCGGAAGAAGGCGGCGTCAGTTCGAATACGGTGCCCGAAGAGTTAATCGGACGGCCCCCTCCCGTGGGGGTAGTGCCGATCAGCGCACCGCTGGGGCCGAGGAGCAGCGTGCCCAGCGGGCCGCCGCCATCCGGATAGAACCTTTGGTGCGGTTTGCCAAGAAAACTGTACAGCACGGATTCCGTCCAGGGCCCGCTCCCCGCGGCAGGCGGAGTGAGCGAGAACACCACGCCTCCGGGATTTAGTGTAACCTCTCCGCCACTGGTAGTTCCGTACAACACGCCGTTCTTTGCCAGCGTCAGGCCGGCAGCGGGAAAGGCTCCGCCGTCGCCGCCGATGGAACCAAAATCGAATAGTATCTGTTCGGTCCAAGCGCCTCCCGGCGTGGTGGGGGGCGTCAGGGAAAAGACCGTGCCGCAGCAGCTTCCATACATCGTCGTAATAGTGCTGTAATACGTTGTGCCGTAGAGGATGCCGGCGGGGCCCAGCAGCAATCCTCCAACGGGGAGCCGGCCGTCGCTGGTAAGGTTGAAGCTGTATATCGGGGATTCGTGCCAGGCAGCTCCCGGCGCTTCGGGCGGCGTAAGAGAATAGGCCGCGCCGACGCCATACTCTCCGCCTTCATACGTGGTGCCATACAGCACGCCGTCGCCGGCGAGCGCAATGTTGCCCTGGGGGAAAGCGCCGTCTCCGCCGCCGCCCAGGGGTCCGGCGAAGCTGTACAGCACGGCATAGCCCCAAGCGCCGCCGGGTGACGCGGGAGGGGTCAACGAAAAGACCGTGCCGTTGCCCGTAGATCCCCCACCGAATGTAGTGCCGTAGAGCACTCCGCGGCTGTCCGTCACCAGGCCGGTGGTCGGCGAGCCGCCATCGGTGGAGCCGGGCAGGTTGTCGAACTCATGCAGGACGGTTTGGGTCCAGACGCCGCCGGCAGACGCGGGCGGAGTCAAGGAGTACACCACCCCCGCTCCGTACTCTCCTCCGGTGTTCGCGGTTCCATAGAGGACACCGCCGCTGCCCACGGTCACGGCACCCTCGGGCGCCGATCCGTCGTACCCACCGCTGAACTCGTACAGTGTAGTCACTGTTGCCGCGGCCGGGAGCAGAACGGGAAAGAGCGCGCCGCCGGCCACGATCAATGTTTGTAGGATTCGCATGTTTATGTCCTCAGGGCTTCAAAGCAAATACCGTGCCGCAGGTTGTTACGCAGGACGCATGGGCAGCGCCGCCTTCCAGGGTAGTGCCGTATAAAATGCCGTGGCTGCCGATCGTCAGGTTATTCGGATAAGCGCCGTCTGCCTGGCCGGTGAAGTTATGCAGCAGCGTGTGGGTCCATGCTTCGCCCTCCGCGGCCGGGGGCTTCAGGCTAAACACGGTGCCGTAGGAATAGCTGCCACCGGATGGGGTCGTGCCGTACATCACGCCATCGGTGCTCACCACCCCGGTGGCAGGGTATTGGCCGTCCGGGCCGCTGAAGCTGTATATCGTGGTCAGCGTCCAACTTTCGCCCGGTGACGCTGGCGGTGTCAGGACAAAGACCGAACCTAGTCCCTGCGTCCCGCCGAAGGTGGTTGTACCCAGGAGCGCTCCCTTCGGACCGCCGCCAATGACAGCCGACTGACCGTCCCCTGGCGGGCCCGCCGGAAACTGGTACAGGATGTCCTCCGTCCAAGCTCCACCGGGAGTGGTTGGCGGCGTGAGCGAGAATACCGTGCCTCCGCCGAGAGTACCGCCATAGCTGGTGGTCCCGTACAACACTCCGCCGCTGCCAATCACCACGGGCGCAGTCAGATAGCCGCCATCGCTGCCGGCGTTAAACGTATGGATCACGCCCGGAGGCAAGTCGATGGGAGGCGTAAGGGCAAAGACAGTGCCGCCGCCCTGCAGGCCTCCGAAAAAGGTCGTACCATAGATAACGTTGTCCGCGCCGACGGTCACGGGGGCGTAAGGCGTGGCCCCATCGTCGCCGCCGGTGAAGTTGTGCACGATAGTTTCATACCAGGTCCCCCCTGCCGCGGGAGTCAGCGAATAAACCAAACCGGATTCTCGCGTACCGCCGTACTCCGTGGTGCCATAAAGGACTCCGCCGCTACCCAACACCACACCCGAGAAGGGGGTGTTCCCATCTAACGGGCCGCCGGCAAAATTCCACAAGACGGCTTCCTTCCATGCGCCGCCCGCGGATTTCGGCGGAGTCAGCGAGTACACCACGCCCCAACCTTCGCTGCCTGCGTTTCCTCCGATCTCGGTGGCTCCGTAGAGCACGCCGCCGGGGCCGATCGCAACGCCCCCGATGGGCCAGCCTCCATCGTTCGGGAAACCACTAAATTGATAAAGCGTCGTGAACGCCGGCGACGACGGCTCCGCGCCAAATACAACCGCGGCGCCGCAAGCCAGCATGGCTAATGCGCGAATCCCTTGTGTAACTCCCTGCATATGCGACCCTTTCTTTCTTCGGAGGGCGGCCGTGTTCTCGTGCGCACTGCCGCCTCTATATGGACATGCGCGAAACTAGCACGGTTCGGTTAACCATTTTGCATTTTTTTGCGGGCGATAATGAAAGGAGCATGCCTTCCGGATACGACGCCCTTCGCACCACCGCAGCCTGGCTGGATCTATCCACCCGCGGACGCATTTACGCGACCGGGGAAGACCGCGCCAGGTTGCTGCACGCCATGCTCACCAACCACGTGCAGCAGCTCAAGCCTGGCGAGGGATGCTACGCATTTTTCCTGAACGCGCAGGGGCACGTCCAGGCGGATGTGAACCTGCTTTGCCTCGAAGACCGCTTCCTGCTGGATATTGAGCCCGAGACCCGCGAGCGCGTGTTCCGGCATCTGGATAAGTACATCATCGCGGACGATGTAGCACTTGCAGACGTCACCGAGGCGGTGGCCTGTCTGGCGGTGGAAGGCCCGCACGCGGCGGCCATGCTGGCAGCCATCGGCGCGCCCGCTCCCGAGGCCGATTTCGCGCACGCCGCCTGGACCGGGGCTATCGTGCAGCGTGCCAGCGCGACCGGTGAGCCCGGCTTCCGCATCTTCCTGCCGGCGGAAGAAAAAGCTGCGTGGATCGCACGCCTGGACTCCGCCGGTGCCTCCCCCGCAACCGCGGACGAAGCGCGCACCGTCCGCCTGGAGCACGGCCAGCCGCGCTATGGCGAAGACATCTTCGACACCACGCTGCCGCAGGAGACGCGCCAGATGCACGCCGTCCATTTTGCGAAGGGCTGCTATCTGGGACAGGAGATCGTGGAGCGCATACGCTCGCGCGGGCATGTCAACCGGCTGCTCGTCGGGCTGGAGATCGAAGGTGACGCGCCGGTGCCTGGCGGTACCAGGATCACCTCCGGTGACGCCGAGGCCGGAGAGATTACGTCATCGGCCTTCTCGCCCGCGCTCGGCAAAGCGGTGGCGTTGGGTTACGTCCGCGCGCAGTTCGCCGCCGAGGGCACGCCGCTGCAGGCGGATGGCAGGGCGGCCATGGCTGCGGGAGACCCTCTGGGTCGGGTCCCCGGGACCCGCTTGGGGCCCGGAAATTGAGGCCTGCAAGGAGGAGATGGCGGCCTGGGAGGCCGCCGCAGGCCGAGGGCCTGCCCCACTATTTGTCTGCGCCACGCCTACGCAATTTCTGCGATCATGCCATAGGGGCATCCAATGCTTAGCGATCAGTTGCGCGAGTGCGGCGTGGTGGGCGCGGGCGGCGCGGGATTCCCTACGCACGTCAAAGCCGCCTCGCGCGTCGAGTTCATGATCGCCAACGGCGCGGAATGCGAGCCGCTGATCCACAAAGACGCCGAGCTGATGAAGCACTTCCCCGGCGAGATCCTGGCCGGTATGGCCGCCATGATGGAGGCCACCGGCGCGCCAGCGGGCAAGTTCGGCATCAAGTCGAAGAACGCCGAGTCGCTGCACGCGCTCGAAACCCAGACGCTTCCCAAGAAGATCGAATTCGTGATGCTGGGCGATTTCTACCCCTCAGGCGATGAGTTCGAACTGGTCTATGCCGCCACTGGCCGCCTGATCCCGCCCGCCGGATTGCCGCTGCACGTGGGCTGCGTGGTCAACAACGTGGAGACGCTGTACAACGTCCACCTGGCCGCGCGCGGCATCCCGGTGACGGAGAAATTCGTCTCCATCGCCGGCGCGGTGAACCAGCCCAAGTCGTTCTGGGCGCCCATCGGAACCCCGTTCCGCGAACTGCTGGCGCTGGCGGGCGGCGCGCGCATTGCGGATTTCGGCGTGTTTGTCAGCGGCCTGATGATGGGATGGCTGACCTTCGATCTGGACGATGTAGTCACCAAAACCACGGCCGGCCTGATCGTGTTGCCGCGCGATCACTATCTGATTGCGCGCCGCAACCGCTCGCAGCAGGAGATGAACCACATCGGCAAATCCGCCTGCGACCAGTGCAGCTATTGCACGGAATTCTGCCCGCGCTACCTGCTGGGATACGAGGTGATGCCGCACAAGGTCATGCGCAGCCTGGGTTTTACGTTGACCGGCGCGCAGAACTGGAACCAGTGGGCGGAGCTATGCTGCGCCTGCGGGCTGTGTACCCTGTATGCTTGTCCCGAAGATCTGTATCCCAAGGAAGCCTGCGACCAGGGCAAGCACGACCGCCGCGCCGTGGGGCTGAAGTTCGTACAGCAGAAGCCGGTCCAGGTGCACCCCATGAAGGAGTACCGGCGGGTGCCGCTGAGCATGCTGCGCAAGCGGCTCAAGGTGGAGGAGTACGAGGCGGAAACGCCCTTTGAAAAGCTCGCTTACCACCCGGCGGCGGTGCGCATCAAGCTGCGCCAGCATGCGGGCGTGGCCGCCAAGCCGGTGATCGAGCAAGGCGCCCAGGTGCGCAAGGGCCAGGCGATCGGGCGCGTGGACGCCAAGGAATTAGGCGCAGCCGTGCACGCCTCCATCGACGGCCGGGCGCGCCGCATTACGGAAGAATTCATCGAAATCGTTGCTTAAGCAAGGCATAAACATGGCAAAGGATTCCATCGGGCTGATCGAACTGGGCAGCATCGCGGCGGGTTACCAGGTGTGCGACGCCATGCTCAAGGCGGCGGATGTGGAGCTGGTGTTGGCGCGCTCCATCTGCTCGGGCAAGTACATGGTGATGGTGCGCGGCGAGGTGGGGGCGGTGCAGGCGGCGGTCCAGTCCGGCAACACGGCGGGCAGCTTTTCGGTGATCGACTGCTTCACCATCGCCAACCTGCACGAGTCCATCTTCCCGGCCATCGGGGGCACCGCCAAAGTCGAAAAGTTGGACGCATTGGGCATCGTGGAGGCGTTCTCGGTGGCCTCGTTGATCGAAGGCGCCGACGCCGCCGCCAAGGCCGCCGACGTGCGCCTGATCGAAGTCCGGCTGGCAATGGCGTTGGGCGGCAAGGCGTTTGTTACGCTCACGGGCGATGTCGCGGCGGTGGAGAGCGCCGTGGCCGCCGCTGCCCAGGCTATCGCCCAGAAGGGGCTGCTGGTGAACAAGGTGGTGATCCCGCGGCCCCGGCCGGAATTGCTCAACGAGATGATTTGATGTGCGGCGAAGCTGGCGGCCTGGGATGCCGCCGCAGGCCGAGGGCCTGCCCCACAATTGTACCCCTTGAATTTCACATGTAATAGACATACATTGAGACTAGAGGCGGACATTTCAGATGAGACTGTCTTTTGCAGTGCCCCTTTTCCTGGCAGCCAGCCTGGCGGCGTTCGGACAGCAAGCCATGCCGCGGATGAGCACGGTCGATCCCGCCAATGGCAAAGCGGGGGACGAGATCACAGTAGCTGGGGAGAATCTGGAGAAGGCGCAAGTGGCCAAGGTGTACCTGACCGATGGGAAGAACGACGTCCTGGTGGATTTGACCGAGCAAACCGCCACCACGCTCAAATTTAAGATCCCCACCAAAGCCACGGCCGGCCGCTTCGCCCTGATGCTGCTGACCACCGGCAAAGAGCCCAAGCTCATCGAGCAGCCGGTCAAGCTGACGGTCGAGTAGGCGGGCTACCCCTTCTCCCGGTGGTATGGGGAGGAGATGTAGCGGCGCGACTCGCGGGCGGCTTCCGCCTCGGGCGCATAGGCCATAGCCTTTTTGTACGCCTCGATAGCCAGATTGTGGCGCTGCCTTAGGTCGTAAATCTGGCCCACCCGCATCCAGGCCAGCACGCCGGTGTTCAGGTCCACCTCGTCGGCATGCGCCGTCACTTTCTGCATATTGTCCAGTGCCGAATCCAGGTCGCCGTACCAAAACTGGATAGTCCCCAACTGGTAGTAAATCGCCTCCCAGGGCACCCGTGAATAGCCCGGCGAGCCTTGCGTTTTCAGTTGCGCCACCTGTTGCACGCAGGCGATGGCCTTCTTGCCATCGCCCAGGCCGGCGTAAATACCGGCCTGCTCGAAACGCAGCAGGTAGTTGCGCGGGAAACGCGCGATCAGGCTCTCCACCACCGGCAGTGCTTTCGCCGGCTGGTGCTCGCGGCGGCAGATGGCGGCCAGAAACACCTCGGCGTCGACGCGATTGAGGGTGCCGCGCGCCGCCACGTCCTGCACGATGCGGATGCCGCGCTCCTTGTCGCCGTGAAAGCCGATCAGGAACCCGAACATTTTGTAGAAGGCCGGCAGGCTGCCGATCACGTAGTCGTGCAGCCCCTGCACCAGGCGTGCATCCACGTTCTTGGGATCCAACTCGCTCACCCGGTTGTGCAGCTTGCGCGCGGTGGTGGCGTCGCGCAGCGCGTCCACCCAGGCTTTCTGGACCAGGAAATAATAGTTCGCGCGCAAGCCGTAGGTGATGCCCATGGCGTAGAGCGCTCCGGTATCGTTGGCGTTGCGCCGCAGCCGCGCCTGCTCCAGATCGAGGGCCTTTTGTATTTCGCCCAGAAACCGCGCCTTGGTTCCGGGGGCGGGATTCAGTTTGGCGCGGCGCAGCAGGGAATTGTTACCCGTGACCAGTTCGCTTTCGAGCGCCCCGTCGCGAAACATCTCCTGGAACACCACGGTCTCCGCGGCGTGGTTGTGCAGATCCGGGTTGCCCGGCTCCTGCGCGATGGCCTTGTCGAAATCGGCCAGCGCCTGGTCGTATTCCAGGTTGTAGAAGTGATCGTAGCCCTCGTCCACCAAGCTGTTTCGGGCTGAGAGACGGGTGGCCAGACAGACCAGCGCTAGAAAGGTGACTTTCAATACTTCGATTATATCGGCGGGAGCCGCCGATTGCGCTAAAGTGAACCCTATGGCGAGACAAAAAGTCGAATTGAAGGGGAGCCATCGGCCAGCACCGCCGGGCGCCTCCGTTGCCGGTACACCCGATCCCGGCGAGATCGCGCAACTGACGGTAAGCGTGCGGCATCGCAATGCGTTGCCCGCTCCCGGCAGCGGCCCCGTTGTGAGCCGCGTGGAGTTTGCCGAATTGTATGGCGCGGATCCCGCCGACATACAGGCGGTGGCCGATTATGCAGCCGAAGAAGGGCTGAGCGTGAGCGGTTCCGATGCGGCCAGGCGCGTTGTGATGCTCTCCGGCAGGCTGGCCGATCTGTCGCGGGCGTTCGGCGCTGAGTTGAAACTCTACCACCTAGGTGGCCACACCTATCGCTGCCGCAGCGGGTCGCTTTCCATCCCCGCCGACCTGGCGGACGTCATCGAAGGGATATTCGGGTTCGATCAGCGGCCGCAGGCCCGCACCCGCTTTCGCGTGAGCCAGACTGCCGCGATGCCGGCGGCCGCCGCTGCGACTTCCTATTCGCCGCCCCAGGTGGCGCAGCTTTATCGATTCCCGCAGGGCGCTACTGGCGCAGGCCAAACCATCGCGCTTATCGAGCTGGGCGGCGGCTATCAACAATCGGATCTCGATAGTTTTTTCTCGGGCTTGGGGATCGCGCCGCCATTGGTGACGGCCATTTCGGTGGATGGCGCCACCAACCAGCCCGCGGGCGATCCCAACAGCGCCGACGGCGAAGTGCTGCTGGATATCGAAGTTGCCGGTTCGGTAGCGCCAGGTGCGGACATCGCCGTGTACTTCGGACCCAACACCACGCAGGGATTCCTGGACGCCATCACTACCGCGGTTCACGACCAAGCCAACCACCCGGACGTCATCTCCATCAGTTGGGGAGGCGCGGAATCCACCTGGACTTCGCAAGCCATGCAGTCATACGACCAGGCGTTTCAGGATGCCGTGGCGCTGGGCGTGATGGTCTGCACCGCTTCCGGCGACGATGGCTCCAACGACGACCAAACCGATGGCCAGGCGCATGTGGACTTTCCCTCGTCGAGTCCCAATGTGCTGTCTTGCGGAGGAACCACGCTCGAAAGCTCCAACGGAACTATCGAGAGTGAGGTGGTGTGGAACGATGGAGCGGGCAACGGCGCGAGCGGCGGCGGGGTGAGCGAAGTCTTCCCTTTGCCGGCCTATCAGGAATCGGCCAACGTGCCGGTTTCGGTGAATTCCGGTTTTGCGGGGCGCGGCGTACCGGACGTGGCGGGCGACGCAGATCCGAACACCGGCTACAACGTAGTGGTGGACGGGCAATCGCTGGTGTTCGGCGGAACCAGCGCGGTGGCTCCGCTGTGGGCTGGACTGATCGCGCTGCTCAACCAGCAGATCGGCAAGAGCGTCGGGTTCTTGAATACCGCTTTGTATGGGACGCTTTCGAGCAGCGGATTCAACGACATTGTTTCCGGAAACAACGGCGCGTATTCGGCGGGTCCGGGTTGGGACGCGTGCACGGGTTGGGGCAGTCCGGAGGGGACTGCGCTGCGCGAAGGGCTGTAGTGTGGCGGGCCTTCGGCCTGCGGCTGCCTCCCAGGCGGCTCTCTTATAAGCGGGTCCAAGGGACCCGCGCTCTGGAGTTTGGCGACGTGGCGCAGGCATTCTTGCCTGCCGCGACGACACTCTGTCGTCGCGCCGGGCGTAGCCCGGCTTTGGAGTTTGGCCATTTTCTGGTGAATCGCCGATCGCCGGGCGCACCGTGGGGTGGCCAAAGCCGGCTGCGGGCAGAATTGCCCGCCCCACGGTGCACAAAGTATGTAGCATTGCGCTCTCTACGCCCGGCGAGCGCGAGCATTGCTCGAGGGCGAAACGGTCTTAGCGCCGCACCTTGCGCATCCAATCGCCCCAGGAAAATCCGGCGCGCGCCATCACGGCGCCTAACACCACTGCCCATGCCATGCGCGTCCAGAATTGGCGGACGCCCGGTTCTACTTGCGTGAAGACATTGCGTACCCAATCCGTGGTGCTGGGAACGAAGAAGGGAAAGTAGCCCGATCCGAAGAACCAGTTGCGGGCCGCCGGCGTCATCAGGAAATCGGCGAAGGGCCACTGTACCGCCGCCAACGCCACAATGAAGAGCGGAGCGATCACCGCGGCGCGCGCCCAATAGCTCCAGCGCTGCCAATAGGGGCGCGTCAAGTCCAGGAGGAACGCGGGTACAATCGCCAGAATCGGAAAATCGGGCGGCACGAAACGGGTCACGTGCTGAAACACGGGACCGAGCTTGGGCTCCGCGGGGAACAGGGGCAGAATCCAAACATAGAGCAGGTTCAGCGTGGTATAGATGCCCAACACCACGGTCCCCGCCCAACGAAACTCCGTCATGCGGTAAAGCCCCGCCAGGAAGAAGCACGATCCCAGCGTCATCAGCATATAAAACAGCGCGCTGTGCATGTAATTGCGCAGCAGGAATTCCTGGAATACGCCGAACGAAGTCACCAGCAGGAAGGTATAGGTGTAAAGCATGAGCGCGTGCAGCTTGGTGCGCAGCGCGCCTTCCGCATGGCTGAGATGCCCCATAATCAACAGCAGCGTTCCTATGCGGATCACCAGCATGCCGAGGATCAGCAGCACGTGCGGCGGGCTGAGGACTTTCACGTCCAGGCCGTAAGCACTGTGCCACCAGTTATCGAACGGCGCCGAGGTAATCATGGCAATTCCGCCCCAGGCACACACGAATGCGCCTAGCGGGCCGCGGAAGCCCCAGATGCGCACCGAGCCGGCCTGCGCCGCCGCGGAGTGACCGAACGAACTGGACAGGATGAGGTACCCGCACGCAATCCCCGCCAGGATGCCGCACAGGTATATCAACATGTGCGGCGCCGTCCAGAAGGTATCGCGGCCAATGCTCTTGTGCCAGGAAATGTCCCAAATGCCTCCGATAGAGGCGGAGGTGATCGCGATTACGCAGGTGGTGATGTACCAGGGGACTGACGCGGTATGCTCCGCCGCGCTTTCCGCCCAGGTGATAGTAGCGCTCTGAGCCATAGTTTGAGTCTACCCCAAGGCAGGTACGACGCGCTGCCCGTTGGCTCGCTTGTGGAGGGCGCCTGGTTGGGGCGCCCGACGCCCCCACGGCTTACATCTTGAATCCCACAAACGGGGTCCATTGGCCGGTCTTCGGGTCAACGGACTCCCCGCAAATGTCTCCCCGATCGTTGATGCCCACGATCTGCGTCTC
>Ga0302324_100018491_pt1 | contig 13728 bp, 18 predicted proteins | sample Palsa_T0_1_FD_201949 | JGI IMG/M metagenome (GOLD analysis project Ga0302324, IMG submission 201949) | Peat permafrost microbial communities from Stordalen Mire near Abisko, Sweden - Palsa_T0_1 | ecosystem: Environmental > Terrestrial > Soil > Palsa > Peat permafrost | place: Sweden: Abisko...
GCATTTTGGCGCGAGCGGGCTCTCCGATGAGCGAGGCCAGGCGGGCAATGTCGGGTTGCATACCTGCACGTTATCAGAAAAAATCCGTAAAACGTTACGGCGCGCGCCGAAACATCCGGGTTCCCAGGGCATACGATTACAGCATGAACCGAATTCACGATATCGGAATTGCAAAGCAGATCGGCAAGTACAGCGACGCCGTGGAGGTTCCCCTCGTTGGAAGGCTGCTTATGACGTCCGGCACACCAGGGCTGACGCCGGATGGAGATCTTCCGAAAACCTTCGAGGGGCAAGCCGAACAAGCTTGGCGCAATGTTCTCGCGGCGCTCGAAAAGGCGGGCATGAGCGTCCAGAATCTGGTCAAGATTGTGCAGTACCTGGTTCGGGCGGCAGACATTCCCGCGTATGCCGAAGTGCGTGCGCGAATGCTTCAAGGGCATCGGCCGGCGTCCATGCTGTCGGTGGTCGCCGCACTGCCGCGGCCTGAGTTCCTGATTGAGATTGAGGCTTACGCCGTCGCGCCGGAGAGACCGCCAGCCTGAGGACAGCCGCCGGCCCGGTGTTTGCGTTCCGTCGAGGCGGGATACCGCTTCAGCGCCGCAGCCGGACGAATTGGGCGCGGCGCCAAGTTGCCTCCGCAGTTCGGGCATCGGCCACCTAGCACTTGTTCGGCGCACTGCCGGCAGAAGGTGCATTCGAAAGAGCAGATCACGGCCTGGTCGGAAGCAGGCGGTAGATCGCGATCGCAGCACTCGCAATTTGGTCGAAGCTGAAGCACTAAATCCAAACCTTCTCGGCCGGCACGCCGCGCTTGCACAGGTCGCACGATCCGGCATCCTTATAGTACGTAGCGTCCAGCTTGGCCAGATAGTAGAAGGGCAGGGGACTGAAGTCGACCGTGCGCGGCGTAGGCTGATAGATGATGACCGCCAGGCCCACTACTTGCGCGCCAGTCGATTCCACCAGCCGCTTCAATTCCGCCAGGTTCCTTCCGGAGCGCAGAATATCGTCGACCAGCAGAACTTTCTCGCCCGGCTTCTGTTCCAGATATTGCCGGAAGCGCATGGGGCCGTGTTCTTCTTTGCGATCCGCCCAATAAACCTGATGCGCGCGCAATGCTTCACAAACGCCGTACGCCACCGGCAGGCCGCCGGTATCGGGAGACACGATGGAAAGCTCGGGAATCATCGCCCGGATTTCGGAATTCGCGCGCAAGAGTCGGCTCAACCCGACGCTCAACACCTTGGCGTGCTGGAAATAGCGCATCGCAAGTTGCACTTGCATGTACTCGGTGGCGTGCAGGCCGTTCGGATATTCGAAGTGACCCTCGCGAATCGCTCCGGTGCGCCGCAGCAGCGCGACCACTTCGTCTTCGGTTGGAACCAGGTGCATAATGCTCCTTCTCCCATTATCCGGCGCTACGACGCTCCCGCGCCGGTAAGCACCCGCGGAATGGTGCGCAGAATGATCTTCCAGTCCAACGCCAGGGACCAGTTGTCGATGTATTGCATGTCCATTTTCATCCAGGTTTCGAAATCGACAGAATCGCGTCCCGACACGGCCCACAAGCAGGTGAGTCCCGGCCGCATCCGCAAACGGCGGCGCTGCCAACGCTGATACAGGTCCACTTCCTCCGGGACGGCCGGCCGCGGGCCCACCAACGACATGTCGCCCTTCAGCACGTTCCACAACTGCGGCCATTCGTCGATGGAGAACTTTCGCAAAAAGTGGCCGATCGCGGTGAGGCGCGGATCGTTGGTGATCTTGAACGCGGTGGATTTGTGGCTGAGATGCTTGAGCGACGGCTTGAGCTCCTCGGCGTTGTCGCACATGGAGCGGAACTTGTAGAAGATGAACCGGCGGCCGTTCAGCCCGCAGCGTTCCTGGCGGAAGATTGCCGGGCCGGGCGAGGTCAGCCGGATCAGCAGCGCGGTCAGCAACATGAATGGGAGCAGCAGCACCAGCGCCGCGGCCGCCAGTACCAGATCGATGATGCGCTTTGCCAGCAGGCGGATCTCGTCGTGCGGCGCGGCGGAAAAGGTGAGCAGCGGCGTGAGACCCAGGCGGTCGAGATACACCTGGCTGTTGACGTGGGGAAAAAAGTCCACCACCACTCGCGTCCGCACGCCTTCTTCGTCGCAGAGCAGAAAGATTTCTTCCATATCCGCCAGTCTGGGGCTATCTACCGCGAAGATGATTTCGTCGATGACATGCTGCCGCAGCAGCTGGGGTAGCCGGGAGAGAGGATATTGCTCGTAGGCGCCCGCAAGCTGCACCTGGCCCGGTTGGTCGTCGAGAAAACCCGCCAAACGGATGCCGTAGTCGGAGGATTGCTCGAGCGCTCTTCCCAGATTCAGCGCCCGTTCGCCCGAGCCCACCACCATCACGAAATGGGCGCTTCCAAATTCCCGCCGAACCGCTCCGATCACCCGCGCCGCGTTGATCCTGAAAAGACAGAGAAGGATCCAGGCGTAGGTGGCGAACAGTAGGACGAAAGAGCGGCTGAGGTCCAGGCGTAGAAGGTACTCGGTGACCACCAACGAACCGGCGCCCAGCGCGCATTGCCGGAAGGTGTCTCGCAAAACCACTCGGGGATGCGCCGAGTCCAGCTTTTCGTAAATGTTGAACCAGTAGCCGATCGCGATCCAGCACAAGACGGAAAGAAACAGGAGCAGTGCCGCTACCGAAAACTCCAGATAGAAAGCTCGCTCGAAATGCAGCCGGGTTCGGGTTTGATAGGCGGCGATAAAGGCGGCGGATATAAGGAAAACGTCGGTAAGTCCAAAGATCGCCTTTACTTTTCGATAATGCCCGCTGAACACTTCGGATCACAGCATAGCATGCGGGCGGAGACGAAGCGAGTTACTGATTGACGGCGACTCGACGCCCTGCGCGGGCGGTTTGGCGGAGCATTTCCACCGTGACCGGAACATCGAATTCGGATTCGTAAAGCTGCTTACCCGCGGCGCCGATGCGGCCCGCCAGCGCCGGGTCAGCCAGCAGTTCCTCAATCACGCCGCGAATCGAAACGGCGTTGGGATCGGCTAGAGCGAGCACTCCCCCATGTCGTAAGAGCGGCTCGGTGAGGGGCCCGGCCGTGGTAACGACGGGTATACCCGACGCCAAGGCGGCCACCAGCGTGCCTCGTGCCGCGCAAACCCCTCCCGGATAGAGCTGCAATAGCACGTCGCATGCCTGGAAATAGGATCCCGCCTCGAGTGCGTCCAGTCTGCCGGACGTGCTGAAGCGGTGTTTGAATCGTGGATACTTTCTGGAGAATTGCTGGATGAAACCGGATCCCGGGCCTATGAGAAAGATTTGAATGGCGGAATCCTCTAGCACCGTCGGAAGGGTGTCTTCAAGCAGACCAGTGATCTCGCTCGAGAAGTTGGAGAAGATGCCGACCACGCTGTTGGCCTCAATGAAACCCGAGAGCGGCCCGCGACCGGCATGCTTGTCGAACGGTACATTGCTAAATAACCGCAGCATACTGATGCGGGCATTCGGCCTTAGCCGAGAAAGCAGATTCCGGTAGGGCTCTATGGATGTGAAAGAGTGCTTGGCGCTGTGGAGCACGATCCACGCCATCAGCCGATGTACCGCGGCGAGAAAGTGATGTTTCCAAGGTTGGCCGGTTTTGAACGGATAGGCCACCTCGTGGAACATCACGAACACATTGCTTCCCCGGTGCCGGGCCAACCAACAACAGAAGGCCAGGTTCATGGCTTTCCACCCATACATGTGGGGAACGTATTGAACCAGCAAAATGCGTTCGTCCGGATGAGCGGCTAGCCCTTGATCTAATGCGCGAAGCCACCGCAGGCCGAACCGTCGCGGAAGGCTATGTATTTCTACTCCCTCGAGTGCAGGCGTTTCCTCGGTGGCTTCCGGAGTCCAAACATGAACCTCTTCACCGGCTTCCGAGAGCCCTTCCGCCAAGCGAAACGTGTAGTCGCTGACACCCCCACGTTGCGGAGGAAACTCGCCGGTGATGATGTGCCACTGCATCGGCTAATCGAAAGAGTATCATGAGTAGTGAGCGCGTAGATAGGTCAAAACGGCTAATTCTCATAAGTACTCCTAACTAGGAGTGTACTAGGCGGCCTAGAACTATTCTGCCTGAATCGGGGAGCATGGCTCCTTATGATGCAATGTTAAAGTCTAATTTCCCCAGGCGTGTCTAAATTCCCGCCGGACCCGCAAGAATTCGTTGTTACTGGAAATGATTTTCGAGCGCAGGTTGAGAAGACCATCCGCATCGCCTGCCATGTCGCATCCCGTTCTGGATTTCATAGCGACTGATCGTAAGCCATGAGGTCCAACTCCGGGGGCGTGTGACCCATGGCTCGTAGGAATCCGGAAACCGTGCGGCGGTGATGAGTGCCGTGGTTGACGACATGCAGAATAATCCGCCACAGCGTCTGCACCCATGCATTTCCGCTCGGATAGCGGAAGGAAATATCGGCTAACGCTTGTTGATCGGTTAGGGGCGCGGCCCATTCCTTCCAGCGATCAAGCAGCGCGGGCCAAGCCTTCTGCAGCGTCGCGAAGTCCTGGTCCTCCGCGCTGATAAAAACCGCTCGCGGAACCCCGTGGATGCGATCCAGCCACACCTGATCGGCCGCGAAGATGTGAGCCAGCGTGGCCGCAACGGTTCCATCCGAGGTCCTGAAATCGCGGGCGAGTTCCTCCGGCGAAAGCTTCGCCGCGGCATCCATTAGCCGCCGGCTGGCCCAGGCGGAGACGGGCATATTCAGATTATTGCCCGATATCGGCGGCAAACGAACTCGCTGCCGATCCCGGTAGCGAGAAAGCGCTCCTTGCGATCCCCCAGCAGCCGCGCAGTCCAATCCGTAAAGCCGCCGTCGGTGATCGGATACCGATTCCCGTCGGGCGCTTCGGGCGAAATTCGCAGGCAGAGGCCGGCGTAATAACTCAGTCCTTCCAGACGCGCGAGGTTGAAGCTGAATTGCGCCTCGGGAAATTCGTCGCGGAACATGCCGACGAGGCCGGCGCGGACGAGCTCCAGTCGATCGCTCGGCGCCCAGTCCGGCAACTCGCGGGCGGGCTCTTCGATTGAATCCGGCAGCTTGACGCCTCGCTCCTCCAGGAATCGCTCCGATCCGCCGACGCGATGCGCCCGGATTTGCTCGCGCAGTTGTTCCAGGTTCACTCCAGCTTGCTCGAGCAGAGCGCGGGTGACGGCGGCATCGGAGATCTCTACCAGCGGCTTCGCCATATGGAACCCGCGCGCATTCAACCCGCGGAACAGTTCCAGGTAGAAGCGAATGTGCTCGCCCAGATGTTGGGTTTCGAATGCGTGCGATCCGGTATCGCGGCCGGCGGAAGCCAGCGCGAAGAGTTTGAAGTGCGGCAAGTAGCCGGGGAAATCGAAGGGCTGAAGGCGAATAACGCGCTGGCTTGCCGCCAATCGGACCTCCGGCAGTGCTGGGCGCGGGCCTTGCTTTCGTCGTCGCGCGCACTCCAGCGCCATCGCCGGCGTGGGATCGCCCAGCACTTCCAAGTTGCGGATGGTCGTGAGCACGTTATTCTGATCGACCCCGCCGAGAGCGTGGTTCAAACCCAGCGGAGCTACCGGCGCGAGCTCGATGGCCTGGAATCCCGCCGCTACCTCAAACGCCGTCCGATCAAATTCGAGGAACACGCGCGGATCGATGGTGGAAGGCGCAACCAGATCGCGAGAGGCTCTTTCCAACAGTTCAGGACCGCGAATCGCAGTTACACGCGCTCGATAGACTTCGAGCAGGAGCGATTGGAGATCGCTTCCGCTTAGATCCTCGCTCAACACGGGGAACAGGCGCGGTAATCTCGTCTCGGCCGCGATGCGTGCAAGGATTCTGGTCGACATACCGGCCAGCATAGCGGGTGCTTAGGTCTCCGGTCCCGTTCAAGGCGGGTCGCAGCCGGCGCCTAAGGTGAACTCCCGACCCAGGCCCTTGCGCGGTCGATATTACACAAGTCTTACAAACCGCTACTCAAATCCCTGGTAGGTTGAGTTGTACCCTTCCTATTTTTGGAGCACTCGTGACAAGCGATATCGCAAGCATCTATAGCAACAAGAAGCTGAATTGGCCCATCACTATCGTCTTAGTGGGCCTGCACCTAGGCGCCCTGGCCGCGCTGTTCATGTTCACCTGGCCCGCCTTTCTGACGGCCGTTTTCCTGTATTGGGTGGGCGTTTGTTTGGGCATCAGCATGGGCTATCATCGCCTGCACACGCACCGTTCCTATAAACTTCCCCGATTCATCGAGTACTTCCTGGCGGTTTGCGCCACGATGACGCTGGAAGGCGGCCCGATCTTTTGGGTCGCGACGCATCGCATCCATCATCAGTACTCCGACAAGCCCGGCGACCCGCATTCTCCCCGCGATGGCGCCTGGTGGTCGCACATCGGCTGGCTTCTGGTGGGCGAATCCAAGCACAGTAATACCAAATTGATGTCCAAGTATGCGCCCGACCTGGCGAAAGATCCGTTCTATGTTTGGCTGAATAACTACCACTGGGTGACCATCCTTGTGCTGGCTGTGGCGCTTTACGCCGTGGGCGGCCTGCCTATGCTGCTATGGGGCACTTGCGCGCGGGTCGTGTTCGGCCTGCACGCCACGTGGCTGGTCAATTCCGCCACGCACATGTGGGGCAGCCGCCGATTCGACACCCGCGACGACTCGAGGAATAATTGGTTGGTGGCTGTGTTCAGCTTTGGCGAGGGCTGGCACAACAATCACCACGCGCATCCCACTTCGGCCCGTCACGGTCTGGCCTGGTACGAGCTGGATATCTCCTGGATTCAGATCAGCATCCTGAAGTTCTTTGGCATCGCGAAGCAGATCCGCGTGGCCAAGGTGAACACGCCGCATGCGGAGCGGGAAGCCGCGTAGTCCCGGCACGCTTGGCCGCCGCTTACGCGTTGACTTGGCCGTGCCGCCCTGATAACGTCGAGAGCTAGATGCGGAAGCCCCTGGGTTTGGTGTGCCTGCTCGCCGCGGTTCTGGCCGCTCAATCCCCCGCGCCTTTCACCCGCAAATCGATCGCGCAGGGCAAGCAGATATACCTGATCCATTGCGTCAATTGTCACGACGAGGACGGCCGCGGCCTCAATCGGCGCGACTTCAATTCCACCGCTCCAGCAGACCTCACCGATCCCGACAACTTCACTCACGGCGCAACGCCGGAAGCGATCTTCGGAAGCATCCGCAACGGAACCAAAGAGGACATGCCGCCGTTCCACGACAAGCTCTCCGACGAACAAATCCGGAACGTCGTCAACTTCGTCCGCAATTTGTGGCCGGAAGAAAAAAGGCCTAAACTCGAAGACGAATAGGAGTCAGCATGCAGAATGAGAACGAGCGCGAACCAGGATCGCGCCGTAGCTTTATTAAAGGACTGACGGCCGCAACCGGCGCATTGGCGGCTGTAAAGGGCGCGGCAGCCGCTCCCACCAACGGGCCGTCCATCCGTTTGCCGGACGCCATCCCTGCGTCCCTCAACACACCCGCGAAAGCGGCCAGCTTCCCCATGCGCGGAGCCCAGGTCTTCGCGCGCGCCTGCAAGCAAGAAGGGCTCGCAGCGCTGTTCTGCTGCCCGGGCAACTACGACATCATCAATGCCATCGCCGACGAAGGCATCCCCAGCTTTGGCGGGCGAACCGAGGGCGCCATGTGCGCCGCCGCCGACGGATTCATCCGCGTCACGGGCGAAGTGGCCGCTTGCTCGGGCACCGAAGGCCCCGGCTTCACCAACATGATCATGAACATCGCGGTGGCGAACGCCGCCCGAACTCCGTTGCTCGTCCTGGCCAGCAACAAGCGCATTGCCGACGAGGACGCCGAGATGGGCATCCAGACCGTGTACCAGCAGCCCACCACCGAAGGCATGAAGAAGTACGGCAAGCGCCTGATCGATCCAAAACGCGTCCACGAATATGCGGCCTACGCGTTCCGCCAGCTTAAGACCGGCGTGCCGCGGCCGGTGCATCTCGATTTCCCGGCCGAGATCGCCGCGGCGCGATTCAAGGACGCGAGCGACCTGCGTTATTACTACGACAAATCTAAATATCGAACCGAAGCCAAGCCGTACCCGGACCCCAAGCAAATCCGGCTGCTCGCCGAGCGCATCCAGAAATCAGAGCGGCCTATCATCGTGGCCAGCACGGGCGTGTTTTATGGCCGCGCCTGGGGCGCGCTCAAAGAACTGGCCGAGAAAGCCGACATCGCCGTGGTGGAATCCGGCACATCCCGGGGACATTTCTCGGATGGTCACCGGCTCTCTGCCAGCACCGCGCCCGGAGCGCTGTTGAGCGCCGACCTGGTAGTCTTCGTCGGCCAGTATTCGATGCCCAATGTCGGCGAAGTCGCGTTCAGTCCGGACGCGTTCTACGCCCGCATCGATCCCGACCCGAGCGACATCGGCCGCAACATGCCCATCGATTTAGGTATCGTGAGTTCGGAGCAAGCGGCTCTGGAAGCGCTCACCGACGCAGTCGCGCCCCAACGCCGCGAAGCATGGGTGGCCGAACTGGCCGCCGCACGAAAGAAGTTCGAAGACGAAAACGCCGAGTACTACAAGATCGGCATGAGCTACAAGGACGCGGTTCACGCGGCCGTCATTGCGCACGAGCTTTCCGATTTTCTGTATCGCGGCGATCTTCCGAAAGAGCAGACCACGGTGGTCTCGGGAGGCTACGGGATTGGGCGATATTGCCGCCGTTTCTTCCGCGCCTACCGTCCGGGGCAAATCTGCAACGGCGCGTACCAATACGGCGCCATCGGACCCGATTGCGGTTATGCGTTCGGCGTGAGCGCAGCGGTCCAGTTGGGCGTCGGACCGCAGGCCGCCCACCAGGGCGCGCCGATTATCGCGGTCACCGGCGACGCCGGATTCGCCTACACCGGCATGGAACTGGAAACCATGAGCAAATACAAAATGCCCGTGGTGATGGTGGTTTACAACAACAACACGTGGGGCGTGTCGGGATCGGGCAGGTCGGCGCACATGTATCTCTTCCAGGAAAATCTGCGTTACGACAAAGTCGCCGAAGCTCTGGGCGCGCGCGGCGAATATGTGACGAAGCCCGAGGATTTCCGCCCGGCGCTCCAGCGGAGCTACGAGATCGCCGCCAAGGAACGCATCTCGACGGTGATCAACTGCCAGTCCAAGAAAGAATTCTGGCAGCAGGCCCAGCAGTATCCGCCCGGCTTTTTGGGCAAAGTGGAACCAGGTTGCATGGCTTACGACCACTAACCGTGGCTGGCCGAAAGAAGCCACTGGTGGTGGTACGAACCGAATTGGAGCGCTACGCCGAACGGGGCGTCTTCGGGTCTTTCAGCGAGACCGTTGCCAAGAGCGGAAGTGTCGAGTTTCGATTCAATTGGCTCTGGAAGCTCCCGTTTCACTTGACCTTTGATTCGAAGCCCCAGACCCTAACATTTAAGAAGCTCCTGCCCGACGTGGAACCCGGCTCGGACCTGGATGCGGGTTTGAAAGCTTTCCTTAAAGACTGCTCGTCCGCTGAACGTCCCGAGCACCGCCGCATCGACCGCGAGCGGGTTTCCGTTCGTTTTTCCAATCGCCGCGGCGCCGTATCGCTGACTTTCCGCGTCACCGGCTTCGACTACGAGTACGCCGTCAACCGCGCGATCAATCTGGTTAACGAACTGTTCGTCGGATTCCTGAACCTGCGGTACCCCGAATACATGATCAAAGCTTTCCGCCTGCCGGAGGAGTGACCGCCCCAGCGCGGCCCGCTGCAACCGCCCGCCGGCACACCTTGTCCTAACGGTGAGGTGAGAGAGAAATGAGCTACTCAATCGGCGATGGAATTGTCGCGCTCGCGTTGGCGGGTGGCATTGTTGGTTATCTTTACATGAAGCACCGGAGTCGGTTGCAGAGGATGGAGATCATTCATCAGGAGCGGATGGCGGCGATGGAAAAGGGAATACCGTTGCCGGAGTTTCCGTTGGATCCGCCGCGGGAGCGTCGTCCGCCCGATCCCAGCGTCATCCCGATTTTGGGAATGGTTCTCTTGAGTCTTTCGATTGGAACCATGATCGTGCTTGCTCTGACCCTGGACGCGCCGTCCCATGGGTTCTGGGTCACTCCTCTGCCGCTCGCTTTCTTGGGCGTGGGCCTGATTGCCTTTCATTTCCTGAAGGGCCAGCGTTAACGCTGGTGGAGGCCGATTCCCAACTCGTGGCCCGCGCGCAAAGCGGCGATCAGCAAGCCTTCGCGGAACTGGTCAGCCGGCATAGCGCTCATGTGTTTCGGCTCGCGGTTTCGATTTTGGGCCGGGAGTTCATTCCAGAAGCGGAAGACGTGACGCAAGAGGTATTTCTCAAGGTTCACCACGCGATCGCGTCGTTCCGCGGCGAGGCCGAATTCAGCTCCTGGATCTACCGGATCGCGTTCAACCAAGCGGTGAACCTGAAAGCGCGGGTTCGATTCCGAAGCCCACACGCGGACGAGACGGTTCTTTATCGAGCCGCGGCGCCGGAGCCCGGCCCGCACCGCCGGGCTGAAACGGCGCAGCGCGATCAAGCCCTTGCGGAGTGCATTCGAACCCTTCCCGAGGTCTACCAATCGGCCTTGCGACTATACTATTGGCTGGGCTCGGGAGTTGCCGAAGTGGGGGCACTGCTGGGCGTTCCCGAGAATACCGTCAAATCGTATCTGCATCGCGCGCGCCTGCTGCTGCATGGCATGCTGAAAGAGAGAGGATATTCTTGTGACTGAGATGGAGCCTCGGGAAACTGAGATCGATAGTTTGCTACGGCGTTCCATGGCGGGGCCTGTCCCCAGCCTGTCGCCCGATTTCGACCGGCGCTTGCTGCGCGAGGTGCGCCGCAGTTCGCAGCCGCTCGACCGATACCGCCGAATCTTGCTCAGCGGCTACGGTCTAACGTCGGTGGTGACGTCCGCGGTGGTCATGCGCGGTTACGGGCTCGACTGGGGTGTTATATCGGTGACGATCCTGGGGCCACTCGCCTTGCTTGCGGCCGCAGGCTGGGCGCGGCGCGCGCTCGCTTCGTCCAAGGCACTCCGCGCTAGCGAACAATGATGGCCAGCCCGCAGACGATATGCACGATCGTTGCGAACGAGGCCCCCATGATCATCCCTCGCTCTTGCTTGCCCACGGCAATCGCCACATCCGCGATCTGAGCGGCCGCGGCGATAAAAAGCACCCACGCGATAGCGGGTCCGCCGAGACAAAATGGCAGGATTCCAGATGCCAGCCCCAACGGAACAGCGCGCGCGGCATACATCCGCGCATAGAATATCTCGCCGGGTTCAATGTGAACCGAACCAGACAGGGAAGCCGGGCGAATGAGCGCGACCACGGCCCATGTCGCCGAGGTGAAAGAGGCAATGAGGTTCAAAACGAGAATGGCAATTTGCATTCTTAGTCACGGACGGCGTGGGCGTATGCTATTGTCGCACTAGCCCCGCGTCATGATCGGCGGCGCACCCGCCGCAGTCCTCTTCTCCGCCTTGGCACCGGGATCGAAAGCATCATGGAGGAGCCAAATTTGGTACGCTAGAGGGACATTATGTCAGCCCACAATGGAGATAAGTCCCGATATGGCCGCCAGCGCAAGGCCAAGATCAATCGCAGGCAGCAGATGCGGACGCTGCGGCGTGCATTGGCGGAAGGAAAAGCCCAGAAAGCCAAGTAAATAAAGGCTATTATCACCGGCGTAAGGCGTTGTCGACGTTTGGCGCATTACGTGCTTAGTAAGATCCCGTGATTGTGGGCCGAAGAGACCCTCAGGGGGAAACGAAGATGCATCTCGAATGGCTGGCTATGGAACATTACCGCCTGCACGTTGTAGAGGAATGGCCCGACGGCCCCCATAAACACGCCGCGATGGCTGCCATCCATTCCACGCTCGAGAGCCTCTCCCGGCGGCATCCGGAAATGGGATTTCCGCCCTGCAACGTCTGCTCGGGCCGCTCGCACGGATCCATGTCAATGGAGCGCGAAGACACCGATCTGGCCGCCTGACGTCACTTCCCCAGAAGCTCCAGATAGCCCGCCACAGCTTCGATCCCGCGGAAAAAGTTCGGCAAATGCATCTTTTCGTTGGGCGCGTGCAAATTGTCGTCGGGTAGCCCGAAGCCCATCATGACGCTGGGAATCCCGAGGGATTCGTCGAACGCCGCGACAATCGGAATCGATCCGCCCGAGCGAATATACACGGTTTGTTTTCCGAACACCTGCTGCATCGCGTCCGCGGCCGCCTTGATGAACCGATTGTCGGGATTCACCAGCGACGGCGGCGCCGAGTGGATGAGCTTGAACTCGGCGGTCACGCCCTTGGGGCACGCCGCCGCGATTGCCTTCTGAATCTGCGCCACGGCCTCCGCGGGACGCTGATCCGAGACTAGCCGCGTACTGATCTTGGCGACAGCCTTTGCCGGGATCACGGTTTTCGCGCCTTCGCCGATGAATCCGCCGCGAATGCCGTGCACTTCGAACGTCGGCCTCGCCCACAAGCGTTCGAACAGCGGCACGCCGGGCTCGCCCACCAGCGCTTTGACGCCGACCTCTTTTTCCTTGTACTCCTGCTCGTTGAACGGCAGCCGCGCCCAAGCCTCTCGTTCTTTCGCGCTGGGCGGCACGACGCGATCGTAAAAGCCGGGAATTTGAATCCTGCCTTCGCGATCCTTCAGCGCGGAAATAATCTCCGCGACGGCTTGCATGGGGTTGGGAGCCGCGCCGCCGTAAACGCCCGAGTGCAGATCGTGATCCGCCCCTTGTACGATCAGTTCGCCATAGACGATGCCGCGCAGTCCCACGCAGATGGTCGGCATCTCCGGCGCGAACATCTCCGTGTCGCAGATCACGGCGGCATCCGCTTTGATTCGCGCCGGCTTCGACGCCACGTAGCTTTCGATGTGCTCGCCGCCCACTTCCTCTTCGCCTTCGATCAGGAACTTGACGTTGACTGGCAACCGGCCGTGCTGCCGGAGCAGTCCATCCACGGCTTTAATCAAAAGGTAGACCTGCCCTTTGTCGTCTGCCGACCCGCGTGCGTAGATGTTGTCGTTGCGGATGGCGGGCTCGAACGGCGGCGTCTTCCATTCGTCCAGCGGGTCCGGCGGCTGGACGTCATAGTGGCCGTAGAAAAGGATGGTCGGCTTTCCGGGAGCGCCCAACCACTCGGCGTAAACCAACGGGTTGCCCTGGCCTTCGATGAGTTGCGCTTCCTGAAGGCCCGCTTTTGCCAGTTCGCCGCGAACGAATTCGGCCGCTTTCTGAATGTCCGACTTGTGTTCGGAAAGCGTGCTGATGCTTGGAATGCGAAGGAACGTCTTCAGTCCCTCCAGATATTCCTGGTGATGCTGCTCGAAGTAGTTCATGCTTACTTCATCGTAAACGTTCCGAAGATCAGGCCGAGCGGGCGCTGGTCGCCGGCGGCTTGCACCGTGCGGCCCACTTCGATTTCCAATTCCAGCGTTGGCCTGCCCGCCAGTTGCGGAGGCATGGTAAAACGCAACTTGAAATCCTGATCGGGCTGATGCAAGGTCATTTTGCCGATATCGATTCCGTCCGCTCGAAAGCGGACCTCCAACGGCCCCTTGTCGACCAACAGCGCCGGACAATACCCGGTGATTTCCAGAATTTGTCCGCCCTGGCGCGGCCCCGCGATCTTAACCGTCGCAGTCTTGGGCATCCAACGAAACCCTCGCTCGGGCTGATACCAAGTTGG
>Ga0302324_100018494_pt1 | contig 13727 bp, 8 predicted proteins | sample Palsa_T0_1_FD_201949 | JGI IMG/M metagenome (GOLD analysis project Ga0302324, IMG submission 201949) | Peat permafrost microbial communities from Stordalen Mire near Abisko, Sweden - Palsa_T0_1 | ecosystem: Environmental > Terrestrial > Soil > Palsa > Peat permafrost | place: Sweden: Abisko...
AATGTTCCCTTGACGCCCTTGGCCTTGAGCACGTCGAGAATGCGCGGCGTCCACTTGGGATCGGGGCCGTCGTCGAACGAGATGGCAACCTCATTGGGATGGTAGCCGTACTGCTGGATGGTGTAGGTGCGCGGATACACATCCATGTGCTCGTCGATGATGAGCCTCTTGCGCGGATCGGTCTCGTCGGTATCAAGTTCGACAGTCCGCTTGCCCGCCTGCGGCAGCCCTGTAACACGGATGATGTCGCCCTCGCCCTCGGTGTCGACATCGTGGCCGGGCTGCACCAGGCCGAGCGCCTGCAGCGAGTCGGGATTGCTGGGCTTGTCCCACACGTTCCACAGCGAGCTGTCTTCCTCGCCCAGCCGCCACAGCGCAAAGGTCTGCAGGCCCAGGCCGCGCGCTGCGCGCATCTCGTTCAGCAGGGTCACGCCGTCGAGGAACCACACCACGTGGCGCTGGTGCGCGTCTTCGTCGATGTATTCGTAATGCGGATTGAGCGTGTCGTAGTCGAGATCGAGATCGGCGTCGGCGTCGGAGGCGCGCTGCCATGCCTCCGAAACGGCAAGGTCTTCGGTGTCGATCACCGCTGGCTTGGCGTGGCTCTTCGCATCGGGCATGGAGAGCGTCCAGTCGTAGCCGTAGCTGCCGACGGCGCAGATCAGCTTTTCCTTGGGCACGATTTTGAGCGCGCGCGTCAGGTTGGCGATGAACCACTTCTGGCTGGCCACGGGGCCGGGATCGCTGTTGGCCTCGTGCTCGTCGTAGTTCATCAAGATGACACCGTCGGTGTTGGCCGCGATGCTTTTCAGGTCGGCGTCGCTGGTGGAAACAGCCACGTTGACATAAAGGCGGAGATGGCGCGGATGCAGATCGGCGTAGAGCTCCTGAATGAAGGCTACATAGGCGGGAAACGCGTCGTCGTCCAGGCTCTCGATGTCGAGCGAAAGGCCGCGATAGACCGGGTAGGCGGTGAGGAAACGCACGATCTGCTGGCGCAGCGCGTTGCGCTTGCTCTGGTCGGCAAGCACGCCGCCCATGGCCGCGTCCCAGGTCTGCGTATGCGCGTCGTAGTTATTGAGGTGGGGAAATATTTCCGTGTCTTCCTTGGCCTCCTGAATGACGCGCTTGACCTTGTTGATGTCGTCGGGGTCGTGCACGGTGTTGCCGTCGATCACCGGATAAGAGCGGATGTTGTCGCTGCTCATGGCGGTGAGCGTGCCGGTGGGCGCGGTCACGTGAAGCCACTGCGGAAAGAGCAGATCGATCTGGTGGACGTGCTCCTTGAACGAGGAATAGCTGGCCGCGTCGTCCTGCACATAATAGGCCGCGCGCACCGCTTCGCCGGTGTTGAACGGAATCTCAGAGGGCTTGCGATCGGTCTTGCGGCGGGTGGGCTTCTGGCCCTTGCGCAGCAGCGGCGCGCGATCAGGCAACGCCTTGTAGTTGTGCTTGAGCGTGGGCAGCAGCAGGTCGGGCAGCTTTTGCACCCGCAGCACGTTGAAGATGAACGCTGTAAGCACGAAAGTGAAGATCACGGCGCTGATGTCGAGAATGCGGCGCAGCCGCTTCCAGCGCTTGCGTTGCGGATCGAAAAATATTTGTTTATCCGGCATAGACAGTCTTAGTTTACTCATGCGCGGGCCAGGGGAAACGGTCTACGCTATACAGTACGAATCGTATGGAACCCGCTCCCCGGAGTCAATCGAACTTGAGGCACACGTCTCGCCCGCTGAACCGGACGGGCAGGGCGCGCACGCTTTCGACGCTGGGCGCGCTGGCTGGCGGCCTGGCGCTGCGCCTGTGGATGCTGAAACAGTTTTTTCAGATCAACGGCGACTCACTCATCTATGGCGGCCTGGCCAAGAATATCTTGCTGCATGGCCGCTATGCGCTCAACGGCGCGGGCGGCGAAATCTATGCGACGCTGATCCGGCTGCCGGGGTATCCGCTGTTTCTGGCGCTGTGCTTCCGGCTGTTTGGAATGGAAAACTACTACTCAGTGGCGCTGGTGCAGATTGCCATGGAGTTGGTCGGCTGCCTGCTCTTGGCCGGCTTTGTGAGGCGCATTGCTACGCCCGGCGCGGCGCATTGCACGCTATGGCTTGCGGCACTGTGTCCGTTCACCGCGGTGTACGCCGCCACACCGCTCACGGAGACGCCCACGCTGTTTGCCATTGCGCTGGCGCTGTGGGCGCTGGCGCGGTTTGACGCGCGGCCAAGCTTGTGGGGCGCGTTGTGTTTCACATTTGCGGTCACGTTTGCCGCGCTGCTCAGGCCCGACGGCGCGCTGGTGGCCGTTGCGCTCGCGCCGGCCATGCTGCTGGCCCTGCGCCGCGCGGCGAGCACTGCACATGCACCGGCCAAAACCCCGCCCCATTACCTGGCTGTGGCGTATGGCCGCAAGCCTGCGCCGTTTGTGATTGGCCGCATCTCGACGCTGAAAACGCCCGCGGCAAACCAGGGGCCGCGTGCGCCTGCAAACGCCGCGTCCGCGCCGGATGCAACCGACATGAAAATCAAGGCGGCTCTGAAGGGCTCACTTCCGGTGTTTGGCGGTTCCATCGATGCAGACGGGGAGATAGCCGCAGCCCGCGCCGCTGCGCGCATCCAGTTCACGCGCATGGCCCTGGTTTGCGTGTTCCTGGCGCTCGCGCCGTTCGCCGTGTGGACCGCGCGCAACTGGCGCGTTTTTCATGTGATCGACCCGTTGGCGCCGCGCTACGCCACCGATCCCGGCGAAGAAACTTTTCCCGGCTGGCAGCGCTGGGTCAAGACTTGGTGCCTCGATTTCGTCTCGACGTACGATGTGTACTGGCCGGTGCCGGGTAGCACGCTGGACCTGACCAAGCTGCCCAGCCGTGCGTTCGACTCGCCCGCGCAGTACGCTGAAACTGCCCAGTTGACAGCCGATTACAACGATGCGCAGGACTTGTCGCCGCAGCTCGACGCGCGTTTTGCGCGGCTGGCGAACGAACGGATCGCGGCCCATCCACTTCGCTATTATGGGTTGCTTCCGCTCGGCCGCACGGCCGATATGTGGCTTCGTCCGCGCGTCGAAAATCTGCCCATCGATCTCGACTGGTGGGTCTACGCGCACCACAATGCGGAGACGCGCTTCAGCTGGTTTTATGCTGCGTTGAATGCGTTCTACCTGCTTCTGGCGATTGCCGGCCTGTGCCTGAGGCCGCGCTACTGGCCGTGGATGCTGACCTACATGGTGCTGCGCAGCGCGCTGCTCATGACCATCGAGGCGCCCGAAGCCCGCTACACGCTGGAGTGCTTTCCGATACTGTTTGCGCTGGGCGGCGTGGCGCTGGATCGTGGAGTGAGACAGCTTGCGGCCTCGCTGCTTTGAAAGGGCACGGCATCAGCCGTGCCGAAAATGCCCCCATCGGTTCCGCCTTTAGCCGCTGAGGGAATGCATGCCATCGAGAATACGATCCCTCAGGGGCTGAAGCCCGACACCTCATCCCTCGGCCCCAGCGGCACGGCTGAAGGCGTGCCCTTTCAAAGCACGAATATTTCGGCAGCCTGCGAAGCCCCGGGTGTCTGCCGCGGCTTTACCTATTGCTGTACGTGGTCTGCTTGTCGGTCGGCAGAGTAAACGCGTCACCGGGCAGTGACTGATTGGTCTTCAGATTGGAATACGTGCAGAGGCGGTAGACGCCCGGCGTCTCATCGAAGCGCTGCTGCAGGCTGATGGCGCGGTCGGCGTCGATCCAGATGGTGACTTTAGCCAGGTTCTTGCGCACGGCGGCATCCTTGGCCACCAGCTCAAGCTTTTCGGTTTGGACGCCGCCGACGGTCTCCGAGCCCAGGTATTTCATGTCCCACTTGGCCTCGAGTTCCTTGCCGCTGGCGCCAAAACCCAGCATAAGGTAGCTCTCGTACTGGCCGGCCCGGGCAAAGCGCGTGACCTGGTCGGTGGGCTTGTCAAACAGCATCAGCATGCCGCCGCCATAGGTGTAGATGCGCACCATCGGCTTGCCATTGACTTCGGCAATGTGCGCGGCCATCTTGAAGTCCGCGCCCTTGCGCTCGTAGTAGACCTTGCCGGTCTGAATCTCGGAGTCAGGCACCGGGTCCGAGGTCTCGGTGTCGAATTTGAAGTCGGCGGAGGCGGAGCGAAAGCCGGCGGCCGCGCGGTCGAGGCGGCGCAGCACCGAGTCCAGATCGTCGGCGGCAAACATGGCGCGTGCCGGGAGCAGAACGAGCATCAGGGAAGCGGCAAAAACGAGCTTTGTCTTGAAGTACATCACGTTCCTCATGGTGTTGGACGCGCAGGAATGGCTGGCCGGTGCCTGCTGTCCCTGGACTTTTTGCCGGTTGAGGCTCGCGCCGGCCCTACGGGGCGGCCAGGCCTGAGGCGATGCTGACCCAGGGTTTCACCCTGGGCTATTCTCGACGGCTCCCTCCGGGAGCGTCCGGTCGTCGTCCGATTGGCACGTTACCAATGGCCATTCAGGGTGACGGCAAAATTGGGAGCGCCTCGCAACTCTACCGGTGCGCCCACACCTTCCACGTATCCGGACGGCCCACCGAATCCCGCTGTAGCTCCCAGTGCTCGATCGAAACCGCATCGCCGGTCACCGGCTCCATGGCCCTCTTCAACGCCTTCTTCACCACCCAATCGGAGGCGGGCAGTTGCACGTTCACGTCCGACGCCTGCACCGTGATAATCAGCCCGTGGCCGCCGTCGCCGATCACCTGGATGGTCTCGGCCGGGAGCCCCGCGCGCGGCGGCTTGTCGCCGTAGTCCCAAAGGTGCGGCGTGATGAAGATGAACAGCAGAATCACGGTCACCATCACGTCGTAGTGGAAGCTGCCGCGCGGGTAGGTCCAGTAGAAATAGCTCTTCAGAAGCTGGCCCGCGCTGCGTTTCCCGATCAAACCGTTGGGGCTCACGGAATCCATCAGGCCCTCTCAATCTTGGCCAGGCCGCCCATGTAGGGCTTGAGCACCTCAGGGATCAGCACCGAACCGTCGGGCTGCTGGTAGTTCTCAAGGATGGCGAGCCATGTGCGCCCGACGGCGAGGCCGCTGCCGTTGATGGTGTGCACAAACTCGGCCTTGGCCTTGACGCCGCTGGGGCGGTAGCGGATGTTGGCCCGCCGCGCCTGGAACGCCTCGAAGTTGGAGCAGGAAGAGATCTCGCGGTAGAGCCCCTGGCCCGGCAGCCACACCTCAAGGTCGTAGGTCTTGGCCGAGGAGAAGCCGGTATCTCCCGCGCAGAGCAGCACGCGGCGATAGGGCAGCTTCAGCGCTTCGAGAATCTCTTCGGCATCGCGGGTGAGACGTTCGTGCTCGGCGTCGGACTCCTCGGGCCGCGTGAACTTCACCAGCTCGACCTTCTGGAACTGGTGCTGTCGAATGATGCCGCGCGTGTCCTTGCCCGCCGCTCCGGCCTCCGCGCGGAAGCACGGCGTGTAAGCCGTGAACCGAATGGGCAGCCGCGCCTCGTCGAGAATTTCGTCGCGATAAAGATTGGTAACCGGCACCTCGGCGGTGGGGATCAGCCAGTGGTCGTTGTCTTTGAACTCACCGCGCGCCACGGCCTGGGTGTCGGCATCGGAGCAGCGGAAGAGGTCGTCGGCAAACTTGGGCAGCTGGCCGGTGCCGAAGAGCGATTTCGAGTTGACCATGAACGGCGGCAGGACTTCGGTGTAGCCGTGTTTTGCGGTATGGGTGTCGAGCATGAAGCCGATCAGTGCGCGCTCCAGCCGCGCGCCGGCGCCCATGTAGACGGCAAACCGCGCACCGCTCAGCTTGGCGGCACGTTCGAGATCGAGAATGCCGAGAGCCTCGCCGAGTTCCCAGTGGGGCTTGGGCGTAAAGCCGGCCGGAAAAGTGGGAATCTCGCCCCAGGTCTTGACCGTAACATTGTCGTCCTCGGAACGGCCTGCGGGCACCTCGTCGCGGGTCAGGTTGGGAATGCTGGCGAGCGACAGGCGCATCTGCTCGTCGAACTGAGCGGCGGCCTTGTCCAGCTCGTCGAGCTTGTCCTTGAGGGCGCGGGTTTCGTCCATGAGTCCAGCCGCGTCCTGTCCAGCTTTCTTAAGCACGCCCACCTGCTGGCTCAGCTCGTTGCGCCGCGCCTTGAGTCGCTCCGCCTGCGTAATGGCCTCGCGCCGGCTCCGATCAAGCGCGCGGAAGTCCCCCAGCAGCGCCGCCGGGTCTGCCCCGCGCGCGCGCAGCTTTTCTTCCACCAACTCCAGGTTCCCCCGGACAAATCCCAGGTCGAGCATCGTCTGTCCAGTTTACTAGACGGCGGCGGAGCGACGACAAGGCGGGCATGGGGTAATATGGTTTCACTCTTCAGGAGCATTTCGACTGGCGCAGCCAGTTACGGCCGGAATGAACCGAAGCTCTGGGTGCCCCATCCTTGCGCTTCTTTCAGGCGCAAGGGTGAGATACCTCGACTCTCAATCAGCCTTGTTCATCGGGAGGGCCCATGCACCGCATCCATTCAATCTCTCTGGCCGCGGCCCTGTGCGCCGGAACCGGCCTCGCCCTGGCTCAGCAGCCGGAAGCCGTCGCTCACCCAGCCGCACAGCGGATTTTCTGGCAGTTCGATCCAATTCACGGGACGATGCAGCCCGTTGTCGTCGCCGGCTCCGCAACGCCCGGATCGGCGCCCATGAGAACGGTATCCGAAACCACAGCTTCTCCAAAGACGTACTCAGGCACCGTCGATATCGCATTTACAGTGATTCTGGTTTCGCCGCGCACGGCGAATTCCGTGCTGCGGTGCACGGGCTCCATCGCACTTGAGATCGAGGAGCAGACCACCGGCACCGGCGGGATCGGCTTCGGAATCCTGGAGACTACGGCCGCAGGAGAAAGCGTGGATCCCACTTTCTCAGACAACACGGCAAGGTGCCAGTTCAAGATTCCCTATTCGTGGACGGTTCCGGCTTCCACATCCACGACGACGGTCACGGTCCTGGGGATCTCCGGCGCGGTGGGCATCGCATCCGACGAGCTTGACGGCAATGGAGCGGTGGTTCGCACCTATCGCAGCAACTCCGCGCCGCTGGCCAACCCGATTCCGCTTCCGCAGGAGGGAACGACGGTTTCGGTGGCGGCAAGCACGGTGCTTTGAAGCATCGTGCATCGCAAGTGTCCGGCCTGGGAACAAGAAACCGGAGGGAGCGGTGGCCTTCAGACCGCTGAAGCCGGCACAAACGAGATCCGGCTTTAGCCGCGGGACTTTCGATGGCCGGACCCGCCGGGCCTGAAGACCGCCATCGATGCGACCGGATTCAGGGGCCTGAAGGCCTCCGCTCCCTCCGTGCTTTACGGCGTAGCCTTTTGCACCGACTCCGCCGCCTTCCCCGGTCCGGCATCCAGCTGCTCCTGCCAGCCAGGGAGGCGCTGGTCGCCGGTGATCAGCCGCGCGCTGCGCGTGAACGTGAAATAAGTCCACACCCACGCCGCCATCACCGCAATGCGATTGCGGAACCCGATGAGAAAGAAGATGTGGACTACCAGCCACATCATCCATGCGGGAAAGCCGCTCCAGTGGCCCTTGAACGGCCATTCGATCTTGGCCACGGCGTCCATACGGCCGATGGTGGCCATGTCGCCCTTGTCGAAGTAGCGGAACGGCGGCCGCGGCTGGCCGGCCAGGTCGGCCTCCAGCACTTTGGCCACGTGGTCGCCCATTTGCATGGCAGGCTGGGCCACGCCGGGAATCTGCCTGCCGTCCTGCTCAAGATGGGCCAGGTCGCCGAGCACAAACACCTCCGGCAGGCCCGGCGGATTGAGCCGGTCGTCCACCAGCACGGCGCCGCGCTTGTCCAGCGGCGCGCCCAGCATGGCGCCCAGCGGCGAGGCCGTCACGCCCGCGGCCCACAACATCACCACCGCCTCCATCCGCTTGCCGTAGGCCTCAACCCAGCCGGGGCCAATACCGGTGACCTGGGTTCCTGTGTGCACCTCCACGCCCAGCCTGCGCAGCGACTTGACGGCCTTGGCCGAGAGATCGTCGGGGTACGCCGCGAGGATTTTTGGACCGCCCTCGAGCAGCACCACGCGGGACTTTGCCGGGTCGATGTGGCGGAAGTCCTTGCGCATGTAGAGCTGGGCGATGTCGCTGATGGCGCCGGCCAGCTCCACGCCCGTAGGGCCGCCGCCGATGACGACGAAGTTGAGCGGGGGATGCCAGCCGTGCTCCACCATCTGGCGCTCGGCCAGCTCAAAGGCCAGCAGCACGCGGCGGCGAATCTCGGTTGCGTCTTCGATGGATTTGAGGCCGGGGGCAAAGGGCGCCCACTCGTCTTTGCCGAAGTATGAGTGGGTGGCGCCGCTGGCCAGAGCCAGGTAGTCGTAGCGCACCACCGCGCCCGAGCCCAGCCGGACCTGCCGGGCTGTGACATCGATTGCCACGACCTCGTCCATCAGCACCTCGGTGTTCGCCTGCTTGCGCAGGATGCTTCGGATGGGCTGGGCGATGTCGGCCGGCGACAGCACCGCCAGCGCCACCTGGTAGAGCAGCGGCTGGAAGGTGTGGTGATTGCGCCGATCGATCATCGTCACGTCCACAGCCAGGTGGGCCAGCCCACGGGCCGCGTTAAGGCCGGCAAATCCTCCGCCCACGATCACCACCCGCGGCCGCTTGGCCGGGGCCTGTTCAAGAGGTTTGGTCAATTCTCCCAAAGCGAGCGCCTCCTTTTTCCCTATTACCATGATGCCGGATGGGGCCGGGTGGTCACTTGCAGGTCTAGGATCGAAGAGAGAAGCGCGCAAAGATATCCAGTTGCGGCGGCGTAACGGAGAAGCCTGCCGGACCTGAAGGCCGCCATCGGCGCACTTCAACCCAGGGGCATGAATGCCAATGTCACTTGCTTTTGCTCTATATCGATCCCACAAGGGCTGCACTGTAACAGGGCATGACTTTAGTCGTGCCGAAAAAGGCCCAAAATACGGCGGGCTTTAGCCCCTGAGGGAGCTCATCGTTTGCGCCAAGCACTCGTTAAAGGAACTCTTTGACGATTGTAAGTGACATTGGCATGAATGCCCCTGCTCCCTCCGCGTCTCACGGATGCTGCTCGATCGCGATGTTGACGCTGGACGTGTTGCCGGTGGCGGCCAGACCGTAAAGGCTGGTGGCAATGCCTGGCAGCGAGGCCGGCGTAAAGCTGACGGTGCCGTCGAGCGCGGACGAGGCCGTGGCCGTTTGCGTGGCCAGCAGCTCGGTCTGCGCGCAGCGGCCGTGGCGGGGACACGGAGGCGCCCAGGCATAGAGCGCCTGGTAGAGGTTCACATTGGCGCCGGCCATGGGGTTGCCGTCCATATCGAGCGCGCGCAGCGCGATCTGAGCGGGCGTGCCGGAGACCGACAGGCTCTGCGTTGTGCCGGCGATGGGCACGACGGTTGCGAATTCCGGGCGCGCGCCGAACGCGGTGAAGGTGACGCACTGGCTGGTGCCGTTGATGCAGGCGGAGGCCGTGACGAGCTGGCCCTCGGCGAGCGGCCCCACGGTGAGAGCCATGGCGGCCATGCCGCTTGCGCCGGTGATGGCGCTTGCGGAGCCCTGAACGGCGATGCCGGAGGCGCTTTGCCATGTCACCGTCTGGCCGGTGAGCGGCACGCCGCCCTGAAGCGCCAGTGTCTGCACAGTCCATGTGACCTTGGCGCCGGCAGCGAGCGAGAGCTGCGGCGTGATGGCGGCGAGCGATGGCGGAGCACCGCCGCTGAACCCGGCCTCAAGGCTGGCTCCGTTGGCTAGCGATGCAATCACGGTAGAGAAGGCGCCGTCGATCGCGGTTACGTTTATGCAGGCGCGGCCGTCGCCTGTAGCAGTCACCGAGCAGGTCTGGCTTCCGCAGGTCAACTTAGCGTCACCGCTGGTAACGGTATAGAGCACGGTGACGCCGCCTGCCGGAGCCAGTGTGGGGCCCTGGGCGATGACCGAGAACGCTATAGGCACGCCGATCGGCACCACGTTCATGGGCGCGGTGACCAGGGTGAGCGCGTCGCCCGTGCCCGCGTCGTAACTGAGGCTGCCGGAGAGGATGGCCGCAACATTCGGAGCCGACGGGTCGTCGATTTCGACTTTGACCGAGCCGGTGACGCCGGACTGCGCGGGGGGCGCGATGGCGCTGATCTCGTTGGGCGTAATGCTGGTGACCACCGCCGGCCGGCCGCCCACCAGCACGGTGTCATTCAGATGGAAGCCCATGCCGTCGATCACGATGGCGCCCCCGGAGGCGGGCAGCCGCGCGGGCGAGACCATGCCGGCGTAAAGCACCCAGCCGACGTACGCGTAGTCGGGGCGGCCGTCGCCGCGCTGGTCGGCGATGCCGAGGCGGATTACGTCGTCGCCCGGCGCGCTGGCCTGAATCTGCGTCACGCCCCTGGCTGAACTGTTAAGCGCCGGCGTGGCCGCCGCAGGAGAGGCGCCAACCGGGGCAAATGCATCCCACACGCCGATGGCAGGCATGGCCTTCACGTTGCTCGGCGTGCCGGTTTCATTCACGGCCTGCGTCACCACGGTGAAGGTGCTGCCCGCGCGCACCGGGAAGATGAGCCAGTCGCTCTGACCAATCTGGCTGAGGCGGCCGCTCCACATGCCGCTGGCCGGCATCATGCGCGGCTGGGCCTGGGTGCCGATGGGATCCTGCTCACCGCCAATGGCGGAGTTGGCGGCAGCGACGGTGAGCGTTTGCACGCTGCCGGCCTGCATGTTGCGAACCGCGATGGGCGCCAGCGTTCCCGAAGGTGCTGGCGAGCCGTCAATATATGGGCCGACCGAAGCGGCCAGCGTGTAGGCCGGGTTGACGGCCTCAAACGTGACCTGGTAGTTGGCTTTGGTGACTCCCGGAGGCAGCGGGATGCCGCTCAGATCGAAGAACCCCTGCTGCGCCGGATTCTCAGAGCCCCACTGGCTCAGCGGGTTGCCGAACTGGTCAACGAAGCCGGTGACCGGGCTGCCGTGGTTGCCGCTGAAATAGCCGCCGGAAACAAATGTGACCGTGTATTGATAGAGCGGATTGCCGTTGGCGTCGAGCGGACGCGCGACTACGTTCACGCCCTGCATGCCCAAGCCACTGGTGAAGCTGACCGTCCCCTGGATGGAAACCGTGTTAGCGGCAGCGATGACCTTGCCGGGGAAGGCGGCGGTGTTGGCGGTGGTGATGGGATAGATGCGGTTGAGCGCGGCGATATCGTCCCAGCGCAGCACGCCGGGATCGGGAATGCACGCGCCGCCGGCATCGCCGCACAGGCCAGTCTGCGGCTGCATTACCGGCCAGCCCAGCGTGCCGTTGAGTTCGCCGTTGGTCAGGGCGTTGGGATTGACCTGCGCGTCATCGAGGCCCAGGATGCGGCCGAAGGCGCGCTCCAGCTGAAAGCTCATCATGGCCAGCAGGTTGGCATTGGTGGCGCAGCGGCCGTTGAGCACTATGATGCCGTGCGCGATGGTCGTGTCCGGATTGATGTTGTCCAGACCCATAAACACGCCGGTATCCTGGCAGCGCTCAGGCCAGCTTGACCCGGCGCCGAAGATAGCGTCGATGACCGATCCGTCGGCGTCGTAGATCACTCCAACGGGATAATTGGTGGCCGAAGGAGTTACGTCGGCCGGCTGCGCGATCGTTCCATTGACCGCGGCAATGTTGGAGCCATTCACATCTTCGTTGAGCGGGCCCATGTCGGTCAGGGTCACGCCGGCGGTGGGCACGGCGCTCCAGAGGGCTGCGGCTGCATCCACCATGGCGGTGGCCTGTTGGTTGTTTACGGTTGCGCTGAGGGGGCCCTGGTCGACGAAGTAGTTGAGCTGGCCCCCGGCCCAGTGAATAGGCTGCCCGGCCGTGCCGGCATTGAAATAGGTGACGCCGGCTACGTATCTCGGTCCGCCGGCCAGGGCAGGCGTGGAACCAGCCAGCAGCACGAGCGCAATGCGAAGGCCTGAAAGTCGACGAGAGCCGAGATAGGCGGGGACAGACACGGCAGGCGCTCCAATGGGGCTGCGGCTGCCTGTGAATCTTCCTATCAGTTACTTAGGAGACTCTAAGCCGGCCACGGTTTCCTCATCGGCGCGGGCTTGTTTTGGCAAGAATTCTTTAAGTAACAAGGGAAACCTCATGAGAAATGCTCCAGAGTGAACGGAAGTTGTGGCCTTTCCAGACATCGACTGCATCAGAGATCCCTAACCAACTGATCCTTCCGGCTTATTCCCCCATTCCCTCCCTATTTCCCGGAGTTCGGCTGGCAGAATTGGGCGGGGTGGTAAGTGCCTTGTTTCGACTGGTCAAAACTGGTTTCCTTGACGTAATTCTTTTCTTTTTAAGGGGTTGCAGAAAAAGCGGGGGAGGGGTGGGGTATTTCTGCCGTGCGGAACCCGGTCCGGGTGCAGGTTCCGGACTCCCTGGGGACGGTGGAAATGGCGGCCTGTGCGCGCATGGCGGTATCTCCCATTGGGTCGTTTTCTGACTGCTATTGCAATTGTGCGCCAAAGGATCATAATTATACGCAAATATTTTTGAGGGCTGTTGGCCTTTTGGAATGAGGGAGTTGCGGTGTTTTTTGGCCCGTGGGAGCGGTTCGGCCTGAATTATTTGCGCGTTTAGAAATTGGAAGCCCTGATCACATCTTCGAAAGCACCCCCCTCAAATTCTTTGTCAAGCAAGAAGTTCATTTCAAGGCCCTGGACGATTGCCCGCAAATATGACGATCAAGAATCTAACGACCCAGCGCGCGGCTCGAAACGGAGCAGTGCAAAGAATTCTTAATAAGTTCAAGAATCCCCCAAACCGGGATGTAGGAGAGGGCATTAAGACCGCTACGGAGGCCATGACCAGCAAAGGGCTCGAAAAGCCGACATTCTCCGAAGTTGGAAACTGCTTTGTCGTCACAATCAAACACGAAAAACTAGCGACCGCCGAATTGGCTATTATGGAATTTTTGGAAACTAACGGAACAATCAACAATAAACAGGCACGAGAGATTACCTACATCGATCAAGATTGGAAAGTCAAGTTCATTTTCCGCAAAATGGAGCAAAAGAAAATGATCATCCAATTGAAGAAGAGGACCACGAGCAACACCAAATATAGGAAACGGACGCCAGCGGATGATCTTCCTAGCGATCTTTTCTCCAGCGAGAGCGTGCCGCAGCCCTAGGGAACCTCTAAATAAGGTCCCTTTTTGAGGAAGACATCCCTCAGGGGCTAAAGCCCGGATGATTTTGCAGCACTTGCGGCACGACTGAAGTCGTGCCCTTTCAAAACCTCGACCTAATCAGAGGTTCCCTAGCTCCCGGACGGGGGCACCCTCATTTTCGGCTCGATCTCCCCGGTCGTCTTTACGGCTCGACGATGGCGTTGTAGCCGTCGTTGAGCAGCTTCTGGCGCATGGCTTCGGCGTCGGCGGCGTTGGTGAAGGGGCCGATCTGCACGTGGATGAGGCTGTCGGCCAGGTCGCGGCGGACGGTCACCGCATAACCGCGTTTGCGCAGCGCCGAAACCAGCACGTCGGCGTCTTCAGGATGGGAGACGGCGGCGATCTGGACCATGAGCGCGAGGCTTGGAGCCGTGGCCGGCTGCACTTTGAGCCCGCCCACTGTCGGCGTGCTGGACTGCATGGGTTGGGCCGGCAGGGCGGGCTTGACGGTCCATTGCGCCGGGCCGGAGGCTCCCGAAGCGGCGCCCGCGGCAGCGGTGCCGGCAGCAGCGGGTCCGGCGACTGGCTTGGCGCTGGCCAGGCTGGAATCGCCCGTGGCG
>Ga0302324_100018498_pt1 | contig 13727 bp, 6 predicted proteins | sample Palsa_T0_1_FD_201949 | JGI IMG/M metagenome (GOLD analysis project Ga0302324, IMG submission 201949) | Peat permafrost microbial communities from Stordalen Mire near Abisko, Sweden - Palsa_T0_1 | ecosystem: Environmental > Terrestrial > Soil > Palsa > Peat permafrost | place: Sweden: Abisko...
GCGCGACAAACAGTTCGCGCGTTGGCAAGTACGCCTGAATATAAGCGCTCCCAACGAGCGCGCTACAAGGTCGAAGCTCTGTTTGCCGAACTCAAGCAACAGGTGAAGCTGCGCCGAGTGCGGTTACACGGTCGCGGTTGGCTTTGCGCCGATCGGGCTTCTTGAAATCGCCCTTGCGATAAACTTCGACCATTTGCACCTGCCCCGGGGCACCGAGGCTGCATAGGTATCGCTGAGGAACGGCGCCGTTAGGAAACGGTTGCCTCGATGGCGTTACGATCAAATGCCTGTGTTTCCAAGAATACCAGATGATCCGGCAGTACGCCGCCGGACTTCTCAGTAGCCGACGAGTCGCACTTGATTACTTTCGGCCGTGCCGGGCGGTTGCACGAGATTTAGCACGCTGCGCACCCAGTGCCGGAGCCAGGCATCAACAAGGCGTTCCGATTCCGTCATGAGGAACGTCTTTGTCGGAACACTGGATGCCCAGTTCCCGGCCTGCGATGGCAGCAATTAATCTGCAGCGCTCGGAGCTTGTCTAGCCCCATGGTCAAGGATGTCGTGATGCTTTCCTTGTATCCGCAACCGCAGCCGGTCGAACGCCAGATAGACGACCGGCGTTGTATAGAGCGTGAGCATCTGACTCAAGATCAGCCCTCCCACAATCGTGATGCCAAGGGGCCGGCGGAGCTCATACCCAGTGCCCGTTCCCAGCGCCAAAGGAAGCGCGCCAAGTAACGCAGCCATGGTCGTCATCAGGATCGGACGGAAGCGCAACATGCACGCTTCAAAAATCGCGTCGTATGTGCTCTTTCCTTCCAGGCGCTCTGCTTGAAGGGCGAAATCGATCATCATGATGGCGTTCTTTTTTACGATTCCGATCAGCAGCACAATGCCAATGATGGAAATGACGTTCAGATCTTGTTTAAAGAGGATCAATGCGAGCATCGCGCCCACACTCGCCGACGGCAGAGTAGAGATAATCGTCAGTGGATGAACCAGGCTCTCATACAAAATACCGAGAACTATGTACACTGCCAGCAATGCCGTCAGAATTAGCACGGGTTCGGTGCCGAGAGATTGCTGGTAGGCTAGCAGCGTGCCGGCAAAAAAGCCTTGCAGTGTGGAAGGCGCGCCGAGCCGCTTTTGCATCTGGGAGATACTCAACGTGGCATCGCTCAAAGATACGGTCGACGCAAGGTTAAAGGACACGGTGACCGATGGGAAGAGGCCCGTGTGGTTGACGGCCAGTGGTGTCGTGCCGGCTTGGCTCTTGGCCACCGTGAGCAGCGGAATATTGCCGCCGCTGGGCATTCGAAGGTAGATGTCTTTTAATCCTTCCGGGCTTTGCCAATACTGAGGAGCGACTTCCAAAACCACGTAATACTGATTTAGCTGGGTATAGATGAGGGACACTTCCGATTGACCGAATGCGCCGTATAATTCCGAGTCCAGCGCCTGCACGGTCAGGCCGAGTTTTGCCGCAGTGACGCGATCGTAGTTCATCATTTCTTCAAGGCCGCCATTCTGCTGGTCCGAACTCACGTCCTGCAGACCGGGCAGGCGTTTCATCGCGCTGAGTAGGATCGGTCCCCACTTGGAAAGATCCTGCACGTTGTCGGATTGGATCGTGTACTGGTACAGCGCATTACTGGACCGACCACCGATGCGCAAATCTTGCACGGCTTGAAGGAATGCAGAGGCCACCGGCAGACGGTTCAATTGGGGGCGCAGGCGGTTAATAATCTGAGCGGCGTTGATCTTACGGTCCGCCAGCGGCTTGAGCGCGACATAAATTGAACCGGTATTTGTGGCCCCGCTGCCGCCGGTAAACGCAATCACATTCGCCACGGCGGGGTCATTCTTGATCACGCTGCCGATTTGTTGAATGGCGCTGTTCATCGCCGGGAAGGATGAATCCTGCGGCCCTTGTACTGCACCGGCGAGCGCTCCCGTATCTTCCTGCGGAAAAAAACCCTTCGGTATCTTGATGATGAGCACCACATTGAGCGCGATGGTGAGGAAGAGGACGATGAGGGTGAGGGCTGGATGGTCTAGCACCCAATGTAGGCTCCTGCGATACAACGACAGCACCCAGTCAAAAACGTTTTCGGTGGCGGTATAGATGCGCCCGTGTTTCTCCGCACGCTGGTCCCTTAATAAGTAGGCGCACATCATTGGCGTTGTGGTCAGGGAGATGATCATGGACACAAAAATGGCCGTCGAGAGAGTGACGGCAAATTCGCGGAAGAGACGCCCAACGATTCCGCCCATCAATAGAAGAGGGATAAAGACGGCAATGAGCGAAATGCTGATAGAGAAGACAGTGAAACCGATTTCTTCCGCGCCCTTCAGCGCCGCGGCAAAGGGCTTGGTGCCGCTTTCCAGATGACGGGCGATATTTTCCATCACGACGATGGCGTCATCGACTACAAATCCCGTTGAAATCGTCAGGGCCATTAGCGAGAGGTTGTCGATGGTATATCCGAACAAATACATCACCGCGCACGTACCAATCAGTGAGACCGGAACCGCGACGGCCGGAATCAGCGTTGCGCGGCCGTTGCGCAGGAAGACGAATACCACGACGATGACGAGGCCGATGGAAATGAGCAACGTCCTCTCGACGTCACCTACAGCCGCGCGGATAGTCGTCGTGCGATCGAGAACCATGGTGATCTCAATACCGAGCGGAATGGATGCTTTGATAAACGGAAGTTGCGCGGTTATGCGGTCGACCGTATCAATGATGTTGGCGCCGGGCTGGCGGAAGATGATGACCGTCACCGCGCGCTTGCCGTTCAAATAGCCAGCAGCACGGACGTTCGCCACGGAGTCCGTCACCTGAGCCACATCGGAGAGGCGTATCGCCGCGCCATTGCTATAACCAACGACGAGCGGCATGTAGTCCGCTGCGTGCGAGATCTGGTCGTTGGCTAGGATGTCTTTGGTCACATCACCATCCGTAATTTGGCCTTTGGCCATGTCGGCGTTCTGCAGGCTCAGAACGGTCTGCAAATTCGCGAGGGTAAGTCCGTAGCTGGCCATTTGCGTGGGATTTGCGTCCACACGTACGGCTGGCAACGCGCCACCTCCGACGCTGACTTGTCCCACTCCCTGTATCTGCGACAACTTCTGTTCAATAACGGTCGAGGCCTCGTCATACAGTTTATCGGGACCGTATTTGTCTGATGTAAGGCCGAGGATCATGATCGGCGCATCGGCGGGATTGACCTTGCGATAGGTCGGATTGCTCGGCAGGTTGGCGGGCATATAGGTTCGCGCCGCATTGATAGCTGACTCCACATCGCGCGCCGCTCCATCAATATCGCGGCTGAGATCGAACTGAATGGTGACAGATGTGCTGCCGAGCGTGCTTGCCGACGTCATCTCCGTCACACCTGCAATGTGACCGAATTGCCGTTCCAAGGGAGTCGCGACAGACGACGCCATAATGTTGGCGCTGGCTCCCGGCAAGCTTGCGCTAACTGAAATAGTCGGAAAATCGACTTCCGGAAGGGGCGCTACGGGCAGTACCTCAAAAGCAATCGCGCCGGCAAGGGCAATCGCCACCGTAAGCAGCGTCGTGGCCACTGGCCGGCGAATGAAGGGTGCGGAGATATTCATGCCGACCCTGCCTGTTCTGCGCTTTTGGTTCCCGTCCTTTTCGATTTGTGTGAAAAGCGCTGCGCCAGATTGTCAAAGAAGATGTAGATGACAGGGGTCGTATACAACGTGAGCGCCTGGCTCAGCAGCAGTCCGCCCACCATGGCGATGCCCAGCGGCCTGCGCAACTCGGAGCCGAAACCAGTTCCGAGCGCCAGTGGCAGCCCGGCGAGCAGCGCGGCCATCGTGGTCATCATGATGGGGCGGAACCGGAGCAGGCAGGCCTCGTAAATTGCATCCGCCGCGTTCTTTCCGTGCTTGCGTTCCCCTTCCAGCGCGAAGTCGACCATCATAATGCCGTTCTTTTTCACGATACCGATCAGCAGAACGATGCCGATGATCGCCACCACGCTCAAATCCTGGTGAAAGAGAATCAATGCGAGGAAAGCGCCAACACCCGCTGACGGTAGCGTGGACAGGATCGTAATTGGATGGATAAAGCTCTCGTACAAAACGCCAAGTACGATGTAGACCGTAACGAGCGCGGCAAGAATCAGCAGCGGCTCGTTGGCTAGCGAGTTCGTGAACGAAGCCGCGGTGCCTTGAAAGCCTGCCTGCAGGCTGGGAGGCATTTGCATTTCTTTCTGTACTTTGTTGATCGCGGCAATGGCGCTTCCAAGTGCGGCATTTTGGCCGAGATTGAACGACACGGTGATCGCCGGAAATTGACCTTGATGGGTAACTAAGAGCGTCTCTGTCGTGTTTTCAAAGTGCGAGAAAGCACTCAGCGGCACTGCGTTGCTCATCGCCGAACTGGTAGTCCCTGCCGAGTTGGCTCCGGTGCTAGACGTCGAGGCGCTAGTGGGCGAGAGAGCGTTCGTAGGAGGTAGGAGGGTATTTGCTGATGGAGTGTACAGCGCCGAACTCGTTAGCGCGTTTGATCCCGCGGAAGGCGATCCTGAGGACGCGAAAGAGGAAGCGGCTCCCGCACCGGTTGCGCCGGAAGACGCATTGGACTGGATGTAGAAGTGGTTCAGCTTGAAGGGATCCTTCTGAAATTCCGGCTCAGTCTCCAGCACAACGTGGTACTGATTCACCTGTGTATACATGGTGTTGATCTGCCGTTGGCCGAAGGCGTCATACAGGGCGTTATCGATGGTCGACGGCGCGATACCCAAACGTGACGCGGTGACCCGGTCAATCACTAGAGATACGGCCAGCCCCCCCGGTTGTTGATCGGTCGCGACATCTTCTAGTTCCGGCAACTTCTTCAGCCGGTCGACCAAGCGGTTGGTCCAGGCATTCAATTCGTTAGCATCGGAGTCTTCGAGGGCGTACTGGTATTGCGTGCGGCTCACTCGGTCGTCGACGGTAATGTTCTGCACAGGTTCCATAAACAGCTGTATTCCCTGAACCTTGTCCAATCGAGACTTAAGCCTGCGGATAAGGTTTGACGCGCTGATCTTGCGCTGGTCGAGCGGCTTTAGATTGATCGACATTCTGCCACTGTTAATCGTTGTATTTGTGCCATCCGCGCCGATAAACGACGAAAGACTTTCAACGGCTGGGTCCTCCAGAACCGCCTTTGCGAGCTCCTGCTGCTTCTCAGCCATGGCTGTTGAACTAATCGTCGGCGGTGCCTGCGAGATGCCCTGGATAACGCCCGTGTCCTGTACTGGGAAGAAACCTTTGGGGATGATGATGTAAAGGAAAACGGTAAGCAGGAGTGTGGTTAATGCGACCAACAGGGTAATGGTTTGGTAGCGAAGTACAAACTTAAGAGTCCGCCCATAGAACGCGATCATCCGTTCGAACACGTGCTCCGAGGCTCTATACACGCGCCCCTGCTGCTCTTTTGACTTATCCCGCAAGATTCGCGCGCTCATCATGGGCGTGAGCGTAAGGGAAACCACTGCCGAAACGATGATTGTGACGGCGAGCGTTACGGCAAACTCTCGGAACAGGCGCCCAACCACGTCGCCCATGAATAACAGCGGAATCAGTACGGCGATGAGCGACACGGTTAGCGACAGAATGGTGAAGCCGATTTGCTCCGCGCCCTTGAGGGCTGCTTCCATCGGCGGATCACCCGCTTCGATGTACCGCGAGATGTTCTCGATCATCACGATGGCATCGTCCACAACGAAACCAGTGGAAATAGTCAGAGCCATCAGCGATAAGTTATCGAGGCTGTAACCAAGGATGTACATCGCCGCAAATGTGCCAATCAGTGACAGCGGTACAGCCACGCTGGGGATGATGGTGGCGTAGAGACTCCGCAAGAAAAGGAAGATGACCAACACAACCAGTCCGATCGTCAACAGCAATTCGAACTCAACGTCAGCGACGGATGCTTGGATGGAGGTCGTAAGATCGGTGAGCGTGGTCACTTGAATGCCTGTCGGCAGGTTGGCCTCGAGCTGTGGTATCAGTTGCTTGATGCTTTTGACCACGCTGATCGTGTTCGCACCGGGCTGGCGTTGCACATTCAGGATCACCGCAGGCGTCTGGTTCATCCACGCGGCCTGAGTATTGTTCTCCACGCCATTTACGATGAGTGCCACGTCGGGCAGCATCACCGGCGCACCATTCCGGTAGGCAACTACAACGTCCCTGTAATCCTGGTTAGTGACCAGCTGATCGTTGGAGTCGATCTGGTAATCCTGGCTGGGTCCGTCGAAGTTCCCTTTGGCGGCGTTCACGCTGGCGTCTGTCAGCGCCGTACGCAGATTTTCCAAGTCGATGCCGTAGGATGACAGCGCCGTGGGGTTCGCTTGGATGCGGACGGCAGGCTTTTGCCCGCCGCTGATGGTTACCAGGCCGACCCCGTTGAGCTGCGAAATCTTTGGTGCCAGGCGCGTGTCCACGAGATCCTCGACTTGAGAAAGCGCCATCGAGCTGGAGGTAATGGCCAACGTGAGCACAGGGGCATCGGCAGGATTCGTCTTACTGTAGACAGGCGGAGCGGGCAGGATGGATGGCAACAAGCTCTGCGAGGCGTTTATAGCCGACTGCACCTCTTCCTCGGCTACGTCAATTGCCAGAGTGAGATTAAACTGGAGCACGATAACGGAAGTACCTCCGGAGCTGGTAGAGGTCATTTGGCTCAAGCCCTGGAGTTCGCCAAATTGACGTTCTAGTGGCGCCGTTACCGTCGTCGCCACTACGTTTGGGCTTGCGCCTGGATAAAACGTGAGTACCTGAATGGTCGGATAATCAACTTCCGGCAATGCGGAGACCGGTAGTTGCGTATAGCCAACAATACCGACCAAGAGGATGGCAGCCATCAGCAAAGCGGTCGCAACTGGCCGCAAGATAAACGGACGAGACGGACTCACGGCACGGTGCTCCCGTTCGTGGCGGCCGGGGCAGGCTTGGTCAAAACGACGACCGCAGTGTTGTCCTGCAGCTTATCGAAGCTGCTGTTTGCAACGACGTCTCCAGGGCTGACGCCTTCAACCTGAGTTATACCGCCGTTTGTCACCCCCGGCTTTATGCTGCGCATGTGAGCGACATTGTTTTGAATCAGATAGACGAACGTTGCCTGACCATTTTGTTGAATGGCTGATGACGGAATCAGAGTCACTCCCTGTAGCGTGTTCACCAGCAAGCGGGTGTTTACAAACTGATTCGGGAAGAGCGCGTCATTTTTGTTGTCGAAAAGTGATCGCCCTTTTACCGTTCCAGTCGTAGTGTCAATCTGGTTGTCGAGCGTCAACAGCTTGCCGCTTGCGATCTTGGTCTGCGCTGTGCGATCGAAGGCATCGACGGTAAGGCTGGCCTTTTTGCGCATGCCGGCTTCGACCTGGCCAAGGCTGTCTTCCGGTATTGTGAAAACTACCGTGATGGGCTTTACTTGCGTGATCACCGCCAGGGTTACCGTTCCCCCGGATTGCACGACGTTGCCTGGATCCACCAGCCGTAATCCCACGCGGCCGGCGATCGGAGCAGTGATGTGGCAGAAGTCGACTTGAACCTGGTCGTATTGGACCGTTCCTCGATCGTTCTTTACCGTACCCTCGTCCTGGAGCGCAAGCTTTTCTTGATCATCCAAAATTTGCTTCGCAATCGCCTTGCGCCCCCAAGCATCGCGGTAGCGTTCAAGGTCCATTTCTGCTTGGGCGAGCAGATTCTCGTCTCGCTCGAGCGCCCCTTGCGCCTGTAAAAGGGTTGCCTGGTACGGTCGCGGGTCGATATCAACCAGCGGATCGCCCTTCTCTACTAGTTGACCCTCCTTAAAATGCACAGCGACGACCAGGCCATTTACCTGACTGGTAATCCAATCGGTATAGACCGGCGTGACCGTGCCGATCGCCTCCAGGTACACGCCGATGTCACCCTTTTGAGCCGTCGCGCTCGTAACGGTGATCCCCGCTTTAGCGCGCGCCGCGGCGGCCGCCGCCGCTTTTCTGGTTTCCTCGTCGTGGCGCAAGACCAGCACGAAGACAAGCACAAGGACCACTAGAAACACACTCCACATCACGCCCCGCACAATCTTATGCCGGTGGCGCGCCGAAACGGGGGCGTCTGGAGCAACAGGGTGTTGGTGATCCGGAATAATCGAGGACGTTTCGTTTATCTCGGCAATAGGAAACTCCTTTTTACCTCTCAAATCCCTCCCATGGTACTGTCCTGAGCGAGTCCCCAAAATACAAAAACCCCGGGCTGCACCTTCGAGGTTCAGTGCTGATCCAAGCCAAAATGGATTGCACTAGCTTGCCCCGGAAGACCTCGAATAAAGACAGCATGTCTCCGCTCCTCAATAAAAAAAAAGTTGTGTTTGTCTATCGATGTTGGACGTTCACACTCCCTCTAGCGTTTCGCCTATCGGAAGGCAGCGGTAGTTCCTAGGAGGCTCGACCCGCGATGCAGCAGCTAGATGTCAGGTAACCAGGGCTGCCAGGCTCATACCGTTGCCCAGAATCATCAGGGTCTGGTCATCAGCGTTTGGTTCCAACACGGCTAACGCCAATTTCAGGAAACCCTCATAAGACGGGCCCACCGGTTCGTTCTTTTGCTTGTCGGCATAGCGACCCTTCCAGTCTTTGTTTTTGCCGCGGAATCCCTTCGATGGATGATTGTTGGCATCTTAGGAGACCAGACATGGGGGATCTGTTGCACAAAGCTTTGTGGTCTTTCCATCCGTCAGCTTGCTTACATCAACTTAACTGAGGCTGTCTCCGCACATGATTCGATGCTCGCCTGCAACCCAGATCCGCCCACGCTCCGTCTTCCATTTTTTCTGCAGTTTTTCGGCTAGTCCTAGTCTTGGCGCTGGCGCGGATAGGTCGGACGTTCGGAAGTCCTTGAGCAATGCACTGAGCTCGTTCTCGTTCCAGAACTTCGTTAGATCGACGTCGAGCTCGTCCAGAATCGCCGGATCCCACGAAAGATCTATCTCGCTAACGCGGTTAGCGGTAATCGCCAGTTCCCTCGCCTTCTGGTCCTTCTTGAGGTCAAGATCACCCCGCTGGACGGCGACAAGCGATGAGCCGTCCGTTTCGATACCCGCGATAGACTTCATGCTCGCGGTGACAGCGGCCTCGATTGTCTCATTTCCAGCGATCACAAGATTATGGCGGTCGACAACCTCCGAGCGGCCGTCACCATACTTCTCAAGAGATTCTCCAAGGAGTTCGCGCCCACGCTTAGCGCCTTTGTTCGCATTCTTCTCGTCGAGGACTTCTGATCCTCCACACGCGGGACAAACGGGATAGGTGTCCCGGCTGGCTTCGGCCATTAGAATCCCCCGTCTGCGTTAAGGTCTCGCGGGCTCGAGCTGGGGCAAGATACGAAGGAGCAGTGTAACAAAAAGGGGTTACAGACCCGTAAAAAGCCGTGGGCGTGAAAGCGGGCCGCTTGCGCGGGTGGGACAGTTTCCGAGTAGCCGACCAGTCGTCCAGAACCGCTGGATTGCCTTCGGACCAAGCCTTCCCAGAACCCCGTTTGGAGTTCTCGAAGCAAGGCCCCTGACCCCCTTGACAGAGGCTGCTAACCATTGGACACTGGCATAGTCTAACTATGCTACGAGGCGCTGACTTGCACCGAGACGAGATTCCTCCGGGAACACTCTATCTGCTGATCTTGAAAACGCTGGCGCGCTCCGGCGAGATGCACGGATATGAGATCGCCAACTCCATTCAGCGCATATCGGATGACGTTCTCCAAGTCGAAGAAGGATCGCTGTACCCAGCGCTGCAGCGGATGCTCATCAAGGGATGGGTAAAGGCGACATGGGGCACGACCGCGGGAAACCGCCGCGCCCGCTACTACCAACTGACGGCAACAGGTCGGAAGCAATTGGGTGTTGAGATGTCGCAGTTCGAACGCGTCATCGGCGCGATCACGCGAGTGATTGAGGCGATCTGAAAGAGCTCTGGCATGAACTGGCTGCGTGAACTCACAAGACGGCTGGGCATGTTGGCGCATCGCCGTCAATTTGACGCGGACCTCCAAGAGGAGATGCGCCTGCATCTGGAGCTGCGTCAGGAGGAACAGATCGCCTCCGGCATGAGCGTGGCCGATGCACGGGCCGCAGCCCGTCGCCGATTCGGCAACGTGCAGCGGATTGAAGAACGCAGCCGTGAAGCCTGGCAATGGCCTACGCTGGAATCGATCTGGGCCGACGTGAGATACGCCCTGCGTCAACTAAGGAAGTCTCCGGCCTTTGCGATCACCGTCATCCTCACCATCGCACTCGGAATCGGTGCGAACACGGCTATCTTCACCCTGGTGCATGCCATCTTGATGAAGTCGCTTCCCGTAGCGGACCCGAAATCGCTCTATCGCATTGGCGATAAGGATGACTGCTGCCTTACCGACGGCTTGCAGAACGAAAATGGGGACTTCGATCTATTTTCCTATCGCTTTTATCAGCAGCTTCGTGAGTCGACGCCCGAGTTTGCGCAACTAGCAGCCATGCAAGCTGAACAGAACCCCATGAGCGTGCGCCATGGCAATACCGCCCTCGCCGAACAAACCGAGTTCGTTTCAGGTAACTACTTCAGTACCTTGGGTGTAGGAGCATTCGCGGGCCGCCCACTGACGGATGGAGACGACACCGTGGGCGCCACGCCGGCGGTGGTGATGAGCTACCAGGCTTGGCGGGCGGATTTCTCGAGTGACGCCTCCGTCGTCGGGACTACCTTCTATCTACAGAGCCAACCGGTTACCGTTGTCGGAATTGCCCCGCCTGCCTTTTTTGGCGATCGCATTAACGCCAATCCGCCTGCCTTCTGGATTCCTCTCTCGGCACAGCCGTTGCTCAATCCGGCGAACCCGCTTCTCGACCAACCGGCCATATGCTGGTTATACGCCTTGGGCCGTGTAGGACCCGGCGCCAGCGTCGGTCCGCTGCAGGAAAAAATCTCCGCCATCTTACGGCAGTGGATCTCCACGCAAGACGCATATACCACGATCGCTGGTTCTACTTTGGCACAAAGGCTGCATGTGGTGTTGACGCCCGGAGGCGCAGGCATCCAGAACCTGCAGCAGAAGACTGGCAAAGGTCTCTATCTACTGCTGGCGATCTCGGGGCTTGTCCTCCTAGTGGCATGCGCGAACGTGGCGAATCTCCTGCTCGCGCGCGCCACGAAACGAAAAGTGGAAACTTCCATTCGGATGGCGCTTGGCGCAGCGCAGCGCAGACTGATTCGCCAAATGCTTACCGAGAGCTTGCTGTTGGGGTGCCTGGGCGGTCTTGCAGGACTGGCGGTTGCGTATTCCGGCACCCGGGTAATCCTCGCTCTCGCATTTCCCGACTCTCCACACAGCGCAATTCAGGCCACGCCTTCACTGTCTGTCATTGCATTTGTTCTCCTGGTATCGCTGCTTAACGGCATGGTGTTCGGCATTGTGCCAACGTGGATTACTTCTCATGGCGAACCTGCGGAAGCATTGCGCGGCGCGAGCCGCTCGGGAAGTGACCGGGTCTCGCTGCCGCAGAAATCCTTGATCGTCTTTCAAGCCGCTCTTTCGGTGCTGCTCCTGGTGGTTGCCGGATTGTTGACTAGAAGCCTGCAAAATATGGAGCATCAGGACCTGGGCGTGCAAACGACTAACCGCTACGTTTTGCATCTGGACCCGGCCGGCGCGGGCTACCAGCCCGAAAAACTTAACGCGCTCTACGAAGCGCTCGAACGGCAGTTTTCAGCCATACCCGGGGTGCAGACTTCAGGCTTGGCGCTTTACAGCCCTCTCGACGGCGGCCACTGGGGTTTCGACGTTGCGATCCCAGGCAGGCCAGAGCCTAGACCGAACCAGAACTGCGAATCGTTGCTTAACCGAGTGACCCCCAATTTCCTTGAGACCCTTGGCCAGACAATCATCCGTGGACGCGGCTTTACCGCGAATGACACCGCGAACTCGCAATCGGTCGCAGTGGTAAACCGGGCTTTCGTCAAAAAGTTTTTCCCCAACGAAGACCCCATCGGTCGCCACTTCGGAAGCTACGATAAAGAGGATATTGGCGCCTACGAGATTGTGGGCATCGTGGCGGACGCGAAGTACACCGCTCCTCGGGACGAAGCTCAACCCATGTATTTTCGTCCACTATCGCAGTGGCAGTACGAGCTGAAAGACCCCGTCTCGGTAGCCATTGAGGCGCAGTCGCACTACATCACCGCGATCATGATGCAGTTCCGCGGGCAGCCGCAAAACCTCGATGCCAGCGTGCGTCGCGCCTTGGGGAATGTCGATCCCAATCTGACCATCATCGATCTGCATTCTTTCGATTACCAAGTGACCGGCAACTTCAACCAGGAACGGCTGATCGCTCGTCTGGCCACTCTGTTCGGATTCCTCACACTCCTGCTCGCATCGGTCGGACTGTACGGCAGCACCTCTTATCAGGTAACGCGGAGGACGAATGAGATCGGACTGCGCATGGCCCTCGGCGCTAACCGCAATCGCGTGGTCGCCCTGGTGATGCGCGGCGCGTTTACCCAGGTTGCGCTCGGCCTGGCTCTAGGTATTCCCATCGCCCTAATTGCCGCCCACTACATCGCAGATCAGCTCTACGCGGTCAAGTCGTATGACCCCTTGAGCCTGGCTGTCGCCATCCTTGTCCTCTCTGCGGCAACAGCGCTTGCAGGTTTCATTCCTGCGCGTCGAGCTGCGTCCATCGATCCCATCCGAGTGCTTCGTAACCAGTGATCAGTTGATTTTGATTCTCTCGATTCCATGGAGATACAGATGCGGAGAAGGCGACTGGAAAAATGCGTTCACAGAGAATCCAATTTACTTCTGAACTGCCGCTGGCTTACGGGCAACCCCGAAAATCACCGGTCGATTTGCCGTTGGCCAGATTGATCGCTCACGCGGACCGGGTCGTGTTTCACATTCCTTTTGGCCGTAATGAATGCGGGTGCGGTTGGTCTGTTAGCGCGAGATGCTCTCAACTTCCAGGCGAAACCTCAACGGCGGTGCATTTTTGCAGGAAAATCGATAGTTCACTGTCACCCGGCTTTCGCTTTGGTTGGATATGCAGCTGCGAGCGAGCTCAGTGAAGAGTAAGGGAATACACACTTCAGACTTGACTTCTCGAACTACTTCGCCCAGTCAGGCAGATAAATTCGTTGAGCGGTGGGAGATAGGAGACGCGGTGATCCGAAAGGTTGCCTTCGGAAAAACACCAAATCGGGCGGGAGGCGATCCCACTTTTTCGGCCGTCAGCGGCCCAAAAGTTTTGTGAGGGTCGCTCCCGCCCGATACGCTCGTCGCGTACACCTCAGGCGACCACCATACACGACGTAGTTCACGCTGTACTGCATCTCTAAATACGACGGAACTCGATGCTACGCTCGACCCGAAGGTCTGCGACTGGACCCCTCTCGTCATTGCGACCGTCAGGTCCTCCTTCATTACAATGCCCCATAGCCAAGCCATTCGGCCGCCCCACGCGGGGAATCGTTACCTTAGAATCCCAACGCTGGGCAAAAACCTCTATGTCGGGCGGTGTTGCAAATGGTGAAGGGTCATCGACGAATTGAGCCAACTCCAGTTGGGCCAAAATTGGTGTTATGGCGCAAGCGCGAGGGCTGGTTTTAGGATTTCGAAAATCACCGCTTGCGACTTCCTCGCGTGACACGGGCAAGAATGAGGCGCGTACTGCGGTGGACCGT
>Ga0302324_100018500_pt1 | contig 13726 bp, 14 predicted proteins | sample Palsa_T0_1_FD_201949 | JGI IMG/M metagenome (GOLD analysis project Ga0302324, IMG submission 201949) | Peat permafrost microbial communities from Stordalen Mire near Abisko, Sweden - Palsa_T0_1 | ecosystem: Environmental > Terrestrial > Soil > Palsa > Peat permafrost | place: Sweden: Abisko...
TGCGCTGGCCGGTGTCGCGGATCTCCTGCAGCGTCGGGATGCCGTCGCCGAAGATGCCGGCCTCCCGCAGGGCCCGGAAGGTCGCCGGGCCGGACGGCTCCTTCCCGCGCAGCCCGTCCTCGGCGCTGAGGATCTCCAGCACATCGCCGATGGTGATGCCGGCGACGGTGCCGCCTTTGGCGGCGATGATGACCGCGACCCGGAACAGCACGTGCTTCTGGGCGTGCGGGGTGATGCCGGGGTCGTCGTCGCATGCGCGGGCCAGCCGGGCGAAGCCCTCCTGGTCACGGGCCCGGATCATGTTCCGGGCGAGCTTGCGTTTCCTGCCGCCGGTCAGCAGCCATTCCAGCGACGGGCGGATGATGTCAGCGCCGACCAGGACGAGCAGGGAGCTGGTCATCAGTTCCAGCCGGGCCTTCGAGAGCATGCCCCGGTCCCGGAGCCACCCGGCGGGCAGGTCGCCCCACTGCCCGCGGGCACCGTCGGCCCCGGACGCGAGCCACCTGTCCTGCCAGGTCTGCCCTGGCTGTTCTTCCAGCCAGTCCAGCAGCAGCGGGAGACCGCGGCGGCGGCTGTTCTGGACCCGGGATTCCGGCAGGTCCGAGGATGCCGTGCCGACCAGGTCCATCACCTGCCCGCGGCCCTGCCGGGTCGCGGCCCAGGACTCCGCCGCCCCGCGGGCGGGATAGCGCTCGGCCAGCGCCGGCCTGGTGCCGCCGGCAGACTGGGCAGCGGGCGCGTCCGGCGCGCCGTCCAGGACCGCGGTCACCGGGCATCCCTGCCGAACAGCACGTCCATCGTCTCCGGCCGGTAGCCCGGGGCCGGGACCGGCGTCTTCCGCTCAGCGGCCTGGCGGACCTGCTCGGCATGATGGGCCAGGACCCGGCGGATCACGTCTTCCTGGCGGGGCGTCGTGTAAATCTGCGTGGTCGTGAGCCGGACATGCCCGAGCACGGTCTGGACCGACGTCAGGGGCAGCGATGAATCCTCCGCCATCCGGTAGGCCGCCGTGTGGCGCAGCGCGTGCAAAGTGGCAGCGGACCCGACGCTCCCGGTGACCCGCTCGAACATCCGGTGCGCGGCGTGATAGTTCAGCGGCCGGAACGGCCTGCGCAGCGTCCACCACACCGGCTGGGGCCGGCCGCGGGGAACGAGCCCTTCCGTCTCGGCCTGGTAGAGGCGCAGCCAGACGAACGCGTCCGTCGATGCCGGGATTTCCTGGATCTCGCCGCTGCCCTTGCGGACCACGGCGATCACCTGCCGGCCGGGATGCACCCTGCCCTGGGTCACCGACAGCAGCTCCGAGGCCCGGGCGCCGGTCGAGACGTAGAACGCGACGAGAGCCCGGTCCCGGTGCGAGCCCAGTTTCGCGAAGATCTCGTTGAACTCCTCATCCGGGACGCTGCGGGGCACCCGCCTGGGCACCTTCGGCCGGTAGAGGCCGGACTTCTCGTCCCGGTAGGGCTCCATCGGATTGTGGTGCGCGTTCGCCCGCCCGCCCCGCCTCGGCCTGCTCAGCGGGAACGGGTTCATGATCGGCCCCGCCCCGGCCTCGAGATGGAAACCGTAGAAGGTGCGGAGCACCGTCTCGCTGTGCGCCCGGACCGACGCCGCATACGGCTTCCCCGGCCCTTGGCCCGCGATGATCAGCCAGCGGCTGAAATCCCGTGCCTCGCCGCGGGTCGCCCGGTCCCACTCAACCCCGGCCGCCCACAGGAACCGGAACCACCGCAGCAGGTCCATGCCGTAGGACCGCAGCGTGGCCGCCGACCGGTCGGCAGCCTGCAGATTCGCGAACCACTCCGACACCGCCGCTACTACGGCTCCGTCCGGGCCGATGAGCCGGTACGGCTCCGGCACGCTGCCAGTCTCCAGCAGCGAGCCCGCAGCGGGCACGGCCAGCCCGGCCAGGTCCCGTATCGCATCCCCGTCCTCGGTCACGGACAGCGACCATAGCGCACCGATCAGTAAAACAATGTGTGAGCTGCGGAAACATCTTCGCTAGTTCAGTCAACAGGTGGATGTCCGGGCCGACCTTGCACCGGGACCACTCCGCGAGCACGAACGGGCTGGGCGGCAGCGGCCGCAGATGATCTTTCTCGGCTGCGGCGAACACGGCTGCAGGAGCGGCGCCGTCCAGCGGCCGGCACGCCCGCTGGCCTGCCACCTCGGTGCACCAGCGCTCGGCATCAGCCTGCATCTGCGCCACGCTGGTGAACTCCCGGCCCCGCCAGAACGAGTCCCGGATATACGGCATCGGCCGCTCGACCTGCGCCTTATCCCGGGGTTTCCGGGACCGGGCGGGATCGGCCAGGCAGCCATAATGCGCGGCGAGCTCGGCATAAGACCGGTTAATCTTCGGGTCATACAGCCCAGGCCGGTCCACCCCGGTCTTCAGGTTGTCCGGGACCAGCCGGGCGGGCACCCCGCCGAAGAACTCCATCGCGGCGACATGGCACTCGGTCCACGCCCGCTGGTCCATCGCGATCACCGGCCGGACGAACAGCATCCGCGAGCAGCACAGCACCATCGCGAACGCCTGCACCGTATGCCGCCGCCCCGACCTCGGATCGGTCCACCGGCCGAGCTGGCCGTAATCGATCTGCGCTTCCTGCCCCGGCTCAGCCGGCACCAGCCGCAGCACCGTGACCTGGGACCGGCGCGCCTCCTCCGGCAGGTTCGCCGCCACATACCGGCGCAGCGACGCCACCGACGCCGCCAGGCCACGCTCATCACGCAGCCGCTGATAGATCGTGGCCATCGTCACCCCGGCCGCCAGCTGCGCCACGATGTAATCCCGGTGCACCTCGATCGCCGGCCACGTCACCTGCCGCAACCGCGTGTCCGCCAGTTCCGGGAACCACTCCCGCACCAGCTCAGCCCACCGCTCCTGGCTCACAGGCGGCCCGCCCGGCACCATCCCCGCCGCCTCGGCCGCCGCCACGTACTTACGGACCGTGTTCCGCGCCAGCCCCAGGCTCCCGGCCACCTCGTTCTTCGACCGGCCCGCATGCCAGTGCGTGAAAATCTCGCAGACATCAATCACGTCGAACGTCCTCCTCGCCATCGGCCCCTCCGTCTCAAGGACGAAAGGAATGATCCTCACTTACCGACGACCAGGCCCACCCGACACGCACGCCATGACCATGGTCAATAACGTGATCGAGGTGCTCAATTACGTGATCGCAGCACGCCCCTACCGCTCAATTCCGTGATCGCTGACACTCACCCGCGTCCAGGTCACCTACCGCGGCGCCTTCGGCTACGTCACCGGCGTGCTGCGCAACGGCGAGCGCATACCGCTATGCCGCCTGCGCTATGGCGGCTCGGCGCATTCCTTCGGCTTCGCGATCTACTCCGCAGCCCACAACCGCTACCAAGACGCCGTCCTACGCACCGGACTCCCGGCCGGCACCCCGCAAGAAGCCCTCGACACCGCCTGCACCATCCACCTCACCCGACCGGTCTGAGCCAGCCAGGCCCATAACCCTGCCCCACCCCAGAGGAACTTACGGCGCCGACCACCTAAGTAGGCGAAGGAGGCGTGGCGGGAGAGCCGTCCCCGGCGTGGGCCGGGCACGCGGGGCAAACCTCGGCAAGCCTAGTGTTCTCACCGGCCAGGCCGGGTTCCCGCTGATGATGGACGCGTTTAAGGGGAACAAGGCCAAGAGCTTTCTGTGGAATCTATTTGTCCGGTTTTGCCCTGGGTCCGCCGTGGCGGACGGCGATGACGGGGAGCACCTTGCTAGTGCCGGGTGTGGCGAGCTGGCGTGGTGTCGGTCCGGCCGGGGTGGGCGTGTCTGCGAGCTTAGCCAGGAGGCGGTCGATTGCGGCCTGGCCGTCGTCGACGGCGGCTCGCTCATCGTCGGTGAGCGGGATCGCGGTGGTCAACCGCATCGACACATAACGACACACCGCGGTGATTCCAAGTAACTGACAAGACGATGCTCCCGGTGATCCAGGCGTTCTCGGCGGCCCGCCAGCTGTCGGGCGTCACCGTGGCTGCGGACACGAGCATGATCTCCGAGGGTAATCAGAAGGACATCAAGGCTGCCGGGCTATTGCACATCCTGGGAATGCGCACCCCGTGTCCCTTAATACCGTCGTTCGGCGGCATCGTGAGTATCCCGGCGGACAACATCCCCCGACAGGACGTCTTCACCCAGCCCTGGCCAGTCGGCGGACGCCTTGACTACATTTTCTAAACCAGTACCGGGTCGATCGCGTCCGGCACAGCACAGTGTCGCCAAAGTCGGGAAGGCCGTCGCCCACACGTGCTCGCGCTGCTGTCTTTCCCGATCGATATGCCACCGGGCCAGTGCGGGGCGCCGACAGCTGCGGAGCAGGCGGCCGCTAACGGCAAGACGGTTCGCGGCGCTATCCGCTTTCGACTGCAGCCAGGTCGACCTGGCGTCAGTCCTGGACACGGGAATCGGACGCGTGTGCGCAGAGCGGAGATCGGCGAAACTGCAACAGTCCCTGGTCTAGATGCAGCCGCAGCGCCCGCGGCACTGTGTGCCTGTTCGCCTTTCGAGAAACGATCAATTTACCAAATCCGATTCAGTGATTCTGCTGTTTCTTCGGATACCAATACTGTACGTGGCGCAGTGACTTCGAATTGTGCTCAAGCTTTACTATGAGCTCTGACTCATTTGTGGGAACTTTAAATATTATCGTGAAAGTATGGGCGGGAGAGAGCGAAGGTAGAGGCAGGCGCGACACCTTAGATCCCTCCTGGGTAACTAGAGCTAGACCACTCTGGGGCGTGGCTCCAGGGCTCACACCCACCTCAACATGACGATTGGAAAGAGGACGCAACCACATAGTTAGTGGAGCTCCCTGCGCCAGTGAAGCGTGGACGGAAATGGCCAGTGCTCCACCGGTAATAGCCAACGCAGCAGTAGCTAGGAGGACCGCGAGCAAGCTGGGTCGATATTCCAGGAGGGAGAGCTTACCTGTTGACTTGTGCTTAATGGTAGAAACTGAATCATCTGCGTCGCCCATCCCGCTGAGTACGGGGCTCCCCGAATAAGGGTTGGGCCGACTCGGGGTTTTGATGCTTGCCAAGATACAGCAAACGAGAACGAAAGCTCCAGCGAACACGGCCCATGCAGACCGACTTAGATGGCCAGGCATAAAATTAAGGAACAGCCCGCCTAGAATAGATACCACGAGAGAAAAGCCCAGCACGCAGAGCAGACGCTCCCACGGGCCCAGAGTGTGACTTTTGCGCAGAATAGAAGTAGTGCTGTAGCCAGGAAGAACCAGTGCTAGGAGGAATCCAGCCACCACTCGTGCCACTAGGGGGACTGGGACCAGCTCCACTCCCACAGAGATGATGGCTATTACGACAACCAATTGCAAGTCCTTGGACGGGATAATTCTCACTGCTGGGACTCCACTTGGTAGAGAACTATCGATCCGGCGTCATAAAGACGAGCAAATCCAGAGACCCCGTCGAACTTTGATAGAGACGACATGCTCAACTTCTCGCCAGGTAGCGCTGGTTCTCCCGGGTCGAAGTAACCCGATGTGGGTTGCGGGCCTTCGACTAGGAGATCGTCGGTAATTAGGTATTGGAGATGATCGCTGCTGATCTCATTTCGTACGAGGCTATTTACTGTGGTTGGGAAAAATGCCTGCCAGACATGAGGATTACCCTGCTCACCCGCCGCGCCGAATACTGGCATTTGTTCTCCATATGATCCCAACGGCAAATCGTCCACTAGATCTGTGCCGATACGGTGATTAGGGCCAATATTTTTCTCCATCCACAAAGCCAGTGCTGTCGCGGCAGGAATAGGCTGAGTGGGCTCCCCTGAAATAGCAAAATCCGGTTGTAGGCGCTCGTAGAATGTCCATGACACAGCTACACCACCAAGAAAAACGACTGCGAGCAGGGCTGAGGCTAGTCCTTTCCGCAACCCAACCGTCCGATCTCCAGCAAGTTTAACTACCGCCATGGCATCGACAAGCCCGAGTGAAAGAAATACGTATTCGCTGGAGCGATTCGCTGTCTCCTGTCCGCCTGCCGTCAGCCGCAATGGCAGGACAGCGAGATATAGGAGGCATCCCAAGATTAGCGTAAACTGCAAAGGCTGGCTATTGGCCTGGCGTCGAATCGCTTGGATTCCGAAAGGAATAGCGACGACCAGCATTCCTACTGAAACGATTGCGATTCCTTGCTCCCAACTAGGAGCCACTTTACCATTTGCGGCAAAAAGCTGCCGACTAGGGCTCTGATGCAAAAAAAGAGCCAGCGCTCCGGAAATGGTGCGGTTGAATACAGGGCCGAGATAATGGGTAGTTATTGGTGCCACGAAGGCCAGCCATGCTGCTGCACCTGCGGTAGCGTAAATGGTCAGTCCAATTGGCACATAGCAGCCAGTACGGCGGTGAAACAGCGAGGCGATAATCGTCCATACCAAAAGAATAACGGCCAGAGCGTAGCTTGCGACATGATGAGTTATTATCAGGGCCGAGATGCTACATAGAGAGGCGACAACCCAGGCGGTTCGCCGGTTATCGTCACCCGCGCAGAGCACCAACCAGATAACAAAAAACAATAGCGGAACTGCAAGAGATTCGTAGGCGAACTGCGCCGACCAGTACAAGAAGTTTGGGTCAGCGAAGTAGATGAGGCTAGCGACACCGGCAACGCGGGATCCAGCAAGTCGTTCGAGCACGCAGAAGAGTGCTAGGTACAGCACTAGGCGGGCCACACCGATTATTACAGTTCCAGAAATGAAGACCGAGAGACCGGTCATCCGAGATACGCCAACCGTTACATCTGTCAGACCAGGGTACCTGCCTACGGTAGGTATAAGCGGATTGAACGAAAAAAGATGACCCAATCGGAGTGCATTCCCAGCATCTCGCCAGTGAGCGAACTCGTCACTAAACGAGAAAGAAGTTGGCTCGCGCACTACCTTGGCAAGATACAGGAAAGTTGATTCCATTACTAGGATCGCAATACGTTCTCCTCTAACGATTCGCACTCCTACCAGACGATAGATGGCTGGGGCAATGATCGCAAGTATGCCACCCCAAAAGAGCCAGTATCCGTCACCTCCGTGGACCGAGGAGTAGTTAGCGAACGCAAGCAACAAAAGGCCGAAAGCCATGATCAGAGCACAGGAGGCCACAATTATTGGCTGGCCCACGATGATAGCGTGCCCAGTATTCTCAGAACTGTAATGCTGGGTATCAGTTGCCACTGACATATCCGCAAACAAACTCTGACTTAGTTTCTCCGACCTTTCCCGGCATGCCATTTATAAACTGGCCTATATAGTGGAACGCCAATATTGCGGTCTTCAAATCCCCCCCTTGTGACGTAGCAGTTCAATCACTCTCCGTTACCTAGCTGCTGCAAACATGGTCGGCATCGCGATGGTCACTGCGTCGCTTAGACGGCATCGTAAGGTAGGACGCGCTCGGAGCGCCTAGGGGTTACATGATTTGCGGAACAACATCTACGGAGAGCTACGTACGACTATAGATCTGTAGCAACTGCTTGGTCAGATTATGAACGTGGTTCACGCGACCATTGCGCTGGGCGTGCTGAGAAGGTGTCTATGAGACCGTAGCTCCCGCCTAGACCAGTGATTCCTTATTGGTTCGGTTGTCATGCGCGATCAGGCTTCGCTGGCTGCCGCCCGAGCGCCGTCCGCGACCGCGCACGTAAGATCAGCCATCACCCGGCCCCGGGATCATGCACCAGGAACCGCAGCGTGGCCAGCGCCCGCGACAGGCCGGCGACCAGGCCCGTCTTATGAGGCAGGTGCCGCACAGCACCAGCCAGGCATGCGACACGACACCCTGACCGCCGCCAGATACCTCCAGGCCGCTGGGCCAACCGGTAGCAAGCATGCAGAAAGTGCTCCTCGAACTTAGGCCAGCAAGGACTTCGAACACCCTCACTGTCCCAGCTCAGGAGCACTTTTTACATCAGGCACACCGCCAAAGCTCTCAGACCCAATCAAAGGGGCTAGCATCAGTGTTGAGGGACGACGGCATCATCGATTTTAATTTGCAGGGCGATTCGCCACACGATGCCAGGGATTATTCATCCGGTAGGCAGAGAGCGGGTGGCCTAGTGCCTCGGGCGGAGGTGACATTACTACTTTCTGTCACCAGTTTTATAGATCCGGTCGTCTTTGTCGATGTTACGTGGCTCATTAGGGCTAGCCCTGCCCACGTGGGTTCAGGGTGCTCCAGTTCTTCGAGTTATCTTGATTACCACTCTTGTCGGTCCACTCACGCAACTGACCGTTAACTCACGCCGCGAGGTATCAAGAACGTCCAAGGACGCGGATTGACCACCCTGCGGATGTCCAAGTGTTCACGTCAAGGACGCATCTGGCATCAATTATATTACGCTGCGCGACAACCTGAACGAGGGCGGAGGGTCCGATAGCTCTATACTCAGCCCATTCTGTTAGATGCAATAGCAGATCCGCATCCTCTGCGGCCTCGATTACCGATCCTCGGTAACTCAGGTGTGGGTACAGCTGAGATGCGTTTTCCATGGCCGCGGGGTCATGTACAGCTACTCTTGCGCCTTCGGCGACCAGGCGACTGCATACTTCGAGGCTCGGAGAGTCCCGAATATCGTCGCTGTTTGGCTTGAACGCGAGGCCTAGCACAGCTATTCGCTTGTCTGCCAGTGAGCCTCCAAGTACATCTCGCGCCATGTCGACGACCCGGACTCGACGGCTCTTGTTGATTTCGTCTACATTACTTAGCAAGCTAACCAGCGAGTCAACTCCCAGGCTCATGGCGGAGGCTCGGAACGCGCGAATGTCCTTGGGCAGGCACCCGCCTCCAAAGCCAAGACCGGGCGACATGGATCGACGGCCAATGCGCTCGTCACAGGCCAAGGCTTCGGCAAGCCGTGTCACGTCGGCCCCAGCAGCATCACAGGCATCAGCTATCGCGTTGATAAAGGAGATCTTGGTAGCCAGGAATGCATTTGCTGACACCTTGACAAGTTCAGCGGTTTCGAGGTCCATGGCCAGCCCGGGGATCCCGATGCTCAGAGGTTGTTCGAAGACCTTACGTAGAGAGGCCTCGGCCCAGTCCGAGCTAACGCCGAAGACGAAACGGTCAGGGCGTAGAGTGTCCTGGACGGCGAAGCCTTCGCGCAAGAACTCCGGATTCCACGCGAGCTCCACCTGGGTTCCCGCCGGTGCTGCTTCCTGGATCTTGGCTAGCACGTTCCTGGCTGTGCCGACCGGAACCGTGGACTTCCCCACAATCAAGCACCGAGATCGAAGATGCGGGGCAAGCGCATCTGCTGCGGCATTCACGTACGTGAGATCTGCTGCACCGTCCGTTGCCTCCGGCGTTCCTACGCATAGGAAATGCACATCTCCGAACTCCGCTATCTCCTCGTATGAGGTGGTGAAACGGAGCCTGCCCGACTCCAAGCCCTTGCGTAGGAGCGGTTCCAGGCCGGGTTCAAAAAAAGGCACCTCGCCTGCGGCAGCCTTTTCAAGCCGCTCTCGATTTACATCAATCGCTCGTACCTCATGCCCGAGATCTGCCATGCATGCGGCGTGAGTCAGGCCGAGATAGCCAATTCCGATAACGGTGAGCCGCATCCGCGGCGTCGACCCGTAACGGTGGACGTGATGGTAGTCAGCCGATTGCAATCGGTCATCCCTCCCGAGGCATCCTGCCCGGCGACGCTTGCATCAGCGGGTCTCCACGCGTCCACCGGACACCTTCGATCTAGATAAGACGAATGGCACACTACTTCGGATGACATGACAAACGACGCTACTTTCACAAATTATACTGAGAAGTCGGAAGCTCGATAGCATAGTCGCAGGTCAGAGATCGACGAGAGGAGGTTAGAATCCTCACCTTGATCAATTACCCGAGCATCGCGTCGAGCGAGAACCCTGCCAACGCTCGACGCGCGAGCCCCGCAGTTGGTCGCCGAACCCGCTCGCCATACACTGCACCAGCAGTATGAATAGCGCCGCGGTCTCCACGATGAACCAGGGCCTGCGCGAACCAGGTGAGCTGGAGGGGTTGCGCATGCGGCCAGCCGCCATGGCGCCGGCAGGCCACACGACTAGGGCTATCGGTGCCCAAGGACCGGAAGAGTACGAGGAAGCCGAGCGCGACAAAGACCATCGCCGACACCAGCACAATACGGTGGATCAGCCTCGGCGGTGAACATGGGCCTTCCGTGATGAGGCCTGGCTGGTGCTTGGCCCACGTTGCGAGCTAGACTACTCGTCGGTCACGATACATGTGTTTATCGTGCCACGGAACGCCGATGCAGGGATTAATGTTCAGCGCAGGCTATCATGGTGTGATACGCCCGCGAGATAGATGTTCCCGCACAAATGTGTCCGCACAGATAAGGATCCCTTTGGAGAGATGTACCGGCGGGGGCACCTTCCTTATAGATTGCTTCCAGAACGGTCAGCGTGAGGGTCGTTATGACGCTGCGGCTGGCTCCTCGCTGTGCCATCTGCCAGGAAATCGCATCGTGCTGGCTCAGGAGGCTAGGTTCCGAGAGCGCTCCCGGCACCTCGCTTTTGTCGCGATTCTTATTCTCGTATTCACCGTTCCCTTGGCCGCCTGTACCACCATGCGCAGTTTGCATCCCGCGCGTGGCAGTGGCCGTGCGGATCCCCGCAGCTCTTCGGCGTTTTATGCGAGTGAGATGACTGCCCTACAGACCCTAAAGCTCATCAACTACTTCCCAGCCCGTTCCTCGTGGGCGTACATGTGGGAAGACTTTCGACCTGGGGTCATCGACCAGGACATGGCCAGGATGGCCATGCTGCATGCCAACGGCGTCCGGATCATCATTTCTACAGCGGCATTCGGCTTTCCCCAGCCCCACCCTCAGGACTTGTCCGAACTGCGCCAGGTCGTCCAGATTGCCCAGGAGCACGGGTTGCGGGTACAACTTACGTTGTTCGACGGCTTCGGCAGCTGGGAAGCGATCCAGGGGAGCCGGGAGTGGGCCCGGACACTGTTGGCGCCCTATGCAGGGGATCGCGAGATCGCCTTCATCGAGCTGCGCAACGAGATTGACCCCACCAGCTCAGGCCAAATGATCTGGTGCCGGAACGTCCTCCCGTACACCGAAGGGCTCGCCCGCGGCGTTCCCGTGACTGTCTCGGTCACCAACGGGGCGTCCAAGCTCGTGGATCTACGCCTCCAACTGGGACGGGTCAGGCCGGACTTCTGGGACCTCCATTACTACGGCGTAGCGGGAGGCGCTTATGCTGCGTTCGCTGTGGCTCGCGCCGCAGTCCTACCGGACCAGCTGTACATCGGCGAGTTCGGGTTTTCCACCTGGCCGGGCAATGCTGCGAGCGTTCCCGGCCTGCCCTCGTCCCAGCCAGAGCTGGACGCCTATCAGGCCTATTACTACGCGAGCGTGGAAGCAGCCACCAAGGCACTCGGCATGCCGCCGGCGGCGCCCTGGACACTCAACGATTTCAGCCGCACCGGCACACCGCTCCAACCTAGCCCGGCCGAGTACTTCTATGGCATGTACCGGCTGAACGGTTCCGTCAAGCCGGCTGCCGCCGTAATAAGCCAGTTCTTCTCCACCGGCCAAGTGAATAATTTCTTCAACCAGGATTTCGCCCAACTGACGGGCTCTGGCCGGCACGTCCCAGCCGTTCTTTGGCAGCTCGAGCAGCCCGACGGCGGGACCTTCACGTCAGATCCGGCCGTCGCCTATGCCGGCAGCTTGTCGGTGCGGCTGTCCGGCACAGCCGCCAGCTGCCCGGCTTATTCAGTGACGCCGCCCAACGGTTTCGTGCGCCCGGGACAGTCCGTCTCCGTCTCTGTGCACGCTCGGGGCTCCCAGGCCACCGGTTCAAGCGGCCTGTCCGTCGTCTGGATGGACATGTCGGGTCAACCAGTCAATCCGGTCGGCACTCGGCTACCTGCCGTATCGTTGGGCGACGGCACGACCGACTGGACCAATTTGCAAGTCAGCAGCGTGGCGCCAGCCGGGGCCGCATATGCGCAGATCGATCTTGTTTCCTGTGCGAACAGGGGCACTGTCTGGTTTTCTGACGTCCATTTCTCTCCAGCCCCTGCGGCAGCGGGTGTTTGAGGCGATTGGCGCACTGGGCGGACTTCAGCGCCTCCGGAGCCTCTGAATTCGGCGACTACCTCGTCAAGCGCAGCGAGGAGGTTTCCGAGGTCCTGCTCTCAGTGACCGATAAGCAGGCAGAATCCTCGCAGCGGCCTACCATCCTCAAGGCATACCGTGCCGTCCGCGGCGGCGCGGCTAAGCACGTCGCGGCTGCGCTCCCGCAGGTCGGCGCCCTGGTGCAGAAGTACGCACCCTGAATCGGCCGTCCCGGTCCAGCTGGCCTTCGTGGCAGCACTGACCGCGCCCTTGCTGATCCCGAATTCCGGCAGGTACGCATGGTCCGGTCAGCCCCTTCGTGCCATCACCAGGATGGTCGCGGTCGGGACGGCCAGGCCGACGCGTTCTCCGTTGCCAGCCGGGAGAGGCGGCCGAGGTCAGAGTCCTCCAGCGGAGAGATGGCTGGCGTTCAGCGGTTGAGTTCCCCTAGGTGCCGGTCGATGTCGCCGGTGAACCGGCGGATCAGCCGGGCGAACTCCCGGCGTTCCGCGGGCGACCAGTCGGCCAGCAGCGTGGTGAGCTAACAGTGTGCGCCGCGCAGGCCGTCAAGGCCGAGTGTGGCCGTTGCCGGCATACCGGTGGTGGTGCCATGAATCTAGGCCTGTACTGGTGGCCTTGTGGACCTCAGGTCCGCGGCACGGTCCAGTAGTGGCTGGCAGCGGAGCCTGTGGGTGATGTCGCAGGCCTCGCTGATGGCTGCCTCGGCGTCTGCGGTGTCGCCCAGGCGGGTGAGGTATCCCGCCTGGGCGAGCAGGCCATGAGCGAGGTGGTGGGGGGTGCCGTGCTCGCGTAAGCCGCTGATCGCGGGGGCGAACGACGCGGCGGCGACCTGGTCATTATCGCGGTCGGCGAGGCGGGCCCGGACTAGGTCGCGTTCGGCCTGCAGCATGGGCGCGAGCTGCCTGGCTGGTAGGAGCCGAGCATGGTGAGCAGCTCACCGGTGGCAGCGGTATCGTCCAGGTCGAAGGCGGCGCGGGCGGCCAGCGGCCACGCCCAGCGCTGGTACTCGTAACTGATCCCGACAGTGTCGGCATCGGCGAGGGTGGCGCGGGCATCGCGCAGCACCTGCTGCGGCTGGTGGCAGGCGAGGGCAGTGAAGGCTTCCGCGACGCTGATGTTGGCCATGTCCTGCGAGTCTTCGCTCGCGCGCAGATCCCGCAACCCCGCGAGCATGGCCTGGGCGGCGGCGCTGTCGCCGCGCAGCGCCGCGAGCCAGGCCCGGTAGCAAGGAAGAAGGTCGATGTCAGCCAGCCCGTCGGAGTTAATCGCCTGGGAGAGCTCGTGCTCGGCGGCGTCCAAGTCGCCTGCCAGCAGCAGCGCCTGGACCAGGTTGGTGATCGCGGATGGCAGGAACACCCTGGCGCCGACCCGGCGCAGGTGCCCGGCCGCTGCGCGCGCCGCTTCGGCCGCGGCTGCCGGGCTGGTGACCGACAGCGCCTCCGGCAAGTTCAGCAGCGCGCGCCCGAGGAGCATCGTGTCGCCGGCCTCCTCCGCCAGCCGCGCGGCCCGCCATGCCGGGCACTGGTCCTTCCCCATTCCGCCAGGAACCCGGCGGCGCCTGATCAGGGAGCTCTGCCTCATCGCCGC
>Ga0302324_100018501_pt1 | contig 13726 bp, 8 predicted proteins | sample Palsa_T0_1_FD_201949 | JGI IMG/M metagenome (GOLD analysis project Ga0302324, IMG submission 201949) | Peat permafrost microbial communities from Stordalen Mire near Abisko, Sweden - Palsa_T0_1 | ecosystem: Environmental > Terrestrial > Soil > Palsa > Peat permafrost | place: Sweden: Abisko...
CATACAGTACCCTGAAACACCTTCGTACTCTGTAATATTCTCGGGACTACTCGCCCGGAGGCAGCTTGCAGCAATCGGCGGCTCCAGCCGGTTCGTCGCTGCTCGCGTCCAGTACGACTTTCCAGCTTCCATCCGGCTCTTTGCGCCAAATTGTCAGGTAACGTCCTGTAGTTACTTTCGGGTTACCGTCTGGGTCATGGCTGCGTCCCTCATAATGCCCCCAGGTGTAGCCCATATCCCCCGTTGGACTCATCACGCCGTCGGTCGGAGTCCAGAGCAACTGGTAGTCCTTGGGCGACCAATTGGCCTGTTTCGCAATCGCCTCCCGTCCATGCACCGGCGCCTCACCGTTGCCTAGCGAAACCCCGTCCTCGGCGAACCAGGTCGCAAATGCTTTTCCGCCGCCCTCGGAAGTGTCTTTGGCAAATTTCGCCTCCAGATCGAACAGGAGCGCCTTGCCTGGCTTCATGGTCGTGTCCGCTAACGGACTGGCCGGCTCCGCAGAAGCTCCGGGAGCCAGCGAACCGGGATTGAGTACCTGACCAATCACCCAGGGATGCGCGAGAGAGAAACCGGCAAGCAACCCCAGACTCAAAACTACTTGGCGAATCTTTCGCATTGTCTCCTCCGGCGTTCGACGCCGCACCCATATCCTACGCCAGGTCAAATCCATTCCCCGTTCACAATGGGATGCCGGGCGTAGGACCAATACTTCAAGAATAGCGTTGAAGATTTGAGCCGGTGCAAAACGCAAATTCGCAGGATTGTTATACTTGGGGAGGCGATGTTTGCGTCCCCGCCTGTGCCCGGATCGGTGTGGGATTTCAGGTAGTTGGCCGCGTTGGCTCAGGAGCAGGGAGCTGCCATTCCGTTGGTAGCCAACTCGCACGGGCCTGTCCGGGTCAGGATGCGGAAGGAAGTTGAATGGCAACACTGTTGGATTCAATCCAATCGGCGCAGGACCTCCGGCGCCTCACACCGGTTGAACAAGAAGCGCTCGCCGCCGAGATTCGCGAGTTCCTGATTCAAACGCTATCCAAGACAGGCGGCCATCTCGGCCCCAATCTGGGCGTGGTCGAGCTCACTTTGGCACTGCACATCGTCTTCAACACGCCAGAGGACAAGATCACTATGGATGTGAGCCATCAGGCTTACATCCACAAACTCCTCACTGGCCGCCGTGAACAATTTGATACCATCCGCCAGCCAGGCGGCCTCAACGGCTTCATGCTGCGCACTGAGAGCGAACACGACGCCTACGGCGCTGGCCACGCGGGCACTGCGCTCTCCGCGGCTCTGGGTATGGCCGTGGCCCGCGATCTCAACGGCGGCAATAACCACGTAATCGCGGTAGCCGGCGACGCTGCCTTTACCAACGGAATTTCGTACGAAGCTCTGAACAACATCGCCGAGCAGACCAAGCGCCTTATCGTCGTCCTCAACGACAATGAGTGGTCCATCGATCGAAACGTTGGCGCCATCGCGCGCTACTTTCACCGCATCGTCACAAATGAGCGCTACAAGCATCTGCATGAATCCGCTTCGCGGCTGCTGGAGCGCTTCGGCGGCAAGACCGCAGTCAAAGTCGCGCGCAAAGCCGAAGAAGCCGCCAAAGGCATGCTCTGGCCCTCCATGCTCTTCGAAGAGTTTGGACTCAACTACTACGGCCCGATCGACGGCCACAATCTGCCGCTACTCATCGAGACGTTCAAGTTCCTAAAGACGGAAAACAGGCCTGTTCTACTGCATGTGCTGACGCAGAAAGGCAAAGGCTACCAGCCGGCGCTTGACGGACAAAAGAAATTTCATGGCCTGGGGCCATACAATCCCGAAACCGGTGAAACCAAGCCTGCGGGGCAGATGACCTACTCCGAAGTCTTCGCCAACACCCTTGTCCAACTCGCCAACGAAGACGAAAAAGTCGTGGCTATCACGGCTGCGATGCCCAACGGCACTGCCCTCGATCTGTTTCGTCCGCACCACCCCAAGCGCTACTTCGACGTCGGCATTGCCGAGGAGCACGCGGTCATCTTCGCCGCCGGCATGGCCACGCAGGGCTTCAAACCAGTCTGCGCAATCTACTCGACCTTTCTTCAGCGGGCCTTCGATCCCATCGTCCACGACGTCTGCCTGCAAAAGCTTCCCGTCGTCTTCTGCATGGATCGCGCTGGTCTCTCCGGTGACGACGGCCCCACCCATCACGGCCTCTTCGACATCGGCTACCTGCGCGACATTCCTGAAATCGTCGTCATGGCTCCCAAGGATGAAGATGAACTAGCCGATATGATGCTCACCGCGCTGCAAATCCCTGGCCCCAGCGCCATCCGCTATCCACGCGGAATCGTCGCGGGAGTCGCACGCAAGGCTCATCCAGCGCTCTTGCCCATCGGGAAAGCTGAGGTTATTTCTACTGGCCGTCGTAAGAATGCTGACGTAGCCATCTTTGGACTCGGCCCGATGATCACCATGGCCCAGGAACTGGCCGCTCGCCTGGACGATGAGGGCTTCTCCGCTGCAGTCATCAATCCCCGCTTCATCAAGCCTCTTGATCTGGAGGTCGTGGAGCACTACGCCCGTCGCGTTGCCGCATTCGTCACCTTTGAGGATCATGTGAAATCCGGCGGCTTCGGCTCGTCGGTTCTTGAAGCGCTCAGCCAGCTTGGCCTCAGCGTCCCGGTCGTTCGCATCGGCTGGCCAGACCAGTTCATCGAGCACGGCAAAGTGGATCAGCTACGCGCCCGCTACGGTCTTACAGCCGAGGCTGCTCACACTCAGCTCCAGCCCTATCTGGTCGGAATTCGTCATCGCACTAAGGTCGCAATCTAGGGTCGCAATCTAGACTTGGATTGGGGTAATCCGCAAACGAACCGTCATCGCTTTCTGGCAAGAGGGCGATTTCGTCCCGCACTATTTTGGTGCAGTTCCAATCAGACCAGCAATTCCTGCGCAGCAAGAAGAACATGGAATCAGCCGTTCAAGGCAGGCGTCATGCAACAATACGAGGAACGACCTCACGATGCCAGCTCAGCAGCCAAGATTCCCGCCGAGATTCCCGCGCAAGCTGCAGGGCAGAACGGCTATTGCTCTGATATGGATTCTGAATTTGGGTATCGGGGCCTTCGCCGCTCGCGGACCACAGACCCAACTTCAGCCCGCCAAGCCTAATCTGGCACCGCCCCTGGTGCTTGAGGGCGGCACAATTATCGATGTAACGGATTGGGGTCACTCGGCTAACGACCTCCGCGACTCCGTTGTTTACATTCGGGATGGCCGCATCCTCGCCGTGGGTCCACGTGGCGCATTGCCTATTCCCAAAGGTTCCAAAGTCATCGACTGCACCGGCAAGTACTTGATTCCGGGCCTTATTGACGGCTTTGCCGGCATGAACAGCCAGGGCCAGGCAAACGCTAATTTGTATATGGGCGTCACTACGGTCGTTGCTACCCAGGATGATCGGCGCGGCGCAATCGATTCCCACGCAAATCCCAGCCCGCATCTGTATCTGGTGGATGGTATCGGCTCCACGGACGATTGGAGCCTCTTAATCAATCGTCCCGAGTGGGCGCAGAAATTGAGAAACCCGACCGGTCGCGCGGTCGAGCTCAGTCCAGAGGACACGGCCCGCGAACTCGCCGAGACCGCCAAGCTTGGGACTCGCGTCCTTCGTCTGGGCCACGATCTTACCGCCGCCAACACACAATGGATCATCGAACATGCGCACCAGATGGGCCTGATCACCTACGGAGAGTTTGTATCGACTTCGTATAGGTTTGGCATACAGGCCGGAGTCGACTCTCTGCTGCACATGGGCCGCTATGAGTTGGGCGTAATTCCGGATGAACTCCAGCAGCCTTTGATCGATGACCCCGAAGGCTCGGCGGCACGCACCGCGTATGGATATTCCGAGCGGCTGCCGTCGACTGACTTTCACTGGCGCAACTATGCGCAGTTTCTCGCCGCCCACCGTTCCGCACTGATGCCCACCTTCAGCGTCTACTATCTGCGTCTGCCCGATCACCGCAATCTTTGGCAAGAGCCGGCTGCTCAGCTACTGTCACCGTCAGGGCTGGACTCGCCGCCCGACCGCAAAACCGGCGAAGCGATGTACCCTCTGCCTGCCTGGAGCCGCCATCTGCCCAACTCTTCTCAGCGCTGGATGGAGGAAAACGCGCGCAAAAAAGCCGATCAGGAGGCGAGCAAGCTGTGGGAGATCAATCAGGCGATCTTTGAGGCCTACCCGCATTACCTTGCCGCGAGCGGAGCGTCTGCCTATGGAACCATGCCCGGCATCTCCTTGCATACTGAACTGGAGATGCTGGTGCGCATCGGCTTGTCTCCGCGGGAAGCTCTGGCAGCCGCCACCAACAACTATGCTGAGCAGTTCCACTGGAATGAACTGGGCCAGATCGCTCCTGGCCGCCACGCCGATATATTGGTTCTCGACGGCGACCCTACTGAGAGCATCTGGAACGTCCGCCGAATTGACACCCTGCTCATCGACGGCAACCAGATCGACCGCGAGTCGCTGCTAAAAAAATAAGGCATTTCCTCATCGCGAGAACTTGCTTAACCGTTGCTCGAGGGAGCCTACTCTCGCCTAAAGAGTGCTAATTGCCTGACTCATCGTGTGCTGTGCTGATCGGCAGAAACACACGAACGGCTGTGCCGTGATTTTCGGCGCCAGTCCTGCTTTCAATTTCGACCCGTCCCCCGTGGCTCTCGATGAATTGCTTGGCGATGAACAATCCAATGCCTGTGCCTACGGTACCGCGGCTGGTGAAGAAAGCGTCGAATACCTTTGGCAGATCATGGGCTGCGATGCCGATGCCATTGTCCTGAATGGTCATAGCAATACCATCGAGTGGTTCCAATGCATCTTCAACGGAGATGCCGAGAATGCCGCCTTCCGGCATCGCATAGATCGAGTTCGCGATGAGGTTCGAGATCACCTGCATAATCTCCCCGCGACGCAGCACCAGACGTCTCGACGAATCGAGTGACTTTCTAATTTCAATAAGAGCGGCCGCACACCGCGGCTCGTAGATCGTGATTGCGTGCTGAACAATTTCGGTGAGAGAGGCACTACTCGCCGACGCATTTTCCCGGTAATAGCCCAGCGTCTGCTTGGCAATGTGCGAAACGCGGGCAAGTTCATCTTCTGCGGAGGCGAGGTAATTGATCCCAACCGGGTCGGTAACCATGGGACGAAGAAGGTAGAGCAGGTTCACCACTGCTTCGAGAGGATTGTTGATTTCGTGCGCGATCGTCGCCGCCATACGGCCAGTCGCCGCAATCTTTTCGGCTTGCAACAAGGCTTGTTCGATCCGCTTGCGCCCTGAGATATCGCGGAGAATCTTCGACGCTCCAATGACCCGTCCCTGTTCGTCCTTCAAAGGAGAGACAGTGAGAGAGACATCGATCGAGCGACCATCTTTCGTGCGACGCACAGTCTCAAAGTGCTCGACCCGTCGCCCGGCCCGGATGCTTTCGATGATGGTCTTCTCATCGGAATGCAGGTGCTCGGGAATGAGCTTGAGAATCGACGAGCCGATCATCTCTTCAGCCGAATAGCCGAAGACGCGTGTGGCGGCTGCATTCCAGCTCGTAATGATGCCGTTGAGGTCTTTGCTCAAAATTACGTCATCGGAGGATTCGACAATGGCTGCGAGTTCGCTAAGCCGCTTCGAACTTTCGCGCAGCCTCTCCTCATCCCGTTTGATTTGCGTGATATCCCGGATCGTACCGGGGATTTGTCCTGCCGGACCTTCGGTCTGCAGCTGGCCTTTCACCTCGATCCAACGGAGAGTCTTGTCCGGCAGACAGATTATGCCCTCAAAATCCAATGGCTCATCGTTTTGAAGGGTAGATTCCATGGCCCGTTGAAAGGCTTCGCGATAATCCGGATGCACAACCTCGTTCATAAAGATGGCCCCGTTGACGGGACCATCCTCGCGTTTCCGTCCGAAGATCTCATACATGAGGTCGTTTTCCCAGGTCCCGCGGTCCTCGGCGGTGTCCCACACGAAGACGCCGAGCTTCGCCACTTCGGTTGCCAATTTCAGCCTTGCCTGGCTTTCACGTAGCTTCCGGGCTCCCATCACGACTTCGGTGGTGTTGCGGAAGGCATCGTAAACGCCCGCGATTACGCCACCTTCGTAGACCGGTATGAGGGAATAGTTCCAGTAGTGATCTTCCAGGACACCATTGAAGAGGATCTGGATGAACATATTGTCCCGAACCGTTCTTTCACCCCGGTAGAAACAGGCTTCGAGATCGCCACTCACCAAATCCCATGCCTCGTGGAAGACGTCGCGGTACAAGCCCCCGAGTGCTGCGGGATGCTTCACAGTCAGAGTGGAAATTGCCGCGTCGTTGTAGAGGAACACCATGTCCGGACCCCACGAAAGGATTGTCGGAAAAGGTGAATGCAACATGAGATTCACGGTAGCGAGAAGAGTCTCGGACCAGTCTTCAATCGGCCCAAGGGGTGTTTCAGCCCAATTGTGCGCGCGAATAAGGCCGGCCATCTCGCTGTCGCCGGCAATCAGGGTTTTCGCTCGTGCTGTGAGGGTCGGTCCGTTCATGGAAGTAGTGGCTTGACCCCGTGCTTTCTAGCATTCATAGACGTTGGGACGCCAGAGATAAGTCGCTCGCTTTGATCGTAAATTTAAGGCACGCAAACGTGATGGCGTGGAAGATCAACGATTTTAACATGTTGGAGCGATTGCCGAGTCAGCAGTCGCAGTCGCATGGATTGCGAATCCGCCAGCCCCTGGTAAAAATCTGAGGCACGTGAATCGCTAAAAAGCGTCATACGAATTCGTATAATTTTATAGAAGGGAAGTCCTCAATGAATCACGAAATTACGATCGATAGGCGAAGCTTCATCTTCAAGGGATCATTGGTGTCCGCCGGCTTAATCATTTTGCCCGCGCTTCGGCTGGCAGCTCAACAATTGAGCACTCTGGATGTCGCGTCTGCCGGTTCTATGAGGGCTATGCTGGAAGGCCCGCTGAAGACATCTGCTGCGCAAGCCCTTGCGCTCGATATCCATACACATGCACAAGGGGCTGATGCTGTCGCGGCATCACTGCTTGATGGTTCGCTTAGCGCGGATGTCTTTATTCCAATCACGGCGCACCCGATGTTCACTATTCTTCGCGCGGGCGAGGCCAGCATAGCGCAGCCAATCGCTCGCACGGAACTCGTGCTTCTCTACAGCCCCAGGAGTCGCTTTCTACGGCGATTCGAGCTGGCCGCACAGGGCAAAGCCAATTGGTGGGAGGTGCTGCAACAACCAGGCCTTCGCATCGCGCGATCTAATCCTGCATTGGACCCCGGCGGACGCGCTGTCATCTTCGTCATGATGCTCGCCGCGAAGAAGTACAACCAGCCAGATCTCGTGGCGAAGGTCCTTGGGCCAACGATCAATCCGGACCAGATTCCAGACCAGATATCGACTGGCGGAAATACGCAGGCAAGGCTGCAACGTGGCGAGATCGACGTGATGGCTGTCTATAAGACCGGGCCTGCTGCGACCGGCCAACCCTTTATTGCATTGCCACCAGATATAAATCTCAGTAGTTCGACACTTCGCGAAGACCATCCGAACCTGAGTCTTACCGTTGGATCCAACGTGTTCTACCCGGAGCCGCTCATCTTTTACGCCGCCACGCTCAAGAATGCCGCGCATCCTGCGAGCGCCGCGGCATTCTTAGCATGGCTTCAGGGAAAAGAAGCGCAAGCTTTATTTCAGCAGGCACATTTCGATCTCGTTGACGATCCAACTCCGCTTTATCTTTAGAGGAAAAGAGCCGCCGGCCTCAACGAGCACCGGCGGCTTGTGCTCTGATCGTTTAGAACGCAAACTGCAAGGACGTTGCAATGGTCCTAGGTGAGCCAAAGTGAGCTACGTTGGAGCTTGCGTTGGATCCTGTGATATCACCAGCCGCGATCGTCGAGTAATAGCGTGTGTCGGTGATGTTATTGCAGGTGAAGCGGAGTGTTGCAACCTTCGTAAACACTGGCCGCGTGTATCGGAAACCCAAATCAAAAGTATTGTAGCCGCTCATCGTATGCAGGTTTTGGTCGTCCTGAGGGCGCGATCCAACAAACTGCCAATCGCCTGTGATCTTCAGGTTCGTCACTCCGGGCACGCGATATTCACTCAACAGATTCGAGTGATATGAAGGAATACCGACGAAGCGTTTCCCATTCGTAGACGCTACGTTGGTATCGTTGAGCCGCGCATTCAGCGCCGTGAAGCCGCCATCGATCAGCAGCCGATGAAACAAGGTGCCTTGTCCGGAGATCTCCGCGCCGAAATTTACTTGTTGGCCGACGATCGCGTAGATATTCTCTGTTGTGCTTCCGTTGTAAGAGATCGTATCGGCAAATGGCCGCTGCAGCCGGAAGAGCGCCGTTGTAATTGCTATCGGATGCTCGTCGGTCTTGAAGCCCAGCTCCCACTCCTTGCTTCGATAGGGCGGAAGCGCCTGGTTGGCGTTGATGAGGTTCGTGCTTCCGGGCGCAATATCGCCCTGCTGCAGGCTGCTGGCAAACGTCGCATACGCCGTTGACCAACTCGTCGGCTTGTACATCACGCTTGCAGAAGGGCTGATGCCTTGCTTGTTCGAGCCACTGAGCCGCTCCGTCGCCGAATTATTATCCACGCCGATCCAATCCTGGCTGGCTGCTAGGCGAATCAGAAAGCGGTCACGGATTGAAAACAGATCACCGAGGTTGAAGCCCTGCTGATGCACAATGGCCGACTTGTACGGTCCACGATTTTGCGGCAACCCATCTGCAGGTGGAGCAAAGATCTTCGGCGCGTCCACATTCGCTGTGCCCAGGAATACAGTGGCTGCTGCGGGCGCTGTGTATGCGTACTGATTGAAGCGATATCCCTCGCTGGCCAGAACAACATCCTGCCTGATGCCCCACTTATTGATGGCTCCGGTGATATACCCGAGATCGCTTTCTATGCCAAAACGCGGCGCGAATCCTGTTGCAAGCGAAGAACTGTAATCACCTGAATCATCAGTGATGGTGTTTACAGGCGTATCGATAAACCGGTCCAGTCGCTGTGCGAGCCCTCCGGCCATCGCGTGCCAGTTCGATGAAAAGTCATGCAGCAGGCGAGCGCTGGTGCTCTGCGTCGTAAGGTTCACGCCAGCGTAGGTCTGGCCAAAGCCCACGCGTGTTGGATCAGGCGCAGACGGCAGAATGTAATCCGGCGCGGCGGCGTTCGTCTTGGACGACGACCCATAGCTGAACCACCCTGGATAGCCGCGCTGCACGATGTCATACACGCTGTAATGGGCATCGAGCGTAGTGCTCTTGGTCGGCCGCAGGTCGACCGCGAACTCCGCGAGCCTGCGCCGCAGGCTACTGCCATCTACAAACTGCGCGCCGTCACCGAAGAGCAAATTGGTGCGATACCCAAAGATCTTGTTCGGTCCCAGGCGTCCGCCCGCATCGCCATAGATCGTCCCTACGGTGCTGCTGTCCTGCTCCAGATACAGGTTCTCTGTGCGCTCTTCCGTCGGGCGCTTCAACACAAAGTCGAACATGCCGGAAGGATTTGCCGGTCCATACATCGCCGCGCCCAGGCCATTCTCAACCTGCATCTCCTGGTATTGCTCCATAGGATTGGCGCCGGTGATTGCCATAGCCATGCCATCCATGCGCGTGTTTTGCGCGATGCTGCCCTGTACACCACGGGTCGCCGGTCGAAGAATCTCTGGTCCTTGTTGCTCGGTGTACGACACGAGTGGAAGGTATTTGATGGTGTCTCGCAGATTCTTGACCTGGGTATTCATGATCTCCGCGGCCGGCATCTCCGTAATGGTGTACGGCTGATTCACAATCGGTGCGGTACCCATCACGCCTGCATCCACATGGCTGAGGTAGTAACCCGTTGACGCGGTGCCCTCGTTTGCGCCGCTCACTGTGATCGATGTGCTGGCGGCGGCGAGCATGAGAGTGATGTCTTGCGTGATGTTCTGCCCGGCCGATACTTTGACCTGAGCCACGGAGCTTGACGCGAATCCTTCCTTAGCGGCGTCCAGCCTGTAGTTGCCGGGGGGGACTGCTGAAAAGCTGTACTGTCCGCCCGGATCGGATGTCGTTTGCAGTGAGACTGCCGTCTGGGTGTTCACAAGCGTTATGTAAGCGCCGATTATGACGGACTGGTCTGGATCTTTGATCGTACCGCTGATCGTACTGGTGACCTGCGAGGTCTGTGCGTGAGCCTGGAGTGCCGCGAAGAGCAGGAAAGCGAAAGGCGTTATCAAAAACTGAAAATACCGGCGAGGTAAGGAAGTTTGGTCGGAATAATTCATGAAATCCTCAAAGAAGTCGTCACTCTCTCGACATGCGATCGCGCACATGACAAGAGAAACGACTCATGTTGTGGGTTAGAGATAACAATTGGAGTGATCTTGCGAAACAGGTCAAGTAAAGGTCAGGAGGCGTTGCTGTCGTCACACGGTCGAAAGCCGGGCGTGACGAAAGTCGTTATAAAAAATCGTACAGATTCATTATATCGCAGTGCAGATTTGTCGTGTCGCGCTGCATGATCTGTGCCGAGATTATCAGGAGTTGAGGTTCGCTTCGGCGCGTGACGAGCTTTGCTTCTTATTGCAGTGTCGATGAGCGACGTCCTGGTTTTGCGCCTTGCAGGATCAGTTTCAGGCCCTCTCGAAAACGTCTGTCGAAATGATCGAACAGAATTGACGATGTCTGCCGATGGAATGGGAAAACTGCGGGGTCGAGACGCGCATTCCGCGCTTCAATCGAGTAACAGGGAGACCGCTTGCCTGGGGTCGGAAACACTGCCTGTTCTTCTGCTACGAAGCTGAGCGTGTAGTTGTAGATGGTGCTCAACACAACGACGGCAGCACGCACGGAAAAACCGGATGCGAAGATTTGGGCTCCAATTCTTTCGGTCGTCTTGAGATACTCCGTGTTTGTGAGTCTCGTTCCAGACACCATGCGTGAGCCATCACGGTACGCGAGCAGCGTCTTTCTTAGACCTTCGCCGAAGGTGGAGGCCCACACTTTCCAATCGGACGAATTGCGTCGAGGGATGAGATTGTCCGCGCCTTCCGCAAGGACAGTAGTAGCCATCTCGTCGATCAACTCTTCCTTGCTCTTGAAATGCCAGTAGATCGTAGCGGGCTGAACGTTGAGCTCCACGCCTAAGCGGCGAAGGGTCAGCTGTTCAAGGCCGTCCTTGTTCAGCAGCTTCAACCCTGCCCGAGTTATCATGTCTCGGTTGATCTTCATGAATTCAGAATACAGGGTTTGACATCTATTAATTGAACAGTGTTAGAGTTTATCTAGCACTGTTCGATTCCAGGTTCGTTTATTGGTCAACTCGGTTTCGGCTACAGGCGACAGGGAGAACCATCATGAAAGCAGCCATTGTTACCGCCGCAGGCAAGACTCCCATCTACGGAGATTTCGACACACCCATTGCAAAGGCAGGCGAAGAACTGATTTTGGTACGTGCGTCGGCGCTGAGCAACTTAACAAAATCGAGAGCGTCTGGCTCGCATTACAGTTCCAGCGGAGTTTTTCCAGCAGTGGCTGGGACGGACGGCGTTGGCCTGACGCAGGATGGACGGCGAGTCTATTTCGCGCTGCCTGAGGCGCCCTTCGGTTCTCTTGCCGAGTTGTGTCCCGTGAGCACGAAACGATGCATAGGGATCCCGGACTCTCTGGATGACATCACGGCGGCCGCAATTGCAAACCCTGGCATGTCGTCCTGGGCGGCGCTCGTGGAGCGCGCTCACCTTCTGGCTGGTGAAACGGTTCTGGTCAATGGCGCGACCGGCTCAGCGGGCAGAATTGCTGTGCAACTGGCGAAGTATCTGGGCGCGGCCAAGGTCATCGCTACGGGCCGCAACGCGGAAGAGCTGGAAGAGGTGAAGCAGCTGGGAGCTGATGTTGTCGTTCCGTTCACTCTGGGATCGTTGCACCCATCGGGAGCGAAGGATTATGAGGATGCTTTGAAGCATGTCTTCGCCTCAGGAATCAACGTTGTTGTCGATTATCTATGGGGCGAGAGTGCTAAGACGATCATCGCGGCTATTGCTAAAACCGTCGAGGATGCACCTGTTCGCTTCGTTCATGTTGGTGCAGCCAGCCGGGAAGAGAATATTGAGCTGCCGGGAGCAGCGCTTCGCTCTTCGGCGATCACGCTGATGGGCAGCGGGGTCGGAAGTGTAAGCCGCTCCGCGCTCCTGCAAGCGATCAGAAGTGTCTTTGAAGCGGCCCAGCCGGCAGGATTGAAGATTGCAACTACGGTCGCTCCGCTCTCAGAGGTGGAAGACGTGTGGCGCAGAGACACCGGTAAGCCGCGCGTGGTCTTCACGATCCCATAGCGGATGCTCAGTGGTGAAGTAAACGGTGTTGCCGAGGGCCTTCACCATGGAGGCCATCGTTTTACTTCTTTGTCGCTGCCAGCTTCTTCTGCGCGTCAAGAAACCGGCGCACTCGGTCCAGCGTTCGCGCTTTGCCGAAGACGACGATGCTCTCGAGTAGCGGCGGGCTCATTGCGCCGCCGGTGACGATGGCACGAAGCAGCATGAAGTTTTCCTTCACCGACCACTGCTTTTCTTCGCCGAGCTTTTTGAGCGCAGGCTCCAGGGCTTCGGTTGTCCAGTCGGTGGCCTCGAGTACGATGAGTTGCTCGGCTGCAAACGCCAGGGTTTCTTCCAGGGTGCGTTTTTTGGGTAGAAAGACCTCTGTCTCAGGCAGGATGTTGTCGGCGAAGAAGAAATTGGTGAGATCGCCGAACTGGCCCAGTGTTTCGATGCGTGTCTGGATGAGTGCAGCAATTCCGGACAGGTAGGTGTCTGAAAGCACTGTGGATCGCAGCGCGGCGTAGAAGTCCGCGGGAGCGAGAGCGCGGATGTATTCGCCATTGAGCCACTTGAGCTTGGTCAGGTCGAAGACAGGGCCGCCGAGGCGGATGTTTTTCACGTCAAAATGCTCGACCATCTCCGGAAGCGTGAACTTCTCTGTGCCATTGTTGATCTCGTTAGGCATTCCGCCGCCCATCAGGCCGAGGAAGTTGAGCACTGCTTCGGGCAGGAATCCTGCCTGGCGGTAATAGACCAGCGAGACGGGATTCTTGCGCTTGGAGATCTTCGACTTGTCGAGATTGCGCAGCAGCGGCATATGCCAGAAGCGCGGAAGCTGCCAGCCGAAGGCCTGATACAACAGGACGTGCTTCGGCGTCGATGAAATCCACTCTTCGGCACGAATCACATCGGTGATGTGCATCAGGTGGTCGTCAACGACATTGGCCAGGTGATAGGTCGGGAAGCCGTCGGACTTCATCAGCACCTGATCGTCCACGTTGAAGTGGTCGAAGGTGATCTCGCCGCGCAACTCGTCGGTAAAGGTCGTCGAGTCTTCCGCTGGAACCTTCATGCGGATGACGAAGGGCTTTTGCGCGGATAGGCTCTCTTCAATCTGAGCGCTGGTAAGTGCGCGGCACGTGCCGGAGTAGCGCGGAGGCAGTTTGGCCGCGATCTGTTGCTTGCGAGCGGCTTCGAGTTCCTCGGTAGTGCAGAAACAGCGATAGGCCTTGCTGCTGGCGAGGAGCAGATCGGCGTGTTCTCGGTAAATCTCTGTGCGCTCGGACTGACGGTAGGGGCCGTAGGGACCGTCGACGTCCGGCCCCTCGTCCCAGGTGAGGCCGATCCAGCGCAGA
>Ga0302324_100018503_pt1 | contig 13726 bp, 5 predicted proteins | sample Palsa_T0_1_FD_201949 | JGI IMG/M metagenome (GOLD analysis project Ga0302324, IMG submission 201949) | Peat permafrost microbial communities from Stordalen Mire near Abisko, Sweden - Palsa_T0_1 | ecosystem: Environmental > Terrestrial > Soil > Palsa > Peat permafrost | place: Sweden: Abisko...
CCCCTCGGAGCCTGCGGCGCAATGGTGATATCGCGCAACGCCAGTTTTTTCGGCTGATCCTTCATCTCTTCCAAACCCGCCATCAACTCTAGCAGGTTGGCGCGCCCCAACTCCAGAGGATGCTCATGCGGCTGGTACACCGTCCCCACTGGATAGTCCACGAACGGCGTGGTCGATTGCTCGATGTGGCACCCCAGAATATGCGCTATTGGCCGGGTCGCAGTGAACTCGACGAGCCGGCGCGTGCTGGCGAGATACGCGGGGAAATCGGAGACGTAGAGGCGGCCGGGATAGAGATGATCGCCCGTCAGCAGGATCGCCGTCTTGCGATCGTAGTAAGCCAGGTGCGCCGGCTGATGCCCGGGAATGGCGAGCACGTCGATGGTGCGGTCGCCTAAGTCAATCGAGCCCGGATCTTCCGGCCACTTGGCGATGGCGAAAGCCTTCTGCTCGGCTTCCGGCGTGGCGGGGACAAGCGTGACATTGGCCATCCCGTCGAAGCCCTTGTCGCCCGACACGTGGTCGCCGTGCCCATGGGAGTGCGCCACCGTGAGCGCGATCGGCTCCGGGTGCTGATTGCGCTTCTGCCACTTGGCGATCAGCTTCTGCACGGTGACGGCGGTATCGACCGTCTGGCCCGCGCCGGTATCCACCAGCAGCGCCTTGTCGCGCCCGAAAATCAGGTACAGGAACGGCTTCTCATAGTTGGTGCAGCCCGATTCGCGCAGGATGTAAAAGTTCGCGTTGTACTCGTGGATCTGCCAGTCGGGCACTTCGAGGCAGTTAGGTCCGGCGACCAGCCAGGTGGCCGGAAAAACGCCCGTCTCGATGGCGGGAGTACCCGCGGGCGCTTGTGCCAGTGCCGCGGCGCAACTCATGCCGCATGTCCAGATGACGATTTTCTTGATCATAGAGGAAAAAAAAAGGGCAGGAGCACATGGCCCCTGCCCATTGTACGCGGACGCGTCAGAATTCGAAACGGGCAATCTCGAAACAAACCTATTCCAGAATCCCAACGAGCACTCTTCTGACCTGCGACTTCCGACGTGGCGCAGGCACTCCTGCCTGCCGGCGCCGAGACTCTTCTCGGCGCGGGCGAGCTCCGCGGGCCTAACGCATGCCCCGCATGCGCTCGCCCGTCCTTCAGTCACAGGTTGTACAATCCGACAGCCGCCGGTCGAAGAGCTGATCCGTGACTTCAAGTTTTGGCAGGCGAAACCGCCTGCCACACTATTAAGGCTGAACTTTTGCGGGGCAAGGTGGGGGGCATTCAGCCTGCCAAGGCGAGCAGAGCTCGCCCGTGGTTCGTATAACCTGTGACTGAGCGGCTTCCAAATCCCAAAGGGATTTCAACGGCGCCGCCCTTGCCTAGAATTCGAAACGGGCGGCGAACTGCATGACGCGAGCCGCAGCTACGGAATTCGCGCTGCTCAAACTGATCTCGCCGAAAGTGGTCGGACTGGCAGTGCTCAAGGTCGGGTTAGCGAAGTTGACCCGATTGAAGGCGTTAAAGGCCTCCGCGCGCAGTTGGATTCGATAGCGCTCCTTGATGGGAAAGTACTTGGCAATCGCCAAATCGGTATTGAGCGAATTGAATCCCCGCAGAATTCCGCGTGTTCCCACCGTGCCGGGATTGCTGGCCACAAAATCGTTGACCGCGCTGGTGTTCGAGAAGATGCTGGGAACGCCGTACTGGTCCACCGTCAGTCCGTTGGATGGCAATTTCGCGCCCGGAGCGAGTATGGCATAGGAGGAGTAATCGTAGTTGGTATTGTACACGCCGCCCACCGAAATCGTGATCGGCGTTCCGCTATGGAACGACGTCAAGCCGGACACCTGCCAGCCTCCGAGCAGGTAGCCCACTGCCGTCGGCATGGAGTTCCATAGAGCTTTACCCTTGCCGATCGGCACTTCCACCACGTAGTCGAAAGTCACCGTGCTCCTGGCGTCGAAGTCCGACGGGCCTTTGAACGCCCCCGGATTGAAGGCGTCCTGCAGCGCAGCGCCACCGCTCGATTCGGACGAAGATCCGTTGTCAAGAGCGTGTCCGAACGTGTAGTTGAAGTCGAAGCCCCAGCCATGTTGCACTGCGCGCCGGAACACCACGGTCGCGGCATTGTATGACGATGTACCGGCGTTGGTAAATGCCGGCAGACCGGAGTTTTGGAGCGGGAAGAAGGTGTTGCATCCGAAGATGGAGAAGCATCCGCCGCCGGCCGTTGACTGGCGGGTGCGGTCCATATCGTTTACGGTGTCGGTGAAGCTGCCGCTAAAACTGTTGTACCAGTCATAAAAGAAATTGGCGCTCGGGCTGCCGGTAATCAGATAGTTTTTGATTCCCGGGAACATGTCGTCAATAAACGGCTGCGAGGGAACCAGGCTCGGATTTGCTTTCACAGCCGCGGACGCCTGTGCGGGCGTCATGCCGGAACCGACCATCCCGTTGTAGACGGAAGCGAGCGCTGCGCCCGCCTGGGACAATGTCTGTCCCGACTTCGGGTCCTTGAAATCTTCCAGCGGTTGGCCGAAATCCTGCTGCACGATGCCGCGGCGGCCCAGGCGGCCGATATATCCCAGTTCGATAGTGAGGCCTTTGGTTAGCGGCCGCGCGTAGCTTGCGTTCAGGAGATATTCATAAGGGGCCTTCAGATCGCTCTGGATTCCGGTGAAGGTGGTGAAACCTCCAACGATGGTCGGCGGCGTATAGGGAAACGTGAACGGTGCGGGGGCTGCCAGGCTAGGCAACGAAGTGCCGTTGTAGCGAGCCGTGCTGGTGAAGTTGGTGTTTACCGGCTGTGCCACGGTGGTGGCAAGTCCCGGCGAACCGCCCTGCGAAAATGCTTCGGACATCGCCGCTCCATAGTGGTCGAAGACGATACCGGAGCCGGCGCGCCAGACGCTTCCCTTCCCGAAGAGCTTCTCCAGAAGCGAACCGGATTCCGGCGAATAGGCCAAGGCGAGCCGCGGCGCAAAAAGCTTCGGATCCAGCGGGTAATAGCCCGGTCCGTGATTCACCGGACCGCCAACCTGGTAAGTCACCAGGGCGTCCGACAGAACCGAATTGGGAATGCCGTTCTCCTGGGCGTAGACCCTCTGGGCGAAATAGTTGCTCAGAGGAGTCTGCGGCACAACTTCCTGGCCGTTCTTTTCGTACGGCACTCCATAAAGGGAGTAGCGCAGCCCATAGGTGAGAGTGAAGTTGCGCGTCACTTTGAAGGTGTCCTGCGCGTACGCTTCGTATTCGCGATCGATAAATGCGGTGCCGAAGGGCTGGCCGAATGGAATGGTCTGCCCGTTGACCAGATAGTGGAACGTGGCGCCCCAGTTATTGAGCATGCCGAAAATGGCGCCGAAGGCGTTGGTCACATTGGTGGAGCTCGCCAGCGCGGCGCCAGGCACGATGTTCTGTTGAATGTACGACAGAACATTATTATCGATGTCGTTGCCCAGACCCAGAAGGGTGTTGCGGTTGAAGCTGAAGCTTTCAAAGTTATTGTCCGAGAGGTTGTCGAACTCGCTGAAGCGGAACGAAATACCGACCTGCACGGTGTGGCGGCCCTTGGTCCACGTGAGGTCGTCGTTGATGTTGGTGAGGGGCTGGAGAGTCCGGGAGGCTCGCGGAGTGGCCGTGAACGCCGTGAACCCGAACGTGGGATAGGTGGTGCTGTTGCCGGTGGCAGCTTCACTGAAACGGTTGTAGCCGTAATTCAGGGCATTGACAAGATGCGGCGATATTACCCACGTGTAGCGCGCCGCCAATCGCCGGGAATTGTCCAAGCTCTCTTGTGCCGCCGCCTGGCCGGGGAACTGTGCCAAGCCGCCGCCGGTACCGTTCCCGGCCAATGCCTGCCCGTTTAGTGTGCCGGCGACCATTAGCACGTGCTTTCCGGCCGGATCGATATTGAAGTCCATCCGCCCTACCTGGGTGTGGTAATTCTGCGCGTCAGCCGCGTTGAACGTCAACGCGTAGAAATTCAGTCCTTTGTCGCTGCCGCCGGCCGGATAATTACCGGCCGGATACTGTTTCATCAGGCCGAGGATGTAAGGATTCTCGCCGATGCCCAACGGATCGATGGCCTGCACCATCGAGGGGGTCAGCTGCACGGTCTGGCCGCTTTTCAATAGCACCTGGACGATGCCCGTTGAGAACAGGGGCGATGGCACCTGATCGGTCTCGGAATTGGCGCTGCGATCCTTACGGCCTTCGTAGTTATAAAAGAAAAACAAGCGATTCTTGAGAACCGGCCCGCCCAGTGAAGCTCCGTACTGGTTGCGCACCAGCGCCGGACGCGGCGTGCCTGCCCGATTGTTGATCCAGCTATCGGCTGAAGTCAGGGTATTGCGGTTGTACTCATAAGCGGTGCCGTGAAAAGCGTTGGTGCCACCTTTGGTGACGACGGATACCTGCCCGCCCGCAGAATAACCCAGGTTGGCATCCATGCCCACAACCGTGGTCCGGAACTCCTGCACCGAGTCCAGCGGTATCGGAATCGACGCGCCGAAGCCGTTGGCGCCCCAGGCGTAGTTAACGTCCGCACCGTCCAGCATCACGTTGTTCTGGTCCGGTCTTGCGCCGGCCACCTGGCCGCTGGCTGAAACTCCTGGCTCCACGCTCAATAGGGCGACCACGTTGCGAGTTTGCAGAGGAATTTCCCGGATCTGGGTCTCGTTGAACGGATTTCCGACCGCGGCGTTTTCCGTGTTCACGGTAGCCGCCTCACCGGTGACGCTGACCGTTTCGGTCACCTGTCCTACTTCCAGTTTGACGTTCAAAGTTTCGGGAGTCTCGGTCTGCAAGACCAGGTTCGTGCTGTTGGTGCGGAAACTCGGCTTCTCCACCGTCACCTTGTACGGTCCTGGCGCAACCTGTAAGAGGCTGTAGTTGCCGACGGTGTCCGTGAGTGTTTTGCGCACCGCCGATGTGTCGGTGTTAGTTGCGGTTACCACAGCGCCTGGAACGGCGCCGCCTTGTGCGTCGGTTACGATGCCCTGCAGCGAACTATTCTGGGCTGCCAATGGCAGTGTGGCGATGGCCAGCGCGAAGACGAAACGTGTCATGGAACCTACTCTCTCCTTGAGTAAAGTGTGGAGCGGACCGCAAGTTTCGACACGGAGACCGCCAACGTAGCGGCAATTACAGGAATCCCCTCGTACAACGTGATTTGTTGTAGTGTAGGTGCAACTTATACAGGAGTCAAATCAAAAACTACTATCGGGTGGATTAGAAAAAGCGTGAAGAATGATATTGAATTTGGTAGGACATGCTTCAGCTTGTCCAGGCGAGCAAAGCTCGCCCGCGCTTTAGTCATTGGCAATAGGGCGAGCACCGAACCCGCTTCCTTACGGTCGCGGCTCTGTAACATTGCGTGTTAACGGAGATCGCCCCGGCTACGCTATTAAATCGTGTAGAACGTTGCCCGAGACATCCGTTAATCGGAAGTCTCGTCCGCTATACCGATAAGTCAACTTAGTGTGATCGATACCGAAAAGATAGAGAATCGTCGCGTGGATATCGTGCACGTGTACTGGTTTCTCAATCGCCTTAAAGCCGAATTCGTCGGTAGCGCCGTAGATCGTTCCACCCTTTACCGCGCCGCCCGCCAGCCACATGGTATACCCGAACGGATTATGGTCGCGGCCGCGCTTGACGCCCTGTCCGGCGCCGCCCACTTCGCGCACCGGCGTGCGTCCGAATTCCGATCCGCAAACCACCAGCGTGTCTTTCCACAACCCACGGCTCTTGAGATCCTTGATCACCGCGGCGAACCCCTGGTCCGAATTCTTGGCGTTAGTCTTGTGCGCGAAAATATCCCCGTGCGCATCCCACGGGTCGCCCTGGGAGTAGTAAACCTGCGTCATGCGGACGCCCTTTTCGGCCAGCCTTACTGCCGTCAGACAGCCGCGCGCCACCGCTCCCGGACCGTAGAGATCGAGAGTAGCTTGCGATTCCTTGCGGACATCGAAGACTTCCGGCGCTTCCGTCTGCATGCGGTACGCCACTTCCATTGACTTGATTACAGCTTCCACCTGCGGATCGGTGCCGGTCTGATCCTCTCGCATCTTCTCGAGCTTTTGCAGTAAGTCGAGCTCGCGGCGCTGCTCTACCAATGAGAACTTAGGATTGTTAACGTAGCTGACAAGCTTCTTGGGGTCGAACTGCCGCTCGATGACAACCTTTTGCGGTATATCCTTGCCGTCCTTGTCTTTCTTCGGCATGTCCTCAGGCATCGGCGCTGCATCGGCGGGCATCTCGCCATCGGCCGCATCGGCGGCAGTCTGCACTTTGTTCGAGATGAAAGTTCCCTGATTCATTGCAGGCAGGAAGCCATTGCTCCACAGCGGCGGGCCCACCGTCGTCGGCACGCTCGGGCAGAGCACCACGTAACCCGGCAGATTCTGATTCTCCGTGCCCAGCCCATACGTGAGCCACGCGCCCATTGACGGACGCCCCGCCTGATTGGCGCCGGTATTGAGCATCAGGCACGAAGGTTCGTGATTGGGGATATCGGTGTAGACCGAGCGGACCCAGCAGATGTCGTCGGCCACTTCGCCGAGGTGCGGCCACAACTCGCTGACATCCATGCCGCACTGGCCGTACTTCTTGAATTTGAATGGCGACTTCATCAATTCGCCGGTGCGCCGTTCGGTATTGATGTGGCCGCCAGGCAGCGGCTGTCCGTCGTATTTTTCGAGCGCGGGCTTGGGGTCGAAACTGTCAACGTGCGAGAGGCCACCGTTCATAAATAGGAAGATGACGCGCTTCACGCGCTGCGGGTAATCGAGCTTGGCAACTCCGACATTCCCATCCGGCGTGACGACTGCCGCAGCTTTGGACAGCGATTGCGACAGCATGCCGGCGAATGCCATCATGCCGAAGCCGCTCCCCACGCGGCACAACGCCTCTCTGCGTGTTACCGGAATCGATTTTCTATGGCTGGACATCTCAATTTCTCCCGTAGTAAGGTGGCGCAGGCACTCTTGCCTGCCGGGTCGAGACTCGTCTCGACCCTCTTCGCGCCACACCCTAATTGATAAACACAAATTCACTGGCGCTAAGCAGCACCTTAATATACCTGCCCCACGCCGACGCCTCATACTTCACTTCGGCTGGAGCACCACCGCGACCGCCGCGGCCGCCACCCATTCCGCCAAAACCTCCCATGCCGCCCATCATTCCCATTCCGATGGGAGCAGGAGCCGCACCCTCGACCGGTGCCGCGCCTTCCGCAGGCGCACCACCTTCAGCCGCCGCACCTTCGGCGCCTTCCGCCGGAGCGTCGGGCTTGGCCGTCGCGGTAGCAGTTCCCATCCCGCCACGTCCGCGCCCTCCGCGCCCACCGCCAGTACCCGGCTCGGCCGGCTTGTTCTTGTTCTCTTCGTATTCGCGCATCGGCTCTTCGTGCAGGTAGTCGATTCCCAACTTGATTTCCTGCTCGCTCGGTTCGCGTCCGTACGCCAGCAAATAAACCTTGCGAATGCGCGACCGGTTATCCGGCTCGCCGGCGATGCGCTTGGCCAGTTCCTCAGATTCCACACTGATGAAATCGCTGTTCATCAGGAACAGCCGCTGCAGCGGAACCGTGGTAGTGAATCGCTTTTCCGCGCTGATATTCGGCGAAGGGAAATCGAAAAGCTGGAGATATTCGTCCAGCTTGTAGCGGCTCACCTTGCCGTACACCGTGCGCCGCGTGAACGCCGGCGTGAGATCCGCGCTGGGGCCGCCCAGCGAAGTATCCAGATTGCCCGACACCATCAGAACCGCGTCGCGAATCTGCTCCGCGTCCATGCGCTTGCGATCCATGCGCCAGTACAGGCGGTCGCCCGAATCCTTGGCGAGCGCCTGCGGGTCGGTCTCGGTGCTCAACTGATACACCGAGCTCAGCATGATCTGCTTATGCAGCTTCTTGATGCACATGCCGTCTTTCACGAACTGTCCGGCCAGATATTCCAGCAACTCAGGATCGGTGGGCCGTTCGCCGCCCACTCCGAAATTACTCGGCGTGTCGACGATTCCGGTGCCGAAATGGCCCTTCCAGACGCGGTTGACGATCACCCGCATGGCGATCGGCTGCTTCACAATATCTTCGGCGAGTTCCAGACGGCCGCTGCCCTGCGTGAAAACTTGCGGGTCGCCATTCGAAAGCATGCTGAGGAAATGCCGCGGCACTTCCGGCCCCAGGTTCATAGGATTTCCGCGAATGGAGAGCGGCAGATTCACCGGAACTTTGGAATCTTCCACGCCGTGCAGGAACGGATAGGCGGGCTCAAGCTTCTTGCGAGCCTCATCGATGTCCGCCTTGACCGACGCCATCTGCGCCTGCGACTGCGCGCCCACGCGGCTTTCGAGACCCCAGCCGCGGAACAGTAACACGCCCGATTTGGGCTGCGGCGCACCCGCCGCCAACATCGCGGTGGGGTCGTCGGCGTCTTTGAGTTCCCGCACGAAGACTTCGGTGTAGAAGTTGTTGTCTTCTTCGGGCATCGGTTTCAGTCGGAGTCCGCAACCGGGGCAGAAGTCATCGTTGGTGATAAATTCGTTGGGCTCGTTCGCCCGCTTCTTTTTCTTGGTGCCTTCCAGCGATTTGGCGGTGATGATTTCGTTCTCTTCGTTGATCGACTTGCGTTCCAGCATCACGCGAACCACGTCCGCCTGGAACTCGTCGGCCATCTTCTTCAATTCCGCATTGGCGCCGCCAGGCCCTGCGCCGCCGCCGCGCCGGCCCCCAGGACCGCCCATGCCGCCGCCTCCACCACCACGACCGCCACCACCGCCGGCAGTCGCTGGCTTCGCCTTCTTGAGGAATGCCTGGAACGGTTCCTTGTCCTTGTACTTATCGGTGGTCTTGCCGATGTAAGTGATCCAACGCTCCAGCAACTCGTAATCGAGTTTGCGCGATTCCACCACCTGATCGGCTTCCTTTTTCTGGCCGGCCACCTCGTACACGGCCTGCAGATAATTCGACGTCTGGAAGGCCAGCGATTCCGAGAGCGACGTCGCGAGATTATTCTGCATCTCCGACAGAACCTTCTGCTTCTCTTCCACTTCCTCTTTGATCTTGGTGTACTTGTCGAGAATCGCCTTGGGCACCGTTGGATATTCGTGGTACGCGGTGTTCAGAAACACACCGCCGAGAGCGTAATAATCGGTCTGCGGGATCGGATCGTACTTGTGATCGTGGCACCGCGCGCACGCTACCGTCAGCCCGAGAAATCCGCGAGTCACCACGTCCACGCGGTCGTGACGCTCATCCGCGCGAGTCACTTCCACCGCGCCGTTATCGTAATACCATGGGCCCAGCCCCAGGAAACCAGTGCCCGGAAGCGCCTTGTAGCGCGTATTCTCGTCGAGCAGGTCGCCGGCTAACTGCGCCTTCACGAACTGGTCGTACGGCATGTCGTCATTGAACGCCTGAATCACCCAGTCGCGATACACGTACGCATTCGGGTAGGGATGAAAGCCGCGCGGATTGGGATTCAGGCTGCGATAATCGTCCTCGCCGAAGCGTGCCACATCGAGCCACTCGCGGCCCCACCTTTCACCGTAGTGCGGCGAGGCGAGTAGGCGATCCACAACTTTGGCGAACGCGTCAGGCGAAGTATCTTTGTCGAATGCTGCGATTTCGTCGGGTGTCGGAGGGAGGCCGGTTAAGTCCAACGTGGCGCGGCGCAGCAGATCGTGCTTGTTGGCCGGATGCACCGGCTTCAGGCCCTCTTTTTCCAGCTTCGCCAGAACCAGCCGGTCGATGGTAGTTTTGGGCCACCTGGCATCTTTCACTGCCGGCGCCTGCACGTCCTGAATAGGGAGCAGACTCCAGAATTTCTTACGTTCCGGCGGAATGACGTATCCGCCCGTGGGGCTCGCAGCCGCGGTTGCAGTCGTGGTCGCGCTGGCCGGCCAGACGGCGCCCGCCTTCACCCAGGCGACGATGTCTTCCACTTCCTCGTCTTTCAACTTGCCGCCTTGCGGCATCTTCAAGTTTGCGTCGGTCTGACGAATCGCCGTGATGAGCAGACTCTTGTCGGGATCGCCCGGAACCATCGCCGCGCCGCGTCCGCCGCCCTTGAGAATGGCATCGCGGCTGTCGAGCCGCAGTCCGCCCATGGCCGAAGTAGTGTGGCAGGCGTAGCAGTTGTTGGCGAGCACCGGCCGCACTTTGGTTTCGAAGAAATCCGGTGAAGCCGCGTTATCGGAGGGCGAAGCAAGTGCGCGCGCCACGGTTGCCACCGCGAGCGCGGTGACCAAGAGAGGAGCTTTCGAACGGCTACGCATATTAGGCCAACCCCTTTTGGGAATTCAAGAGATACGAGGCAACGTAGCCAGTCGGGAACCCCTCTTTGGAACCTAGGATCCGACGGTTAAAAGCCAACATGGGCGGCCCGGAGGCAGTCGTCACGCAACCCTCCAAGTTTCACCTTTTGTACCATTTACAATTGGCCGTTGTCAATCGGGATTGGTCCGTTTGTAGGGCAGGATGGCATCCTGCGGCCGATTAGTAATCGGCCTCACGGTGCATCGATGGGCCCGCCTAGCGCACAGGACAGAGGCCAGCTTGCATAACTTGCGGCTTCGAGGTAGGACATGCTTCAGCTTGTCGCCGGGCGACAGCCCGGCATTTGCGCGACAAAGTCATGTCCCCTACAGAAAGTCACCGGTCAGCTCTACCATTGGGGGAGTGCGGCGCCGACAAGAGTGTCGGCGCTGCAGACACGATCGAGGATGAAAACTTGGACAGGCCGATTACCAATCGGGCCACACATAGATTGGTCCATTTGATGACGTCGATAGACCGAATTGATCGCATCGAGTCTAGTTCCGCGATATACTTGCCTGCAACCGCCCAGCCACGCCGCTAGGTTCGCCTTCTCACGGGAGGTTCGACAACTAATCATATGCGCATACCCATCGGTCTTTGTATCGTACTTACCCTGGTCGCCCTGGCACAGCCCGCCACCAAGCCGGGCAAGCCCGGCAAAACGGTCCCCACTCCGGCGCTTCCCAAGCTGGGAATCAAGACGCCGGGCGTACAGATTCCATTCGCCAGCCTCAAGGCGGAAGCCGAATTCTCCGTGGCGCCGCCGTGGATCATCTTCGCCGACTCGCCGCTCATTCCCAATTCCGAGAAAGACGTCCTCGATAAGATCGATGCCAAGACGAACAAGCTGACCGACCCCATAGCCGGAATCAACAAGCCGTGCGGCGGCGGCATATCCGCCTTCACCAGTCTTTGGGTGCCGACCTGCGGCGACAAGACGATCTCGCGGGTGGATACCAAGACCGGGAAGGTCACTAAGAAGCTTGCCGTTGGAACCGGTAACGTGGCACCATCGGTCGCCGCCAGCGCCGACAGCATCTGGGCTTTCACCGACGACAAGACCACGCTCTCGCGCATCGATCCCGAGCTAAACGTCGTCGTGGCGGAGATCCGCATCCCCGCGAGTTGCAACAGCCTGACGTTCGGCGAGACGGCACTCTGGGTCACTTGTCCTGCCGAAAATCGCGTGCTGCGCATCAATCCGGAAACCAATCAAGTGGAGAAGCACATCGATACTTCCGCATCTCCGAAAGCGCTGGTGATCGGCGAGGGTTCTGTCTGGGTGCTGTGCGAGAAGGAGGGCAAGGTCGAACGCATCGACCCCAAGACCAACAAGATCGCCAAGACCATCGACCTCGGGGCTCCGGCTATCGGCGCAGGCATCGCCGATGGACTGGGTTCGTTGTGGGTCACCATGCAGGGATTCCCGCTCACACGCATCGACACGACGCCCGACAAGGAAAAAGTGCTGCAGCAGTTTTACGGCGAAGGCGGCGGCGCGATCCAGGTAGGGCTTGGTTCGCTGTGGCTGAGTAACTTCAATAACGGAACGCTCTGGCGGATCGATCCCAAGCGAGTGGCCGCGACTCTGGCGGAATAATTTTCATGCGAAAAATATTACTGCCCGCGCTTCTGCTACCGCTGTGCTTCGTACTGGCGCAGAATCCGCAGACTCCACCAACGCCGCAAGACGCGCCGCCCGCGGCACCCAAGAAAGGCGGTGGACGAAGGCTGCCTCCGCCCGGCGTTTCCACCGCGGGCGTGAAGCGTGAGATGGCCGCCATCATACCGGACGCCGTGTTCCCCATCGAAGGAACGCCCGACTGGCAGGTGCTCACCGACGATGCTGTGTGGGTGACCAACGGCCCGAAGAACACCGTTCACCGGCTCGATCCGAAGACCAATAAAGTCCTGGCCGCCGTGACGGTGGGCACGCGGCCGTGCTCCGGCCTCGCGGCGGGCTTCGGCAGTATCTGGGTTCCCAACTGCGGCGATAGAAGCGGCGCCGGCAAATCGGTTTCGCGTATCGATATGAAGACCAATGAAGTGGTGGCGACCCTGCCCCTTGGACCGGCGCAGAGCGAAGGCGGCGTAGCTACGGGCGACGGAAGTTTTTGGATGGTCAGCGATCAGAAGGGCGTGCTCTCACGCATCGATCCGGTGACGAATAGGGTGATCGCCGAGATCACCGTACCCGAGAAATCCGCGGCCGTGAATTTCGGCGAAGGCGCCGCATGGGTCACCACTCCCAGCGCCAACACGCTCACGCGCGTCGATGCCAAGACCAACCAGGTGACCGCGACCATCACGGTGGGCGCCGGTCCGCGCTTCCTCACCGTCGGCGCCGGTTCCGTTTGGACTCTCAATCAGGGCGACGGCACTGTCTCACGAGTCGACGGCAAGACCGCCAAAGTAATCGCCATGATCGAAGCTGGAATCTCCGGTAATGGCGGCGAAATCGCATTCGGCGAAGGGTACGTGTGGGCCACCATCCCGCAGATTCCCATTTCGCAGATCGATCCCGCTAGCAACGCAGTGGTGAAACAGTGGGTGGGCGCAGGGGGCGATTCCATCCGCGCCGGATTCGGCTCGGTCTGGTTGTCCAATTTGAGAGAGCAGAACGTCTGGCGATTGAGTGCGAAGCAGCAATAGGCCCTTCGTGCCAGACTCTTTGGTGCTGCTTGAACCTGCCTTTTCTTAAGAGCCACGTCCCACATCTATTCGATCAGCCGATTTGGTGGGGCAGGCGGTTCCGCCTGCCAGCCAGCCGAGGACCAGCGCCAGTCCTCGGGAGCCTGTACCAGTCCTGCGCGAACGGGGTTTTGCTCGATGTACGCTGTCGTCTTTCCGATTTGTTTGGACTGACGCAAGTAATGATCATAGGACTCGTCCTGCCAGAACGGCTGTCCGGTACGCGCCAAGGTCCTGTTGGCGTTTCTCGCCGTCGATCCTTTCAACCACCTCATCAGCACTGACACGGAGACCTTGGGCAGTATCAATAAATGCACGTGATTGGGCATGACGACCCACGAGATCAACTCGTAGAAGTTCCTTTCGACCTCGCCAACCAGGATGGCGTGCGCCACGATTTCCGCAATCAACGGGTCCTTCAGCCACCGTGCTCCGGGTTGCCGATCTAACTCGCGATCCTGAGCGACGAACGCGTGGCCCGTCGAGCTGTAGCACCGTCGATCAAACCTCGGTAAGGCGGTCCCCCAAAGCTTCCAAGTCAGGAACAAATAGGCTTGATCGGGCTGAAAATGAGGCAATCTTCGCTGATAGTCAGGCATAGATCGATTTGGCAGGCGAAACCGCCTGCCCCACCCTACACCTAGTGCATCGCAGCTTGACAGATTCTCAAATGCGGCGCCGAGAAGAGTCTCGGCGCTGCAGACACGGTGTCCGCGCCACGT
>Ga0302324_100018505_pt1 | contig 13725 bp, 10 predicted proteins | sample Palsa_T0_1_FD_201949 | JGI IMG/M metagenome (GOLD analysis project Ga0302324, IMG submission 201949) | Peat permafrost microbial communities from Stordalen Mire near Abisko, Sweden - Palsa_T0_1 | ecosystem: Environmental > Terrestrial > Soil > Palsa > Peat permafrost | place: Sweden: Abisko...
TGAACAGCAGAATGGCTACCGAAAAGACGATGACAGTGACCTTCAACTTCGTCGACATAAATTAATCTTCGCTCTTCAAACTCTTAAATTTTCCGACCCGATTGCTGTATCGAGCTTTCACCGACCATCTTTCCACGGACAATCTGCAGAGCCATTATAAACTCTTTGATGCATGGACCGGCGGTTAAGATACGAGGCCAGTGTCGGGGGTAACGTCAGCCAGGGACGCATGAGTGGGGGCCTGCACTCCGGCGGGGCGTCGTTCGCTACGTCGTAAGAGCCGCAGCGAGTGTGAGTTACGCCGTAAGCGCCAGGGAAAACATCTTGGAAGCGTGGCTCGGAGCGACAAGGCCAGTACGATGGCTCCAGCCGTGCAGCCAGTTCCCCAATTAAGAACAGATACGGTCTTGCTAGGGTTGGTCGGCTACAGAATTGTGGAGCACGCCGATGCCTTCTATCGAGACTTCCATGGCATCACCGGCGATCACCGGACCAACTCCCTTGGGTGTGCCCGTCGCAATCAGATCGCCCGGTTCGAGGGTCATGATCTGCGAAATGTAGCGAATGATTGCGTCGAGCGGAAAAATGAAATCGCGCGTGTTCCCGGATTGCCTTACGTCCCCATTCACGCGGGTTTCCACCTGGACGCCTTGCCACGGATCGATATTGCTTTCGTCGGCGACTACGGGGCCGACAGGGCAGAAAGTATCGAAGCCCTTGGCGCGAGTCCACTGCCCGTCCTTGTTTTGCAGGTCGCGAGCGGTGAAATCATTGACGCAGGTGTAGCCGAGGATGTACGGGCGTACGTTGTCGCTGTCGGAGAGTTGACGGCAGCGGCGAGCGATAACGACTCCTAACTCGCCCTCGTAATCGGTGCGCTCGGAAACTTTAGGTCGAAGAATGGTTGCCCCCGGCGCCAGCAGCGCAGAGGGCGGCTTGAAAAATAACAACGGCTCCTGCGGCACCTCATGGCCAAGTTCGGCGGCATGCTCACGATAGTTGCGGCCGACACAGACAATCTTCGAAGGCTCGACCGGCGGCAGCAGCGATGCCTGCGCCATCGGAATCCGGTCGAGGCGACGGCTGGGCAGACCTTCTATGTCGCCGTCGCTTGCGTGCGGTGGCTGAAGGAACATGCGCGTGATTTCGTCGTTGCCCATGACCGACTCGACCAGGCCGTAGTGCTTGGATCCGTTCAGTTCGAAGCGGCAGTATTTCATCAGGCATCATTCAAACACACTAAGACGCGAAGGTCGTGAAAAATCTTGACCGTTTGTCGGAGCCGCTGCGAACTTCGCCGACTCCACACTAGGGCACGGACTCGCTGGTTGGTGCGGAGCGCTGGCTTTCATTCTCGCGGACATCCACCGCGGACACCGCGTAGGTGTACGTTTTGCCGGAGGCGACTGCGGAATCGCGATACGCTGGCGATTTCACCAGCTCCGAATTCAGCTTCGCCAGCTTCTCGCTGGATCCGCCATTTTCGGACCGAAAGATGTTGTAGCCCGCCAGATCGGCGTTTGTCACTGGCGCCCAGATGAGATCGATAAATGGTTTTTGTCCTTCGCCGGAGTACGCTGCCTGCAAGCCGTCGGGCACGGCGGGCGGGAAAATGTCGTGCGCCACGATTTGCACGTTGGGAGTGTCGTCACCCTCGATCTGCTCCTCGCTTTCGGGCTGCTTAAGGATGGTCACGGCGGTGAGGCGGTAAAGGTAAGTTTTCTCCCATTCAAAGCCGGAGTCAGTGAAATGCGCGGGGCCGGGCTCGCCTAGCGGAACTTCGCCGGCAATCAGGTCCTTGTTAGCGTTCTTAGCGTTGGCTTTTTGATCGTTAGCGTGTTTATCGCTGGCGTTTTTGTCGGTGGAGCTCTTGTTGCCGGAGCTTGCGCCACCCGAGCTTCCATCCCCGGAGCTTACCTCGCGCCGATAAATTCGATAGCGATGTTCGATCGAAGGGACAGGGCGTGGCTCTCCGATGCTGGTCCAACTGAGAACGACGCCATCGCCCGTCAGTTGAGCTGCAAAATCCGTTGGTGGAGGCAGGGTAATTGCGGCAGGTACGTGTACGCGATTCGACAATCCTGCGCCATGTGCATTGGGGTTCAGAATCTCCACTGCATAGGTGATTTCGGCGTTAGCGTTCTCCTGTTGCAGGTTTGCGGGGAGGGTGTCGAGGTAAAACTCCGGAGTGGGCGGCGGAGCGGCGGCCTTCTGCGCCTCAGTTTTCTTGGGAGTAGTTCTTGAGGACTTATGCTTCGGTGGGACGGCGGGCGGTGGCAGCGTCGCGACGGGAGTTCCGCAGGTCGTAATTTCAGGGTCGATGCTGCGGCATACCTGAGTTGGACCGATATAGCGCACACTCTGGCGATCGGTAGTTAGAGTGGGCTCGCTCCAGGTCAGGGTGACGCGGTTGCCTTTTCGGGTGGCGTGCAGATCGGATACCGGCTTGGGCAGTTCGAGTGACGGAGGCAAGGGCGGTCCAGTCTGGGCGCAACCGACAAAGAGCAGGCAGAGCGCGGTGATTGCTGCCAATGAGGCGACGCGACTTCCCAGGCAAACTTTCATGCGGAAAGGGAAAGAGTACCAGAGCGAGGGCGGACGAGTCGTTTCGTTATCTGTAGTCTCCAGGCAGATAGTTGGAATCGGGGCCGAAGTGGGCGGGTGTGGTCGCCCCGCCCCCACACGATGTAAGGCCGAGTGTGGGCGTGCGAACGCGGGCGACTCGCTCGCGCGCAGTCGGCAGCTCAACCACATTTGTCGGACCACATCCACTTGTATTCTCCCGGCTGTTTTACCAATGCAGCCCGAACCGGAGGCAAGCGTATGTACCCCAGCTGGGCATCGCTTCCCTTGTCGCCACGAAGAACATGATCGAACGATTCGTCCTGCCCGACTCTGCCCTTTCGCCCAAGCAGCCTATGGATCGGATCGCTCTTCATTTTCTGAAAGATTTCGGGTAGAGAAATGGGTCCGTCGTCGTCCGCGAGTGGGGTGAAGACCCAAGGCACATGGTCTGGCATGACAACAAGGCCGTGTACCGTGCATTTCGTTCCGTCGACGTGCAGACAAGCTTCGACCGCAACACGCCGGGCCGCTTCTGGAAAATGCCATCGATGGTAGGTTGCGAACGTTCCGAAGATCGCTTTGTGGACCTTCTGGGAGTGCGGGAGTGTGCGGCGAGACCCGTACTTCCTGAGCATACGATTGCAACTTATCTTTGGACGGCATGCTGCAGCAGTGTCGTGCGCACAACAGAGTTGTGATGAGAAATCCCCAAACTTGCAAGTGCGGGCGGAAGGGTGGGGGCGGGCGACCGCGCCCGCCCGGTTTGACCACCCATACTTACAGTATGTAGCGCGACAGGTCCTGATCCTTCACGATCTCACTGAGCATCTTCTGCACATAGGCCGCGTCGACCACAAACTGCTGGCCCTTCTTTTCCGGTGCCTCGAAGCTGATCTCGTCGAGCACGCGCTCCATGATGGTGTGCAGACGGCGAGCGCCTATGTTCTCCGTACCTTCATTTACGCGGAAGGCGAAGCGCGCCACTTCTTCGAGCGCGTCGGGAGTGAATTCCAGCTTTACGCCCTCAGTTTCGAGCAGCGCTATGTATTGCCGGGTCAGCGAAGACTTGGGTTCGGTCAGAATGCGAACGAAGTCTTCCATGGTGAGCGACTGGAGTTCCACGCGAATCGGAAAGCGGCCCTGCAGTTCAGGAATCAAGTCGCTCGGTTTCGAAACATGGAACGCGCCCGCGGCGACGAACAGAATGTGATCGGTGCGCACCATCCCGTAACGCGTGTTGACGGTGGTTCCTTCGACGATGGGCAGAATGTCGCGCTGCACGCCTTCACGCGAAACGTCCGGCCCATGACCGCTTTCACGGCCGGCGATCTTGTCAATTTCATCGAGAAAAATGATGCCGGAGTTTTCCACACGGTCGATGGCGACGCGCGTGACCTGCTCCATGTCGATCAGGCGCTGCTCTTCTTCCTGGATCAGGTACTCGAAGGCCTCGTTAACCTTCATCTTCCGCTTCTTGGTGCGCTGGCCGAAGATGTTCGGCAACATGTCTTTGATGTTGACATCCATTTCTTCGACGCCCTGGTTGGAGATGATCTCAAAGGATGGGAAATTGCGCTCGCGGGTTTCGATTTCGACAGTGCGGTCGTCAAGCTTGCCTTCGCGCAACTGCTGGCGCAGTTTTTCACGGGTCCGGCTGGAGGATTCGGTCAGGCTGGTGCTGGCGTCGATGACCACGCCACCCGAGCTGGAATCGCTGGTGCGCGGCGAGCTCGGAGGCAGAAGGATATCCAGGAGCCGCTCTTCTGCGTTGAGTTCGGCTTTATCCGCGACGTCTTCCAGTTTTTCTTCGCGGATCATTTCGATGGCGATCTCAACCAGATCGCGGATCATGGATTCAACATCGCGTCCAACGTAGCCGACTTCCGTAAATTTGGAAGCCTCGACCTTGAGGAACGGCGAGTTCGCCAGTTTAGCCAGACGACGCGCGATTTCGGTTTTGCCCACGCCAGTGGGTCCGATCATGATGATGTTCTTGGGAATGACCTCTTCAGCCATTTCGGGTGCGAGCTTTTGGCGGCGCATTCGATTGCGCAAGGCGATGGCGACGGCGCGCTTCGCGTCTTTTTGTCCGACAACGTATTTGTCGAGTTCAGTGACAATTTCGCGCGGCGTCAGTTCGTCGAGCGTTACTTGTTCTTCTTCAGCGGTTCCGGGTAAGTAAATAGCCATAATAAAGTTCTCAGTTCTCAGTTCCCGGTTCTCAGCAAGAGCCAAAGAACCGTCCGGTTCTCACTGAGAACTGAGAACCGGGAACTTCTCTACAACTCCTCAATCGTAACCTTATCATTTGTATAGATGCACATGCGGCTGGCAATCTTCATTGCTTCTTCGGCAATTTCGTGGGACGAGAGCTTGGTGTGATCGGCCAAAGCCTGCGCCGCGGCTTGGGCGAACGGGCCTCCCGAGCCTATCGCGGCTATGCCGGTATCGGGCTCGATGACGTCTCCCTGGCCGCTGAGCAGGAACGTGGCTTCCTTGTCGGAAACGAGCAGCAGGGCTTCGAGGTGGCGCAGAAATTTGTCGGTGCGCCAGTCCTTCGCCAGTTCGACGGCAGCGCGTCCGAGGTTGCCGTGATACTGCTCCAGTTTCGCTTCGAAACGGCTGAAGAGCGTGAAGGCGTCGGCGGTTGACCCGGCGAATCCGGCGAGAATTTTGTCCTGATAAAGGCGGCGAATCTTCTTGGCGCCGTGCTTGATGACGGATTCACCGAGGGTGACTTGGCCGTCGCCCGCCATGACGACTTTGTTGCCGCGGCGGACGCAGAGGACAGTGGTGGAACGGATTAGGCGACGAGCGGGAGCTTGGGCGGCGCTGTTCTCGAGCGCGCCAACTGGTTTGTTCTTTTTCATGAGCGCAATTCTTTATTATAGCAGCGCAGAGCTGAGGAAATTCCTTGGGCCAGCCACGCGCGCAAGCTTGCCGAGTTCCGGTCGTTTGCGTGGCAGGTGGCCACGCTTGAAGCTGACTTAAGCTAAGAACAGTCGCAACTCACCCTTCCTGTAAAATTCATTCAGCGTATTTCGGAGCCATTCTCTTTTGTCTTTCCTTGACGAATTAAACCCGCAACAACGCGAAGCGGTCGAGACCACCGACGGCCCGGTGCTCATCCTGGCTGGCGCCGGGAGCGGGAAGACTCGCGTCATCACGTTTCGCATTGCTTACCTGATCGAGAAGATGGGCGTGATGCCGGAATCGATCCTGGCCATGACTTTTACCAACAAAGCGGCAGCCGAGATGGCGGAGCGGGTGGAGAAGTTGGTGGGCGGTCTCACGGTGGCCAAGCCAGTGATCTCTACGTTTCATTCTTTTTGTGTGCGCGTTTTGCGGCGCGACATCGAGGCCTTGCGGATTCCTTCTGCCGTGCCCGGACAACCGCCGATCGGGCTCACGAAAAATTTCGTGATCTATGACGAGAGCGATCAGCAGCAACTGGTCAAAGGCATCATGCGGCGATTGGGGCTGGACGACAAGCAACTGACGCCTCGCACCGTACTCTCGCGGATTTCCTGGGCGAAGAATCACATGCTCGATCCCCAGGAAATCTATTTGCAATCGGTGGATCCGAAGACCGAGAAGATTGCGCACATTTTCGAGGAATATCGCAAGGAACTGCTCAAGGCCAATGCAATGGACTTCGACGATCTGTTACTCGAAGCCATGCGGCTGCTTAAGTCGGTGGCGGCGGTGCGCGAATACTACAACCGGCGCTTCCAATACATTTTGGTCGATGAATATCAGGATACGAATCGTCCCCAGTATGAATTGATGCGGCTGCTGGCGGGAGACGGGCATAATGTCTGCGCTGTGGGCGATGAAGATCAGTCGATCTACTCGTGGCGCGGGGCTGACATCCGCAACATTCTGGAGTTTGAACGCGACTTTCCGGAAGCGAAGATCGTGCGGCTGGAAGAGAATTACCGTTCGACGCAAAACATTCTGGGCGCGGCGTCGGCAGTGGTTGCCAATAACGTCCGGCGCAAGGGCAAGAATCTTTGGACTTCGCGGCAGGGCGGGGCGAAGGTGGGATATTACGAGGCTCCAGACGGGGAAAACGAGGCGCTGTTTGCGGCCGATACGATTCATCGCTACGTGCGGCATGCGGGCGAAAACGGCGACACGGCGCGGGCGGCTGTACTTTATCGGACAAACTCGCAATCGCGGGTGTTCGAAGAGGCGATGCGGCGCTATCAGTTGAAATATCACGTGGTGGGCGGGTTTTCGTTTTACGAGCGGGCCGAGATCAAGGATCTGATCTCGTATTTGAAGGTCATCCACAATCCCGATGATTCGGTTTCGTTGCTGCGCGTAATCAATACTCCGGTACGCGGAATTGGCAAGACTACCGTCGAGATGATGGAGCGGCTGGCGCTCGAAACCGGATTGTCGATGTGGGGCGCGGTAGGGGAGGCGATTTCGCGACAGCTTTTGCCGGCCCGAGCTCTGGCGGCTTTGAAGAGCTTCAGGGAGTTGGTTGAAGACGGGCGGGCGATGCTGGCGGGGACGTTTGTGGAGCGGTTGGAAGAGGCGGCGGGGTTCGCGTCCGACAAAAGCGCTGCCGAGCCGCGCTCGGCTGGGACGGGCGAGGCGCCCGTCTCCGCACAACCTGATGAGGGCACTGACTTTGATCCTGGTAACTTCAGCTTTGATTTTGCGGCCAACGATTCGGTGGAGAACGATTCTGCGCAGGATGAGGCGACGGGCGAGGACGCCCGTCTCTCCACGAACGAAGTGACGGATGGGGCCGATCAGTCGGGCAATGCTGTTGATACTGCTTTCCGCACCCCCGGCGCGGCTGCTAATACTGGCGAGCTTCTTAAGTTTCTGATCGATCGCACCGGGTACATCCAACAGTTGGAAGAAGAAGACACGCCGGAGGCTTACTCACGCATTGAGAACGTGCGCGAACTGGTGAACGCCGCCATGGATTCGCGCGATCGTGGGGAGACCCTCGATCAATTCCTTGACCACGCCGCGCTCGTCAGCGACGCCGATCAGTATGATGAGCACGCGCAGATCACTCTGATGACGCTGCATGCGGCCAAGGGGCTGGAGTTTCCGCTGGTGGTTCTCGCCGGGATGGAAGAAGGATTGTTTCCGCATTCGCGGACCATGCTCGAGCCGGACGCGATCGAGGAGGAACGGCGGCTCTGCTATGTCGGCATGACGCGAGCCATGGACACGCTGATTCTCTCGCGCGCGGTTTATCGACGGCGCTACGGTACGGATATGCCGGAGGCCAGCGTGCCGTCACGATTTCTGGAGGAGGTTCCGCCGCCGCTGGTGGAAGAGTTGGGCGGATCGCGACGAAGCGGTTCGGCTCGTGGGGGAACAGGTCGTGCGGGAACAGGTGGTGTGGGGGCCCGTCCAGGGGGGCGAATCCCCGCAGGCTCAGCTACCGAAAGCACCCACTACTCCTACGAAGACGAAGACCAGAGTGCTTCGTGGAATCCGGCGAAGATCAAGCCGAAGACGGCCACCCCGCTTGCGAACTACAACTCGATCGACAACATTGCTGAATTTTTTGCTTCGCGCGGCAAAAAATTTAGCGTTCCGAAGATGCAGCCCGAGGCGCCCAGGGGTAAGCGAGGGTTTCGTCCCGGGCAGAAGGTTAAACACCCAAAATATGGAGAAGGAACGGTCTATCAACGCGAGGGGGATGGGGAAGAGGCCAAGATTACTGTACAATTCCCTCGCTTCGGTTTGAAGAAATTGGTGGAACGGTACGCCCAACTGGAGAAGGCTTAGAGAGCGGTTCTCTATGCGGCAGAAAACCAAGCCCTAAAAGGGGCGTTGGATTTGGATTTGTGGCATCGCTGAAGCGATGCCCTGATACCGAGCGTAGCAAGCGTCCGAAGGTTCGAAACGTGAAGAGCGTGCAGATAACGACGATACGAGCCTTCGACCGATACGAAGCTTAGACTGATACGAAACTTGAAGAGCAGAGGAAACCAAACGCAATCATGGCTGACACAACGAAGCTGACTAAAGAGGAACGTAAAAAGACCAAGCGAGCCGCCCGCAAGAAGATGAAGGCGGAAAAGCCCAAGAAGCCCCGCGACTACGCCCGCGGATCGAAGAAGCGCAAGGTGAAAAAGCTGGCACGCGGTCAGGCGAAACGCTAAGCCGGAAGCCTGACCTGAGCAGTTCCGGACATGGGCTGGCGCGCCCATGCCCGGCTCCGTTAGGACGGGACAACTGTAAGGAGACAACGAACCCTTGTCACAATTATCCATTGACCCGGGGGACGGCGTGATTCGCACTTCCAACAGCCAGGCATTCTGTTGTAAGTCCATCGACAAACTGATCTCGGAGTCGGAGCATCCGGAACATCGGCTGAGCAAGACGCTGGGCCCGTGGTCGCTGACCGCACTCGGCATCGGCGCCATTATTGGTTCGGGAATTTTCATTCTCACGGGAACGGCGGCTGCTGGAGAATATTTCCAGGCTCCGTCGATTTTGCATGCGCAGGCGCTCGACCTGATCGTGAACTTCCTGCGCACCGGCAGCGCCGCTGGAGCGCTGATGCACGGACGTCCGCCGGCCGGGCCTTCCATTGCGATTTCGTTTCTTCTGGTGGCTGTTGCCTGCAGTTTTGCGGGATTATGCTACGCCGAGTTGGCGTCGATGATTCCGATCGCTGGAAGCGCCTACACTTATTCCTATGCGACGCTCGGCGAAATATTTGCCTGGATCATCGGCTGGGATCTCATTCTCGAATACGTCGTCAGCAACGTTGCCGTAGCGGTCGGTTTTGCCGGCTATACCAAAGCGCAGTTTGCCGCCTTCGGGGTTATCTTGCCCGATAAATGGGCGAGCCCCGTCTGGGCCTCCGGGCAATGGACGGGCGCTTACTTTAATCTGCCGGGCTTTTTGATCGTCTTCATTCTCACGTTGTTGCTGGTGCGCGGCGTGAAGGAATCGGCGGAGACGAACAACATCATGGTCGCGATCAAGATCGGCGCCATCCTCACCTTCATGGTGGTCGGCGGAATGCTCGTCAAGCCCGCGAACTGGACGCCCTTCGCGCCGTCCGGCTTTGCCGGCATCGTCACCGGCGGCGCAATTGTTTTCTTCACCTATATCGGATTCGATTCGGTTTCTACAGCCGCCGAGGAATCGCGCAATCCGCAAAAAGACTTACCCTTCGGCATCATCATGTCACTGGTTGTCTGCACGCTGCTCTATGTCGGAGTCGCGATCGTGCTGCTCGGCATGATGAAATACACGACGTTTGTTTCCGGAGAAGCCGCCGAAGCTCCCGTCGCCTACGCGATGAAGTATCTCGGAGTGCACCCGTTTTTCCGGTCGGTGATCGTCATCGGCGCGCTCACGGGAATGATCTCATCGTTGCTGGTGTTTCAATACGGGCAGGCACGAATCTGGTATGCCATGTCGCGCGACGGCCTTCTACCGAAGCTATTCTCGGCGGTGCATCCGAAATATAAGACTCCGCACTGGTCCACATGGATCGCCTGCTTTGCCGTTGGAATCCCAGCTGGGCTCGTGGATATAGGAGACGCAGCCGACCTCGCCAACATCGGGACTCTGTTTGCCTTCGTGCTGGTTTCGCTCGGCGTAATTTTGCTTCGCCGCAATCAGCCTGATCGCAAGCGGGCGTTCCGCGTCCCATTCGTGCCGTGGTTCCCACTGATCTCGGTCGTTCTGTGCGGCGGATTGATGCTAGGCCTGACGCTCATTACCTGGCTGCGCTTCGTGATCTGGCTGGCGCTCGGGCTGGTGATTTACATCTTCTACAGCCGGCATCACAGCGAGTTTAAGAAAACCATCGGTTGATCGGGCCCTCTGGATTTCGAGTGTGACCTTCGATCGCCCGAGGACCCAATCGTGAGATCGCCCGATTGTTCTAAAATCGCTGTATGCCGGAGCCGTCCAGTTTTATCTTCTCGCTCCCTAAGGCTGAGCTCCACCTGCATCTTGAGGGGGCGATTGAGCCTTCCACGCTGCTCGAACTGCGCCAGCATCACGGAATGGAAGGCGCCTCGCTGGCCGACGTGGAGCAACTCTACAGGTACAACGACTTCAAGGGCTTCCTGGCGGCGTTCAAGGATGTAACCGGACACCTGCGCGCTCCGGAAGATTATGAGTTGATCACATACCGGCTGATGGAGTTGTTGAAGGCGCAAAACGTTCGCCATGCCGAGGTCATCGTTTCTGTCGGTGTCTGCCTCTGGCGCGAGCAGGATTTCGCCGCCATTTTCGCGGGGTTGGAACGTGGCCGCCAGAGCGGAGAGAGAGACTTTGGCGTTTCTCTGCTCTGGATCTTCGATGCCGTACGTCAGTTCGGGGCCGAGAAGGCGCAGAGCGTGCTCGATCTCGCCATCCAGTTTCACGATCGAAATGTGATCGCCTTCGGCATCGGCGGCGACGAGCGCGCGGGGCCTCCGGAGTGGTTCGCGGGGGTTTACTCGCGCGCCGCGGAACATGGTCTCCATCTGACGGCGCATGCCGGCGAAAGCGCCGGTCCCGAATCGATCTGGGGCGCGCTCAACCTCAAAGCGGAACGTATCGGACACGGCCTTACCGCTGGACAGGATGCGGAACTGATCGAAGAGTTGGCGGAACGCCAGGTTCCGATCGAAATCTGTGTCACGAGCAACCTGAGAACCGGTGTCTGCACTGAACTGGCGAAGCATCCCGTGCGAAGCTACTTCGACCAGGGCCTGATGCTGACGCTTAACAGCGACGACCCGGCTATGTTCCGCACGTCGCTGAATGAGGAGTATCGGCTGGTGCAGGAGGGCTTCGGATTCACCGACGAGCACTTGCGGGAATTGGCGCGCAACTCGTTCGAGGCGTCGTTTCTGCCGGCAGGAAAGAAGATTGAATTTCTGAATCTGTTCGACGCGGCGAACTTGCGGGCGTAGATTGGCCCCAGATACCAGTGACGAGGGGCTCGTGTGGGGACGGGCGCCCCGTCCGCGCCGAGCGCAGCTCGGCAGCCTCATCACGCCTCCATGTCAGTCGTCACTCCCGTCTTGGCGCTCGCCTATAATGTCCAACTATGAAACTCGACGAGAAGATTGCCGAACTCAAGCGACGGGATCAGTTGGCTCAGGAAGGCGGTGGCGCGCAGCGGCGCGAGCGCCAGCACAAACAAGGCAAGATGTCGGCCCGCGAGCGCATCGAATTCCTGCTCGATGAGAGCACGTTTGAGGAGACGGACAAACTGGTCACGCACCGCTGCCACAACTTCGGCATGGCAGAGCAGAAATACTATGGTGACGGTTTTATCACCGGCTACGGCCGCATTGAGGGGCGGCTGGTTTTTGTTTTCGCGCAGGATTTCACCGTGTTCGGCGGCTCGCTCTCCGAGGCCAATGCCCTGAAGATTGTCAAGATCATGGATCTGGCGGCGAAGATGGGTGCTCCAGTCATCGGGCTCAATGATTCTGGCGGCGCGCGCATTCAAGAAGGCGTTATGTCGCTGGCTGGCTATGCTGAGATTTTCTTGCGCAACACGCTTTATAGCGGAGTGGTGCCGCAGATCTCGGCGATCATGGGCCCGTGCGCCGGTGGAGCGGTTTATTCTCCGGCTATTACCGATTTTATTTTGATGGTCGATCAGACTTCTTACATGTTCATTACCGGGCCCGACGTGATCAAGACAGTTACGCACGAAGAGGTCACCAAAGACCAGTTGGGCGGGGCGCACACCCATAACGAAACCTCTGGCGTCGCGCACTTCATGTGCCGCGATGATGCCGAGTGCTTGTCGATGGTGCGCGAGTTGCTGAGTTTTATTCCGTCGAACAACCTGGAAGATCCTCCGCGCAAGGCTTGTACCGACCCCATCGATCGGCTGGACGAGAAGCTTGATTCGCTCATTCCCGATCAATCGAACATTCCCTACGACATGAAGGACGTGATTCACACGGTCGTCGATGACGGATACTTTTTCGAAGTTCATGAGCACTATGCCAAGAACATCGTCGTGGGATTTGCGCGCTTCAACGGAAAGCCCGTCGGCATCGTAGCCAATCAGCCCGCGATGCTAGCCGGCACGCTCGATATCAACGCCTCGGTCAAGGGCGCGCGCTTTGTGCGCTTCTGCGATTGCTTCAATATTCCTCTGGTGACGTTTGAAGATGTCCCGGGCTTTCTGCCCGGCACGCAGCAGGAATATGGCGGCATTATCCGGCATGGGGCGAAGTTGCTGTACGCGTTCGCGGAAGCTACCGTGCCGAAGGTCACCGTGATCACGCGCAAGGCTTATGGCGGAGCTTATTGCGTCATGTCGTCAAAGCACATTCGCACCGACGTGAACTACGCCTGGCCGAGCGCTGAGATTGCAGTGATGGGCCCGGAAGGCGCGGTGGATATCGTCTACAAGCGCGAACTGGACGCCGCTGAAAATCGCGAAGCGGTGCGGCAGCAGAAGATAGAAGAATTCCGCGACCGGCTGGCTAACCCCTACGTCGCAGCTGATCGCGGGTTTGTCGATGCAGTGATCCAGCCGCGCGAAACTCGCAAGAAACTGATTCAGGCGCTGGAGATGCTGGAGAATAAGCGGGATAAGAATCCGAGTAAGAAGCATGGGAATATCCCGCTGTAAATTGTGAGTGTGGCGCGGGCGCCCTCTTCCGCGAAAGGCTGACACCACGCTCCGTCCAGCCAGACCCTACAGCAATTGTGTGTCCGAGGAGGCGATGAATTGAATTCCCGGCACGATTTTCCCGAGCAGCCTCTTAATGGTTGGTCAACAAGAGGTCGGTGTGGGCCTCAGCAGCGCACGCCAGATGGATTGCATCGGCCGGAGTCATGCCTGAAGTTCCGCGGATGCCTGCATAACGCTCGCCAGTCGCCAAGGTGAAAGGTATCACCTCTGCCACCGCGCTCCGCAACAGGCGGCGCATCTCCTTGGCGTTGCGGGAGGCCTTTGCGGTAGGCGCCGGCTGGCAGTTCTCCGAAGGTAAAGGCGCCGGTGATTCGCTGATCGCGGCGTTGCGACGACGTATTTCAAGGCGCCGCGAAGGCGGTTCCAGAAGCTGCAAGGAGCTGCAATAAATCCCTGGTTCCTTTCGTTCTTTCAATTATATTTGTGTTCAGAATTCGGGGGATATGACAGGCTCGGAAAGAGAGTGGGAGCTGGGAGCTGTCTTACAAATAGAGAGTCCCGAG
>Ga0302324_100018507_pt1 | contig 13724 bp, 9 predicted proteins | sample Palsa_T0_1_FD_201949 | JGI IMG/M metagenome (GOLD analysis project Ga0302324, IMG submission 201949) | Peat permafrost microbial communities from Stordalen Mire near Abisko, Sweden - Palsa_T0_1 | ecosystem: Environmental > Terrestrial > Soil > Palsa > Peat permafrost | place: Sweden: Abisko...
CGACCTTTCCCTCGTCGTCGCAGCGGCGCACCAGCACCGCATCCCGGTGGAAGCGCTCGTCCTCGAAATGCGCCGCTTCCTCGCGGGACATCGGGCCGCCCTGCAGCTTCAGCGTCACGACCGAGGCGGGGCTCAGCTTGGCGAAATAATCCGCGTCCGTCGCGAGCAAATAGCGCTTGGCGGCAACATGCAGACGGACCGGTTCGGAGACCTCCGCCGGGAATCGCGCGGCGAGCCAGCGGCCGCCGACCCGCTCATGGGCGGCGTCCGCAGTCCATTCGGCGAGATCGTCCGGTGCATTGCCGATGAGATGACCGACGTCGTGCAGCAGGGCGGCGACGATGAGCGCCGGCGCGGCGCCGGCCGCGCGCGCGAAGTGCGCCGCCTGCAGCCCGTGCTCCGCAATGGAAACGCATTCGCCGAAATAAGCGTCGTCGCCCCTGTCCGCATACAGAGCGAGGATCTCCTCCATCACGCTCATGGAGTCGCCCCCGCTGCGAGCTCGCGGCGCAGGAGCGCGGCGCCGCTGTAGACGCTGTCGCGTGTGAGATAGGTGCCGCGCAAGTGGCGTGCGTGACGCGCGGAGGAGAATGCCGTGCGGCCGTGCAGGATGCGTTGGTTGTCGAACACCACGATCTCGCCCTCCGGCAAATGGAGCTTCAACTGGAAGCGCGGCTCGCGCAGCACGGCCGCGAAGCGGCGATAGGCCGCATAGAACGGTGCCGCCTCGAGAGGCGCGAGACGCAAGGGGGCGATGGAACGGCTGTTGTAGTGGACCGCGCAGACCTCGTCCCGGCACGAGAGCTCGATCAGCGGCCGCTCCGCGAATAGCTCGGCGTTTTGCGAGCGATAGTGAAACGGCACCGGAGTCCGCGCGAGCAGCGCGAAGGCCTCGGGATCGACCTCGCGCAAATGCTCGGCCAGGGCGAAGCCGTCGGCAAACAAGCTCTCGCCGCCGTCGGGCGACGCGATCAGCACGTGCAGCGCCTGAAAACCCGGCACGGGGTCGCGGTACGGGTTGTCGGTGTGCAGTCCCAGCCCGAGATCGGAGTAGGCGAGATTCTCGGGCTGCGGCACGGAGCGCACGTCGAACACGAGGCCGTAATTCGTTTCGGCGACCTGGCCGACGAGGCGCATGGACGCGAGCAGCGCGTCCGCCGCCGCCGGCACGCCGCTCAGGAATGCCATGCCGTCCTGAAGCAAACGCGTGAGCCAGCTCGATCGGAGGGGGCGGTCGGATTGCACGTCATCCCAGCTCGCGCGCGCGAAATCGCGCCCGGCTTCCCGGTTGGCTCCATCGAGCCAGCAGCGCGCCTCGAGCTCCGGGCGGTAAGCGCGCGGGTCACGCTGCGCGGCGAGCCAGGGCAGGTCAAACCAAACGCCCTCGGCGGAGCCTTCCCACTCGACACGCACCCGGCCGTTTTGCACGGCAGCCGCGCGGATGCGCGGTTGCTCGGGCAGATCGGCGATATCGATCAGGCGCTGGCCGCTGTGCGGGTCGCGGTGTCCTGGTGCGTTGTCGTAGAGCCAGATGCTCGCGAATTCATCGACGCTGCCGTCCGTCCACGCGACGCCGAGCGTGTCGGGACGGGAGAAAATCGTCGCAGCCTGGGTTTGTGCGTTCATGGCAAGTGCCTGCCCTCGCGCACCGCCTTCGAGCTCAGGTAGCACAGATACCCGGCGGCCAACGCGGCCAGGACGCTGACCGCCCCGAGCACGGTGAACACACGCTGCCATCCGAATGCCACGGATACGCGTGCAGCGCCGAAGCCGGCCGCGACCGCACCCAAGTAGCCGACGCCGTCGATGATGCCCGAGGAGGCCGCCGAGGCTTGCTTGCCGCCGAAATCGAGGGCGAACGCTCCCCCCAGATAGGAATAAGGGCCGAGGAGGCAAAACGCGATGATTCCGATCGCGAGCGGCGGCAGAAACGTTCCGGCGGCGCTCGCCGGCATGGACGTCAGGAACAAGAGGGCCGCCGCCGTCGCGGCCAGCCCGACGAGCATGATGACGGAGCGGCCGTTGGCTCCCAGCCGATCGCTGAGCCAGCCGCTTGCGAGTACCGAAACGGCTCCCACGCCGGGAAATATCGCGCTCATCCCGGCGGCCTTGCTCGCGGTGTAGCCGAGGTAGTCATGCAGGTAAACCGGTGTCCACGCATTGAAAGTCTCTCGAATTATCGTGCAGCCGAGCGAGAGGAAGCAAACGATGAGGAAGGAGCGGCTGCGCAGCAGCGGCACGAGCAGCTGCCCCACGCTTTGGACGCGCGCCTCGCTGGCCGCGAATAGGTTGAGCGGATTGGCTTTTGCTTCAGTGTGTCCTGCCTGGACGCGGGACTCCCGCAACAGCAGCCAGTTCGACACGAAGCAAATGCCGGCGACGGCGGCCGCGTAGTAGAACAAGGTCTGCCAGCCAGCGCCGCGCGCCATGAGCGCCCCCATGGATCCACGCGCCGCGGCGTCACCCACCAGATAGCTGATGCTCAAGATGCCGATGACGATGCCGTAGGAGGAATAGTCGAACCACTTCGACGAGGTTTTGATCAAGCCGGCCCAGGCGATGGACTGCACCAACCGGTTTCCGAACCAGGCCACCCCAAAGAGCAGAATCGAGCTGCTGAACGAGAACAGCAGGGTGAAGGCGGTCGCGCCCGCCAGTCCGATCAGAAAGCTGGTCCGACCACCCCAGAAGTCACCGAGCCCGGTCAAGAACAGCTTTCCCATGGCGTACGCAAAAACGCCGATGGAGGTGATATCGCCGATGCGCTTCAACGCCTCGTCATGGCCGACGCCGTGGCGTCCGAGTTCGTCGACAATGAGGGGCGTTCCCACCGACAGATCCGCCCGGCAAAAATAGAGCGCGCCATAACCGGCAAAAAGCAGAGCGACGACCTTGAACTGATCGAGACGCAGGGAGCGCATCGCCGCATGATCCCATTTGCGTCACGGCGCGGCCGGAGTTTCTACCGCATCGCAGGCGTGATGGAGGCAGGGCACGAAGCGCGCGATCATCCCCATGAGGTGCTCATCACGCGAGTGTTTCGCGACGTAGGTTACAACCTCGTGACAGGCAGGCTCGGCCGGCGCTGCCGTTGGCACGGAAGCTGCTTCCTTCCCTCATCGAGCGGCGAGCAACGCCGCGAATTTTCAGTCCAACTTGCCCATTTAGGCGACAAGGAGCCGCGATGAGCACGATTCGATGCACGGTGGGCGCGGCAGGGGCTGCGCGGCGGCAAATCGTGGCCGTTTGCGGCGGATGGAAGCCGGCAAATCCTTGCCGGTTGCCGATGCCGGTTCGGTTGGCTGCAGTCGTAGAGGAGAATTTCACATGAGCTCAATCACCTCAGCCGTCTCTGGGCTGCTCAGCAGCCCGAGCTTTCATGGTCACGGCCATCGAAGAGGCGCGCACGCGACATCGAGCAGCTCCTCGAGCAACTCCATCACGAGCAACACTGGCAACAGCATCGGACAATTGCCGGTCGGTGCTTCCACCGCCCTGTTCAGTGGGCTGGTGCAATCGTTCGAGCAGGCGATCGGTTCACAAGCGACGTCGGCGGTAACCGGCGCCGGCACGGCGGCAGCCCAAGCGCCATCCACGCAGACCGCAGGCACAGCGGCGACGCCAGGGCAGGGGCAAGAGCTCCAGGCGTTCCAGCATTCGCTCGTGCAGGCTCTGAAACAGGACGGGTTGACCTCGAACGGCACGGGTAACCTCGTCTCGTCGCTGCAGAATCTCATTCAGCAGGTGGGGCCGAACGGTAAGCCGACGGCGGCGACCGAGACGCTGACATCCACGTTCCAGAATCTGGTGAACGGTGTGAACGGCAGCGCGGCAGTGGCATCGACCTCATCGGGCTCGTCGTCGAGCGGATCCTCCAACTCTGGGCTGCAAAGCTTTCTGAACAATCTTCTGCAGCATGTGCAGGCCAGCGGCGCGTCGTCGCTGACGAGCGCCGGCAGCAACGTGAACGCGCACGTCTGATCGGCGGCGCGTTCGGCGAGCGACCGCGATCAACGGCTCGCTTTAAAACACAGGCGTGACCCGTCATAGTCGGGTGGACAGGGGTATACTCGGCGCGGGTGCTGCTGCAAATCGAATTCATATTGCGAGCCCCCGGGGAGTTCCACACCGCGTCGCACCAAAAGGAGGAGGGCTCGCGAACGCTCTTAACGGCTAGGAAATCTACAGCCATGTCGGTTGTGAAGTACCTGCCAACTTCCTGCATCACTCTTCAGAGACTAAGACCACGAAGTTGACTCTGGAACCGCGGCTCCGGGAAGAGCCGCCAAAGCAATCACTTCTTTTCTCAAGGAGAACGACAAATGAAGAAAAGTGCGCTAACGACCATCCTTGCCCTCGTGTTTCTGATCGTTGGATCAACCGCCTTCGCGGAGAACTATGATTGGCATAACGGTGACTCGTACTACAAGGATCTCTACGACCTGCGGCAACTCCACACGAAATTCCACCAGGCTGTATCACACGCCGGAATCAACGCGACCACCAAGGCCAAGGCGCTCGATGAGATTCTTGCGCTCTGGGCGGACGACGGCGTGATCGTATCGGGGGGTGTCACCTACACCGGCAAGGGGACACCCAACACAGCCAGCTGTATGTCCGGTGCGCTCACTTTGTGCGACTTTTACGACAATCACGCCGGCGGCCTTGTGTTGGGTCACGACTGGGTCTCCCTGACGCCGATATTTACCGAGGCCATCACCTTGCTTGATCGCGAGAACGCTTCAATTTACTTTCAATGCATCTACTTCGACGTCACGAATAACGACGTTATCAAGTCCAACGCGACTTTCGGACTTCCCACCACACCGGACACCGCCAGGGCAAAGAAAATCCATGGCCAATGGCGGTTCTCGTATGGCGAGTTCTCATCGATCGCTCCGCCCACCCTCGATTCTTATCAACAATAGTCCAGCGCAAAGGCGCTTATCACCCTGGGCATGAGTGTTCCACGCTCATGCCCAGGGCACGGCCGGGTTCTGCGCGCGCCCTGACGTCCTACACGCTAACTGCGCGGGTACCGATAGGCGCTGGCGCACCACATCCCCACAATTAGAGCCAAGGTCCACTCGGTCGCTCGCGCCTTGAGCCTTCGCGGGCCTCGCAAGTCGCGCTCGCCTATAATCGTGTTCGGAAAGGCGCAGAAACGAGAAAGACATGGCAAAGCAAAAGGCGCTCGCCACTTACCGTAAGAAGCGCGACTTCTCGAAGACCGCCGAGCCGAGCGGTGCGCGCGCGGTCGCGCCTTCGGAACGCTTGCGGTTCGTCGTCCAAAAGCACGCGGCGCGGCGCCTGCATTACGACCTCCGGCTGGAGCTCGATGGGGTTTTCAAGTCCTGGGCGGTCACTCGCGGCCCCTCGGATGATCCGGCCGACAAGCGCCTCGCCGTCGAGGTGGAAGACCACCCGCTCGATTACGGTGATTTCGAGGGAACGATACCGGCCGGCGAATATGGCGGCGGCACGGTGCAGCTCTGGGATCGCGGCTATTGGATCCCGGAAGGATCCAAATCTCCCGAAGAGTCGCTGCGCTCCGGCGACTTGAAGTTCACGCTCGAGGGCGAGCGCCTGCACGGCAGCTGGGTGCTGGTACGCATTCGAAACGACCGCACGGGCGGCAAGCGCACCAACTGGCTCCTCATCAAACATCGTGACGCGAGCGCCCGGTCCGACGGCGGCGCGGCGCTGCTCGCCGACGACCGCTCGGTGGCCTCGGGGCGCTCCATGCAGCAGATCGCCGCCGGCAAAGGCCGGGCCCCTGTGCCATTCATGCTTGCATCGTCCGGCCGCGCCAAGGCGGATGCGGTGTGGCGCTCCAACCGCGCCACCGGATCGGCGCCTGCTGTGGCGCCCGCCGCGGCACGCGGCTCGGTCGCGACCCCGGTCAAGAAACTCAAGGGCGTCGCGACGCGCCGCATTCCCGATTTCGTCGAGCCGCAATTGAGCCGCTTGGTCGAGCAGCCGCCGACCGGGGCGAACTGGGGCCACGAGGTCAAGTTCGACGGCTATCGCCTGCAGCTGCGCGTGGTGGACGGCAAGGTGACCTTGCTCACGCGTAGCGCGCTCGACTGGACGTCGAAGTTCTCTTCGGTGGCCGAGGATGCGGCCGGCTTTCCCGACTGCATGATCGACGGCGAAGTCGTGGCGCTCGATGGGCACCGCGTGCCGAGCTTCTCCGCATTGCAGGCCGCGCTGTCGGCCGGCGAGTCGAAGAACTTGGTGTTCTACGCCTTCGACCTATTGTTCGAGGGGCGCGAGGATTTGCGTGGACTGCCGCTGGCTGCCCGCAAGGCGCGGCTCGAGAAGCTGCTCGAGAGCTCGCCGGGTGAGCACATCCGCTTCGTGAGCCACTTGGAATCGCGCGGCGACGCCGTGCTCGAGTCCGCGTGCAAGATGGGGCTCGAGGGCATCGTGTCGAAACGGCTCGATGCACCGTACTCATCGGGGCGCGGTGACAGCTGGCGCAAGGCGAAATGCCGCGCGGGCCACGAAGTCGTTCTGGGCGGATGGACGAGCGAGGAGGGCACGCTGCGTGCCCTCCTCGCGGGCGTCAATCGCGGGGGTCAGCTCGTGTACGTGGGGCGCATCGGCACCGGCTACACGCGCAAGACAATTCAAGAGCTGCTGCCGAAGCTCAAGGCGTTGACCGTCGAGCAGAGCCCTTTCGGCGGCGAGAATGCGCCCCCGAAGAAAAGCGACGTGCGATGGCTCAAGCCTAAGCTCGTGGCTGAGATCGAATTCGCCGGCTGGACCGGGTCGGGCATGATCCGCCAGGCCGCCTTCAAGGGATTGCGCCTGGATAAGCCCGCATCCGAAGTGGTGGCCGAGATACCGGCAAAGGTCGACGAATCCGAGCCGACTCCGCAACAGCTGCTCAAGACTGCGGCGAAGCGCACCGCGCGCGCGGAGAAGACCGCGCGCGCCGGGAAGCCGGGGCGGGCGAAGAGGCCGGCGGGGGCGAAGACGACGACGCGGGCGGCGAAGGTCCCGTCGAATCCGCGCGACACGACAGTCATGGGCGTGACGATCTCCAAGCCCGATAAAGCGCTTTGGCCCGATGCGGGCGACGGCCGTCCGGTGACGAAGCTGGATTTGGCGCGATATTTCGAGCGCATCGGACCGGCGATGTTGCCGCATCTCCTCGGACGCCCCTGCTCACTGGTGCGGGCTCCGGACGGGCTGGGGGGGCAGCAGTTTTTCCAGCGCCATGCGATGGCGGGTATGTCCGATCTGTTCGAGCTGGTCAAGGTGAAGGGCGATCGCGCACCGTACGTGCAAATCGATCGGCTCGAGGCGCTGGCAGCCGTCGCCCAGATCGGCGCTCTGGAGCTGCATCCGTGGAATTGCGCGCCGCATGAGCCGGAGATCGCGGGACGCTTGGTGTTCGACCTGGACCCGGCTCCGGACGTGAAGTTCGGCGCGGTCATCGAGGCCGCTCTCGAGATGCGTCGACGCCTGCGGGCGCTCGGGCTCGAGTCCTTTTGCAAGACCACGGGTGGGAAGGGACTGCACGTGGTGACACCCCTCCTCGGCAGCCGCGCGCACGCCGTGGAGTGGCCGGCCGCCAAGAATTTTGCGCACGTCGTTTGCGCACAAATGATGCAGGACAGCCCAAACAAGTATCTCGATAACATGTCGAAGAGCCAGCGCACCGGCCGCATCTTTCTGGATTACCTGCGCAACGATCGCACCTCCACGGCCGTCGCTCCGTTCTCGCCGCGCGCGCGCGAAGGTGCTCCGGTGTCCATGCCCATCGGCTGGTCCCAGGTGAAGGCGGGCCTCGACCCCAAGCGATTCACGGTGCGAACAGCGCCCGCGCTCTTCGAGAAAAGCGCGGCGTGGAAGGATTATGACGCGGCGGCGGGCTCACTCCCCGATGCCATCCGCAAGATCACGAGTGCATCCGGGAGCACTCGCGTGCGCGCGGAATGATCCACGGCGCGATCCGCGCGCTAGACTAGCGCGGTTATCACGCCGCCGGTTTTTCATGAGCTCAAGGTCCCGCCCACCCAAGCATCCCGACCCCGCGCTGGTCGCCGACGAAGTCATCGCTCCCGATTCCCGCACCGAACGGCTGAACACCAAGGCCGCGGGAGTGATTGGGCTCGCGATCATGAGCAGCCGGGTGTTGGGGCTCGCGCGAGAGCTCATTTGCGCTGCATTGTTCGGCGGCGCGGTGATGGACGCCTTCACGGTCGCTTTTCGCATCCCGAACCTGCTGCGTGACCTTTTTGCGGAGGGCGCGCTGTCCACCGCATTCGTTACCACGTTCTCGAAGACCATCGCGCGCGAGGGCGACCGGGCCGCGTGGCGCCTGGCCGATAAGGTAGCCACTTTGACGGTGCTCGTGCTGGGCGCTCTGTGCGTGCTCGGGGTGCTGTTTTCGCACCAGCTGGTCGCGTTGCTCGCTCCGGGGTTCGCGCCGGAGAAGGCCGCGCGGACTGCGCAGCTCACGCAGATCATGTTCCCTTTCATCCTGATGGTCTCGCTGGCCGCGCTGGTCATGGGCGTATTGAATGCAAAGAGCATCTTCGGCCGCCCCGCTATGGCGTCGAGCTTTTTCAACATCGGATCCATCGTCGGCGGCGTGGCGCTCGGCTACCTGTACGACCCCACATTCGGGCCCCGAGCCCTGATCGGCATCGCGATCGGCACACTCATCGGCGGCGGGTTGCAACTCACAGTGCAACTGCCGGCGCTCAAGGGATTAGGCTACCGCTTTCATCCCGATTTTCGCTGGCGCGATCCGGGGGTGATTGCCATCCTGGCGTTGATGGGGCCCGCGGTCATTGCCGCGAGCACGACGCAGGTCAACGTGCTGATCAACTCCATGTTCGCCTCGACCCTCGGAGCCGGCGCGATCTTCTGGCTCGCGAGCGCATTCCGCGTGATGCAGCTGCCACTCGGTCTGTTCGGTGTGGCGCTCGGCACGGTCACACTGCCGCTGCTCTCGCGGCTCGTGGTCGCGGGCGAGATGGGTACGTTCCGCGCGGAGCTCGCCCGTGCCTTGCGGCTCATGTTCCTGTTGACAATTCCTTCGACCATCGGGCTCATGATGCTGGCGGAGCCCATCATGTCTGTGCTCTACCAGCACGGCCGGTTCGATGCACACGAGGCGGCTCAGGCGGGAGGCGCACTGCGGTTCTACGCCGTCGGACTTGCGTGTTACGCAGCTTTGAAGGTGCTGGTGAACGCTTTCTACGCGCTCGATCGGCGCAAGACGCCGATGGTGGTGAGCTTCCTCGCCATCGGTCTGAACTTGTTGTTCAACTGGATTTTCACGTTCCGGCTCGGCTGGGGGCATCGCGGGCTCGCCTTCTCCACGGGCTTGGTGGCGACATGTAATTTCTTGCTCCTGTACGCCTTGATGCGGCGGCATCTGGGCGGTCTCGAGTCGCGCCGCATGCTGGTCACGATGGTCAAGATCGGTCTGGCGGGCGCTGCGCTCGCGGTGGTCTGCGCCGCCTCGAATCGTTGGTTCCTGGCCGACTGGGCGACGCAGGCGTTGTGGAGAAAGACGCTCGTGCTGCTTGCGACCGTTGCCGCGGCCGGGAGCGTCTTCGGACTGTGCGCTGCGGCACTGAAAGTCGAGGAGCTGACGGCTTTGCTCCACTCGGTGGCACGGCGCCTGCGCCCAGCCTGAGCCTTTGCACAACTTTTCCCCTGCGCCCACAAAACTTGGTACGCCGGCCATTGCATTGAGGGCACGCTGCGCCGATCATTGCCGCCTGCAACGGACTGCCGAGGGACACATATGATCAAAATTACAACTCTAGCGCTGCTACTGGCGACCGGCTTCGTGTCCGCTCGCGACATCCAGGCGGAGACTTTCGTCATTCAGGCGGGCGGGGACGGCCGCGAGGCCACCGTCAAGATTCCCGTGGGGGCCGTCTCGGCATTCTCCGCCAACAGTGCCGTGGCGCTCACCAATTTTGCGGATCCGCAGGTGGAGGCGATGCGCCTCTCCGGCGATGTGCGCATTCACGTCATCGGCTCGCCGGTGCCGATCCAGATCAGAGCCGATCATGTGGTCCTCGAGCTCACGGCGGACCAGGCGCCCGTGCATCCGGATCGCGTGAGTCTGAGCCGCCCGGGGCACCACGTGGAGTCGGCTCAGGTGATCGTCGACGACCCTCAAACACAGACTTTCGTGGGCCACGTCGTGTTCACCGAGCAGACGCCCTCCGGCGCTCTGGAAATCAAGGCGGATCGCCTCGAGCGGCTCACCGGGCCGTTCGCCGGCATCTAGTACGGCCGGAGATTCGTAGGGCGATCCCAAGGGAATCCTATGGCGGACGGAGGATGTCTGTGCGGCGCGGTGCGGTACCGTTTCAACGGAATACCGTCGTCGTCCGCCAACTGTCACTGCCAAAGCTGCCGTCGCGCGAGCGGCGCACCGGTCGTTGCCTGGATCACCGTGCGCCGCTCGGAGTTCACTCTCCTCTCCGGGACTCCCGCGGTCTTTCATTCATCGCCCGGCGTGACGCGGCAGTTCTGCAGCCACTGTGGAACCGCGCTTACCTACGAGAGCGGGCGCCATCCGGATACGATCGACATCACCACGGCGTCGCTCGACGCTCCGGACGCTTATCCGCCGACGACGGAGGTTTGGCTCGAGGATCGGCTCAGCTGGCAACCGACGAGCCCGGACACCAAGAAGTGCGACGGCTTCACCTAGGCTTCAGGCCGCGGCTCGAGATCGCGAGCTTTTTTCCGCCACGCAAGCACACCCATCAGCACGACCGCCGCAAAACATAGGCTCGGGAACACATAGCCGAACCTGACGTACACGGTGTCTCCGCCCGGCATGCGCGGCGCCGTCACCAGAACCCCGTCGGCGGGACGCGGTTGACGATACGGATCGTCCGCATAGGTCTTGACGAGCAGGCGGCCGTTCGGATCGACGAGCGCCGAGACGCCGGAGTTCACGGCGCGCACCAAGGCGACCCGCAACTCCACCGATGCATATACCGAGAGCGCGAGATGCTCCCACGGCTCGGATCCGGCGCCGAACCAGGAGTCGCTGGTCAGATTGACCAGAATGTTCGGATGCAGCGCGCCCACGCGGCGCAGATAGCCCGGCAGAATATCCTCGTAGCAGATGACCGGCCCGAGTGCCCAGGGCGTGCCGTTCGGCGCGAGCATGGACAGGAGCACTGGCCCTTTGCCCGGGGTGAACTGCCCGGCCCCCACCGGCAAAAGCTTGCGCAGCCAGGGAAAGTACTCGATGCCCGGGAGATACTCGCCGAAGGCGAGCAATCGCACCTTGTCGTAGCGCCCGCCCACGTTGCCGTTCGTCTCGAACAGCATCGCGGTGTTGAATGCCTGGTCGCTCTGGCTGTCGTAAGTACTCGCGCCGATCACGAGCGGAATTGAGATGCCGCGCCGGATCATCGCGGGTGAGTCCTCGGTGAAGTCCGCGGTCATCTCCCGCGGCAGCGTCACGGGATAGCTGCCCTCGCTCCAGACCACGAGGTTCGCACCGAGCTGCTGCAATCGACGGCTTTGCTCCTGCAGCGCCGTCAGTTCGCGGACGGCTTCCTCGGTCGATAACTCTCCGTCGGCGCTGTATGCGATGTTCGGCTGGACCAATCCGATCTTGAGCCATGGAGCGTGCGTGAGCGCCTCATCGACCTGCCGCATGCGCACCGCGCCGAAGATGAGCGAGGCCGCGAGCGCCGTCGCCGCGCCGATCAGCGGCCAGCGCGCCGCCCGCGGCCCATCGAAGAGGTCAGTGAGTGCGCCGTTGACCGCCATCAGCAACGCGGTGACGCCCCAAGGTCCTGTGATTTCCGAAATCTGAATGACCAGCGGTTGCCAGGCTTGCGAGATCCACTGCCCGCACGGGAACACCTGCGGCACGGCCAGCTCGCAGGCAACCATGAGCGGCGGAGCGAGCAGCGCAAACGGCACCCGAATTCTGCGGCGGACGCTGCAGACCACCGCGGTGAACAGCAGGAAAATGAGCGCGCGCGAGGCGCAGAATGCGAAGAACACCAGAACCGCGACGACCCAAGGGAAACCGGCAAATCGATGCGGAAGATCGATCATCCAGTAAAATCCGCCGCCGGTCTCGACCACGCCGGCCCACCAGCCGAGAAACAGGGCCCGACCGTAGGTGGGCGCTCGATCTATGGCGATGAGCATGGGCACGGCGGCGATCCACGCGAAGCCCGCCAGATCGAACGGTGCGCAGGCGAGAAACCACAGGCAGCCGCTCAGGGTGACCAGCCCGAAGCCGACGTAGAAATTAGAGGCGCGCATTATTGGCGGATGAGCTTACCGGCTTGTTTTACGACATTCGCGGGACGCGCGCATTCTAAGGTATTCTGACGCTCAGCCATGCAAGAAAGATATGAGCCCTCCGAAATCGAAGCGGAGGCACAACGCTACTGGGACCAGAATCGCTGCTTCGAGGTGACCGAGGATCCGGCACGCGAGAAATATTACTGTCTGTCCATGTTTCCGTATCCGAGCGGTCGGTTGCACATGGGCCACGTGCGCAACTACACCATCGGCGATGTGCTGACGCGCTTCATGCGCATGAACGGCAAGAACGTGCTGCAGCCCATGGGGTGGGACGCGTTCGGCCTGCCGGCCGAGAATGCCGCCATCGCGAACGCGGTGCCGCCCGCGAAATGGACCTACGACAACATTGCGCACATGAAGGCGCAGTTGAAGTCCTTGGGGTTTGCGATCGACTGGAGCCGCGAGCTCGCCACGTGCCGCGCCGAATATTACCGCTGGAATCAATGGATGTTCCTGCGGATGCTGGAGAAGGGGATCGCCTACCAGAAGACGGGGGTGGTCAATTGGGACCCGGCCGACATGACGGTGCTCGCGAACGAGCAAGTCATCGACGGGCGCGGCTGGCGCACGGGCGCGCTGGTCGAGCGGCGCGAGATCCCGATGTACTATCTCAAGATCACGGCCTATGCCGAGGATCTGCTCGAGTCCCTGAAGGGCATGCAGGGCTGGCCCGAGCGCGTGCGCACGATGCAGGCCAACTGGATCGGCAAGAGCGAGGGCGTCCGGATCGGATTTCCTTTCGAGATCGACGGCGCCGAGGGCGTGATGCACGCCTTCACGACGCGCGCCGACACGGTCATGGGCGTGACTTTCTGCGCAGTGGCGGCGGAGCATCCGCTCGCGATGCGCGCGGCCACGGACAATCCGGCGCTGGCGAGATTCATCGAGGAGTGCAAGCGCGGGCCGGCGGTCGAGGCGGAGATCGCCACTCAAGAAAAGAAAGGCATGCCGACGGGATCTTCGGTGCGCCATCCCCTGACGGGAGACGACGTGCCGGTGTGGGTCGGCAATTACGTCCTCATGAGCTACGGCGAGGGCGCCGTCATGGGCGTGCCGGCACACGATGAGCGGGATTTCGAGTTCGCGAAGAAATATGGCTTGCCCATCCAGCCGGTGATCGACGTCGATGGGCGCCCGTATTGCACGGATGCCTGGCAGCCCTGGTACAGCGAGCGCGGCCGGTGCATCAATTCCGGAAAGTACGACGGCCTCGACTTCAAGGCGGCGACCGATGCGGTGGCGGCCGACCTCGCGCGGCTCGATCTCGGCGAGAAGCAGGTGACGTGGCGGCTGCGCGATTGGGGCATCTCGCGCCAGCGCTACTGGGGCTGCCCGATTCCGATGATTCATTGTTCCGCGTGCGGCACGGTGCCGGTGCCCGAGGAGCAATTGCCTGT